>PPYF01639515.1_pt1 | contig 36065 bp, 27 predicted proteins | sample 1559871 | NCBI WGS metagenome assembly PPYF01 (sample SAMN08240021, study PRJNA423297) | Human gut metagenome, whole genome shotgun sequencing project.
ATGAAAATAATATGCTTGCCATTGTAACGCAGATGCTCATACAACTCACCTTTAGTCTTGATGACCCCTTCAAAAGACCCGAAGCCTTCCAAATGCGCCTTACCCACATTAGTGATCATACCGTAATCCGGTTCTACAATACGGGTCAGTGCCTTGATTTCACCCGGATGGTTCGCTCCCATCTCGATGACAGCCAGTTCATGCTCGGGAGTCAGCCTCAGCAAAGTCAGAGGAACACCGATATGGTTATTCAAGTTACCCTGTGTATAAAGCACTTCATATCTTTTTTGCAGCACTGAGGCTATCAATTCCTTGGTAGTAGTCTTCCCATTGGTTCCCGTGATGCCGATGATTCGGGTACCCATTTTATGCCGGTGATAATTAGCCAGTTCCTGCAATGCTTTCAAGCAATCGTCTACTAACAAGATACGCGGATGCCCATCGGCGGCATATTCTTTTTCATCTACTACGGCATACTGGCAACCTTTTTCCAGCGCCTGAAGCGCGTATGCATTTCCATTGAATGTTTCCCCTTTCAGAGCTATGAACATAGAGCCCTCAGGGCAGTTACGGCTGTCGGTAGTTACCTTGCCGCATTCCGTAAAACACTTATATAAAGCTGAAATATCCATCTTTCGCTTTGCTTTTAAATTAAGTTGCAACAAAGATAACTGAAAAATAGTTCATGAAATAACAAAAACTCAAGAATTGTGCGTACTTTTGTACGACCTAAATGACAAGCCGTAAACAATGGAAACCAAAACCGTCAAATATATTAATGTTAATGGGAAACTGATGGATCTCTCCCATCCGCAAGTAATGGGAATCCTGAATGTGACACCCGATTCTTTCTATGCCGGCAGCCGGCAGCAAACGGAAAAAGATATTATCAACCGTACCTCCCAAATAATAGAAGAAGGAGCTTCCATCATTGATATAGGTGCCTATTCCTCACGTGGCACGCCGCAAAATATGCAAATGAATCCGCATTATGACAATCTGTTGAAAGAAGTCTTTCTCTATTTCTCGGAAAAAGTACAGAAATTACGCGACTTAGGAGTAAAAGATATTATTCTGGATCCTGGTTTCGGTTTCGGAAAAACAGTGGAACATAATTACCAGTTGATGAATCATTTGGAAGAATTCAGCCTGTTCGAACTACCGTTACTGGTCGGCATATCACGTAAATCAATGATTTACAAGCTACTAGGCGGAACCCCTGATGATGCCTTGAACGGAACAACAGTGCTGGATACCATTTCCCTACTAAAAGGAGCGGATATTCTCAGAGTGCACGATGTAAAAGCTGCTGTAGAAACCGTGAAGATAGTACAGAAGATGAAAGACTCTGCTGCCTTTTAATTCTTAATTTTCAATTTTTAATTCTAGAAAGATGTTTATTGATTTTAGTATAAAAGACCTCATCGATATCCTGCTGGTAGCCTATCTGCTTTATCAGACTTACCGTCTGATGAAAGATTCGGGTTCTATCAATATCTTCATCGGTATCCTGGTATTTATAGGTATCTGGCTGATTGTATCTCAGGTTTTGGAAATGAAACTGCTAGGGTCTATCTTCGATAAATTAGTCAGTGTAGGTGTCCTAGCCCTGATTATTCTTTTTCAGGATGATATACGCCGGTTCCTTGTCACACTGGGCTCGCATAAACAGTTGGGACGTTTTTTCCGCTTCCTGACGGGAAACAAGCAGGAAAAGACGGAAAAAGCGGATATTATGCCGATTGTACTTGCCTGTATGAGCATGAGCAAAGGGAAGGTGGGGGCACTGATTGTCATCGAAAAAAGTGTACCTCTGAATGACATCATCCGTACAGGAGAAATTATCAACGCCAATGTGAACCAACGACTGATAGAAAATATTTTCTTCAAAAACAGTCCATTACATGACGGAGCCATGATTATCCGCCATAAACGGATAGAAGCAGCCGGTTGTATTCTCCCGGTATCTCACGACTTGAATATCCCTAAAGAATTGGGATTAAGACATCGGGCTGCCATGGGCGTATCGCAGGAAACAGATGCATTGGCCATTATCGTTTCAGAAGAAACAGGTGGCATATCCGTGGCTTATAAAGGACAATTCCATCTCAGACTGACTGCCGAAGAGCTGGAACGTATTCTGACAAAAGAAGACTAATAACCTATCCGGATTTTTACTCCACTGATTATCAATCTTAAACATAGAAATTCAACCTAGGCAACCAGTAATAAAGATCAATTCAGCATCAAACTCATATAAGGATGCTCCGCTTCCAGTAACAACCGGGTAAAACCATCCAACGTATAAGTGTGATATTTTTTTTCCGGTACTCTCTCACGAAAACAGAAACCATCCCGTACCGTATAATAGCCGTTATTCTCCTGAATCGCTTCATCTCCCTCAATATGTATATAAAGTTCGGATGCCGGATACTTATGGGCGAAAACCTTCAACAACTCCTCTGCACGGATAACTCTTGCCATCCCCAAAAACAAAGTATCGGCAGACGACGGAATGAAATAATCCATACGCTGTACCTTATATATATGGGCCGCTTCATACAATAAAGTATCCTGCACCGCATCCGTATCTGCCAGCAATTCCTTTATATATAATGTATCATCCCCCATTACCGTAAATGCCATCCCCACTATTTTATCCGCTTCCCAGGCAACCAGCAATTTGCCATTACCCAGTCTTAAATCGGCCATAATAACCAGAAAATCTTCTTTAGGATGCTGAATGCAACTCCTGCGTCCATGCATACGGGAATCAAAATAATGATAATGTTCCACACCGGGAAATTCGCATACGCACCCGATATATACGAAGTAGAAATCACCTCATCACAAAAAGTCATAGGATAAGGTATCATCTGCAATGCGGAAATAATCTTTCCGTCTTCACGAATCACCCTGTTCACTTCATCCTTATATCTCATCTTGAAATATAAGTCGGTAAACTCATCGCTATCATTGAAGCAGAGTTTCCATAATGTTTTCACTTCATCCTTTGTAGTCATTGAGCTCTGCTATACATTTCTCGAGTAAAATAACGGGCTGATAAGAAAGTTTTGCTTTGCGCAAACCTTCCAGACCAAGGTCTTCCTCGCGGTTTACATATATATATTGTTCGTCGATATGATTTGCATATTCATAGTTAATCATGGCATACGACCCTTCTATTCCCGTATCCGCCTTTTCAACACAAGTATCCCATGTTTCATGATTGATGGGAGCACCGTATGTAAAAGCGGCAATCTTCCCGTTGACATGAAGCACGCCGCCCGTCAAACCCAACGCCTCCATATGGTTCAAGGCATATGTCATGGACTTACGTTCTGCCCCCAATGCCAATTGTTCCTCGCAGTTATTGGCACGACACCATTCCTCTTCCAGCTTCAAACATTCGGGAACCAGATCTGGAGTCAACGGTTTGTATTCATAATCAGGATACTGCTTCTTGAACTTGTTGATATGATTACGTTTGGCTTGAAACTTCTTTCCTTTCAAGGTTGCCAGGTCAGTACGCAAGTAGATATAATCAAAGTAATCCCGGTCTTCTGTAAAAGTGAAACGTCCGGGCATCGCCGCCTCTATGTCCGCTTTCATCCCCACGCATACCCCCAGCATACGCAATTTTGCCCCCATCTCTTCAGCATCCTTTATCAATGCTTCAAGAACTGGTTTCACATCTCCAGTTCCGACGGGCATCATGTAGGCCAATTCTTCTCCCGCATAGAAACGCAGCAACAGGTAATTATCCATCACGGCATATTTAGTCTGGTACAGGAAAATCCAACTACACAGATTGGCAAACGACAAGTCGCAATTACGACGCAAACTGCCTAAGGTAAAGGACTGTATCAAGTCTTTATCCGCTAAAGTTATATCTTTAAATTCTATCATAAAATATGGGTTGCTTGTTTTCTCACCACAAATCACAGAATCTTCATTTCATTCAAAGTGACAATAGTTATCAGACTGCTGTAAGAATGCTCTGTTACTACTAAATGCGGATAGACTTTTTATAAGCAATGCTCACCCCAATGACCATACCTATTGAAAATCAAATCAATCCTCTATAATCTGTGATGATTTTCTATATATAACAAAGATAACAGCTTTTTTGTTAAATCACACCTAATAATCTAAGAATTGTCGGTGTGAAAATCGCTGTCATAATTCCGTTCAAAGTCAATCCCAGACTAGCGTATGCTCCATATTTCCCACTGATTTCCATTGCTGTAGAAGTACCTACCGCATGAGTAGCCGTACCCATAGAAAGACCTTGCGCAATAGGACTCCCCACATGACCTACCCGAAGTACCTTGAAGCCGAACACCGCCCCGAACAGACCGACTACCACCACAACAGCGGCCGTCAAAGACGGAATTCCTCCCGTGGCTTTCGAAACCTCCATAGCGATAGGAGTAGTCACAGATTTAGGAGCCAATGAACAAATAATCTCCGGAGTGGCTCCCAGCAATTTGGCAATGACCACCACGGCCACCAATCCCACCAAACAACCTGCCAACTGTGAAATGACAATAGGAAGCAACTGTTTCTTTATCATCTCCAACTGCAAATAAAGTGGCACGCCCAACGCTACCACCGCTGGTTTCAACCAAAATTCAATCAGGTGACCTCCTTCATTATATGTTTCATAACTGATACCGGTAAATTTCAAAAACAGAATCAACACGGCAATGGTAAGCAGGATCGGGTTTAACACCACCCATCCAGTCTTTTTCTGCAAGACACGTGACAAAAAAAACACCCCGAAGGTGAATGCCAGCAAAAAGAACTTATTTTCTAAATATTCCATTTGATTTTCTAACTAATTGGTGAACCCATCCTGTTACGACCAGTACCAAAACCGTACTGACCACTGTCGCAATTACTATCGGCCAAAACTGTGCTTCAATGACATCAAAATAAAGCATCAGTGCCACACCGGGCGGAACGAAGAAAAAGCCCAGATTAGCAACCAAGAAATCGGACAGCCCCTGCACCCATTGCAGTTTTATCCAACCCAATTTGAGAAAAAGGGTGAGTAACAGCATTCCTATAATACTGGACGGCAGCTTGATACCCGTCAAAAAAACAATCAATTCACCCAAAGCCAAACAGCCAAATAAAATGGCGCACTGACGAATCATACCTTATAAATTTATTAAATACTTATTGAAAACTGCGCAAAGTTAAGGAAACATCCCGTTTGGTGTTCAATAACATACACTTTTAGCATACTTTAAACCAAAAATAATATTGATTTTGCAATGTAGATATTGCAAAATTAGCTAATTTTGCATCGTGAAAAACAACACTCGTCTTTAGAACGTACATAATTAATATATTATCATGGATTTAATTTCTCAAATCGTTGAGCGCGCGAAAGCAAACAAACAGCGCATTGTTCTTCCGGAAGGAACTGAAGAACGTACTTTAAAAGCTGCCAACCAAATATTGACAGACGGTGTTGCCGACCTTATTTTATTGGGAAACCCCGATGAAATCATGAGCCTGGCTAAACAATGGGGGTTAGGGAACATCGGTAAAGCCACTATTATCGATCCCACAGACCACCCGAAAAAAGAAGAGTATGCACAATTGCTGTGCGAACTCCGCAAGAAAAAAGGTATGACCATCGAAGAGGCCCGCAAACTGGTTGTCGATCCGCTGTATCTAGGATGTCTCATTATCAAGGCTGGTGATGCCGACGGACAGTTGGCCGGCGCACGCAACACAACAGGTAACGTACTTCGTCCCGCTTTACAGATTATCAAGACTACTCCGGGTATCACTTGCGTATCCGGTGCCATGCTGTTGCTGACTCATGCTCCCGAATACGGAAATAACGGTGTAATCGTAATGGGTGACGTTGCTGTAACCCCGGTACCGGATGCCAACCAACTGGCTCAAATTGCAGTTTGTACCGCTCAGACCGCCAAGGCTGTTGCCGGAATTGATCCTCGCGTAGCTATGTTAAGTTTTTCAACCAAGGGTTCTGCCAAACATGAAGTGGTAGATAAAGTGGTGGAAGCTTTGGCAATCGCTAAGGAAATGGCTCCCGATTTGAAGATTGACGGTGAACTGCAAGCTGATGCAGCTTTGGTTCCGCACATCGGTGCAAGCAAAGCCCCGGGATCAGAAATTGCAGGTAAGGCAAACGTACTGGTTGTTCCTTGTCTGGAAGTAGGTAATATTTCTTATAAATTAGTAGAACGTCTGGGACACGCTACCGCTATCGGCCCGATCCTGCAAGGTATCGCTCGTCCGGTGAATGACCTGTCACGCGGTTGCTCTATCGACGATGTTTATAAGATGATTGCCATTACTGCCAATCAAGCAATTGCCGCTAAAGAAAACAAATAATCATTCTCCAAAAAACAACAACATCATGAAAATATTAGTGCTCAATTGCGGTAGTTCTTCTATTAAATATAAATTATTTGATATGACTACCAAAGAAGTCCTGGCACAGGGCGGTATAGAAAAAATCGGCTTGGTAGGCTCTTTCCTGAAACTGACTTTGCCCAACGGTGAAAAGAAAATATTAGAAAAAGACATCCCAGAACATACCGCAGGTATCGAGTTCATTCTGAATACATTGGTGAGCCCAGAATATGGCGCAATCAAGTCATTGGATGAAATCAACGCAGTAGGTCACCGTATGGTACATGGCGGAGAACGTTTCAGCGAATCCGTATTGCTGAATAAAGAAGTACTGGATGCTTTTATCGCTTGCAACGATTTAGCCCCGCTTCATAACCCGGCTAACCTGAAAGGTGTGAATGCTGTTTCTGCCATTCTGCCCAACGTTCCCCAAGTAGGTGTATTTGATACGGCATTCCATCAAACAATGCCCGACTATGCATATATGTATGCCATTCCATACGAACTATATGAAAAATACGGTGTGCGCCGTTATGGCTTCCATGGAACTTCTCATCGCTATGTTTCACAACGTGTATGCGAATTCCTTGGCGTTGATCCGAAAGGAAAGAAAATTATCACTTGCCACATCGGTAACGGTGGTTCCATTTCAGCTATCAAAGATGGTAAATGTATAGACACCAGTATGGGGCTGACCCCATTGGAAGGTCTTGTAATGGGAACTCGTAGTGGTGACATCGATGCAGGCGCCGTTACTTTCATCATGGAAAAAGAAGGATTAAATGCAACCGGCGTATCCAACTTACTAAACAAGAAAAGTGGTGTATTAGGCGTTTCAGGTGTATCCAGCGATATGCGCGAACTGGAAGCCGCTGTTGCCGCCGGAAATCCGAAAGCTATTTTGGCTGAAAAGATGTATTTCTACCGCATCAAGAAATATATTGGTGCATATGCTGCCGCTCTAGGTGGTGTAGACATCATCCTGTTCACTGGCGGTGTAGGTGAAAATCAAGCCAATTGCCGTTCTGAAGTTTGTGAAGGTTTGGAATTCATGGGTGTGAAGATTGACCTTGAAAAGAACAAGGTTCGTGGAGAAGAAGCTATTATTTCTGCCGATGACTCCAAAGTGACAGTAGCTGTTATCCCAACTGATGAAGAGCTGATGATTGCCAGCGATACTCTGGCTATTCTGAATAAGTAATTTTATTGTTTGGTTAAATATATAAATTATAAAAGGCTGCTACGCGTGATGCATAGTAGCCTTTTTTAGGAATATTGACTTTCTCCCTCAACATACTGCTCAAGGAACATATTTTCACCATCAAATACAGCATACGAAAAATCTTGTATCCAGTCACCAAGAATCAACATACGTGAAGTACGGCTCAGCATCAAGTCTAGCATAATGTGGCGATGACCATAAATAAAATAATTGATATCCGGATGGTCTTTAAGGTAATTTTTAGTAAACAAGACCAACGGTTCCTTATCCTCTCCCATATACTCGGGTTCCTTACCGCCTTCACGCTTCAGACGGCTATGCTTGGCCCATTCCAAGCCAAGTTCTATGCTCCAACGGGGATGTATGGTAGAAAACAGCGTTTGTAAAGTGGTACTATGAAACATGGAACGCAACAATTTGAACTTGGCATCTTTATCTCCCAATCCGTCCCCATGCGCCAAGAAAAACTCCTTCCCATAAATCTCACAGGTCAACGGCTGACGATGAATAGTTACCCCGCACTCTTTTTCCAAATAATCACCACACCAGATGTCATGATTACCGATAAAGAAATGCACCTCCACTCCCAAATCGGTCAACTCGGAAATCTTCCCCAAGAAACGAGTATAGCCTTTCGGCACTACCAGTTTGAACTCGTACCAAAAGTCGAATATATCTCCTAACAGGTACACTGCTGCAGCATTATGTTTTATACTATCCAGAAAATTCACCAAACGGCGCTCCTGTGTCCGCCCGTGTGCTATGGCACGAGAACCTAAATGTGCATCGGAAAGGAAATATACGTTCTTCATAATCTTACTAAATTAAATACCTCATAAATTAAAAATCCGAGAATAGAGAATTAAAAAATGGGGGCAGTCAATGTCATATCTAACACTACTTCTCCATCATCTTGCAAATCAATCTTATATATCAAGCCTAAATCGTATATATTCACCGGAATCTCGGGATCATATACGGTTTTCAACATGGCTATAATCTTCTCTTCTGTTTTTAAACGGGTATCTGCATCCATATCTCTCGTTGTTTTAATTGCAAATTTAATGATTTTCTATATTTTTCCTTCATCAGCATAGCTATAAAATTTGCCATCCGTTAAAATAACATGATCTATCAGTCTTATGTTCATTACTTTTGCCGCCTTGTCAAGATGTTCCGTCAACCGATCATCCTCTGTACTAGGTCGCATACTGCCGGAAGGATGGTTGTGACAAAGTGCCATGGCAACGGCCCGTTTCAATAATGCTTCCCTCAATACACAACGGACATCTACCGCTGTAGAGACCAGGCCTCCGGAACTTATCTTTATACGGTCAATTACTTTGGAAGCTTGATTCAACAACAAGACCCAGCATTCCTCTGTAGGCAAATCACACATCAACGGATAAAAATATTGATAAACATCACGGGAGCTGAGAATGACCTTACGTTCTTTTCCTTCTTCCTCCTTTCGGCGCTTTCCCAATTCGGAAGCCGCCAAAATGGTGATAGCTTTGGCAGGACCTATTCCTTTATAGTGACACAGTTCATCTACGGTAGTTTTGCCCAATTCATTCAAACTATTATGATAATCACTCAACACTTTACGCATTAACTCCACAGCAGAATCCTCCGTATTTCCCGAACCTATCAGAATAGCAAGCAACTCAGCATCCGAAAGTGTCCCCACTCCATGCAACATCATCTTTTCACGAGGACGATCTTCTTCCGCCCATTGGTTTATGGTTAGTTTTTCTGCCATCTTTCTTTATTTTTCCCCGCCATAAAGACGTATAAAAAGTCCATCACTTTTAATACCTCTTCATGGTAAAATTCTATTTATAAAAATTCTTCTCAAATGCGGCAAATTCGTTTTTCCCCAACACACAGCGTTTCCACCAGGCCCGCAGGAAACCAGTTCCATAGCCAATCAACTGAATAAAAGAAGCAAGGATGGATAATAATCCTATTTTGAAACTTTTATTTCGCAATGTGGAGTCTACACAAATGATAAGAGCAAAAAGCAGCAGCAAAGACAAACTCCAGCTACAAACCAACGAACATAACAACAGGAATACAATTCCTATAGTAAAAAGTGCCGGTAACAAATGTACAACTTTCAATGATTCAGGATACTTTTTATACAGATTGATACGGGCAATACCCGAATTATGCACTTGCTTGAAAAACTTCTTCAAATCGGTACGACGCTTGTGCCACACCCATGCTTCAGGGAACAACCGACAAGCATATCCCCCTTGAAAGATACGGATACTGAAATCAATATCTTCTCCAAAACGCATCTTAGAAAATCCTCCCAACGCTTTATATACCTCAGCCCGTACCCCCATATTAAAACTACGGGGATAGAATTTATCCATTTTTTTCTTCCCTCCACGGATACCTCCGGTAGTAAAAAACGAAGTCATGGCATAATTTATTGCTTTCTGTATATTGGTAAACGAATCATGAGCACGGTCAGGACCACCAAAAGCATCTGCCTTCTGCCGTTGAAGCTCTGACTCGACAGCCGCCAAATACCCTTCAGGCAAAATGCAATCAGAATCCAATATGATAAGATATTCTCCATGCCCCCGTTCCGCTCCATAATTGCGGGTCTGCCCGGGACCGGAATTGGATTTGAAATAATAACATATATCCAACCGGTCAGCGTAATTATCTACCACTTCCTTGCACGGAACAGATGAACCATCCTCCACTATCAGGACTTCAAAATTCTTATTTGTCTGCCTTGTAAGACTGTTCAATAACTCATCCACCTCTTCAGGACGATTATAAACCGGTATAATAAAAGAATATCTCATTGCTTTATTTTGATTTTATCCATCACAGAGAAGTACAAAGAAACATAAAAAAGGCGGAGCTTGCAACAAGTTCCGCCTTTTTATATGCATATATAAATAGATTATGCTTTCACACGGCCTACATATGAACCGTCACGAGTATCAATTTCAATTGTTTCACCTTCATTAATGAATAAAGGAACACGCACGGTAGCACCCGATTCCACCGTAGCAGGTTTCAACGTATTGGTAGCCGTATCCCCTTTCAGACCCGGTTCGGTATAAGTAATTTTCATCTGCACTTTTACCGGAACATCAGCAAACAATACTGTTTCTGTAGAAGCATCAGAAACCACATCCACCACCATTCCTTCCAACAGGAAGTCTACTCCGTTAATCAAGTCATGAGCAATAGGAATTTGGTCGAATGTTTCCTGATTCATAAAAATATAGTCTGCACCTTCCATATACAAATATTGGTGTGGACGACGTTCCACACGTACATCTTCCAATTTTTCACCGATGTTGAAACGACGTTCCAAAACGTAACCATTAACCACATCTTTCAATTTAGTACGCATGAATGTGTTACCTTTTCCCGGTTTTACATGCAGGAAGTCAATACAGAAATACAATTTGCCGTCCATACGGATAGCTGTTCCGATTTTAATGTCTTGAGCATTAATCATACTTTTCTTCGCTTATATTTGATTATTATTTCAGATTATATTCACTTATAGCTGTGATTTCGAGTGCAAAAGTAATGTAAATCAAGAAAAAACGCAAAAAGAAATCACTAAAAATGAGTTATCTCTTTGTTTATTTCAAAAAAGTCACTAATTTTGCAGCCCGTTACTCATGGTGAATAATAACATAAAATAAGTATATACAATGAAAAGAACGTTCCAACCCTCTAACAGAAAGAGAAAAAACAAACATGGATTCCGTGAAAGAATGGCAACTGCTAACGGTCGTCGCGTATTAGCCAGCCGTCGTGCAAAAGGTCGTAAGAAATTAACTGTATCTGATGAATACAACGGAAAATAATTCATCTGACCGGAAAAAATAAAAGGAGTGAAGTCGTAGAGACTTTGCTCCTTTTATTTTTCCAACTAAGCCGAACAGCCATGAAAAAGTAACTTAACTTAAATGATCAAATAAGTCAACTGAAACGACCAGGTAAGTTGACTTGCTTGTTCCATACAGTCGGCTTACTGAAAACAGTCTATTTATTTCTCCTTTCTCTCGCCCACTCCATCACATTAGCCGGAGCGCGTTCCGCCAGATATTCCTTCTTCATAAAATCCATATAGGGTGCTACGTGGTCAAAGAATTGATAATATCCCTTACACAAGTAATTCAATCCCGGTTCACCGTCTTTACTTAACATAAAACGATTCTTCGGACATTCCCCATGACAGGCAAACTCATAAGAACAGTTCAGGCACTGCTGTGGCAGACTATTGTGCTTCATCACACCAAAAGTTTCCTGTTCTTTACCATACATCATCTCCACCAAAGTCTTCTGATAAATATTTCCCAATTTATACTCAGGAAAGACAAAATGATCGCAAGCATACACATCACCGTTGAATTCCATCACGGCTGTATGTCCACAATATTTAGCTAATGAACAAACGCCTGGCTGCTGTCCCACCCAATTGGCCAGCGTAGAATCAAACAACTGAATATAGTAATTGCCCACGTCATTCAGTACCCATTCGTCGAAAATAGTACAAAGGAAATTCCCCCACTGCTCGGGAGTAATGGAGAAAGGAGCCAGTTCACCGTCTTTTTGCTTTAATGAAGAAAGCCGAAGACCGTCCGCACGGCTAGACAGTCGCTCGACAATGGGAGTAAACTGTATATAATGACAATCAAGTTCGTCACGAAAGAAACGATAGAAGTCCAACGGATAATCTGCATTATAGTCATTGACCACTGCCATGGCATTCCATTCCACTCCATGCTTTTTCAACAGGTTAATCCCTTTCATTACCTTATAGAAAGAAGGTTGTCCCATCTTGTTCTTCCGGTATTCATCGTGAAATTCCTGAGGACCGTCTATAGAAATGCCTACCAAAAAATTATTCTCACGGAAGAATTCACACCATTCATCTGTCAGCAATGTGCCATTTGTCTGAATGCAATTATCAATGGTTCTACCACCTGCATATTTTTTCTGAAGTTCCAAGGCTTTCTTATAAAAAACTAAAGGACGCATCAAAGTTTCTCCCCCATGCCAGGTAAACAAAACTTGCGGCATGGTTTGCGACTGAATATATTCTTTAATAAATTTCTCCAGTAATTCATCGCTCATCACATGACGCGGCTGTTCCTCATATAACTTGGATTTTTCCAAATAGTAACAATAATCACAGGCCAGATTACAAACCGCACCTACAGGTTTGGTCATTATATATAGCGGCTTTGCAAAAGGAGTTATGGTTGCTTCTTTCATTTGTTTTTCATTTAATTCCTAGTATAAAGAATACAAAGATAAAGCTATTTTTCAATATTCGTTCTTACAGTAACAGGTTTATGCTACCCTCTACCCCCAAAAGGACATTCTTCTTGCCACCCAATCTGTTTCAAATATAAGAGTTCCACCTTGCTTCAAACTCTTGAAACAAAATGAAACTCTGACCCTCTATTTAAAATATCACTTGAAAACGTGTCTGAAACGCACTTAATGACTGATTTTCAAATCCCACTCTATCCGTTATCTTAGTATAAGAGTACCGGAATCTCCATATCATATACTTATTGATATAATAATTGACAGTAAAAGAGACATCGTTCAAACGCCCGCCATAAATATGGGACCGGGTATCCGACATATCAGTATAGTTATATCCGAATACGCATTCCAACGAACCAGAGTCCGGAGTGGCAATACCACAATCCGTATGTGAATATCTATAATTACCACCTATCAGCAAACCTCTCAGTATTCCATACATACCACTCGCTTTATAATTCTTAAAATCCTTTTCCCGGTTCACTTGAAGATAATAATATTGTGCTTCCAATGCCACAGGACCATATCCTGCTATCATCTCCGGTGTAAATTTTATCAAGTTCTTTGCATCCGGAATCAAGGCATTCACAGCTCTGACTTTTGCAATACGCGTCGGGAAATTAGCCCCCAAGTCAAAGCTAGTATGGTTAAGTGTAGGTTCGCTATTGTATCTAGGTGTTTCGTAAGCACCGGAAATACCCAACTGAAACAATCTCCCTGTATCATGTAAAGGACGATAGACCAGGCGGCTCATAGCACCATAACCCATTTTACCCAATTCATTGGATTTCTTCTTAAGAGCCTCGCTCTCCACATGAACACTAGCTGTACCGAAAAAATCATTTTTGTCATACACAAACATAGCCCCCATCAGCCGGCTGTTGAAAAAAGCCTCATTACTTGCCGGCTCCTCCATGGTTACTTTCATAGACGAACTAGTAGAACTTTGAAGCCCGAACTGATGTACAAAATTCCCTACACGTAATAACGCATGTGAGGAAAATTGTCTTTCTACAAATATGTCTTTTAAACTGACCTTTCCATACGCATAGCCTATATCCACTTTCGCTTTATATTTTCCATAGGTTGCTTTTACACCTATCCGGGCATCAGGAATCGCTACACCATCTACAAAGTTTTTATTATCTGAATGAAACAAGCCTCCATCCATCAAGATTCGTCCTGTAGGACGTATTTTCAAAACTGATTGTTCCTGTGCATTTACCTGTACGGAGAGCAATATCAGGAGAAAAACTCCTAATGATATAAGATTTTTCATAATATACAGTTTTAATGGTAACCATCCAAGTATCCTGTCAGTCTGTCTCTGATTTTTATCATACTGAGGGCAGTGAAGAATCTGTAAGACCACACAATGAAAGCAATCAGTCAGACTCCTCCTCCCATCAGCATCCGATCAATAGTCATGCTTTTAGGCTCAGCAAATACTCTTGTCCGGTTCATCTAAGAAAAACATTACATTAAATAGTTACGGTTTATGGTTAAGTTATAGGGAATTATTTTTTGGAAACAGACTGAATGAGTCCTGCTTTTTGCAGCTTGGAGAACTCATCTTTCGCCTTATTAAGCTGTTTCACAAAAGCATCGTTGGCATGGAGACGGGCAACAACAGCACTCGCCACAATTCGGGCAGCATCTACATCACTTTGGAAATGATACCCACAAATAACACGACTCTGTCCCATTTCAAATCCTCTTTTCAGAATCTCATTCTGCCTGTCAGGATTGATTTCTGCCAAAACAAGGGCAGTAGCCCATCCTATGGCTGTATGTCCCGAAGGATAGGAACCGTTCGTTGAAAGTTCTTCCTGCTGTTCGGGATTACAAGTCATTTCATTGAAAAAACTAAAAGGACGTACACGCATATAATACTCTTTAGCATGACGGGTAGCCAAATCTCCGGCATCCTCTCTCATATTAATAATGAGCCTATACAGTTCCGGCGTTTTATCCCTCGTTATTTCAATACCCAAAGCCTCCGAAAAGGCAAAGGGAACGCCATCACCATTTACACGGGCATCACTGACAGCTTGTTCACCCCTAGGAGTATCCTTTTGCAATTTCCCCCAGTCGTAACGGGCTTTGTCATACAAGAACAAAATACTTCCTGCTTCAGGAGGAGGAGGCAGTAACTCCAGACTATTGGCAACCTCCGATTCTTCCAAATAATAAAGTTCGGGATTGGTTCTTCTATCCTTTATTTTTTTCTCTTGTGCAAAGATGTTTAATGAAATGGCACAAAACACTAGAAGTAAGGCAAACTTTGTTTTCATGATAAAAGTTTAGTTTAAACGGTTAATTAATAAAATTCAATTGGTTTTTCGAAAAACATTTTAATCATCTACGGAACGTACGACAAACAATCAGAGTGTCCGCATCTGACGGAAACAAAAGTAGTGTTTGAAATTATCCCGAAAATACCTTTTTAATCCCGTTTCCTCCTTTTATATGACCAAAACATCCTAGAAGAGAAAAGGAGAAAAAAAGGAGAGCCGGAAGTGTTTCAGCACTTCCGGCAAAAAAGCCATTCCTCATAACAAAACAGATACACGAAGCCGGCTCTACGAAATACACTTCGTTTCATAAAGGATAATTTACCCAATTCAGGATATTTGTCAGCAAAATCCAAACACACCTGTTTCAGTTCTTGACGCATATCATCCTCTCCCTCTGTTTTTCTGTATCCCAAGGCATCAAACAGGGTCTTGACTTTTTTGTCAACCTTATGAACGTCCATTTCCAGTTCCTCCCAATTCATCCCGACATCATCCGGATTTATCCCTTTTTTATCCATCAGCGCTTTCCGAGTTCCTTTTTTCCGTCTTTTCAAAAGGAAAAGAGCAAGAAAAGCCGATAGCAGCACCGCTATTGACAGGATGATATACAGCGCATAGGACATCTCTTCTTTTTCTATCGAGATAGGAAGCAAGCCTGATTTACCATCAAAAAGGAATAATCCTGACTTACATCCCAAAACCGCTTTCCGTCCATTGACGGCAATACAAGACTTGCTAAAAGCCAAATCGCAGAATAATGGTTCTGGGACACCGGCATCATCCAATCCCTTAAAACTCATACCATAATAATAGAGTATGAAAAAGCCCTCATTAGGATTCTTTTCAAGAGCTCCCGATATTGATTTCACATGTTTCACTGGCAACAAGGTCGCATTTTCTTCATTAACGATTCCCAACGAGGTATTCAACCCACATAAAGACAATGTTCCGCGGTGGAATAATAAAGAGAAGTGATATTATTCTGCCCTTTCGTGTTACTGAACTGCAAAAGACACTCCGCTCTATTGCCTTTAATCTTATAAAGTTTCTTACGCGTAGCAAGAAAGAAAGTATTAGGACTGGTTTCCAAAAATTTTATAATATCATTACCCACAATATCCAAGCCTTCAATCTTTCCTAAAGACTTTGATTTGAATTCCGGATGATTATAGACAAACTTATACAGATGTAAACGAAGATCATCGGTAATAAAGAAAATGGAGTCTCCCGTCCTTTTATCACTAACCGCCAATACATTATTGTCTAAATCTGCCGAGTTCTGTCGCAAGGCAAAAGAAAGCATAGCCTCTCTGCATGCCAGATGCAGAAAATCTTTCCCCATAAAGCCTATCTGCCTGGCGATAGTACTGATACCATTCGGCAAATCATATTCTAAAGTGCAACCGTCTTTGACATAAAGTATAGAATTAGCACTGATAAACCATTCATCCTTGTCGGGTCCTTGAGCATACAAGTAGCACCGTCCTTTGCGTACAAGCGTCTTTTTTCCATCGGGAGATATCTTAAAAACCGAATTTTCCAACAAAGCATATACTGTATCATTATAAACACTGACATTGGTAACCAGAGAATCTATAACAGGTCGTTTAAAGTCCTTTTCAAGATTACGGACAACAAACAACCCCTGTTCACTAGCCACATATAGTTTTTTTTCCTTTATCACAACCTTATTCACCCCACAGTTTTTACTACATTTCCCTAGTTGAATGGGAGTGAGTTCATGAGATGTGGAACCATCTTTCAAATTCAATCTAAACAGTCCATTACTAGTCCCCACATACAAACACTGTTTGTCATCATCCAGAGCCATACTATATACCGAATAATTCATCCTCTTATTTTTTATGTAGTAAGTCTGGGTCTGCCGAGAGGATTTAGCCAATAGTTTCAAACCGGCATCTCTTGTTCCCACAAACAGAGAATCTTCACTATATTCCAATATATCATATATACGCCGGTTGCTATTAATGGAATAGGTCTGGCAATTATTGTTCACTTTTTCTATGATACAACCGTCTTCCTGACCAATATAAAGTTTATCCGCATCTGCTGTCGAACGGCTGATACATGATATAGGAGCGTCAAATGTATTGATATTGCAAGTGAGCTTTATAGGTTTCGGAACAAGCGCATCCTTGCAGCCTGTCAAACAGAACAAGGCTAATATAAAAAGAAAGTACAAGCTTTTTTTCATATTTTACTCATTTAAGTGATATCGATTAAACAAAGGCTTTCTACAATTAATCAAAAAGTTGAATATCTGTTATGCTTATGCAAATATAATACGTTTTCTCAAAATCCGGAAAGCTCTTAACAGATTATTAGCTAATTCCTTAATATGCCCTCCATATACAAAAGAAGTTACGTCAAAACCCAGATGATTCTCTCACCCGACTTTTGACATAACTTCTCCTAAAATAAAAAAATATATTAACCTGATTTATTTCAACAATACTCCTATCTCACCGACAGCAGTTACTGCTTTGTTATTTATTTCGGTAACAGGCTCCAGTTTAAAATAACGGGCTGGATAAGTCTTTCCGAAACGTACAAAATAAGGAACAGGATTATGCATGATATTACTGAATTCACCTGTAGCGTCACACTTCATCCAATCCTTACCATCCCGGCTGACATAAAAGTTGTATTTATAGATAGTGCCAGTCAGATCCTCCTCCTGTGCAGGAGCATAACTGAAACCGGCTATTTCCACTTCTTTACCCATATCAACCACCAAGGGAGTTAAAGTTTCGGTTTTCCAAACAGTTTCCTGTTTTCCATCGATGGCTGCGGCTGCATCCATGCCCACTGTTTTCCAACCATCCACCGGGACATCACTCAAGGTTACTTTCATCGTTTTATCAACCAATGGTTCAGCATAATACAAGCCTATGTTACTGATATTGACGGTTCCACGAGCACCCGTAATTGTCACTCTAACCTTTTCGGCATGACTATCCGAGAAAGGCAACAACCGTTTATATCCCACCGTAGTTCCCTCACCCACATGATGCCATGCGCCATTGGCGAACACTTCTACTGTAAAACCTTCCACACGCTGGCCTTTTGTAATATCCTCCTGAATTAAGAAAGTATTAACAAGTGTATTCTTCCTCACCTTATATTCTTTCGTATCTCCTACTTTGGCTGTCCATATCCTATTTCCCTTCTCAACTTTATTATCGGCAAAGGTCTTTTTTATATATTCCGTCAACTCCTTGATACGTTTCACATCATTCTCGTGCATCAAACCACGTTTATCGGGTGGAATATTCAGCAACAAAACAGAGTTACAACCCACAGAACGATAATAAATATTCACCAAGTTGGCAAGTGAACGAACTTGATTATCCTGTTCGGCATGATAGAACCATCCCGGACGGATAGAAACATCAACTTCAGAAGGATACCAGAACAAATCCGATGCTTTAGATACCAATTCACGGCTTCCCAAATCCTTGGACATAGCATTTATGCCCAATCTCTTATAGACTTCATCAGAACCCGGATAAGAATTAGGCATCAAAGCCGTTGCACTCCATTCCGTGGTACGTCCCAATCCACCTTCATTACCTACCCAACGCACATCATCGCCCATGATAGCGGTAACTGCCTTAGGTTGAAGACGACGGATAGTCTTCAAAATAGCGTCCCAATCATATTCCTGCTTCTTTCCGTTAGGTCCTTCGCCGTTAGCTCCATCAAACCATACCTCATGCACTTCTCCGTAATTGGTAAGCAGTTCAGTCAGCTGTTCGATGAAAAACTTATTATAAGCTTCTCCTTGTCCGTAACATTCCGCATTACGATCCCAAGGAGAAAGATAGACTCCGAATTTCAATCCATACTTGTCACAAGCTTTGCGGAGTTCCTGTACCACATCCCCTTTTCCGTTTTTCCATGGAGAAGAAGCAACAGAATGCTTGGTTGTCCGGGTAGGCCACAAACAGAAACCATCATGATGCTTGGCAGTAATGATAGCCATTTTGAAGCCACCTTCCTTCAGAGCTCTTACCCATTGTTCACAATCCAATTCGGTAGGATTGAAAATGGCCGGATCTTCTTTACCATCTCCCCATTCACGGCCTGTAAAGGTATTAATACCAAAATGAAGGAAACAAGTGAATTCCATTTGTTGCCATGCCAACTGTTGCGGTGTAGGCACCAAACGGGAAGCCATATCTATCTTCTGTTCCGTAGTCGCTCCTGCCGGAAAAGCTACGTGTTTCTCATAATACTCCTGTGCCTGAGTTCCCAGAAAAGCACAAAGTAAGGCTGCGGTTAGAATCGTTTTTCTCATTTTTCTTTATTACTAGGTTATTTTAATGGACGAATCATAAACTCAAACGTATGCTTCTCCACCGGAACACGATATGGCGGCAATACCCCCGGACCACAAGTCGCAGTACCTACCCCCGACTGTTCCGCATCTAAGTGAACATTTATAATCCCTGTTCTCTCAAGTTTATTAATATGAGTAGCTTTATCTACATTAGAATCCGTAAATGGAATAACACTGAACTGAAACACTTTATCCGAACGGAAAGACAAACCTTCTCCTGCCTCATCCGCCAATTCCATCCAACGCACATCCGTACGGTTTCCTGTAGCCTGGGGCTTCACATAATAATGGAACATACGTTCTGCATCTGTATGGTAAATTCCAATACATCCAGACTGATTACGGTCTATATAAGTTTCATGTTCACCACGTCCCAAATAAGAAACCTTGTTATAGGCATACGGCATTTCAAATGCCAGGCCCACTCTAGCCAATGAAGTAACAGCAGAAGTATCCGGCAGGAAAGTTGTCTTTACTTTTAATGCACCATTGCTCTGCAAAGTATATACAAAGGTAGCCATTCCCAACTTTACGCCTTTAGCATTCCATAATTCTACTTCCGCTTTACCACCTGTTTCAGATGCTTTGACAAAAGTAGCTTTTTGAATCATATTATCCAAACCTTCTTTCCTCCAAACTTTGGCTCCTCCTGTTTTTTCCCTGCTGTCATTGTCCGTTACAGGACGATAAAGGCTGAGAACTACAGGAGATGAAAGCATCTCTTTACCTTTATATATATAAGAGCGTAAAGCGCCGGTTGCAGGATCAATATCTATCTTCACCTTATCAGCCAATTTGATTTCCGGCGCACGATACCCTTTGTTGGCAGACAGTACAAACTGGTCATAGGCCACTTCGTCATGAGTTCCAATAAAGGGAGTTTTCTTCACTTCAATGAGATGCGGATGCGGTTCGCGGGCTGCATTGACCAACCCGTTACAACAGAAATTGCCAAAGCTGGGCACATCCTTCGGACCATAATCCCCACCATAACTCCAATACCATTTACCATCCTTATCTATCTCGCGGAAAGATTGATCCACCCAATCCCAGATACAACCTCCCTGAACAATCGGTTCGGTTTCGAATACATGCATATATTCCTTTAATCCTCCGCCACTATTACCCATAGTATGCAGATACTCTGTCATGATGAAAGGACGATAGACTTTAGGTTCTGTCTGGCGGGCATAGGCCATGAGTTCTTCCACGCTGCGATACATACGGCAATAGATATCGGTATTATAATTCTGTTCGGCCCGTTCATATTGTACAGGACGACTTTTCTCCACTGACTTCATCCAGTCATATGTACGTTCGAAGTTAATACCGTTTCCGGCTTCATTCCCCAATGACCAGATGACGATAGCCGGATGATTCTTGGAACGCTCATACATACGTTGGGTACGATCCATGTGGGCAGGCAACCAAGTGGAATCTTTGGCCAATGAAGCAGGTCCATACCCCATGCCATGTGATTCAATATTAGCTTCATCTATCATATAAAGTCCATAACGATCACAAAGCTGATACCAATAAGGATGGGTAGGATAGTGCGAATTGCGGACCGTATTGATATTATGCTGTTTCATCAATTTGATATCTTTTTCCATCAGTTCCTTGCTTACAGTCCGTCCTAATTGGGAATGTTCATGACGGTTCGTTCCCTTTACCAAGACCGGCACACCATTGATGCAAAAACGTCCGTCCTTAATTTCCGAAGTGCGGAAACCTACTTCACATCCGGTAAGTTCCGTTACTTTACCTGTTACATCTTTCAATTCCAGGATCAGCGTATAAAGATTCGGATGCTCAGCACTCCAGACTTCCACATCCGGCAAACTTTGTTCATCCAACTTCAAGAAATGGCTCAATCCCTTCGATTTGATAGGATATTCACCTTGCAGAACCGCCTTACCGGTTTTATCTTCCAGTCGGTAAGCAAAGGTAGTCATGGAAGTAGAAGGTCCTTCAATGGTAGCTTCCAAACCGAAAATACCTTCTTTATATTGTTGTTTGTCTAGAGAAGAGGTTACTTTGTAATCGGCTATATACTGTTTAGGAGTGCTGTAAAGATACACATCACGTTCAATACCACTCAACCGCCACATATCCTGGCACTCCAAATACGAACCGGCACTCCAACGGTAAACCTCCAATGCCACCGTATTCTCACCTTTCTTCAATTTATCAGTGATATCCCATTCGGCCGGTGTCTTTGAACCTTGATTATAGCCCAACAGATGTCCGTTCACCCAAATATAGTAAAAAGAAATCACTCCTTCACAACAGATAACCACACGGCGGTCTTCCCAATCGGCAGGAATTGTAAAGGTACGTCTGTAGGAACCGACTTCATTCTCTTTATATGGAACTAAAGGCGGATTCTTTTTAAAATGGAACAGTTTGTCATCGAACTCATAGGTTTCGTTTACATAAATAGCTGTTCCATATCCTTGACGTTCCCAATTGCCGGGAACCTGAATATCCGCCCATCCTCCTGTATAAAACTCCGGTTTATAAAAATCCTTCGGACGGTTATCGGGATTCTTTACCCAATGGAATTTCCAACTACCGTTCAGACTCATGTAATAAGGAGAAGATTCATAATCTCCGTTACGGATATCAGATACGGTTTGATAAGGCCACACATAAGTATGAGGGGCCAGTTTGTTCAGTCCGACAGCATATTGGCTCTGCCATTCGGGTTGTTGTTGCGCCATTACTGGAAATATAACCAGAGCAGCCAAAAAATATAATAATGTATTTCTCATATATCTATTTATTCTATCATTACCTCATCAAAATAAATCCTTGCCTCTTGTCCGGGGCGTACATGGGTTGCAGGACACTCTCCGGCTCCTTTAGCAATAATCCGCACATAACGGCCAATTTCCTTATTCAAATCAAGTACCACATCCTCTTTGAAAGTCCCTTCACGGAAAATCTCTCCATCCGTGAACTGTTTACCGGATACTTTACGATAATCCCGATTATCATTTGAAACCCACACTTCAATATCTGCCGGTTTATGGGCTGCCATGCCATAATTCGTTATGCATCCCACTGATACAGAACGAAGCGACTCCTTCTTTTGCAAATCTATAGTAAAAGCGACAGAATCACTGCTTTCCCATGAATGCCATTCGAAATCCGACTGGCGCAAGCTGCCACGTATACCATTTACTAAAATCTTCCCGGCCTGTGTATTTCCTAAAACAGGTTTGGCGGTAGCCTTATTCCAGACCAAAGGCAATGTCAATGTTTTTCCCATCTGCCGACCTGCTCTATAAGTCGTACACTTTATAGTTTGTGTACCGGTCACCATCAACGGGCTCTTATATAGCAGAGACCGGTCTGTCGGCTCCTTACCATCCATTGTGTAACGGATTTCCACATCAGGACGTTCACATTCCAGTTTCACCTGTAGCTTTCCATTTACAGGGGTTACCGTATGTTGTATATTATACATGGAACAGGCAAACACAATCCCTTTAGCAGACAGATGCTCGTTGAATTTATCCATTGCCACCAAAAAACTTCTCCAATTTTTATGCCAAGGCTGTGTCCAAGCCACTTCGGCTAAAGCAGCCAGACGAGGGAACAGCTGATATTCCACATCTTCCGGTTTATTGCAAAACTCAGTCCACATAGAAGCCTGTACTCCCATCAGCAAGGAACGTACCTCCGGACTCCATTCTTTCTGTATCGGTTCATACCTATATACATCCTTCAATGTATTATTCCCAAAATAGGTCAAAGGTTCAAACCATTGCGGTCCCTGATAACGAATCAAATACATGATACGTGCAGGAGTCATGACAAACCTATGCCCTTGCTTACCTGGAGGGAAACAGCTCCACCACCTCGTCAATCACCCCTTGCAAGAAAGTGAATACACTATCGTTTCCTGCACAGAAGATCACATCCGCATGATTTCCTCCCAATCCTGGAAGGACACCGATAAATTTATCGACCACAGGACAAGCCAACAACGGATAAGAAGCCAACGCAGCATTACTATGAGCCGGCATTTCAATTTCAGGAATCACTTCAACCTGATGTCGGGCGGCATACGCCACTATCTCACGGATATCCTCCTGTGTGTAAAATCCTTTTTCTACAGTCGATTCACCCTGCCGGGGATTACGACGCTCCGGAAAAGATTTTCCAGGACGATCTACACGCCGTGAACCGATTTCCGTAAGTAAAGGATATCTCTTTATTTCAATACGCCAACCATTATCATCCACCAAATGCAGATGCAGGGTATTGATTTTCAACATTCCCATACAATCGATAATACGAAGCAGATTCTCTTTCGGAATAAAAAAGCGGGCCACATCCACCATCAATCCACGATATCCGAAACGAGGTTCATCCTTGATTGTCATAGCCGGCACGCTCCAATCCGCAGTTTCCGCCACCGCTGTGCCCTCAATGGAAGCAGGCAATAACTGACGAATAGTCTGCAAGGCATAAAAAAAACCTTTTGTATCTGAAGCTTTAACTATTATCTGCCTGGGAGTTATTTCCAGATGATACGCCTCACTCTTTAATGCGTCATCGGTGAGGAAACTGATTTTCCCCTTCTTTTCTCCAACCTTCACACAAGGAGTAAATCCGGCCGCCTGGGTAAAAAGAGCAGAGAAACAGCGTGCAACCTCTGCCTGCTCCTCATTTTCTACCGTAAAGTCTGTTTTTCCGGAGAAAGTAAAATAACCTGTACCCGGAGTAATACTCTCCGGGCAGGGAACAATAGATATAGATTGGATTAGGTTGTCAGCAGGTAAGGCCATAGTCGCAAATAACGACCATAGCAAAATCAAACAGGTGTATTTCATGATATATGCTATTTTTCTTATTCTTTGTCTCTATCGGGTGAAAAGCGTACCGGATCCTTATACTGCTCCTGCAATCTTGCCAATTCAGTCTTCAGCTCCGTCACAACCGGTTCATATTCTTTCTGACCATAAAGATTATGCATTTCCGTAGGGTCTGCCTGTAAATCATACAATTCCCACACATCAATATCGTTATAAAAATGAATTAATTTATAACGCTCTGTACGTACACCATAATGACGTTTCACCATATGTTCTGCCGGATATTCATAAAAATGATAATACAATGATTTGCGCCAATCAGCAGGTTTTTCTCCTTTCAACAGTGGAAGCAACGAAACACCTTGGATATCTTCGGGAACAGGAGCACCTGCCAATTCCAGAAAGGTAGGTGCATAATCTATGTTTTGCACCAGTTCTGTAATATCACCTTTCCTGTCAAAACCTTTGGGCAACCGCATTATAAGCGGAGTATGCATGGATTCTTCGTACATAAAGCGTTTGTCAAACCAACCATGTTCTCCCATATAGAAGCCTTGGTCTGAAGTATAAACCACCAAGGTATTGTCCAGCATATTCTTTTCTTTCAGATAATCCAGTACACGACCTACATTATCATCCAACGATTTCACTGTTTTCATATAGTCACGCATATAGCGCTGGAACTTCCAATCGGCCAATTCTTTACCTATCTTCATACAAAGACAAGTTACAAGTATCTGCCAGCCAGTTGCGATGAATAGCCTTGTGATGAATCAAAATACAAAAAGGTTTGTCTTTATCCCGTTTGTTCTCCATCCAGTCTATGGCATCATCAGTAATGATATTGGTTATATACCCATGTTTTTGAATGGTGTCATTGTCTTGCGTAATAAAATCCGGATTATAGTAATCACCTTGTCCGGGTACAATCTCCCAATAATTGAAACCTGTGGGCAGACTCTCTAAGTGCCATTTTCCGATAAGGGCGGTCTGGTATCCGGCCTGTTGCAGCAGCTTCGGAAAAGTCTGTTGCGAACCATCAAATATACAAGTGGTATTATCATAGAATTTATTAGCACAACTATGCTTGCCGGTAATCATGCAGGCACGGCTGGGACCACTTAATGAATTGGCCACAAAACTGTTAGTAAAACGCACTCCGTCATTAGCAATGCGGTCAAGGTTAGGCGTTTCCATATAACGCTTGTCATAGCAGCTCATCATCTGGGCAGTATGGTCATCGGTCATTATATACACGATGTTGTAAGGTTTCTGCTCCTCAGTTTTCTTTTGTGAAGCGCATGATGACAAAGATGCCACAGCAGTGATGCCGGTCAAAGAAAAAAGTAATCCTGATTGTAGGTTGTTCATATTCATAAATTTAAATAAGCAAAGAATTAACATCCGCAAAGATACAAGTTATGTTATTGTTTCTTGTCTGGAAATGACTATTTTATATCCGAGAATGTCCAGAAACAGGTTACAGACAAGAAAAAGTTCTCCCCAGTTCCCGTTCCCTTTAGGATTATTGGCCACTGATTCTTGAATAATTCCATGCCCATTGTTGACCTCGAAAGCTTTTTTCAAAAGCTCTGTGCCACGTAAACGCATTTTCTGATACATTTCCGGTTCACCGGCACCTTCGAAAATACGTTCAAAATAAATTTTCTCACGCACTTGTTCCTTAGACAAGCCACTCTTCCAGTCAGCCGGCTGAGACGCGTTTCCTGATTGACGCGCTCTCTTCAGCACCTCATTGGCCAATGTTATCGCCTTGTCAGTCTGCCCCAATTCATTATATACATCCGCTGCCATCAGCAACATATCTGCATAACGATACAAAATTAAATTCTTATGACTGTTATTACCACTCTGCTCAGGATCCCACGGTTTCTTGAAATAGGGCCATGACTTTGTATTGGTAGATGGCTTTTTTGTCGCATTTTCCAACAAAGACAACAAGCCTTTCAAATACCCTTTTTCAGCGGGAGTCGCAGTAGCCGTATCGGCAATCATAGCATAAAGTTCTTCAGCTTTCGGACTAGCCGGATCAGCTAATTTCTCGTAAGGAATCCGTCCTACATACAACTTGGGTTTCTTCCATCCGGCAGGTTTTTCTTCTCCTTCAATGGTATATGTAAAATAAGGATAGGCATATACAGTATCGCGCGCCGAAGCTATAGGCTCCTCTTTAGGTTTCTCACCTTTTCCTACTCCGGCATAAGACTTCCAATAAGTCAGGAATGTGCTTTCAATACGTGGATCACCGGGATAAGTAGCCAAAAAATAATCATACAAAGCTTTTGAAGCACGTATGCGGTCCCAAGCCTGCCCATTACAAGAGCCATTAGGAGCGACCAGCCAGCTACCCCGGTTACGGGTGGTAGAACCTGCAAGTGCAAAATTCAATTGAAAAATAGATTCCGGAGAGCCTTGTACGTAATCAACAAACAAATCACTGAATTTATCCGCCAGCCGGTATTTAGGCATTACCTCATCAAAACACGCTTTCGCCTTCTCCCAAGCCGTATTATCACCCTGACAGCCCAAAGTATGATAGAGTTGGCAATTTATCAGCCGATTCTAACGGACTATCGGCAATATTGGCAATGAATGCATTTGTTTCACCAATCACTTTATACATCCCTCTCCACGCCATTGTGTTTATGGTTTCATCAATTCCTCCGTCCATAGAGACCAATAAATCTGTAGAACTGCCATTCGTTTGTGACCATCCAAAACCACAATATCCAAATGTTACTTCCTGCCATGCCTGGCCATAAGCATTATCAGCCGACATATATCCGTAACATCCCATCAAAGCCTGTCTGGCATTTTCCACAGTACTAAACTGAGTTTTTGTATTTATCGTATATTGCGGGTCTTCATCCAGCCACGATTCACAGGATGCCAATGACAAAGCACCTGCTAATAAAAATATATATTTTAGTTTTTTCATTTTACAAAAAAAATTATCGGTTAAACTATTTAAAAGGTCACATTTAATCCAAAGACATAAGAACGTTGGCTTGGAAATGCATTCATATCAATGCCCGGGCGTAATCCATCAAAAGCAAACGAATTGATTTCCGGATCGTATCCACTGTAATTAGTGATGACAAATGCATTTTTAACCGAAGCAAATACACCTATATTCTGAAAGCCGATTTTCTTCATCCAAGATTTTGGCAATGTATAATTCAAAGTGATATCCGAACAACGCAAGTAACTTCCATCCTCAATATAACGGTCATAAACCACGTTCTTTACATTCGCCGTAGCCGACGGATAAAGATTTGAATGATTCTCTTCCGTCCAGATATTCCGGAATGCTTCTTGTGTCAAATTACCAGCTTGCCGAGAGGGCGTATAATAACGGATATTCGTATTCAATATCTGATTACCATGCACACCATTAAAAGAAGCCGAAACAGACAGGTCTTTCCAGGCAATACGAGTTTGGAAACCATAAGTAAAGTCCGGATTCGGATTGCCTAAAATGGTTTTATCCTTTTCATCCACAACACCATCCTCATTCATATCCACCGCTTTTATATTACCGGCTCCCAAGTCATTGGCCACAGAACTGGAATAATATTTGGTTGATCCGTCAGCAGCCGTATAAGCAACTTTTCCATCTACAATATCTTCCGGCTGAATAATACCTTGAGTCTTATATCCGAAGAACAATCCCGGTGCCTCACCTGCAATGAAAAGATTAGCAATACCAAAATGATCTCCTATAGAAGTTCCCTGATATCCACGCACATTCTTCAAGGTTCCAAAATCTGTCGGTGCAAAACCCAGGTCACCAATTTTTGATTTATTGAAACCAATGTTTCCGCCCAAACTCCAACTCCAACCATTCAAGTTACGGAGAATATCTCCATTCAAACTAATTTCAACACCTTTGTTTTTCAACGAACCTTGATTCAACATCACACTTGCAAAACCACTGGAAGCAGGCAATGAACGCGAAATAAGCAAATCATTGGTTTTTTTCTGATATACATCTACTGATCCTGACAGACGGCTGTTGAAAAAAGCAAAATCAACAGAAAGATTGATACGACCTAGATAAGACAGTAACTGATAATCCTTTTGGGTAGGTTGTTCATGAGTCTTCACAGAAGCAAGGTGTAACCCTTTTGTACGTAAGTCAAAATTAGAGAAACGAGTACCCTTCACATTCTTATTCAAGAATGTATGTCCGTCATAAGTTACACCAGCAGTCGCTCCCAGATGAATACCTTTCGCCAAGTCAATATTTAAATTCAATAAGTTCTCTATATTATAATTGGTCTTGTTCAAATTAGCCATGGCTAGCACACCTTGATCATTAGCACCGATAGTGAGCTGCATGCCATACCAACGAGCACGTTCGTTTATATTCACATTTCCTCCGGCACGAAGATTATACGAAAGGTATTTGCAAATATTCCATTTCAAATCCAGACTACCGCCAAAGCTTTTATCATCCGTTATATCATCATAGTCATCCCGCCAGCTATAAACAGTAGTTTTTGCGTCCATGTCCGTTTGTAATGTCGGGTCGTCTGCCGGAATTTCATAAGGAGCTGTATCCAATACTGTACGTGCCAATGAACCGGCAATACCACCTGTCGTATTACCCCCGGTCATCATATCATTTTGTTTGATAGATCCATTCAAAGCAAGCGCCATAGTAACGGACTTTGAAAGGTTAGCCGTAAGGTTTGCACGCAAATCACCTTGTTTAATACCTGTATTGCTCACAATACCTTTTATATCCTTAAAACCACCCGAAACATAATAAGTCATTGCATCCGATCCTCCGCTGACCGATGCAGAATAGACTTGAGAGAAAGCAGATGAATAGGCTTCTTTCTGCCAGTTCTTATAACTCAAGACACGATAGTATTCAGGGTTGGTAGGATCTTTTTTATATTTATCCAAGTTTTCACCATACACATAATGCATCTCGCCATTTGCTTGCGGATAGTACTTTTCCTCGCCGGCATTAGCCTTCATATTGGCATAAGCAGCATACTGTTCCAGATTCAACATATTATGCAGGTTACGGGCATCCGCAATGGTAAAGTTTGCAGTCACGTTTACTTTAGCCTTACCTGCTTTCCCTTTTTTAGTCGTAATGATAATAACACCATTCGCACCGCGGGAACCATAAATTGCCGTAGCCGAGGCATCTTTTAATACAGTGATATCTTCAATATCCGCAGGATTCAAAGCACTTAAAGGATCCTGCGCAATCTGGAAATCACCGCCACCCATAGCCGACTCTGCAAATTCCCCGGTGGAAGATTGCGGGACATTATCAATAACATACAGAGGCTGGTTATCTCCACGCAATGAGTTAGCGCCACGAATTGTCACAGAACTGGCAGCTCCCGGAGCAGCCATAGATGAAGTTACATTCAGCCCCGCCACCTTACCTTGCAACAGATTATTAAAAGAAGCTGTTTTAGAAGCATCGTTAGCATCCGGACGCAAGCTGGCGGTAGCACCGGTCAAATCACTCTTTCTTGCCGTACCATAAGCCACTACCACCACTTCATCCAATGTCTGGGTATCATCTTTCAACTGAACATTCAATACTTTTTTTCCACCGACCGGCACTTGCTGGGTCACATAGCCAATAAAAGAAAACACTAATGTAGATTTGGAGTCAGGAACATCAATAGAATAATTGCCATCAAAATCTGTAATGGTTCCCGTGGCTGTACCTTTCACTTGTACATTCACACCGGGCATCCCCTCGTTCGTACTGTCAGTAACTTTACCTGTTACTTTTATCTGCTGGGCAAACATATCTGGAATTGCTGCCACACAGAAGACACACACTAGAAAAACGTTAAAGAGGTTCTTCTTTATAGAATTAAATTTAAATTAGTAATTTATGATAGTTAACATTATTTTAATCTGTGGCAAATGTAGAGGAAAACAGAAGTATAAGGGGTACAATAATCACTATTTTTAAGTCCAAAATTAGCTAAAAAGGTCCATTTCACCGAGAAATAGTCAATTTTAGAGGAGTAATAAACAAAGTCGGAAACCCGGCCATTGTTTTTTTAAGGACAATGACAACCAACCCAAATATAAAAACAAGTATCTTTGTATCTCCAAATATGTTTTTATCCATTAATCAATATATTATGAAACTAAAATTTTCTATTTTAACGATCCTGCTGTTCTTCTTATCAGCATCTTTTCCCTTGGCCGCCCAAAAGGCTCCCCAACCGTTTGATATTGACACCCCTTCGCTCCGCGTCTTCCTTCCGGCTCCCGAACTGGCGACAGGCCGTGCCATAGTAGCCTGTCCGGGTGGCGGATATGGCGGACTGGCTGTCAACCACGAAGGCTATGACTGGGCACCTTACTTCAACAAACAAGGCATCGCACTGATTGTACTGAAATATCGGATGCCTCATGGTGACCGCACTCTCCCCATCTCGGACGCCGAAGCTGCCATGAAAATGGCACGCGACAGTGCCGATGTATGGAATCTGAATCCATATGATATAGGTATAATGGGCTCCTCTGCCGGAGGGCATCTAGCTTCAACCATCGCCACACATACCCGCCCCGAACTCCGCCCTAACTTTCAAATCCTGTTCTATCCTGTCATCACCATGGATAAATCCTATACTCACATAGGATCTCACGATAATCTTTTAGGTAAGGACGCTTCCGCCGAACTGGAAACCGAATTTTCCAATGAGAAACAAGTAACCAAAGAAACTCCCCGCGCCTTTATCGCCTACAGTGACGATGACAAGACAGTTCCTCCTGCCAATGGGGTAAATTATTACCTGGGGCTGCACAAGAATCATGTACCAGCCGTACTCCATATTTATGCCAGTGGCGGACATGGCTGGGGTATCCGCGAAAACTTCATTTACAAGAATGAGATGTTAAACGATTTATCCGCCTGGTTGCGCAGTTTCAAAGCTCCCCGTAAAGATGCTGTCCGGGTAGCCTGTGTAGGCAACAGCATTACTTACGGAGCAGGAATCAAAAACCGGAGCCACGACAGCTATCCCTCCGTTCTAGGCCGTTTGCTAGGAGATAAATACTGGGTGAAAAACTTTGGAGTCAGCGCACGTACCATGCTGAATAAAGGTGATCGCCCTTATATGAAAGAACAAGCTTACCAACAAGCATTGGCGTTCAACCCCAATATCGTTGTTATCAAACTGGGAACCAATGACAGCAAGTCATTCAACTGGGTACATAAAGCAGATTTCATAAAAGATACACAAACCATGATTGACGCCTTTAAAGCCCTTCCCTCACAACCTGAAATCTATCTATGCTATCCTTCAAAGGCATATCTTACCGGAGAAAGCATTAATGATGATATCATCTCAAAAGAGATTATACCTATGATTAAGAAGGTTGCCAAGAAAAACAAGCTGCCTGTCATTGACCTTCACAGCGCAATGGATGGAATGCCGGAATTATTCCCCGACCATATCCATCCCAATGAAGAAGGAGCGAAAGTGATGGCAAAAGCTGTTTACGATGCTATAGCAAAATAAAAGGAAACGAAGGAGCAGACAGGAATTAATCAGCCAAAAAGAGACTTTTTATCGGTTGTCCGCATTATTCATACGTCATTTTGTTGTGTTATTCAAGACAATCAACTATTTTTGTTCCCAAACCTTGAGTAAGCAATGAAAACATCTGCCCACAACATACGAATCCTGTCCTTGCTCCTTCTATTCACTCTACTGCATTCTATATCAGAAGCCAAACAGTACTTTTTCCAACAAATCCCCTCTCAAAACGGACTTTCCTCCATGGTACGCTGTATGGAAGTCAGTCAGGAAAAAGGATATGTCTGGATAGGGACACGCTCAGGAATCGGACGATTCGACGGTTACGAACAGCGAAGATATCTGCGCGGTAATGTCACACATATTTTGGAAGATGAAGAACATACCATTTGGGCCATCACAGAAAAGGGAGTATTCCGCTACAATGAAAAAGAAGACAAGTTTACCCTTGTGCGGGATAAAGACAACAATCCGGTAATAGCCAGTTCTCTTTGCCTATGGGAGGACGGAGTAATCTTCGGGGGAAGAGGCAGTCTATACAAATACAACTATGAAGACCATATTATCAACCTGTTCCATACGTTGAAGCCGAACGGCAAGTATCATATTTCCAATCTTTACCAATGGGATTCCCGCACTCTCCTGGCCACCAACCGATGGGCAAAAGCTCTGTTTATTGATATCGCTACGGGCAACACCCGTCCTGTTCCCTTCAACAGTGAACAGATTATCTCACTGTTGATTGATAAAAAAGGGAATGTATGGGTAGCTCATTACAATCAGGGAGTAAGCTGTTATGACCGCAATGGAAAACAATTACAGACCTATCATACACAAAACTCTCCCCTCAAAACCAATGTAGTGCTATCATTAGAAGAGCATAACGGACAAATATGGATGGGTACAGACGGAGGAGGAATCCATATTCTCAATCCGCAGACCGGCAAGATATCGACATTGAGGTACATTCCGGGAGATCGTTACTCCTTGCCTGCCAACTCTATTCTTTGTCTATATAACGACAAAAGCGACAATATGTGGGCAGGAAGTGTACGTAACGGATTAATCAATATTAAAGAGGTAGGAATGAAAACCTATCAAGACGTACTGCCGGGACAGAATTACGGACTGAGTGAGAAAACAATCCTATCCATTTATCAGGACCATGACAATCAAATATGGATCGGAACAGACGGAGGGGGCATCAACCTCTTCGACCCGGCCACCGGAAAGTTTCATCACATACTTTCTACCTGGGAAGAAAAGGTGGCTTCCATCACCGGCATGGACAAAGACCATCTGCTGGTTTCGCTATTCAGCCAAGGCCTGTTTATCTTTCATAAAGAAACCCACCGATATCAGCCGCTTGTCATTATCAACGACAGCATTAATGATATTTTATGCCATCGGGGAAAAACAGTCAATGTATATCAAAATACTCCTGAAACCATTTTGATGTTATCCGAAATACCTTATAAATACCATATTGGTAAAAAGCAATTCATTCCCATCACCAAGGGAAAAGGCATCACTGATATTGTCGGTACATTGTTACCCATAAACAGCACAGGAGAGGATTGCTATCTGCACGATTTGGAACATATCTATCATATCAACTCCAGCCTCAACGAACTGGAACTTATATTTACCTGTCAAACAGACACCGTGTTCAATTCTGTTTCACAAGACGAGAACGGATTGCTATGGATAGGCAGTAACCATGGTTTAAGTTATTATAATCCGGGTACAAAGCAATATACCCTTGTCCCCAATACCCTGATTAATGAAATAAGCTCGCTCATTTGTGACCGGCAAGGACGTGTATGGATAGGAACGGAAGAAAAATTATTCGCATATCTGATTAAAGAAAAGAAGTTCATCTTATTCGGTGAACCGGACGGAGTGGTACAAAACGAATATCTGGAGAAACCCCGGTTGCTCTCTTCATCCGGAGATGTCTATATGGGAGGTGTAAACGGCTTGCTACATATCAACCGGCACTTACCTGACGAACCCGCACTTCTCCCCACTCTTCAACTGGCCGACATCCTAGTGGGCGGAGAACGTGTCTACGACCGGATATCAAACGACCACCAACTTAGTGTCAATGAAAAAAGCAAACCGATCATCATCAAAATCATCACCCGTGATAAGGATATTTTCCGCAAACCCATGTATAGATACACCATTACAGGACTGAACGGACAAAACATCTATTCTTATTTACCGGAAATAAACTTAAGCAGTCTGCCTACAGGCAGTTATCACATAAAAGCCGCCTGTAGTACCCGCAACGGTGACTGGACAGCAGACTATGATATTCTTACCCTGACAGTACTGCCTCCCTGGTATAAATCCGGCTGGTTCATCCTAAGTTGCACCCTTTTTATCTTCATCAGTGTCATCCTCACTTTCATCCTGATATTGCGCAACAAAGAAACCAAGCTAAAGTGGGCAATGAAAGAACATGAACAGCAGGTATACGAAGAAAAAGTGCGCTTTCTCATCAACATCAGCCATGAGCTCCGGACTCCACTGACCTTGATACATGCACCCTTGAAACAACTAATGGACAAACTTACCGCCGACAACGAAAATTATCCGTTGATCCAAAGCATCTGTAAACAATCTGAACGGATGAAGAACATTCTGAATACTGTTCTGAATGTTCGCAAAATGGAAGTAGGACAAAGCACACTCCATATCCAGAGCATACAATTGGATGAATGGGCGGAGCAACTGATTTCCGATTTTAAACCGGAAGCCTCCGTCAGAGGCATCACGCTCGTCTATCAACCTGAGCCGGAGATTCAAACCTTGTGCTTCGACAAAGAAAAATGTACCACTATCCTGACCAACCTATTAATTAACGCATTGAAATATACTCCCGATGAGAGTACAATCAGCATTTCAACCCGTTTGTCGGAAGACAGGACAAGAGTACGCATATCCATTTCCGACCAAGGTCCGGGACTGAAAGATGTGGATACCAACAATCTCTTTGTCCGCTTTTACCAAGGCAACAACAGTCGTCCCGGCACAGGAATCGGATTGTCCTATTCTAAAATACTGGTCGAACAACACGGAGGCAACATTGGAGCCTACGACAACAAGAATTTCGGAAGTCCGGGAGCTACTTTCTGGTTCGAACTTCCATTAAATACCGAACCGGGAAATATCACGCTGCACCCACAAGAATATCTGAATACACTTTTGGCACCCACGCAAGAAACAGAAAGCATTCCCGAACAACAGGAAGAAAATAAAACAGCCCAAAGCCATACCTTATTAATAGTAGATGACAACAAAGACCTGACCGATTATCTGGCAACAGCCCTGAAAGACCGGTTTAAGACAATATGGGTAGCAGCCGATGGAGAGGAAGCATTGCGTCTTTGCCGGGAAAAACGTCCTCATATAGTTGTAAGCGATATCCAAATGCCCCATATGAACGGCTATGAGCTATGTAAACAAATAAAAGAAGATTTGGAAATAAGCCATATCCCGGTTATCCTGCTCACTGCACGTAATGACGAAGAAAGCCAACTATATGGTTATAAAAACGGAGCAGACGCCTACATCACAAAACCTTTTGAAGTAAGTATGCTGTATGCAATTGTCTGTAGCCAACTGCATAACCGGGAACGGATGCGTACCCGCTATACAGACATCGGTCCTCTGCCGCCACCCGAAGAAGGAACCTTCAGTTCGGCCGATGAAGAATTTTTAAATCGCCTGAATCAGATAATCACAGAACATCTGGATAACGAACAGTTGGGTATTCCATTCATTTGCAACAAAATAGGAATCAGCAGAGCTTCTTTATACAATAAGCTGAAAGCATTGACAGATATGGGAGCCAACGACTATATAACCAAAATACGTATGGAGAGAGCTATCTGGCTTATTCTCCATACAGAACTCAGTGTCAATGACATAGCAGATAAGACAGGATTCTCGACCGCCAGATATTTCAGCACTGTATTCAAACAGCATACAGGTTGTTCCCCTACCCAATACAGAGAGAAACCGCCTGTCAACACTCAATAACCCTATAAAACCCTGTTTTCATTCCAT
>PPYF01129691.1_pt1 | contig 36051 bp, 23 predicted proteins | sample 1559871 | NCBI WGS metagenome assembly PPYF01 (sample SAMN08240021, study PRJNA423297) | Human gut metagenome, whole genome shotgun sequencing project.
TCTCGACGCAAGCAAAAGAAAAAATGTCTTCAGAAACAACCCAACAACGTCCCAATATCATCTTATTTATGGTGGACGATATGGGATGGCAAGACACTTCATTACCTTTCTGGACACAGAAAACACATTATAATGAAGCCTACGAAACTCCCAATATGGAACGTTTGGCCCAAAAAGGCATGATGTTTACACAGGCTTATGCCTGCAACATCAGTTCGGCAACCCGATGCAGCCTGATCACAGGTGTCAACAACGCACGCCACAGGGTAACCAATTGGACACTTGAAAGAGACAAAACCACCGACCGCCAAAGTGAAACGGTTCAATTGCCGGATTGGAATTATAATGGGGTCAGTCAGGTAGAAGGCACTCCGAATACCTTTGTCGGAACCTCTTTTGTCGATTTATTAAGACAAAGCGGTTACCACACCATCCACTGTGGTAAAGCTCATTTCGGCTCCATCGATACCCCGGGCGAAAACCCTAACCATTGGGGATTCGAAGTCAACATTGCCGGACATGCCGCCGGAGGACTCGCCACTTATCTGAGTGAAAAGAACTATGGTCACAAACGAGACGGCCAACCTTACTCACTTATGGCTATTCCCGGACTGGAAAACTACTGGGGAACAGGCGTATTTGCAACAGAAGCTTTAACCCGTGAAGCAATCAAGGCACTGGATAAAGCGAAAAAATATAATCAGCCGTTCTACCTGTATATGTCACATTATGCCATTCATATACCCATAGACAAGGACATGCGTTTCTATCCCAAATATCTTAAGAAAGGATTAACCGAGAAAGAAGCCGCCTATGCCTCGCTCATTGAAGGAATGGATAAAAGCTTGGGAGACTTGATGGATTGGCTGGATAAGAATGATGAGGCAGACAATACAATTATTATCTTTATGAGCGACAACGGCGGACTGGCTTCTGAACCGGCATGGCGTGACGGTGAACTCCATACCCAAAACTATCCGTTAAACAGCGGGAAAGGCTCTTTATACGAAGGGGGTATCCGGGAGCCGATGATTGTCAAATGGCCCGGTGTAGTCAGTCCCGGCACCCGCTGTGACAAATATCTGATGATTGAAGATTTCTATCCTACCATCCTCGAAATGGCAGGAGTCCAAAATTATAGAACTGTACAACCGCTTGACGGAACCAGTTTCATGCCGCTGCTAAAAGGGACCGGAGACCCTTCCAAAGGACGTGCAATCGTATGGAATTTCCCGAATATATGGGGAAATAACGGTCCCGGCATCAACCTGAACTGCTCCATCCGAAAAGATGAATGGAAATTGATCTATTATTATGAGACCGGAAAAAAGGAACTGTTTAATATCCCCGAAGATATCGGAGAAAAACATGATGTAGCCGCACAACACCCTGATATTGTTAAACGCTTATCCAAGGAATTGGGTACCTACTTACGCAATGTAGGAGGGCAACGCCCCGGCTTTAAAGCCACAAACAAACCCTGTCCATGGCCGGACGAAGTGTAAAGAATTGATTAAAAACTCTATAAGAGTCGGAATTATTTCATTTCAAAAGAAAACAGGAAGGGAAATAATTCCGACTTTTTGCGTATATTCAAATAAGCAATTATTTCACTTCCTTAAAAGCCATCTCCTCGGCTTCACTGATAATTTGTTCGTTGAGTTCAGAAATACCGATTTCTTCGGACACAGCACTGATTACAGTCTCTACAGCTTCTTCCCGGGGAAGCATAACCTCCTCCTGCGGTGCCTCGCGTACCGATTTAGCCGCCAGGACACTTTCCATGAAAGCACTGTCCTTTATCTTGCCCATAGCCTCATGAGCCGCCCTTTGTTGGGATTCCTTCTTTGAATAGCCGATTCCTCTTCCGGCCGGAATACCCTCAATCAGCACTTCACTCTCAAATGTCGGACTGAAACATTGATCATGCGACTGAGTAATCAGTTCAAATGTAAGCTCAACACGGTTTTTTTGACTCCACTCAATCAATTTAGATTTGAAATTAACCTCTTTTCGTGAAATCTTTTCCAAATTAATATAAGGACCGATAATACGATGCTCCATAAAATGCTTACAAGCACGGTACCCCCTGTCCAAATAAATAGCTCCGACCAATGCTTCAAACGCATTGCCACACATATAGCTGTTGTGAGACGACTGACGTGCAGAATATTTAATCAACTTATCCAAACCGATTTCTATAGCCAATCGGTTCAAAGTCTCGCGTTGAACAATTTTAGAACGAGTGTTGGTGAGAAAACCTTCACGTTTTCCCTCAAACTTCTTATAAACAATATCTGCTACCACTGCATCTAAAATGGCATCTCCTAAAAACTCCAGACGTTCATTATTAAGCAAACGCCCCTGCTCAGACTTTATAGACGAAGATTTGTGAAGTAAAGCCTGTTCATAGATGCTGATATTCCTGGGATAAAAACCCAACATCTTATAAAAACGAAAATAAGACTCCTTATCCTTACGAAAAAGAAGTCTTATCCTATCTGTTATATTGCTAAACACGATTATTCAGCGTATTTTTTCACGATTACACATGCATTGTGACCACCAAAACCGAAAGTATTGCTCAACGCAGCATTTACGGTACGTTTTTGAGCTTTATTAAACGTAAAGTTCAACTCATAATCGATGTTTTCATCGTTATCACCTTCTGCGTGGTTAATCGTCGGCGGAACAATGTCATTCTTTACAGCCAATACGCTTGCAATAGCTTCTACTGCTCCGGCAGCACCCAGCAGGTGACCTGTCATTGACTTAGTAGAGCTGATATTCAGCTTATAAGCATGTTCTCCAAATACGTCTTTGATAGCTTTTGCTTCCGAAACGTCGCCTACAGGAGTAGAAGTTCCGTGAACATTGATATAATCAATGTCTTCGGGCTTCATTTCTGCATCTTCCAAAGCATTAAGCATCACTAATTTTGCTCCCAATCCTTCGGGATGAGAAGCTGTAAGATGGTGAGCATCAGCAGAAGCACCTACACCGGCAAGTTCTGCATAAATCTTAGCTCCACGTGCTTTGGCGTGTTCCAGTTCTTCCAAAATTAAACATCCTGCACCTTCACCCATGATAAAACCATCACGGCTTGCGCTAAATGGACGAGAGGCATGCTGAGGATCGTCATTGCGGGTAGAAAGAGCATGCATAGCATTAAAACCACCTACACCGGCCGGGAAGATGGCAGCTTCGGCACCACCGGCTACAATCACATTTGCTTTACCCAAACGGATATAGTTAAATGCGTCAGCGATAGCATTTGATGAAGATGCACATGCAGAGGTCGTTGTAAAGTTAGGTCCATGAAAACCATACATGATAGAAATCTGTCCGGATGCGATATCAGCAATCATTTTCGGAATGAAGAACGGGCTGAATTTCGGTCCGATAGTATCTTTTGTCTGAGCATAGCCCAACACTTCTTCTTCAAAAGTATGAATACCACCGATACCTACACCATATATTACTCCGATTTTATTCAGATCTTCTTTTTCGAGGTCCATTTCCGAGTCTGCAATTGCTTCTTTAGCGGCAACAATGGCATATTGTGTATACAAATCCATCTTGCGCACCTCTTTGCGGTCGATAAAATCGGCTCCGTTGAACCCTTTTACCTCACAAGCAAACTGTGTTTTGAATTTAGACGCATCGAAATGAGTAATAGGTCCTGCTCCGCTGACACCGTTCACAAGGTTTTCCCATGTTTCGGCAACAGTGTTACCCACCGGAGTAAGCGCACCAAGACCTGTTACTACAACTCTTTTTAATTCCATATTATAAAATAAGGATAATTACTTAGCGTTAGCTTCAATATAAGAAACAGCGTCACCAACAGTAGCAATCTTTTCAGCCTGATCATCAGGAATAGAAATACCGAATTCTTTTTCGAATTCCATGATCAATTCTACAGTATCCAATGAGTCTGCACCCAGATCATTAGTGAAGCTAGCTTCTGTAGTAACTTCTGATGCTTCTACACTCAATTTATCAACGATGATGTTTTTTACTCTTTCTGCAATTTCAGACATAACTTTCAAATTTTAGTTAATTAATCGAATAATTTTATTTTCTTTGCGGTTGCAAAGGAATAAATATTTCTTGGGCTGCGCAAATATTCAGGCAAATAAATGCAAATTTTTGCACATTTTTTTGTTTTATGTGCACCAAAACCAGTAAAGTTATGAAGAGAATCGCAATTTTAGCATCAGGGGAAGGAACAAATGCCGAGAATATTATCCGGTATTTTTCAGAGAGAAAAACGGCAAAAGTAGTGGTTGTCATAACCAATAAAGCACAAGCCGGCGTATTGAATCGAGCTGATAAACTGGGAATTCCTACCGAATTTATTCCGGCTCAGGATTTTACAGAGGGTAGAGCTTTGGAAGTACTGCACCGCTATCAAACAGATTTTATCGCCTTGGCAGGTTTCCTGCTAAGAGTACCCGATGATATTTTGCATGATTATCCGAATAAAATAGTAAATATTCATCCCGCTCTTCTTCCTAAGTTCGGCGGCAAAGGGATGTATGGCAACCGTGTGCATGAGGCTGTCATTGCCGCAGCGGAAAAAGAAAGCGGAATCACCATTCATTTCATCAATGGACATTACGACGAAGGGGATACCATATTTCAAGCTACATGTCCCGTCATGCCCGATGACACACCGGAAACTTTAGCTGCACGAGTGCATGCGTTGGAGTATGAGCACTTCCCGCAAGTGATTGAAAAAATACTCATGTAATCCGTGCCTATGCCAATCAATGGGGATGTGTCAAAACATTGCTAATGTTATCATTTTGCTAGTAGGGGCGAGGTTCGCTCGCCCGAAAACAGCTTGCTTTGTGTATTACTCCCAAGGTCGTGCCCGTTGGTTCGGGCAGGCAAACCCTGCCCCTACAGTTGACGATAGGTCGTTTTAGTTTTGACACACTCCCATGACAGGTTATTTTTTATCTTTCAGCTTCTTTCCAAAACAGTGAATGGAAGTGTTCTGAATAGGACGAATAATCAAATCAGGTGAAGTACCTTCGGGATAAACCAGCATCTCCTCGCCTTTCTGTAAATCAACTTGATAAGTATGCTCATCCAACTGCTTTACTTCCAGATGGCGCTTGCCTTTAAAGAAAGGCCGTGCGATATCCGTTACAAGGATACAAGGTTCTCCGGCCAAACTCTTCACCTGTATAAATTCCGTTTTCCCGGCTTTCCGATTGGCAGAGACCTTGAAAGCTCCTTCTGTCCGCAACCCGTCAAAAGCCACATCCTGCCATGCATCCGGTACGGCAGGGAAAACCCTTATCTTGCCTCCCCAACTCTGCAACAACATATCGTGTATAGACTGCGCACCCGACAATGGTGTTTCAATAACCGGTCCAGATTCTCTATATAATGTATTCACACTCAAAAAACGTCCAAACAGCTTATTCAAATAAGCCAATGCATCATTCCCTTTTCCCAGTGCAGATGAGATGGAAGAAGCTCCGGTCAATGAATAACCCTGATGAGCTCCTGTCTTCGATTGCCAGAAATGAAGAGATCTCTCAATAAGATCCACATCTTCAGGGTGTTCTTTGTTTAATGTATACAATGGATAAGCCGCCAGGAGATGCGAATAATGCCGGTGTGAAAACGCATAAGGCGTATTCCGCCCGATAAACAGCCCATTTTCGTCCATCGGATAGGGAGTCAGCTCCTCCAATACGGTTTTCCATTTAGGAAGTAACGGATCGTCTATCTTCAATCTCTCTGCCGATTGTATCAAAGTCAGACATCCCCAGCGAAGCAGGGAAAGGTCAAAATTACAATCCTCTGCACTTCCATATTCGGGAGAATAAGTAGCAGGAAGATGCAGCTTCCCGTCCTCTTCCTTCTGCAAGAAATGCAGGTAATAATTTACTGCCCCCTTCAATAGCGGAAACAACTTATCGCGCAGAAGTGCATCATCCATCTTATGACGATAAATCAACCAAAGATTGTGACAAGCCCAAGTGAGCAGCCCCACTTCGGCCGTTTTACTCACTCCGGGAATACCGACCGGCTCTGTAGCGCAATAGAAGTTGCTGGTACGTCCCAGTCCCAAAGCGTCATGCCGATACGCTTCCGGGATATTCTTTCGCAACTGTTCCACATTATTATAAAGAGCATTCTCCAAAGAAGCAGCCAAATCCAGTCTGTCGGAAGCATTCAACGGCCAGTAAGTCAACTGCACATTCAGATTCCACCACGCATTCGGCCACGGTGTCTTGGTGAGCCACGGACCGGTGCAATCTATCAACGCTCTGTCGGCACGCGTCGCCGAAGCTAATTTATACATCTGTATCCAATAGAAATTCTCCTTCACACCTTCGGGTAATGTAAGGAAGCTGGCAGGATAATAAGCATTCCACCATTGACGATGCGTCTTCTGCAAATTCTTATATCCACACCGCAATGCATCCTCCAGCTCGTTCCGGCTGATTTCACGGGCATTGGATTCGGGATAAGAATGAGTAAGATTCACCCACAGCACACGTTCTCCTTTTTTCACGGTTTCTTTCCATGCAACCGCCGTCTCGCCTCCCGCCTGAAGTTTCTGATAAGACATTCCTTCCTTTTCTGTTCCGGTTACTTCGGGAGCCGGATTAAGCGGATAATCTTCGGGCACTTTAATCCAATTGCCCTCTCCTTTGGCAAACAGATACCTCGGGCTTTCTGAAGGAGCCGGCACCCATTCCCAACGAAAATCTTTTTCCTCGCCTTCGGTAGTGGTCTTGGTGACGATAATCATCTTATCGCTATGCACGAAGCTATGTAAATGAATTTTTCCTTTTGTAGTGACAATGTCGGCAGTAGTCTCGGCATTCCATAAGTCCACCCGCATCTTTCCATCCAAAATCTCACCTTTCGGATGCAAAGCAAAATGTCCGGTCAGCAGACGTCCGATGCTGAACAAGTCGTTCTTACCCTTCCGATGGTCGTGTACTGCACAGTTTCCTGTTTCCAACCGAATATAGTTCTGTCCCGGTTCCTTATAAATCATCAGCCCCAACATACCGTTACCCATATAGGCTGATTCATACCAATACTCAGGAAGTGTTTCCCACACCATGTCCTGTTTACTCATAAACTGTGGCCAGTCCACATCCAGTTTCACCGACGAAGCGGCAGTGCCTGTCATTACACACAAAGACACCACACATACAGCAAGTATATGCCGCAAATAACATTTAATGATAGAATACATTGCTCTAATAGTTTATAAATGACGTATTTTATTCTTTTTCATAGACCTTTCGACAAAGGTACAGACATTTTCTTTATAAAGCTCAAACAATGTTTCTTCTTTTTACAAGACTGATAAGATTTTCTCTCATTCGATTAGCAGTTCAAAGCAAAAACAATAAACGTGACCTTCCATACGTTCGGCCAGGATGAAATATACATTAGTCCGAATCAATGTGTTTCCCTAATGAAACAACCTGTTTCATGCAGTTGAAACAGGTTGTTTAACCGTATGAAAAACATCATGCGAACGTACGCTATGGAAAGCGGAAAAGAAGGTGTCTGCACATACTTACATAGGAAAAAACATACAAATAATGCAACTTTGGACAAAAATAAGAGATATGCTCTCACCTTTGAAGGAATCTCTCACCCCTATCTCTCACCCTGAAACGCCCTGTACATTGTCGTTTCGAAATAAGGGTGAGAGCAGTGAGAGATAAAAATCAATTCTGCATAGGGAAAGAGAATATTATAATGATAACCTATTCGGTAATCTTGGCATATACTTCCTTGGCTACCTCTATCACATCGCCTTCGGCTTGAGAAGAATAAGGATTTGTCTGCTTTGTCCACGGTTCCTCAATGGCATAAAAATCTATTGCCTTCACCGGCGCACCATTCAGCTGTGCCTTTTGCCGGTCAATCCACACCTTCCAACGGTTATAATAGAAATCACGCAACAAACCGTTCCATTCTTTGTGTGCATAGTCGCGTAGTCCGCCTTCATCAGCTGCCACACGATTTCCCCATGTAGTAACCTGCACGCGTGCGTTCCATTCATACAAATCTTTTTCCTCGGGAGTCGTGCCCAAGTTGCGTGCTTTCTCAATCCATGTGCCTACCTTGAATTCAGGACGGGCTGCCAATAATTTATCCTGCAAAAGAATCAAATCGAGGAAACGTTGTGAAGAGGCTGCAAACAGTTCCTTTTCTCCTGCCTTATATGCATCTATCATAATGGGATAAACCAAACGCCCCTTTTCTGCCACTGCCTGACGGACAATATCTATCAAGTCATACTCAAAATTATTATTCCCCTTGAAACGGTCAGCTGCCGAAAGCATTATGCCTGCCGCACGGATAATATCTTCCGGTTTATAATAAGGTTCCATCTCGCTCCAGCTGGACACCTGATAAACATCGTAATCCGGACGTCCGCAGAAAACGGATTCATGTGTCCCCTGCTGGGTATTCTTTGCCGGACAGTTATAAATGGTGTTACTCAATAGCAGCCATGCATCCTGAACCGCTTTGTCGGCCTTGCCATAACGCGCCACTGTATAGTTTTTCAACCATTCATCTTTATCAAACCGGGCCGGACGCCAAGGTAATTCACACAACAGCTCGAACATTACCGGATTATTTTCCGAACCTTCCATAGTCATACCCACTCCTTTCATTGTCTTGCCGAAAGAAGATGTTTTTGCCTTATAGAACTCATCGATGACATGCTTCATCTTTCCATGCAGACCTACATTGCCACCATAGTTCAGCAGCATACAGTAAAGCCAGTCATGCTTGCCGAAACCTTCCTTACGATACCAGGTAGACTCAGGATCACCCCATTGAGGACGGCTCTCGGCAAAAAGGTCGAGCACAATCAAATCTCCGGCAGGAAGATTTTCAATCATCTTTTGGCGAGGATTCGCCTGCCATGCCTGAGCCACCCAGACAGCTTTCGGATTTGCCTTTTTCATTGCTCCCCAAATGGCCTGGCCTGCAGCATTCAAATCGACACCTGCCACATTGCCTCCTTCGTGGAAGGGGTCCATGCTATAAAAATCGGCTTTGCCGTAAAGACGACTCATCTCCTTATAATAAAGGTCGGCAATTTCGTTGAAACGTGGGTCGGTGGGCTGCAAGAAAGCAGGACGCCGATAACCGCACCACAAGCCCGGATCGGAAACATTCAGCCCCAAACGCTCTTTGGCATTGTGAGGAACCATGCCCGAGTAACCCGGCAATACCGGCCGGATGCCATATTCACGCATACGCTTCAAGATTTGTTTCTGTAAAGTTTCACGTTGTTTATACCAGCTATCGGGATTAGGACCGCCCCAACCTTCCAGGTTATTCATTAACCACCATCCCTGAAAAGCAGGACCGGCAATAAATTCATTGATTTCGTCTTTGGTATAGCCCAGTTTGGTCAATACATTATACCACACCACATCTGCACCTACCACTGCCAAAGGAAGATTGATGCCATGCAATGCCATCCAGTCAATTTCCTTCTCCCAACGATCCCAGTCCCAAAATGCCATGGTATAGGAATAGGTACAATAATTAAAGTCATAACGATACTTCAAATCCGTTTCATGACGTTCTTTCTGAGGCACGGCAGGAAGAACGGCAGGAAGTTGCGCCGTCATCCCATTCCACGAAAGTTGAATACCTGCATAGTATTTCAAGTACCAGTTCACTCCTGTGGCAATGCTCACATAATTATTGCCACGAATCACTACTTTATCACCTTTTTGGTCTAATTCAAAGAAATCGGTCGGTGACTTCACCTGCTCAATGACAAACTTGCGCGAAGCTCCTTTATCAATGCGTTCCAATAAGCCTTGTATGGGAGAAGCCGCTTTAACAACCACTGCCAGACAGAGCATGCAAATAAGACAAATCGTTCTCATGTTCATTTTATGATTTAGAAGTTAATATGCTGTTTATAAAGACAACTTGTAAACGTGTATACCGGGAGAAGAGAAAGAAACTTCTTTCTCCAAACCATTGCTTGCAAACATAAATTTAACGGTATCGGGACCGGTAGTCTGAACCCTCACCGTCCATCCGTCAGACTCTTTCACAATAGAAAGTACATCGGTGGTATTACTTGACGGAGCTGCCGCCAACTGAGCCGCACAATGAATCGTGCCAAGTTGATAACGGGCTATAGATAAGCGGAACTTACCCTTTCCATAGATAAAGGTATAAGGATGCGTTTCCTCATCACTCTGCCAATCCGTATTCAAAACATAAAGCGTGCGACGTTCACCGTCCTGCCATGCCGTAAATCCTACCGACGGAGCTGCCTCTATCCAACCGTTCTCCGCCTCCGGATGAACTGTTGAAGCGGCAATATCCTGCATCACTTTTATATAGGCTGCCTTCAGTTTATCCTCTGCCGGATAAAGGGCTTCCGGGAAATAGATGACCTTTCCTTTGCCATAGTTCAATGTTGTTTGTTGCATCAGGCTCCGATAGTCTTCTCCCAACAGTTCACGAACGGGTGCATCATCCTGCGGAAAACAAGGCTTTTCATCCGGTTGCAGACAGGCATTGATATGGGCAGCAGACAAAATCAGTGTTCCTCCATGAAAGACATAATCGCGGATACGTTCAAAATCACCTTTGTCATATGTGTTCCATCCCAAGAAAATCATGGCTTTGTAGCGGTTCATTACATCTTGCGGAGCCTCAACCGGCAGCAAGTCCACCGGACCGTAAGGCGTAGAGGTAAACCATCCTTCGGGACCGCATCCGTCAATAATGTGGTCGGGATAAAACACTTTCAGCAAGTCAAAACTTTCGCAAGCCTTATTGAATTTCCATTTCTCGCCTTCTTGTGACCACAAACTGCCACGCCCAAAAGATTTCCATGCATCATTCCGTCCCTGAATCACAGCAATATTGCTATGAAACTCTCCACGACGGCTATGTGTTTCAATAAAATCAAGGACACGATGCTGTGCTGCCAGATGTTCCTTGCCCGACGGAGAATAACGGTCGTTCATAAATTCATCTGTCCACAAAGCTTCTTCCGTATTTATATGTGAAGAACCGTGCATATAAGCCACAGCCAGTGAAAGATAGAGACGCAACGAATGTTTAGGGTCGGTGAAAGGACCGCTTCCCCATTGCATGGCATGCAACGAGCCGTATGTCGGACGACTGTATGCCAAAGACGCACCACGCAAAGCAGAAAGTATCGTCTCTTCAGGTCCATACATTTGTTCGGCTCCCACCCATTCATAACCTGCCTGATAAAAATAACGAAATAGAGAAGACGGACCTGTATGACGCACGCTTTCTCCTTTAGAGTAGCGCAAGTTGGATACCAGTTTGCGGGCTCCGTCCGCCATATCGGTCACAGCCTCCGTATCGTAATGGATAAATGTGCCGTGGTCTGTATAAATAGGACGATGCTTTGCAAAGATACCTCCCCAGGGACGATTACGGGCAGCCATGTCCGAATGCAATCCCTGATATTTGAAATGTTGCCAATAATAGTAACCACCGTCATTCTCATGGGCTTGTTTTCCACGGAACATGGGGGAGGCAAGTTCTTCATTCGACGGATTCAGGCGACTACCTGCCAAGGTTCTGCCTTCTGCCTGCCATGCGTATGGTATCTTCAAACCATCAAGCAAATGGGTATAATAACCAATTATTTCCGGGTCGGTGATACGGCATCCACTCCATTGGTAAGAGGGGCGGAACTGATACCAGTTGCCTACACGTTGCGATATATACCATTTAAAGAAATAACTGTATGGAGTATATTGCTTGTCGATATAGATTTCATCTCCTGAAGAAATATAGATGTTTTCGGGAGCCCGTTCCACAATCTGTTCTATCGCAGCAGACTCGCTACGGCTACCGTCGCTGAATTCCATCTTCACATCGGTCAGACAAGAATCCGCCCTGAACTCTACAACATGCAGTCCGGCTTCTTTAAATCGGACCTCTTGCGTGGCCGGTTGCAGAGCGGCATCGCTCTTTACTTGCAATTTCACATTCGGACGGTTTGTCTCAATCAACACGCCGAAAGAAGCGGACTTGGAAACATACTTAGGAACTGAAATAATTTCAAAGTCACGGGCAGTCTCTTCAATCACCTCCAACGTGCGCACTTCGTAAGGGAAAGCAGCCCGGTGAGGCTCTTTCAACAAAGAGAGCTTAAAACAGCCTGTTCCCTGCAGGTCTCCGGGCAACAGGATATAGAAATCGGCCACATTGGAAGCACGGTCAAAGATATTTCCCTCGAATACTTCCCGACCATCAAATTCCAGCCTCCAGCGCGGCCAACTGCGAGTCGCCAGATTACACCCTACCCAATAATCCACCTGACTCGCTTTCTGTGCAAACTTGGTGAAAGGGACATGCCACACAGTTTTGCCATTCTGCTCCAAACGGGGCGCTTCCAGCCAACATTCACCACTGAAACCGCTTCCTCCTGCACACAGCAGAGCGCAAGCCACGTTATCGGGCAATGTAAAAGTATGGCTGACATCCTGATACTTTCCCGTGCCGACAGGGACAGGCACAAACAACACGCTGTCGGGAGTATCAAAAATATCCTGCGCTGCCCGTCCGGGTTTCTTGTAATAAAGTTCCAGTTCCAATCCGAACCGACCCTTAACGTCCACAGTCAGCTGCCGGCGACGAACCACCGGAAGATGCACAGTCAGCTTCCCCGGTTTAAGTGCCTCTCCCATGACGCGGAAGTAGGCATAACGCTCAAAAGCATCATTCTCTCCCTTGAAATAGAGGGAGTAGCAATCTTTACGAGTAACGACAGAATCCAAATTGTCATCAATAAAAAACTCACTTCGACGGAACATCTCTTCACCACGTTCCTGAAAGGGAGCAGGCATCTTGACTCCACCCGTTACACGCAGAAACTTACGAGTGGGATAAGCACGTTTGGGGAATGATACAGTTTGTTCCAAACTATGTCCGGGCTGCAAGAGATAAGGTCTTTCCGGCGCTTCCGAGGAATAGATAACCCGGCGTTCTTCCTTGTAAGGTGTTTCCCCAAAAAGTGGAAACACCTGTACAAAAGACAGAAGCAATAATAGCAAAGAGTGTGTTTTCATATCATAGAATCAATTATAGATAAATGTCCTTTCCAAAAGCCCAACCCAAATACGATTGTTTCAGGTCTTGAGTTTTACCATTGAATGATACGGTATAGGCTTTTCTCAAATTACAGTGCAGATTGACTATCTGCTTTTCATTTGCTTTTACGGTCAGCTTGTTTCCCTGACGGGTTACCCGGCAGTTATAGCCTATCACTTCGCCATCGGGCCGTTCTACAACAAACGCATTGGTCAACATTGTCTCACCGATACATTTAAAAAGCTCGTGCACATCATTATCCTGTGTATTGACTGTCTGCCAATCACTAATCATATTTACATATTGCTCACCAATCACAAACTCACGGGTATCATATAATTCGGGATGCGGATTGCCAAAACTCAATGAATCTTCCGTCACATGAGTATCGGCACTGCAAGCCTGCTTCACTTTCAGATACGGGTCGACCACAAAAGCCCAACGTAAATCTCCCGTACGGAAATCAATCAAATTGGAGAAAGCTCCCATGGCATTAAATGTCTCTTTCAACCAACGTTCTTCACCGGTCAACAGATAAGCATAATAGGTGGCATAAGCACGCCAGCCACTCCAGCCGTGAGGCGAGTTGAACATATTAGGCAACATCTGCACGTCATATTGAGCCTCCCAATAGCGCATGGTTCCTCCACGACGGCGGGCATCGGGAACACGCAACTGAGTCAGACAATCATGACTGTTCAATATCTGTAACATGGCATCCGTATAATGTTTGCGCTCCTTTTCATCCTGCTGCATCAATGCAAGCATACCAATCTGAAGCGCCGAACAGGAAACCATCCCATCCTCAAAAGTCAGCTCACCTTCGGTCTCAAAATCGCCTTGTGAGGCCACCAACTGGTCGATGGCACGTTTGGCAGAAGCATAGTGACGGTCGGCAGCCTCTTTCCACACACTCTCCGTCTTACCCAGTTCACGTTCGACCAAAGTAAGTTCCAACATACTTTTCGCTACATAAATAACGCTGGTATACACCGTATTATGGTTTACGTAAGCTCCGTCTTTACGCTGCCAGGTATTCATCAGCCAGTCCGCCAGACGAGAAGCCTTCTTCAAATCCTCTACATCGCCATAGGCTTCATATTTATCAACCAACAATCCTATTGTTCCCGATGTATTCTGAATACGTGAGGCATGATATAACGGCACCATCTTTGTCCGGTCGTGCAACAGCCCGAACAAATAATCAAAACGACTGCGCAAAGCCTCATCCAGTTGCTTTTCAGGGAAATACCTGGCTGCAATAAAGGAAGAATGGAAACCATACCAACTCTCGATATGGGAAGTTGCTTTCTGATGATATTTCAATGCACCTTCTCTGGCGCGCTCCATAGTCCATTCCCAAGAAGCGTGGGCAGACAATACACCTTGCGACTGCTTGTCACCGTCTGTAACCTTCACTGTATACAGTCCCACCGAGGGAAGCATACAAGATACCTCCTTCACATGACCCGATTTACTTTTCACTGTAACCTTCTGAAGCTTTCCTTCACTATCTGTCACTTCGACAGTCGGAGCGGCTGCAAGTACTTCAAATGTTGCAGTCTCCTTAGGCTGATACACCGTTTGAGGCATACGAATCATAGGCACACCGGCCACCTTATGAATCGTTTCTTCAAATTCGCCCGGAGTATTGATATCAACAAAGGCAATCGTCCACGTTTTACGTTCCCCTTGTTTCAAAATCCACAAATCTTGCGGGCAATGCTGAGGCAAAGGCAGTGCATTCATCAAATCAAGGTTCAGGGATTCGATACGATGTCCCATAAACCAATGAGGAGCGGGATCTTGATATCCCAAGTTATAATCCACGCTCCATGATGCAACAGGCTGCGGTGAGACGACACCCAATGTATGTCCCGACGGAGTCTGAAGATAACCATAGAAATGAGTTTTCTCGTTCATCATCAGCGTTGGAAAATACTTACCGAACCAATCGGGATACTTATCCATATAAGTATCAATCCCCAATTTCAATCCTGCCTTTACGGGTTGAAAAGGAACATTTCCCTTGTTTTCCAATATAACCTCCATAGCAGGCTGTCCTTTCCATTCTTTATAAGTAAGACGGCACTCTACACCATCGATGGTTGCACGGTAAGACCGATATCCATCCGGTATCCAGTCCGCTTTTATATTCCCGTTACCCATATTGACGTAGAAACTGGGACCCATATTACTCTTATCATGGAAAAAAGGCACCGTATCATTACGCTGACTGCCTTTAAAAACAATCTGCTCCAATGTCCCTTTATCCGAAATACGACATTCCCATCCACTGCGTTTCCATATTGTAGTCTGTGCAAAAGCACTCATTCCCCATAACAAGGTTCCTATAATCAAACAACTTTTCTTCATGGTATAAATCCTATTATTCTATTTTCTTCAGAGTAAAGCAGTCGATATCGGGTGCCCAGCAATAAGGGCTTCCCATACGGACTACATTATTTCCCGGCTTCAAACGCACCTGCACTGTTATGGAAGCAAGCTGCTGTCCATCGGTTCCGGCAAGGTCTTTCAGCAGGATACTCTTTTCATTGTTTACTTTAATTTCCAGTTTGCGGTCTGCATGAGGCACATATTGGATGGTCATTTCATACATTCCGCCCTTTTCACTATATACTTTATTCCATTCGGCATAGTTTTCGGCACGTCCTCCCAGATAGCTGACCTTCATCCCCCCGGACGCTTCCTTCATCGGTGCATACAGAATGGTTTTCGGGCGCAGTCCTAAATCATTAAAACAAGGCAAATAAGCCCACTCAGCCTCATAACGCACAGGTTCAAGACGCTGCTCTGCTTCCATACGCAAAATCAGGACACTATGTGCAGGCAATTGCCGGTTCAGTGTCCCCTGAACTGCCTTAAGGTCTTTTTGCTTCACCAAATCACGCATCTTCACTTTACCTCCCATTTCCAAAACACTCATGGGAACAGAGAAATCACAAATACTGTCCGAAGGGTTATACAAAGCCACCGCACGCACTTTGCCGCGTTCCTGTTCTATATCCTTTACCAGCACATAGCCCTTATTCTCATGCTGCACCACATAGGCCTGTAATCCCAACGGGTCTTGATTTAAGGCAATCAGTTCCTTATTCTTCAAGAGTTTCAAAGAAGCCTCGGGAATCGTTGTCAGGTCACAGCCTATCAACAAGGGAGAACTCATGATACACCACATACCGAAGTGCACCTCTTCTTCCTCCGGTTTCAGTCCACGGCCAATCTCCAGCATATCCATATCATTATAATGACCGTCTCCGGCATACGCAGAAAGATACAGATTCTTATCAATGATATATTTCACCGACCCCCATTCCGGGCGGATATCACTACTGATACGCCAAGAGCAGCCGATATTCTTTGCCCATGTACCCGGAAAAGCCCATCGGCACACATTAATGGAAACATGGTTACCCGCCACTTTATCAAAAGCACGGCGAATCTCCGTATATCGTTTTTCCTCATCCAGACTCAACTCCTGAGAAGCACCGCAATAATCTATCTTAATGAAATCGAACCCCCATTCATTGAAATATAAATCGGCATCCTGATGCTCATGACCATACAAGCCCGAACCTACTCCGTTGACATCCTTATCCCAAATGGAACCGCAAGTATTGCTTCCGGCATCCGAATAAATACCGGCTTTCAGTCCCAAAGAATGAATATGGTCTGCCACCCCTTTCAGTCCGTTCGGAAAACGTTCCGGATGAGTCTGCATCGTGCCGTGCTCATCACGCCAACCAAAAAATCCGTCATCTACATTGACATAATTATAACCTGCATCTTTCAAACCTTTCTGCACCATGGCATCGGCCTGCTTCTTTATCAAAGCCTCATTGATATTCACCCGATAGGTATTCCACGAGCTCCAGCCCATAACAGGAGGATCAAATACATTTTCATTACCGGCAAAAGTCATGGAAGACATGCCCAAAGCTAACACACATAACAATAATTTATTCATAATCAATAACCAACCATTAATGAATGCTTTATTAATTCCATCAGATCTTTATATAAATCTTCTTTTTATATAAATATGCTCCGACCAACCATACAACTCCCACAAAAAGAAAAGCATAGACAAATGAAGTAAAGGCATTATCACCCAACCAACCGGATAAACCGGCATATATAATGTCGTGCATATTCTGTTCTTGCAGTGGTAAACTGTCAGCTAATATATATAATATCTCACTAAGTACATAGCAAAACAACGGATTTACACCAAATATGGCAAAAATCCAAGTCCTCTGATATTTCTTCGTCACATCGATATACCACAGCAGAATAGACAAAAGAAGAGCAGAAAAACCGCAAGTAACCAACACAAATGTAGGCGACCACACCTTTTTGTTCAGAGGACATACATCCTGTAGCAGAAAGCCCGCTATCAGCCCCATAGCTCCATAAAGGAACAAACGGTTCAACTTATCTTTCATATCGGGGGTCTCCATGCAAATCTTTCCAAACCAGAAACCTATCAGAACTTGGGCAATAGAAGGAATCGTACTCAACACTCCCTCCGGGTCTATTCCCCGGTCATTATACATGTGTGATAACCCCAATACAGACTTATCCACATGAGAAAGAATATTCTCCGGGCCGTATACAAATCCATTGCCGACCAACAAGATTCCATAATATACAATCAAAATGACTGCCACCAGATAAGGGATATAACGATGGCGGACCGTAGTGACCAGCAATGAGCCTATTCCATAACACAATGCAAGGCGTTGCAACACACCCAATATGCGTACATGAGCCAGCGATGCAAAAGCCGCCTTCCAAGGGCTGCCAACAAAATCGGGTTGCAAAGATGCCTCACGCAATGTGCCCAGAAAAGTAGCGGTACCATAAATAAATGTACCGATAATAAAAATAAGAAAAGTACGACGAATAATTTTCAGAAATAACGCCTTATCCAAAGTAAAGGAGAATTTCTTCAGAGAAATATACATGGACATTCCCATCATAAACATAAACAAAGGATAAATGACGTCCGCCATCGTCAAACCATTCCAGGAAGAATGTAATAAAGGGGGATAAACATAACTCCATGTTCCGGGACTGTTCACCAGTATCATGCCTCCTATCGTCAGTCCGCGAAGCACATCCAAAGCCAACAAACGCTGTTTCATAATAATGAGATATTAGATTAGAGAGTCAAAGGTATAAATAAAAGATATAGTTCTAAAAAAGGCTGCCGGATTTATTTTCCCAGCAGCCTCTTTATCTTAATTATCAGTATCCGGGATTTTGGATAATCTTACCTTTACTCTCGTCTATTACACTTTGCGGCAGCGGCATCAGGGTCATATAATCCTGTGCTGTGGGCGACTGTTTGTATTTGCGAGCATACTCAATATATCTTCCATAACGAATCAAATCCGAACGGCGAACACCTTCAAACCATAATTCATGTCCGCGCTCTGTCAGCACCGCTTCAAGGAAGGCATCAGCTCCGGCAAAGTCAGCCATAGTGTAAGCAGGAAGTCCGGCACGTGTATGTACCATATTCAGCAGTTCTACAGCTTCCGGAGTCACAGTATTACCTTCGCGAACAATCGCCTCAGCCAACAAAGTAAGCACATCGGCATAACGGTATACAATCCAGTCAACCTGACTTTCTTCGCCGGTAGCATCAGGATCTTCACCATACTTAACAGGCATTGCGCCTTTTATCAATACAGAACCGGGATTTTCTTCATTATAGTGAGTTCCGTCTTCTGCAACAAAGTCGCCTACCAATACTTCCAAACGCTTGTCAGCCGAATCGAAAGTATGATAAAAATCCCAAAGAACACGATAGCCGCCCCATTTCTGGATATTTGGATTTTTAGTCGGGTACTCGCTGGAAATAACATGAGCCAGCCACATCTGCTGATTCACACTGCGACTGCAAACACATGCCCAAATTGTTTCAGCATTGCCTTCATTCTCCAATGTAAAAATATCCTTATAGTTATCCATCAACCTATAACCATATTCCGGCTTCATCAATTCACGACCACATTCTACAGCTTTTGCCCAATTCTGTTCATGCATATAAAGTTTCATCAATACAGTATAGGCCAACCCTTTGGTAAAGCGGCCATAATTCGTATCCGATACTTTATAAGTTGCCGGAAGAACAGCAATGGCAGCCTTCAAATCATCTTCAATGAATTTCACCATTTCCTCCCGCGATACACGAGGAGCTACTTCATCAGACAATGGATTATTCAACAAATCCAAAGAAGCAATCTGAATAGGACCATACATATCATAAAGGATATAAGCCAACCATCCACGTCCACAATGCAATTCTGCATCCAAACGTGCTTTCACTTCCTCATTCATGGGAACGTTGACAATACGCTCCATAGTTAAAGTCATTTTACTTATATCGCGGATATAAGTACTGTAAGTAGTAGTCAGCCCACCGGAATTGGCTGTAAAATTCATCTGAATCATATCCGGCCAAACTGCATCATCCCACTGACAATCACCGATATCAGTACTCATATCACTGATGACATGAATACCTCCCTGCGAAGAAGCATACAATCCACTATACCAGTTCGAACGGAAAGGAGCATAAGCGGCAGAAGTCACCAAAGCCTTCGCATCTTCTTCATTTTTAGGAAATATACCGGGATTAATCACATTATACATTTCAGACTCCAGATTAGTGCAAGAAGGACAAAATGCAGTCGCAGCCAATACTACGGAAAATATTGATAATATCTTTTTCATTTCAATCTTATCTTTTATAGGTTATTAAAATGTAATATCCAATCCTAAGCTAAAGCTTCGTACGTTAGGATATGCCCAAACAGAATTATCTGTCTCAAGGTCGAGACCGTCATACGGAGTAATAGTAAACGGATTATTGATATCTGCATAAACACGAATGCTCGACAATGCCTTTTTAACCGGGATAGTATAACCCACAGTTATATTACGGCAACGTACAAACCAGCTTTTTTGCAGATAATAGTCACCAATTCCCCAAGTACTCTTGTTCTGGAAATAACCGGGACGAGAAGCAGACTGATTATCATGTGTCCATACTTCCGCTGCACTGGTAGGCATATTGTAGCCACGATACATATTTACAATACCTGTCATACCGTCAGCACCTGTTAACCAAAGGTCTTTATAAGAGCCGGCATTCAAGACATTGAATTGTCCATAGAAATAAATATTAAAATCAAAGTTCTTATAACGGATAGTGTTATTCAATCCCATCAAATAACCCGGGTCCGAACTTCCGTATATTACTTTGTCGGCATCATCCAATTTACCATCAGGTTTACCGGACTTCAAAGGAATACCGTGTTTATCTACCTGAACAGAACCATCCTCATTATATACATAACCATTAATATCTTTAATCTTTACCTGTCCCGGCAGTGAACCCGGCATATAGTCTACTGTTTCTCCGGGCTGAATCAAACCGTCTGAAAGATATCCGTACATATAACGGATAGGAGCATTATACTGTGAATAAGCAGCAGGCTTCCAGCTTGCATCACGAGTATTCCATTTATCACGATAGAATGAGAAAGTAAAGTCTGTATTCCAACTAAAATCCTTTGAGTTAAAGTTAGTAGTGTTTATTGTCAATTCAAATCCCTGACTTTGGGTTTTACCTATATTGGCGGCAATTTTATCTGCCTCATTAAAAGTGAGCAAACTACGTTCAGCCAGCAAATCGGAAACTACCTTACGGAAATATTCAGCAGTTACATTCAAGCGGTTATTGAAGAATCCCAAATCAAGACCAACATTCCATTCTGTAGTAGTTTCCCACTTCAAATCAGGATTACCCATCTGACTCAAATACACGCCAATAGACTCTGTGCCACCGAATTCATTGTTATTACCGGTCTGATAGTAACTGATAGCACGGTTACCGATATTAGAGTTACCGGTCTGACCGAAACTGACACGTAATTTACCATTAGAAAGAACAGAAGTCATCGGTTTCATAAACTCTTCTTCGGTAAATCTCCAGCCCAAAGCTACCGACGGGAAATACCCCCAACGATTATTTTCTGCAAAGTTGGAAGCTCCATCGGCACGCAACGTAGCAGTCAGCAAATAACGATCTTTATATGAATAATTTACACGACCAAAGAAAGATGCCATTTCATCTTTTGAGGCCGAAGAGCCCACAGAAGGTTTCGGATAAGCTCCGGCTCCCAAATTATTATATAAGAAACCGTCAATCAAGAACTGGCTGTTGCCGGCATACAATGACTCATCTGTAAAACGTTGGAATGAATAACCTGCCAAAACACTAAAATTATGATCTCCCAATCTCTTGGTATAATTAGCAGTAAGTTCCATCAAATAATCCGATTTGTCATATTGAGCAATATCGGCTTGTCCGCCTTTCTTCTGACCATACAAAGTAGTCTTGGGCATATAAACACTACGCTTCTGGTAGTTACGGTCAATACCGAAATTAGCCTTCAAAGTCAAATCCTGAATAGGCTTCACTTCAACAAACGCAGTAGCAAGCAATCTTTCTTTCATTGTTTTGTCTGTGATTTCCAGCAATGATACCGGATTAGGCAAGAAAGCAGCCTGAGAGTTCAATGTGTAATCCCCGTTTTCATCTTTGATCGGTAACAGCGGATTAAACTGTGCAGCAGCCACCATAATACTTGCATTCTCATTCTGTCCCGAACCTAAAGGCACGTTATTGGTTTGATTTCTGGACAAAGTCATGTTAACACCTAAATTAACATACTTACTAACCTTCTGTTCCAAATTAATACGACCCGTATAGCGTTCCATATCATTATTCTTCACTACACCGTTCTGCTTGAAGAAGTTTCCTGAAACCAGATATTTGGTTGATTCAGTACCGCCTGTAACAGATATATTATGTTGAGTCTGAAAACCTGTACGGGTAATTTCGTCAAACCAATCTGTATTATGGGCAGGAGCATTGATTTGAGCATCTGTATAATAAGGCTTATAAGCAGTAGAAGCCTCACCTTCGGTTTTTCCACCATATACACCGATACCGTTCGCTCTCATCCATTCTTCCTTGGCATAGCGATTGGATTGTATCATAAAGTCTTGAGCACCCAACATATCATAATCACTTGCCAGTGTCTGAACAGTAGCCGTACCGGAATAAGTCACTTTCGGAGCACCTGTTTTACCCTTTTTAGTAGTGATGATGATTACACCATTACCGGCACGTGCACCATAAATAGCTGTAGAGCTGGCATCCTTCAAGACCTCGATAGACTCAATATCATTCGGGTTGATAGAAGCCAAAATATTATCCGAACTACCCGCATCATATTTACCCGTTTTAATAGCATCGTCCGAAGTCGGATTTACCGGAAAACCATCGATAATCACCAACGGATCGTTACCGGCATTGACAGAAGCAGCACCACGGATGCGGAAGTTAGAACCACTACCCGGCTGTGCACTTACCATATTTACTTGCAAACCGGCTGCCTTACCTGCCAAAGCGTGACTGATAGTAGATACCGTACCCACAGGAGCATCGTCCATCTTCACAGATGCAACAGCACCGGTTAAGTCTTTTTTCTTCATTGTACCATAACCGACAACAATAACTTCATCCAACATTTCCGTATCTTCACTCATAGTAACAGACAATGGCTTGCCGGCCTGAGATTTCAAAGTCTGTGTCTTATAACCAATATAAGAAACTTCCAATTCCGCTTTAGCCGAACTTACAGTCAAAGTAAATTTACCATCCATATCGGTAACAGTACCGTTTGTTGTACCTTTTTCTACTACACTGGCACCGATAATAGGTTCACCTGTCGCATCCAGTACCGTACCACTTACCACTGTAGAAGCCTGTTTAACAGCTTTAGTTCCTTCTGTAGAAAGAATTATTTTTTTATCTAAAACAGAATAAGTAACATTCGTTCCGGCAAATACCTTCTCCAGAACTTCAAACACATTTCCTTGATTAGCCGAAACAGACACACGACGATTCAAGTCTACATGTTTATTATTGAAAAAGAAATCAAAACCGGTTTTTGCCTTAATCTGATTCAATACTGTTTCAACTGTTTGATTACTAGCATCAATGCTGATTTTTGTTTTTTGCGCATACGTTTCTGCTGCATGAGTCAAGCTCAATGAGCAGGCAAGAAATAGAACACATAGTCTCATAAACAAAGGGATTTTGTTAAATGATAGCCATAACGACTTTATCATCCAGAATACTTGGATGCTAAAAGGATTTTGCATAATTTTGTAAAGACTGAGGTTAATAAAAATGTTATCTTAGCTTGTCGCCAAACAAGCTTTAAAAAGTTTTCATTTTTCCATGCGGTAGATACGCCAATATCTTCCGCATGTTTTTTGTTTTAAGGCGCTCTTTTCTGTTTCATAATATTTTCTAAAAGGTTAATAAGGTTTTATTTAATATATCTCTATCCGCTGTTTCTTATCGGAAATTTCATCACTGTCCAAATAACGCCAATTTATTTTGGACGAGATTTTAAAATATTCCAAGATACGTTCCAAACGCTGTGTAGAGAATGTTCCTGTAAACGAATACTCCTTAATACGATTACTCTTCACAACAAAGTCTACATTATAACGTTTGCCTAACATATGGAGAATATCCTCCATAGAGGTATTTTTAAATACTATTTTACCATCTTTCCAAGCAATCTCCGATTCGCAAGAAGTAGCAAACATTTTCGTCTCACCCGATTCCGGAGTATACACCAGCTTATGATAAGGTTTCAACTTTATCATTTTAGCTTCTCCTGCTTTATCTTTAAAGAAAAAGCCGACACTGCCTTCCACCAGTGTAGTCGATATCCGACCATCGGCAGCATAAGCTTCCACATTAAAACCGGTTCCGTATACTTCTATTTGTGACTGATGTGCAGTAGAAACCACAAAACGTCTTTCCTCATCCTTCGTCACATCAAAATAAGCCTCACCAATCAATTCCACCTCACGGCTTTCGCCCACAAATCGGGAAGGATAACGCAATGAAGACTCAGAATTCAAATAAACAACAGTGTTATCGGGCAATACAACCGAGGTAGTCATTCCCGGATTTGTCTTTATTTCAACCATTTGAGCCACCTCCTGCTGCTCATCCTTATCCTGATACATCCACAAAACAGCAATCAATAGCGGGATGGACAACATCGCAGCTATTCGTTGTGTCCATTCCCACCAAGAGATTCTTTTTTTGTTCATCCTACCTTTTACCTTCCTTAATGCCTTTTCCGTATCTACACTTTTCATCACATGCAATGTATCGGTGGCCAGATAAAGCGCATGAATCTGATTCATTATTTTACGATGAGATTCATCTTGTTCTATCCATTCTTCCACCAACCGACTTTCTGCCGCTGTTGTCATTCCTTCACAGAAACGAGGCAACAGCTCCTCTATGTTGTTATATGTATTATCTGTATCTGTCATTTTTGAGAGCTCATTTATTATTAAGACAAACCCCGAAGAAAGATTCCTAAACAAAAAATGGTATTTTTTTGAAAAAAGATGTTTTAGTATTAAAAGCATAAATGAAAAACTTATCTTTGCAGACGAGTTAACGAGGAATAATCAAGATGAAAACAGACAGAAATATGGAAGATATGGCTCTATTGAGTTCCCTCCGAAAGGGGGAACAACAAGCATTCGACAGTCTGTTCAGGAAGTATTATCCGATGTTATGCGCTTATGCCCGCCGCTTTGTTGAGCTGGAAGATGCGGAAGAAATTGTTCAGGAGATCATGCTTTGGATATGGGAAAAACATTCGGAGCTAATAATCGAATCTTCCCTTAGCCAATATCTTTTTAAAATGACCTACCACCGGGCATTGAATCTGATAGCCAAGAAAGAAATCATCAACCGGGCAGAAGCAGTTTTCTATACCAAGAATCAGGAAATGCCGGAAGATGTGAATTACTATCAAATAAAAGAACTGACCAAAAGAATTGAAAAGGCAATAGCCGCATTACCCGAATCCTATCAAACGGCATTCATTATGCATCGCTTTAAAGGCATGAGCTATAAAGATATCGCCGTTACTTATAATGTATCCCCCAAGACAATAGACTACCGCATTCAGCAGGCTCTGAAATTATTGAGAGAAGACCTAAAAGATTATTTGCCACTGACGGTATTGCTGGCATTGCATATCGGCTGATTCAGACTTATAATCTTTCCTATATTGCCTCGGTTAAAAACAGCCTCAACAAGATTAGTTGAAAGTAGGTTTCACACATATCATGAAGTCAACCTGTTGCTACACAAAACGTTAGCGTGAAAGGGAATAAGTAAGATACAAAAATACGAGGAACAAGTGAAATAAATAGGTCGAAACGTCTTAGAAAAAAGACCAAGGTCTTTTTCTAAAACACTTAAGTCTTTCTCAGAAACTCTTTGGTCTTTTTTTAAAACCTCAAGGTCTTTTCATTACGATACGTTGACATCTGTTAAGATTCTCAAGTTGGATATAAAACGAAGACAATGTTTCCGCCTTTTCTTTAATTAATGAAAGTAAAATCTCCGTTAACCAAGACCGAGGTTAAGCAATCGCAATATGCTTTTCGAGATGAGCTATCACTCTTTGAAAAAGCTTTAAATCCTTCTCAAAAACAATTAAGTCTTTTCAAAAAATGCCCGAGTGCTCTTGAAAAAATTGTTTTGCACTTTTTAATACTCACGAGATAGGGAATAAATACGTATCAAACGGGTAGTAATAACCTGATAATGTGAAATATATATTTTCATGAGAAAAGAAGAAATCGGTAGATCTCTTAGTAAGAGATACACAGTACTATGTTAATAAGATGAAAACCAATAGATTAAGTCTCATTAAAAAAGCCCTATAATTCATGACTAAAGATATTTTTGCATTTGTCTTATGAATTTTCTTCTCAAAAAGTTTTAATTATCAAAACTTTGTGTAAATTTGCAGCGAAAAGTGTATCTCTTACTAAGAGATCTACCGATTTTAACTCTTTAGAAAAGGGTGAAAATATGCGTATTTCTCTCGTAATGAGGTGATAAAAATAGAATACAATGGACTATCTGTTTCTACACCGCGACAAGCGCACCTTTACTTCCGAAAGGCAGAAAAATCTGCTTTTCAAAACAGCTCATCTTTATTGGGAGCAAAAATTCGCAAATCAGGGAGTAGAAAAAGTAAGAAGAGTCGATTGTGAGATATATAAATATGTATTGTACTATTTGGAAGTGCGCCAGGTATTCCTCGACCCAAAGCTCTCTTTGAAAAAATTGAGCGAGATGATTGAAACGAACCAAACTTATCTATCCAACGTGATAAACCGCTATTTCGGTTGCCACTTGAAAGATTTGGTGAACACATATCGGGTGGAATATGCCAAGGAACTGCTTCGCTCGGGCAAGTGTCCGCTGGAGGAATTGCCTCAACGTTGCGGATTCCTGTCGCGAAGTGCCTTTTATGCCTCATTCAGTAAGTTGGCAGGCGTATCTCCCAAACGTTATCTTTTGCATGAGAAGAGAGAGTACATCTCTCATAACCAATAGATTATGTATAACCAATTTTAGTTTTTAAATTTATAAATTTAAAGTTTTTATTATGAACAAAAAGTTTTTAAGTGCAATCCTGTTCGGAGCCTTAATGGTTTCGTCAACAGGAACATTTGTGTCTTGTGAAGCCAAATTAGCTCAGATGCAAGCTGCCATTGACGCTGCTAAAGCAACAGCCGAAGAAGCTTTGAAAAAAGCAGAAGCAGGTGGAAACGCTGATGAAATCGCTGACCTGACAAAACGTATCGAAGCATTGGAAAAAGCTACTATCGATGTTGAAGCATTGAAAAAGGAACTGAAAGATGCTGTAAACGAAGACATCGATAAATTCCGTGGCGAGATGGAAGAGTTAATCGGCGAAGTAGAAGGTCTTGTTGGCAAAATTGCAGATTTGGTAACCAGCGTAGAATTAGTTAAATCTTATGCTATTGATCAGGAAAGTGGTTTTGCTCCTATCATGCTGAGTACAGCTATCGAACAAGAAAATGTATTCAGCGAAGGCATTAGCAACAAGATTACCTTTACAAAAGATGCTGAAGTTCAAACTCCGGGACAATTCTTGGTTCGTGTTTCTCCTACCAACGCTGTTCTGACACCGGACATGATTTCTTTGGTAAACAGCCAGGGTGAAAATTTGGACGGAATCTTGGAAGTAGTAAAAGTTGAAAAGTCTGAGGTACTGTTGAGCCGCGCTGCCAACGAAAGCGGTTTGTGGAACGTAACTGTTCAACTAAAGAACTACGGCGACGGAAAAGCTTTCGATGCAGCTACCAGCAATGAGGGTAAAAAAATCTTGTTCGCCGCACAAGTAAACAATACTTTAAGCACTTCAGAAACAAGATATGTAACTTCTTCTTATGATCTGACTTTAGGTTGGAAAGAATTTGAAGGAGCTAATAAATTGAACTATTTTGTTGATACTAAGAATGTAGCTGAAATCAACAACCGTTTTAGTAATACTAGTTTGAGTTTGAAAGAACAAACAGCTACTATTAATTATAACGAATTAGAATGGATAAATGAAGCAGCTGTAAAACCAACAGAAAAAAATACAAAAAAAGGCGATGACCGTTCTCGCAAATTATTATACCCTGCAGTGCAAGGACAAGCTTTAAAAATTGCTCTGTCTTCTTCTAACGATGAAGTAGTTGCTCCTACAAACATCAGAGCTATCTATGTTGTATTGGATAAGCAAAATGCTGTTGAATCAGCTCCGTCAGAATTGAACGCATGGAACAGCTATACTTATACAGGTTTGAATACCGTAGTTGAAGGAACTTCTACAGAAATTACTATTGACAGTGAAAAAGCCATTGATGATATTATCGGTTTCCGCGTTTATGCTGTAAACTTCGATGGTACTTTGGTTGATCCCGATGGTAAAGCATTCTATGTTAAGATAGGAGATAAAGCAACAGCTTGGGATGCAGTCAACACAACCATCATTCCGTCTTCTGATGCTTCTATTCTCGTAGACATGACTCAATCAGCAAAAGAAACTATTAAGTTGAGTGCATTAACCAAACCATTCTCTGCAACATGGACTACTGACAAGCTTGAAGCATTAGGTGAATCACCTATATTTAACGCATACTTCGAAGACGCAGAAGGTCATGTAATTTATGACACCAATAGTATGTTGAACGCTACTCTCGATAAAGTTGATTTCAGCAAGATTGCCAAAATATATACTAGACCGACTGCAACAAAATGGTCTATGTACGAAGATGAGAAGACTTATTCCGGTACTTTGACTATTAAGAATGAAGATGGTTTCGTATTAGCTACATTGAATGTATCAATGACTAAAGAGTTACCAAAAGAACTGCCTGCAGGATTCTCATTCAAAGATAAACAAGTAATTGATGGTGTTTACAATTGCTATCTGATTGCTAATAACTGGAAAGCTGAACAGGCGGTCAATGGTACTATGCCTATCGAAAACTTTATCAACTTCGGTGATGGTGTTCAGTCTCAATATCAAGTAGTATTGGCAGAATCTCAGAGAAATGCTAATAATGCACTCGAATCACAGACTAAAAAAGGTAATGAATCGATTGATGTACAAACCGAATTCATCGACAACAAAACAGAGCATGCTACTGTAGTTTCTTATAACTATGGAGAAATATCTTCTAAGAAAGATGAAAAAGGTAATTATATTCCTGTAGTCATTAAAGCAGCTGAAATCAAAACAGTTTATTGCTGCTTCTACAAGAAGGAAGTGCATACTTGGAATTGGGCTACTAACGACCAAGTAGGTACTATTGATGGAACTAATTACGCAGAGAAAGACGGTAAGGGTAATTACAAACACGAATTGCCTTCTACTACTCTGGTTTACGGTAGCAATTCTGAAATAGCATACAACAACTTTATCTTTGGTCAGAATGCTATTGACGGAACATTCTCTAAACTGTTGAGCAAACCTTACGAAGAAAGTTTGGTTATTAAGAGTGCTAAATTAGTTTCTGATGCAACTCAGAAAGAAGACTACTTCTCAGTAAGCACTGACTTGAAGTTCACAGCAATCAAGACAGACCTTGGTTCTAATCCGAAGGAAAATGTTCCTTCTACATTAACTGTGACTTGTGTTGATTCTTACGGACACGAAGTTGTCATCTCATTGAAGATGACTGTTGCTCCCCGTAAGTAATTGAAACAACAGTCAATTCAAACTCTAGAATAAGTTCTCCCTCATGCATGAGGGAGCTTATATAATAGAAAAACTTTAAAAACTAAAATCCCCGGCTTGTGATAAGTCGGGGATTTTTTACTCTTCCACTATCCACTTCTCTATATTCCTCGTCTCCGCACTGAAGTTAACTCCTACTTTAAACAGTTTACGGCCGTCAAGTTCAAAAGGTGGTGCATAACGCTTTTCATTAATCTGTCGCAATGCTTCTTCTGCCGTTCCATCCAGTTTAAACTCCATTACATAAATAAAACGGTCTGTCTGTAACACTAAATCCACACGCCCCCTCACGGTGTGATATTCCACTTTTACATAAAAGCCTACCAGCTTGAAGACAATAAAAAGAATGTTTTGACAATGAAGTTCCAATTCACGCACCATCTTATAAGGAGTATCTGCAAAGCAACTCTGCAAACGACGAAAAAAAGAATCATAATCACCAACTTCTACCTCACGGTTTGGAAAACCTAAACGGTAAATGCCAAAATGCTCGTCATACCCTTTAATAGTCAAATATCCGCTTTGATAAATCACCGGAATAGGATTGGTCGATTCTGAATCAAGTCAATATGCAGAATAGGATATAACTTGTTGCCCATAACTCATTGTTTTAACAGATAACGCATAAAGATAAACAATTCCTTCTCACATTCAAGCCTTTATAGTCATAAAAGCTCTCTTCTCACCGGATAATTCCCTCTGAACTGTTCAAACTCTTCCGGCCGTTGCTTCAGCCAATCACTATCCCGCTGCGGATTATAAACCTGTAAGAAAGCTTCCTCTTTATCAGCCGACAAAGTCATAGGCGGCATGTCTGGAGGAACAATCTTGAATGAAGCATCTATATGGAAAAAGCGACAAACAGCTTCCAAAGCCATGCGGGTGGCATTCGCCTTCCCGTCGGCAGAATAACCGGCTATGTGAGGCGTCCCCAAAAAGACGGCTTGCAACAGCTCACGGTCTATATCGGGCTCATGCTCCCAAGTATCGATTATCGCATCGCTTATCTGCCCTGTTTTCAAGGCACTCAGCAGTGCCGGAGTGTCAATGACCTCTCCGCGACAAGTATTTATTATCACAGGGCGGCGTTGCAAAGAGGCAAAAAACGAAGCATCCGCCAAATGGAAAGTCTTATACATCCCCGTGCGATATAAAGGAGTATGGAAAGTGATAATATCACATTTGCGCATCAAAGTCTGCAAATCGGTGAAGCCCTGCTCACCGTTGTCCTCACGGGGAGGGTCGTTCAGCAACACATTCATTCCCAAAGCCTCAGCCATTCGCCGGATGCGGCTACCTACATGGCCTACTCCCACAATGCCCATACACGTATCTTCCGGTTTCATTCCGCGCAGGCGCTTGAGCAGCAGAAGTGCAGCGTGCACATATTGCTCCACTCCGCCGGCATTGCATCCGGGACAATTGCTCCATGCGATACCCGCCTCACGGCAATAATCCACATCGATATGGTCAAAACCAATCGTTGCCGTCGCAATAAATTTCACAGAACTGCCCTCCAGCAATTCGCGGTTACAACAGGTACGTGTACGGATAATTAAAGCATCGGCATCTTTCACGTCCCGAGGGGTAAAAGCAGCACCCGGCAAATATACCACCTCATCGGCTATCTGCCCTACAGCTTCTTTAATATAGGGGATTTTATTGTCTACAATTACTTTCATCTTCTAAAAAAACTAGGATTAGGGCAAAGGTAGGCACTTTTACCGAATAATAATTGGTTGATTAGAAAAGTTTGCATAGATTTGTCTTTCCAATAATTTTAAAACGAACAAGGTATGAGTTTTACAGAACTATGCAAGCCCATTTTTGTGCAGTCTATCAATGACTATCACAAGACAGATAATGTTGATACTCCCATCAACAATCCATACGAAGTGAAAAGCATCGAGTATTATCTTTATCTGAAAAACTGGATTGACACAGTACAATGGCACTTTGAAGACATTATTCGCGACCCGCAGATTGACCCGGTGGAAGCATTGGCACTGAAACGCCGTATCGACAAGTCCAATCAAGACCGTACTGATTTGGTGGAACTGATTGACAGCTATTTCCTTGACAAATATAAAGATGTAAAAATACAGCCCGATGCAACGATTAACACCGAAAGTCCTGCATGGGCCATCGACCGGCTTTCTATCCTTGCACTGAAAATCTATCACATGCGTCAGGAAGTGGAGCGCACCGACGTGTCTCCCGAGCATCACGCACAATGTGAAAAGAAACTGAACATCCTGCTTGAACAGCAAAAAGATCTCTCATCTGCCATTGACCAATTGATAGCCGATATCGAAGCGGGACGCAAATATATGAAAGTATATAAGCAGATGAAGATGTATAACGATCCGGCATTGAATCCCGTTTTGTACGGAAAGAAATAAATTATCTCCTCATGGCTAAGATTCTGGTAATCCGTTTTTCTGCAATCGGCGATGTGGCGATGACCATTCCGGTGATTTATTCGTTTGCCGTTCAGTATCCTCAACACCAAATTACAGTGTTGAGCCGCAATACGCTTGCACCTTTGTTTGACGGATTACCTCCCAATATCACTTTCCATGGAGTGGATTTAAAAGGAGAGCATGCAGGAATCATGGGATTGGAATGGATATACAAGGATCTGAAGAAAGAGCATTTCGACGCCGTAGCGGATTTCCATGATGTATTGCGCAGTAAATATCTGCGAATAAGATTCAGACTGGCCGGCGTGAAGGTAGCGCATCTGGACAAGGGACGCAGTGGAAAAAGGAAATTGGTACGTGCCAGAAACAAAGTAATGGAATGGCAAAAGTCGTCATTCCAACGATATGCCGAGGTATTCCGGAATATAGGTTATCCGGTAAAATTAAATTTCCAATCGCTTTTCGGCAAGGGCAAGGGAAATATCTCGTGCATGCAGCCGCTGACGGGCGACAAAGGCACGGACAAATGGATTGGCATTGCTCCGTTTGCCGCCCATGTAGGCAAGATTTATCCCTTATCCAAGCAAGAGCAGGTAATCAGCTTGCTGTCTGAACGCAAGAATACGAAAATCCTGCTGTTCGGAGGAGGAGCCAAAGAGATTGAAGTACTGGCAAAATGGGAACGTCAATATCCCAACGTTATATCCACGGCAGGTAAACTGACACTGAACTCGGAACTGGCACTTATGAGCCATCTGGACGTTATGTTGTCTATGGACTCCGCCAATATGCATCTGGCATCATTGGTAAACATTCCGGTGGTCTCCATTTGGGGTGCCACACATCCATACGCCGGATTCATGGGATGGAAACAATTGCCCGACAACGCCGTACAGGTGGATTTACCATGCCGCCCCTGTTCCATTTTCGGGAATAAACCCTGTTGGCGCAAGGACTATGCATGTCTGCAAGGAATCACTCCCGAAATGGTAGTGCACCGTATTGAACAGGTTATCGTTTAAAAAAAGAATAAACCATACTCTATGAAAATTGTAATTCATCCCGATTTTATGCAGACTGCCGATTTTATCAAGCAGCTACCCCAACATTTCGCACAAGAAGGAGAGCTGCTGTATGAAGGTAGAAACGAAGTCAGACGTTATCGGGTGAAGAACGAATGGTTGGTAGTAAAAAAATATAAGCAACCTAATATCATTCAACGGATTGTTTACACTTTTTTCAAGAAAAGCAAAACGGAACGGGCTTACCTTTTTGCCGGCATGCTGCGCAAGAGAGGATTTGACACCCCGCACGAAGTGGCTTATATTGAAAAGAAAAGAGGAGGATTGTTTCTGGACGGCTATTTTATCTCTACCCAATGCGACTTCCCTCCCCTGTCCAAAGTGCTGTGGCAACGCCGGTTCGACAAACATGCCGCAAACGAGTTGGCCGCGTTCATGGTGCAATTGCACGAAAAAGGAGTATTACATGGCGACTTAAACCTGACCAACATACTTTATTGCACAGACAACGACGGTCATTATCATTTCACTTTAATTGATACCAACCGTTCCAAGTTTAAATGTGCTCTCACCCGAAAAGAGTGTCTGGAGAACTTGAAGCGTCTCACACACAGCAAAGCACTCCTGCGATATGTGGTAATGCAATATGCCAATTTAAGAGGATGGCCTCCAAGAGAATGTGCTTTGGAAGTATTTCAATTCCTTCTCCAGTTTGAACAGAAACGACGAAGAAAACGCAGGCTTCAGGCATTAATCGGAATAAAAAAGTAACAGACAATGAAGGTAGTATATTATATTGTATTTTTCTTTTGGTACTTGCTTTCGCTTTTACCATTACGCTTCTTATATATTTTTTCCGATGTACTCTACTATCCGCTCTATTACTGTATTCGCTATCGACGTAAGGTGGTTCGGCAAAACCTCACCGGCTCTTTCCCCGATAAGAATGAAAAAGAACTTATCCGTATCGAGAAGCAATTTTATCACTTCTTTTGCGATTATATGATAGAGACAATCAAGTTGTTTTCTATCTCGAAAAAACAATTAAAGCGAAGGATGACTTTCGGAGGAATAGACGAGATAGTAAAGAAACTGGAAGAAGAGAATAAGAACTTCTGCTTTATTTATTTGGGACATTATTGTAACTGGGAATGGATTGCCTCTCTGCCCTATTGGGTACCGGAAGATATACTGTGCGGACAAATATACCACCCGCTATACAACAAAGCCTTCGACCGGCTCTTCCTTCGCCTGCGCAACCAGTTCGGCGGCGAATGCATCTCGATGAAGGAGACGCTCCGCCGAATCATCGAATTGAAACGCGCCAAGCAGAAAACAATCATCGGCTTTATCTCCGACCAAGCTCCGAAGTGGAACAGCATCCACCATTGGACAGACTTCTTCCATCGTGAAACTCCGGTATTCATCGGAACGGAGAAGATAGGTAAACAGGTAGATGCCTTGATTTATTATGCCGATGTGAAACGGATAAAGAGAGGATATTACCATTGCGAGTTCAAACAACTGACCGATAACGCCAAAGCTGTGCCCGATTTCCAACTGACAGATATGTATATCCATAACTTGGAACGTATGATAAGCGCAGTGCCTCAATATTGGTTATGGAGCCACAAACGCTGGAAACGTACCAAAGAAGAGTGGATAAGAAGACAACAAGAAGAAAAAGAAAAGAAGTGACAATGAAGGAGTATGATTATTTAATAGTAGGCGCCGGATTGTTCGGAGCCGTATTCGCACACGAAGCCCGATGTGCCGGCAAGCGTTGCCTTGTCATTGACAAGCGCGGCCAATGCGGAGGCAACTTATACTGCGAAGACGTGGAAAGCATACATGTACACAAATACGGCGCGCACATTTTCCACACAGACAATAAAGAAGTATGGGATTATGTGAACAGCTTTGTGGAGTTCAACCGATACACCAATTCTCCTTTGGCTCGTTTCGGAGATAAATTATACAATCTTCCTTTCAATATGAATACTTTCTATCAGCTATGGGGAGTAAAAACCCCGGCAGAAGCGAAGGAGAAGATAGAAGAGCAACGCCGGGAGTTTGCCCATATCACCGAGCCTGCCAATCTGGAAGAACAGGCTTTGAAACTGTGCGGAAAAGACATTTACCGCTGTCTGATAAAAGGGTATACAGAGAAACAATGGGGCAGGGCGGCCACCGAATTACCTGCATTCATCATCAGACGTATCCCTTTCCGCTTTGTATATGATAATAATTATTTCAACGATGCTTATCAGGGCATCCCCAAAGGCGGATACAATGTATTGATTGATGCCCTGCTGGAAGGTATTGACGTGCGCCCGGGCACAAACTACTTCGAGCATCGCGAAGAGTTAAATGCATTGGCAGACAAAGTGCTCTTCACCGGATGTATCGACGAGTATTTTGATTTCTGTTGCGGCCGTCTGGAGTACAGAAGCCTGCGTTTCGACCATCAACTGTTGGACACGGAAGACTTCCAAGGCAATGCAGTGGTGAATTATACCGAACGCGAAGTTCCCTACACACGCATCATCGAACATAAGCATTTTGAATACGGCACACAGCCCGTCACTGTCATTACTTATGAGTATCCTGACGATTTCCAACCGGGCAAAGAGCCTTATTATCCCGTCAATGACAAACGAAACACTGAAATATATCAGAAGTATAAAGAGCTGGCCCAACAACTCCCTAACGTTCTGTTCGGCGGACGGTTGGCGCAATACGCATACGCTGACATGGACGATACGGTCAATGCAGCACTTACATTATGGAGAAAACAAACAAGGAACTAAAACTTTAACTTATGAACAAAGCAAAAAGGAAGAATATTTTAATCGATCTATCCGACTTAAAGCATCCTAATTGCGGATTCGGACAAATAGCTATTAATTACTCAAAACGATTTGCAAACTTACCAATAGAAGGGCTGCATTTTTTTTATTTGCTGCCCAACTGTTACCCAAAAATCCATAGCAAAAATGTAACATCCGTACTGGTAAGAAACAGAAAAATCAGGAAATGGTTTCCATTCACTCTTCCCAAAGTAGATATATGGCATTCTGTAAACCAATATAATAAATTATATCGACAGAGTCCAAAATTTATATTTACCATACATGATTTAAACGGTTCAGTAGATTTTTCGTGGGGATAATTTTTTATCTTCGTGAAGTATTGCTTACTTTGCATTATGAAAAACGATTA
>PPYF01370332.1_pt1 | contig 36051 bp, 29 predicted proteins | sample 1559871 | NCBI WGS metagenome assembly PPYF01 (sample SAMN08240021, study PRJNA423297) | Human gut metagenome, whole genome shotgun sequencing project.
TTAGAAAGAGTCACTACGCACTATTTACCGAATATTGAACAATGGGAAGTGAGCACAAGTTCTGTTACAGAGAAATATGTCGTTGTACAAATCAACGCGGGCACCAGTGCAAAAGTCAGAGCGTTGTGTTGGGAAATCGGCTCACCGAAAGGGATTGAAAACAATTCACTGCGTTATAGCTATGATGACGGTATTGGCAACAGTGGATTAGAAACCGATGGTCAAGGGCAATTAGTCAGTTATGAAGAGTATTACCCTTATGGGGGAACTGCGATTTGGTCTAGCGAAAATGCAGTAGAAGCGGATTACAAAACGATCCGTTATTCAGGTAAAGAGAAAGATTCTACGGGGATGTATTACTACGGTTATCGCTATTATCAACCGTGGATTGGTCGTTGGTTAAGTGCCGACCCCGCAGGTACGATTGATGGGCTAAATTTATATCGCATGGTGCGCAATAATCCTGTGACATTACATGATCCAGATGGGCGAATGCCATTAAAAGAAGATATTTTAGCATCTACAAGTGCAAGTGAAATGGCTAATTTATCAGAAATATCTGCGAATACTTTAAATACTCATCATTTTGTTAATAAGTTACCAACAGAATATAAAGAATTAACAGGATATAAAAAAGGTTTTAAATATGGGATTAGTGAATTAGGTAAATATTTTAAAATAATATCGACACCAGACCAGCAATCAGAACAATTAGTGATTACATCACATGGTGGATATTTCCCTTGGCATAATGAAATTTCTCCACCAGAAGGGACTACATTAGATTTCTTAAATCCACATAAAACGTATTTAGCTGATCCTAAAATATCTAACTTCGCGACAGGAGAAAATAAAACATTTGTTTCTATTACGAGTGAAAACACGATCCCAAAAAAACAAAATGCGGTTGAGATTTTAAATAGCCGAGGATTATGGGGGTTATCAGGTAGTCATTCAAAAGGAAAAGTAAAGGACTACGCAGTATCAAAATATAAAAATGATACGATGGAATCCGTCGCTACGGCATTATCTTCAAATAGAGATTTTGTAATAATGGATAGTAATACGGTGAGATCTGATTTTCTAATTGTCAGAAATAGAAAAGATATAAAAAGCTTAATATCAAATGTAACATTAGGAAGTGTTTTAAAAGAATTAGAAAAAAATGATATCAAATATAAAAATATTGTTTGTGGTTTTTGTCGAAGTGCAATGCTGAGTCACAACGAAACTTACAATGTGAAATCATCACGTTCTTTAGAACAATTTAAACCTGTAAATAAATAGTGTTTTTAATAAATATATTATTGGTTTGTATTAGCAAAGCTTATTCGGTGACATTACCGATAAAAAAGCGGTGGCAGAAATATTGGTAAAAAAAATCCAGCTCGGTACTTACGAGCTGGATCATAAAAGAAAGCAAACAGAGGAATTATAGAAATATGTTAAATAAACAATTACACACACGAACCTCAGCCGTGGGGAGCATGATAATCGAGGGTCGGCTATTCGCGAAATTAGCTTGATACGATTAATCAAACGTATGAACACATTACTATCATGCATCGAGGTTAAAAGCACTGAATCAGTTATGAAGAGCAATATTAATGTAACTATATTACTAAGGGAGCAATATAAGGTAAGTATTTTAATTATGTCAAAATAAAATTGATTTATCGACATGGTAATTTATTTAAAACTACTTCAACAATTTTTTTAATTATTGTTTCTATAATTAATCATCATCTATTTAATATTAATGTGGCGTTTTATTCTCGCTTTAATATTAAATTAAATAGCGATATTGCTCACAAATATAAATAAATAGATATTCAATTATCTATTTTCGACTAATATGTATCGTGATTGATTCAATCATTATATTTAAAAACATTTATTAATTAATTATGAGGTTTCATTATGAAAAAAAATAAACTTATGTTATTTACTGCAACGTTATTATTATCATCAGCGGGTTTTATCTCAACGGCATTAGCCGATGTGACGCTAAAACATGGCTATATTGACAAACCGCCGAGCAGAGCCTTCTTGTGTTCATCAAAAGGACAAAATTTAAATAAAAATTGTGGTCCAGTGCAGTATGAACCTCAATCAGTTGAAGGACTTAAAGGTTTTCCTAACGATGGACCTAAAGATGGCGAAATTGCCAGTGGTGGAAATGCGGCATTTTCTGCGTTAAATGAACAGAGTGCTGATCGCTGGCATAAAGTAGCAATGAAAAGTGGAGAAAATACCTTTAAATGGACATTAACGGCTAAACATAGTACCGCATCATGGAAATTCTTTATTACTAAACCAGAATGGGATATGAATAAACCGCTTACTCGTGCTGATTTTGATTTAACACCATTTTGTCAACAAGATGATAATGGGAAAATACCAACGGCAACAGTAGAATTAAATTGTAATATACCAGAACGTTCTGGTTATCAGGTTATTTTAGGTGTTTGGAATATTGCAGATACAGCAAATGCTTTTTATCAAGTTATTGATGCTGAATTTAAAGAGTAATCAATTTAACTTAATATAAATAATTATTTAATATCAATAATGGTATTATTTCTAATACTGTTTATTTTAAAATATAAATAAATTCTAAATCTAAATTTTAAATTTAGATTAGAGCTCATATTTTTTATTAAATAAAAAAATAACTATTTATTATCGTTATTTAATTAATAGCGCCTTAACATGGGCGCTATTTTCATTAAATCGACTAGAAATCCACCGCTCACAATGTTATTTTCTATGTTATATCTATAATTATTTAGCTTAAAACCAACATCATTAAGGTGCGATTATGGAAATCTATTTAGATACAGCGGATATCGACGAAGTCAGAAAACTCTCTCAAGTTCTTCCTATTGCGGGTGTGACCACTAATCCTTCCATTATTGCTAAATCCGCACAAAATATTGAAACCCTATTACCTGAATTAAAAGCCGCTATGGGCGGTAAAGGTCGTCTATTTGCGCAGGTTATTGCCAGTGATGTGGATACCATGATTGAAGAAGCATTGCACCTTGGGAATATTGCCGATAATACCGTGATTAAAATACCGGTTACTGAAGCGGGTTTAGTTGCCATTAAACAATTAAAGCAAAAAAATATGCTGGTATTAGGCACGGCGATTTACAGTGTTTCTCAAGGTTTAATGGCGGCATTAGCAGGCGCTGATTATATTGCGCCTTATGTACATCGAATGGATAGACAAGGTTCTGATGGGGTCAGAGTGGTAAAAGAATTACAAACGCTGATTACCATGCATAATTTACCCACAAAAATCCTAGCCGCGAGTTTTAAAACACCACGTCAAGTGGTCGATTGTTTATTAGCAGGGGCTTCTTCGGTGACATTACCGATTGAGCTTGCTTACTCAATTATCCGTTCACCTGTGGTTGACGATGCCGTGAATAGATTTGCTGACGATTGGCAAACTGCATTTGATCGTCGTTCTTTATAATCAAATTAATAATATGAGATTAAGTGCTATATCGCTATATGGCACTTAATTTATCGATTTTTGCGTATGTAGATATTTATCTTCACTTTTACTAATGTATTAATAACTAGGTTAATATAGCTTAAAATAAACGATTATTGATTTACATCTAATAATAAGCCACCTTTCTGGCAATCTAAATTTAGATCTATTACTATAATGTTAGTCTATAAATGGATTATTAATATAATCTATTTATTTTTTGTTTTGTTGTTAAAAAATATCTTTTATATCAATGGGTTACTTTTAATTGCTTAAAGTGTTTTTTATATTTTAATATTTAATTAATTTTTTGTTTTTACTCGGTTTAGTTGTTATTACTTTTGCTTTAATAACAAAATAATAAATTGTGACGGGCGTGTTAATTAAAGAGTTTGGTTGTTAAAAAATAAACTAATATTATATTGATGGGGTAGTTAACTTACCTAATTAACAGGGAAAACCGATACTCCGCGGTGCAATGATAATTAACATATTCAGTTATTATCTTTATTTAGCGATAAATAAAACTTTATTTGTGATACTGGAGTAAATATGTGTGAAGAATACATGAATAAACCACTCTATCTGTCAATTGCTGATTGGGTTCAAGAGCAAGAACGCTGGGTAAGCGCAAAAGAGATTGCGAAAAAATTCGATATTCCTCAATGCAATGCGATTAATATCGTTTCTTACATTCTTTCTGATGTAAAAGAAATTGAATGTGAAACAAAAAGCGTGCCTAATCAGCTTGAAGGCAGAGGTTGCCAATGCCAACGTATGATCAAAGTGAGTCATATCGATCCTCAGCTTTATTCTCGCATAAAAGGACATATTCAAGGTAAAAGCAGTCAAAGTTCACCTGAAAAATTGGCAACGATGATCCCTCATGGATTAAACCATGAGCAAAAATGGCAATGGATGTTGTCGAAATCGCAACGTCGCTAATCTGAGAAATTACGTTTTACTCAAAAAATCGAATAAATTCGACAGGCGTTAATGACGCCTGTCGTCATTTGTTACTGACCTTTCGGTTTAACGTCTGTTGTGCCACGTAAACGTGGGCGATTAGGTTCAGGCGCCGTTAAAGGTGTTGTTTCTACCAAGCTTTGGCGACAACGTACCGCTAAATCTTGATATTCACGGGTGTTCATCCGTTTCCACTCCATATCTTGATCGGTAATATCACGCACATGTTTTGCTGGGCTACCAATCAACATTTGTCGAGGTTGTCCTTGAAAGCCCGCTTTTACAAAGCTCATGGCGGCAACAATGCTTTCCTCACCAATAACTGCACCATCCATAATCACGCTATTCATACCGACTAAACTGTCACGCCCGATAATACAACTGTGAAGGATTGCACCATGCCCAATGTGTCCGTTTTCTCTCACAATGGTGTCCATATCGGTATAACCGTGCATGATACAGCCGTCTTGAAGGTTTGCGCCTGCTTCAACAATTAAGCGTCCATAGTCGCCCCTTAGTGAAGCCAGAGGGCCGATATAAACGCCAGCACCAATAATCACATCACCAATTAATACAGCAGATGGATGAACATAAGCTGTCGGATGAACCACAGGAATAAGACCTTCAAACGCGTAGATACTCATCACTTTTCCTCATTGTTGTATTATCGAGATTAACAATAATTACCGTCCTTTCCATTCAGGTGTGCGTTTTTCAGCAAAGGCAAGAGGCCCTTCCGTGGCATCTTCTGAATGTAAAACACTTGGGTAATGTTTTAATACGCCACTGCGCATTAATTTGTAGCCTTCTTCAATAGAAAGTTCGCTGGTGGCACGATAAATCTCTTTTAAAGCAGCCACAGCTAATGGGGCGCTATTAGCGATTTGATCGGCGAGTTCGCGTGCGCTATCCATTAATTCAGCAGAACTGACAACACGGTTTGCAATACCCCAACGAAGTGCTTCATCTGCATTCATACGACGACCTGTCATCAGCATTTCGTTGACGATAGCAGGCGGTAAACGTTTTGGTAAACGCAGGACTCCACCACTATCAGGGACAATGCCCAATTGCGCTTCTGGTAAGGCAAAAGATGCATTGTCTGAACAAACCATCATGTCAGCGGCGAGCGCTAATTCAAAGCCACCACCAAAAGCATAGCCGTTAACGGCGGCAATGACAGGTTTATCAAGATCAAATAATTCGGTTAAACCTGCAAAACCACCCGCACCAAAGTCTGCATCAGGCGCTTCACCTTCTGCGGCAGCTTTTAAATCCCAACCTGCGGAGAAAAAGCGTTCGCCTGCGCCTGTAATAATGGCAACGCGTAAGCTTGGATCATCACGAAAACGCAGAAAAACTTCACCCATTTCATGGCTAGTTTTTGCATCAATAGCGTTTGCTTTTGGTCTATCTAATACAATTTCAAGTACTGAACCACGCGTTGTTAGGTGTAATGATTGGCTCATGTTGTATTCCTTTTCGTCATCAAAAATAAGCATTTATGATTGAGGTTATTGGGTGATTGTTAAAACCGACCTATGGCTTATTTCAAATGCTTTTTGATCACCTTTCCTGAGCAATTACGCGGTAAACCCTCTTTAAACTCAACTGCGGAGGGAACTTTAAATTTCGCCATATTTTGCTCACAGAAATGGAAGAATTCTTCTTCACTCAAGGTTTCACCTTCAACGAGCACCACAAAAGCTTTAATGGCTTCATCACGAATATCATCAGGTACACCAATAACCGCCACATCTTGAATTTTGGGATGTGAACTAATGATGTTTTCAATCTCAACACAAGAGACGTTTTCGCCTCCACGTTTGATCATGTTGCAACTGCGATCAACGAAATAGAAAAAACCTTCATCGTCTCGGTAACCATAATCACCAGTATGTAACCAACCTTCAGGCTCTAATGCTTTAGCTGTTGCATCAGGTCGGTTGTAATACTCTTTGAATAAGGTTTTCCCTGGTTCGCCTTTTACGCAGATCTCACCCACAACGCCATCAGGAACTTCGTTGTTTTGTTTGTCTCTGATTTGAGCTTGATAGCAAAAACCGGGTCTACCAATGGATGGCCAACGGCGTTTATCGCCGGGTCTATCACCGATTAAACCAACAATAGTTTCTGTCATGCCGTAAGAGGTGAGTAATCGCACGTTAAAGCGTTCAATAAAGGCGTCTTTCTCTTCATCTGCGAGATTGAGATAGAACATCACTTCGCGTAATTTGTGTTGCTTTTCTTCTGATGAAACGGGCTGTGCCATTAAGGTTCTCATCATCATTGGAATGCACTCTGTTACTGTTGCTTGATACTTAAGGATCTGTTTCCAAAAGGCTCTTGCACTGTATTTTTCGAGTAAAACAAAGGTGGCACCCACAGAAAAAGCAGGGAGTGATGCCGTGCATTGGCAATCAATATGAAATGCTGGCATCACGGTAAGATAAATATCGTCTTCCCGTAATGCGTTTTGCCATGATGAGTAATAACCCGCAAAGCGTAAGTTATAGTGCGTGATAACCACACCTTTAGGTTGCGATGTGGTACCCGATGTGAAAAGAATTTCAGCAGTATCATCCACACTTAATGGGGTGTGATGATTAAGCGTAACAGGATGTTTAGCTTTTTCTTTTAAAAAATCCACAACCCCTTTTTCAGTAGATATCGCATTTTCAGAAATTAAAAACAGCTGCGTTAAAGGGTTTTGTTCATCCTGCAACATAGGTTGGTAAATCGGATAGAAATTATCACGAGTGACCACGTAATGGGCTTGGCAGTGATTGATTATCCATGCGCTCTCTTCATACATAAAGCGCGCATTAATGGGCACCATTACAGCGCCAATTTTTGCCAGCCCAAACCAGCAAAAGAAAAATTCAGGGCAGTTATCAAGATGTAAGGCAACATGGTCGCCTTTTTTTATGCCACCAGCATGGAAAAGATTTGCGGTTCTATTGATCTCTTCATTTAATTCACAGTAGCTAAATTTTCTCACATGTCCTTGTGCGGATTCAAAAATTAGCGCTGTTTTTGTGCCATAAACCTCTGCCAAATCATCCCACATTTGACGTAAGTTTTGTTTGCCAATCACATCCATTAAACTGTTATCCCATACTTTTGCCGTGAATTCAGACACGATTTTAGAGTGGTGTGGTGTCTGAATTTTACGGTGTTACTTTACGATTTTAGCCAGCCCTTTATCGACCAGCCCCCTGATTTGTTCGTCGCTATAACCGATGTTTTTCAAGATAGCGTCAGTGTCCATGCCGTGAGATGGCATGCCACGCCAGATTTTTCCCGGATTATTTTTGAATTTCGGCATCACATTTGGCCCTTTGCAGGTTTCGCCATTCATGGTTTGCCATTGGGTAATAGACTCGCGTGCGACATATTGCGGATTGTCTTCAAGCTCAGGAATAGTCAGCACTTTAGCGCTGGCAATATTGAGTTCAGATAGGCGTTTCAGCACGTCAGTAATCGGTTGTTTTGCTAACCATTCATCTAACTTATCTTCGAATAATTGACCATGAGGGCAATTAATACGGTGAATAAGTTGAGTGCCTTCTGGAACTTCTGGTGTACCCAGTAGATGTGCAAGGCCGATATCTTTGAAGATCTCTTCAATTTGAGTAATACCCACCACTTCCATCACGATAAAACCATCTTGGCAACGGTAAAGCCCACAGCCTGCGTAGTACGGATCTTTCCCTTTGGTCATACGAGGACAGATTTCGCCACCATTGAAATAATCCATCATGAAGTATTGCCCCATACGCAACATTACTTCATACATGGCGATATCAATACTTTCGCCTTTACCTGTTTGTTGAACTTTATACAGTGCCGCTAAAGCGGAAGTGGTTGCGGTCATTCCTGAGAAATAATCTGCGGTATAAGGGAAAGCAGGCATTGGCTGATCTTTGTCACCGTTTTGGATCAAATAGCCACTGAATGCCTGAGCGATAGTGTTATAAGCGGGTAAGTTGGTGTATTGCGGATCGCCATATTGGCCAAAGCCCGATAAATGCGCGATAACTAATTTAGGATTATGCTCCCATAACACTTCATCGGTAATACCACGACGTGCAAAGGCTGGGCCTTTACTGGCTTCAATAAAGATATCAGTGGTTTCCATTAATTTTAGGAATGCATCACGACCTTCGTCTTTAAAAATATTTAACGATAGTGCATGTAAATTACGGCGAGAAAGCTGAGGATAATGAGGTTGAACGCGAATGGTGTCAGCCCATGCAACGTTTTCAATCCAAATCACTTCAGCTCCCCATTCTGCGAACATTTGTCCTGCGAATGGCCCTGCAATTTCAATTCCTGAAAACACAACACGAACCCCTGAAAGTGGGCCGAATTGTGGCATTGGTAAATGTTCTGTCATAGCGTCACCTCGTAAGTGGTCTGAGTGAAAACTCTCTCACCGAGTGATGAGAGAGTTATTCGTATTAATTAGCGATACTGTTTAAGTACTGAACGTCCTAATGTCAGGATCTGCATTTCATCAGAACCCCCAGACACACGATCAACACGAAGGTCACGCCAGAAACGAGAAATACGGTGTTCGCCAGCAATACCAACACCACCAAGCACTTGCATTGCGCTATCAACCACTTCAAATGCCGCATTTGCGCAGAAGTATTTACACATTGCAGCATCACCAGAAGTGATTAAGTTGTTGTCACTCTTCCATGCAGTTTCATATAACATGTTGCGCATTGAATTGAGTTTGATCGCCATATGAGCGAATTTTTCTTGAATAAGTTGGAAACGACCGATAGCTTCACCAAATTGCACACGTTGGTTGGCATAGCGAGCGGCATCTTCAAATGCACACATTGCTGTACCGTAGTTAGTGAGTGCCACTAAGAAACGTTCGTGATCGAACTCTTCTTTAACACGGTTGAAACCGTTACCTTCACGACCAAACATGTCTTTTTCTTCAAGCTCAACGTTATCAAACGTGATTTCACAGCAGCTATCCATGCGTAAACCCAGTTTTTCCAACTTGTTTACTTTGATACCCGGCTTACTCATATCCACAAACCATTCGGTGAAGATAGGTTTATCAGGTGATGCTGCGTCACGGCTCATCACGACAACATAAGGGGTGTATGCACTACTGGTGATAAAGCATTTGCTACCATTGAGGTAAACTTTGCCATCTTTACGGGTATAAGTCGTTTGTAAGCTACCGACATCTGAACCTGCGCCTGGCTCTGTAATTGCAGAGTTCCACATCTGTTTGCCTGTACCGCGGAACGCCATAATTTTATCGATTTGCTCTTGTGTGCCTTCACGCAATACGGTGTTAAAACCACCCGGTAATTGATAAAGCACGTAAGTTGGCGCACCTAAACGACCTAACTCCATCCAAATAGCCGCAACAGTGACAAAACCCGCATTTAATCCACCGTGCTCTTCAGGAATAAGCAGATTGTCGATTTCCATATCCGCTAAGGCTTTGACAAAACGCTCTGGGTATTTACTTTCGCGATCACACTCGGCGAAATAAGCTTCCCAGTTTTCACTGGCCATTAATTCGCGGACACCGTCAACAAACAGTTCCTGCTCATCATTCAATCTAAAATCCATGTTAATAACCTCTTAATGTGTCATTTTTTGCTTATAGCGGATCAGTCTTTCCAATGTACTTTGGCGTCTTTAATAAAGGACAAGGTGACCATGATATTGACGAAAAATAGTGGACATCCTCCAGCAATAATGGCGGTTTGAATCGGTTTTAAACCACCAAGTGCTAATAGAATGATGCCGATAACACCAACCAGCACAGACCAGCCGATGCGTACTAATAAAGGTGGCTCAGAGCCTTCTTTCATAGAGCGGCAAGTGGACATTGCCAGTGTGTAAGAACAGGCGTTGATTAAGGTGACAGTGGCAATAAAGCAGAGGATAAAGAAGCCCCACATTGTCGCTGTGCTTAGTGGTAATGCTGCCCATGTTTCGATAATGGCGCGTGGAACACCGTATTGTTCAATCAGTTGTGGAATGTTGAGAATGTTTTGGTCAATCAGTTGTAAGGTGTTACCACCAAGGATTGTCCAGATTAACCAAGTCCCTGCGGTTAAACCTGAAACCATCCCTAAACATAATTCACGAACAGTACGACCTTTAGAAATACGCGCTAAGAAGATACTCATTTGGATCGCGTAGATAACCCACCAAGCCCAATAGAACACTGTCCAGCCTTGAGGGAATCCGCCTTTACCGATAGGGTCTGTATAGAACAGCATCCGAGGCATATACATCATCAAGGTACCGACAGAATCGGTGAAGTAATTGACGATAAAGCTCGCACCACCGACGATAAACACCCAACCCAACATTAAGAAGCTCAGGTAAGTACGAATATCACTGGCGATTTTCACCCCTTTTTGCAGGCCGAATGCCACGCAAATGGCGTTTAATAAGATCCAGCAAGAGATAATGATGGCGTCTAATTGCAAGGTATGAGGAATACCAAATAAGTATTGAATACATTCAGTGACTAACGGCGTTGCTAAACCAAGGCTAGTACCCATTGCCAGAATTAACGCAACGAGATAGAAGTTATCAATGATAGTTCCCACAATACCATTAACGTGTTTTTCACCGATTAATGGAGTTAAGGTACTACTTGGGCGGATAACTTCCATTTTGCGAACAAAGAAGAAGTAAGCGAATGCAACAGAAAGGAAACTATAAGTTGCCCAAGGTAAAGGACCCCAGTGGAACAAACTATAAGCTAGACCAATTTCTTTTGCTTGAGTTGAGTAAGCTTCCATTCCAAAAGGAGGGCTTGAAATGTAGTAGTATATTTCAATCGAACCCCAGAAGAGGACGGCTGCGGATGTACAAGACGCAAACATCATAAAGATCCAGCTTGCGGTACTAAATTCTGGCTTATCGTCCCCAAGACGTTTATTGGCATAACGTCCAAAGACTAACCAAAACCAACCCCCGAACATAATGACCATATACCATTCGAAGGCCCAACCCCAGACATTGGTAACATAGCTGAATACGGCGTTAATCACTTCATTTGAAGCATCAAGATCACGTACCGTTAACCAACATAAAATACCAACAATGATTAATGGTGGAAAAAAAACCTTCGGTTCTATTCCAGCCTTTTTATTATCTTTGCTCATAGGTAAATTTTCCAAATATATTTAGCGCAGAAGTTTAAGTAGTGTTAATTCCTAATATCTAATAAAGCATTTGAGTTTAATTCTATCTATTTCGTCTATTGAGTTTTCATCATAATAGAAAAATAAAGTGATTGGCTAATCCATAAATCAATTAATGATGAAGAATGATGGATATTATAAGAAATCTATTCTGTTATTCACTTCACACTATTCTTTTTGTCGATTTTATGTTACGTTTTATAACGTTTTATTTTCATTGTAACTTATTGATAGTTATCGCTATCAGCTTGTATGTAATAGGGTTGTTATATTCTGTCTTTCAATATTGTTGATCTCGGTGGCAATATTGAACGTTAAATAACGTTATGCTTATTACCTTCAATATTGTTGATCAAAGTAGCAATATTGAAAGTTATTCACTTCAATTAAAACTAATTTCAATATTGGTGATGTATTTGGCAATATTGAAACCTATCGATTCATTATTTAATAATGTTCAATATTGGTGACCTAGGTTTAATTTTTTAAACGCTTAATTGTGTTAATTCTATATTACATTGCCAGAGTAAATGACATTATTTATTAATTTCAGGAGATGTAATGAATATTATTACATGTTACAAGAGTGTTCCCGATGAGCAGGATATTACGGTAAATAGCGCAGACAGTTCGCTGGATTTTTCTCGTGCTAACACCAAAATCAGCCAATATGATTTAAATGCGATTGAAGCCGCTAATCAGCTTAAAACTCAACTTGAGGGCATTCAAATCACGGCAATGAGTGTTGGTGGCAAATCACTGACAAATGCGAAAGCACGCAAAGACGTTCTTTCTCGTGGTGCTGACGATTTAGTGGTTGTAGTTGATGACCAATTTGAAGCCTCTCTGCCTTATCAAACAGCGGTTGCACTGGCTGCGGCTGCGACTAAAAAAGGTTATGATTTAATTCTTTGTGGTGATGGATCTGCGGATCTAAGTTCACAACAAGTTAGCTTGCTGGTGGGTGAAATCCTAAATATTCCAGCAATAAATGGTATTAACAAAATTGTTTCTCTTTCTAATGATTCAATTACGGTCGAGCGTGAATTAGAAAATGAAATCGAAACACTGACAATTCCATTACCTGCTGTTATTGCGGTATCTACCGATATTAACACACCTCAAATTCCTTCGATGAAAGCCATTCTTGGTGCTGCCAAGAAACCTGTTCAGCAATGGAGTGTTGCCGATCTTGGTCTGGATGCGATTACTGCGCGTTCAGAACAAAAAGTGGCTGCGCCGAAACAGAAAGTTCGTCAACGCATCATTATTGAAGGTGATGGCGATGATCAGATTGCTGAGTTGGCAGAACATTTACGTAAAATTCTTAAGTAATAGGGGGAGTTATGAGCCAGTTTTCAACTGTTTGGGTATTTAGTGATGCACTTTCCCGTTTACCAGAATTAATGGGTGGCGCTTCTTCATTAGGACAATCTATCAATGTATTTACATTGAATGATGAGCAAAGCGTTGCTGCCTTTAAATTAGGTGCAACAGCCGTTTTCCAATTAGAAGGCAAACCTGACGATCGCATTATTGAAGACTATGCACAAAGCATGGTTGAAACCATCAAACAGAAAGGCGATGCAGGTTTAGTGCTACTGCCTAACACGCGCCGTGGCAAATTATTAGCCGCTCGCTTAGGTCATCGTTTAGAGGCGGTTGTGTCTAATGATGCACAATCTTTAAAAGCAGACGGTGATTCTCTTGTGACAAAACATATGGTTTACGGCGGTTTAGCCTTTGGTGATGAAACCCTAAAAACCCCTTATTGTGTTGTCACTGCAAGCGTGGGTGCTTTTGATGTTGCACCCGAAACTGGTGCAACAGGTGATGCACAAAAAGTCGCATGGATTGCCCCAGCTCAAACCATCGTTCGCAATTCAGTTCAACCACGCGCAATCAATGCCGTTGATTTAGACAAAGCGCGTTTTGTTGTCAGCGTGGGTCGCGGTATCGGCAGTAAAGAGAATATCGCTATTGCAGAAGAACTCGCCAAAGCCATTGGTGCTGAAATCGCCTGTTCTCGTCCTGTTGCTGAAAATGAGAAGTGGATGGAACACGAGCGTTATGTCGGTATTTCCAACCTGATGCTGAAACCTGAACTCTATTTAGCTGCGGGTATTTCAGGACAAATTCAACATATGGTCGGCGCTAATGGCGCACAAACCATTGTTGCTATTAATAAAGACAAAAATGCACCTATCTTCCAATTCGCTGACTACGGCATTGTCGGTGACTTAATGAAGGTTTTACCTGCATTAACTCGTCAATTATCTAACTGATTTATTTAAGCAGGGAAGGGAACTTCTCTGCTGTTTATCGCAAATTCTGGAGATGTTATGTCCGATTCCGAAGATATTTTCGATGCCATTATTGTTGGCGCAGGATTAGCAGGATCTGTGGCTGCACTTGTTTTGGCAAGAGAAGGCGCACAAGTATTGCTAATAGAAAGAGGTAACTACGCTGGCGGGAAAAATGTAACCGGTGGTCGTATGTATGCACATACCCTTGAGCGCATCATTCCTGAGTTTGCGCAAGAAGCGCCTGTTGAACGCGTGATCACTCATGAAAAATTGTCATTTATGACTGAAACAGGTGCAATGACGATTGATTACCAAAACACTGAAGGAAATAACCCAAAAACGGCCTCTTGGTCTGTATTACGGGGTGAGTTTGACCAATGGCTAATGGAACAAGCTGAAAATGCGGGTGCGCAATGTATCACTGGTATTCGTGTTGATAAGTTAGTCGAGCGTGATGGCAAAATTGTTGGCGTTGAAGCCGATGGTGATGTGTTAGAAGCCAAAGCGGTGATCCTTGCTGATGGTGTGAATTCCATCTTGGCTGAACAGCTAGGTATGACCAAACGTGTTGCGGCCGAAAATGTGGCGGTGGGCGTAAAAGAGATCATCGAACTCCCTGAAAGTGTGATTAAAGACCGCTTCAACCTAAAAGATAATGAAGGTGCTGCTTGGTTATTTGCGGGTTCGCCTACCGATGGATTAATGGGCGGCGGTTTTTTATATACCAATAAAACCACGCTTTCTTTAGGTCTGGTGTGTGGGCTTCACCATATTAAAGACGCTAAAAAATCAGTGCCACAAATGCTGGAAGATTTTAAACAGCATCCTGTTGTTGCTCCGCTGATTGAAGGCGGAAAAATGGTGGAATACGGTGCGCACGTTGTTCCTGAAGCTGGGTTAAGAATGCAACACGAATTAGTACGTGATGGCGTATTGATTGCTGGTGATGCAGCAGGGATGTGTATGAACCTTGGCTTTACTATTCGTGGCATGGATTTAGCGATGGCATCGGGTGAAGCCGCTGCAAAAACTGTGCTATCGGCAATGGAGAAAAATGATTTTAGCAAACAAACGCTAAATGATTATCTCAAACATTTAGAAGATGGCCCGTTACGCGATATGAAAGCCTATCAGCGTATGCCTGATTTACTTGATAACCCTCGTATGTTCACCGCTTATCCTGAAATGGTCGTTGGTATTGCCAAAGATCTCTTTACTGTTACGGGTGAAGCGCCAGTACCTATGCGTAAAACCCTAATGCGTCATACCAAAAAGGTCGGCTGGATGAACCTAATTAAAGATGGGATCAAAGGAGCAAAAGCAATATGAGTTCTCCCGTAAATGTCGATGTCAAATTAGGCATCAATAAATTTAATGTCGATGAGGAAAATCCACATATCGTCGTTAAAGAGCAACCCGATATGCAGGTGCTAGAAATCTTAGTTAAAGCCTGCCCCGCGGGTCTTTATAAAAAACAAGAAGATGGCACCATCAGTTTTGATTATGCAGGGTGCTTAGAGTGTGGAACTTGTCGAATTCTTGGTTTAGACAGTGCGCTTGAAAAATGGGAATACCCACGCGGAACTTTTGGCGTGGAATATCGTTACGGATGATGTATCGCTACTTTTCTCCCAGTGCTGTCTCCGGCCTGGGAGCTTTTCTTTCTTTGTTTTATTTAGAAAAAATACCAGGACGCAGTCATGCAACCCAGAAACTTTGATGATATTCGTTTTACCTCTGTACATCGTCGAGTGATGTTATGGGGCAGTGGCGGCCCTTTTCTTGACGGCTATGTATTAGTGATTATCGGTGTGGCGTTAGAGCAACTCACACCGTTATTACAACTTGATACACGATGGATTGGTCTGCTTGGTGCAGCAACATTAGCAGGGCTTTTTATTGGTACATCACTCTTTGGTTATATTTGTGACAAAGTGGGTCGTCGTAAAATGTTCCTTGTGGATATTGTGGCTATTGCCATTATTTCTATCGCGACGATGTTTGTTTCAACTCCAGTGGGTTTGTTGGTGATGCGATTCCTTATTGGGATTGTGATTGGTGCTGACTATCCTATCGCAACGTCAATGATCACTGAATTTTCCAATAAAAAACAACGCGCTTTTGCGGTCGGCTTTATTGCTGCAATGTGGTATATCGGGGCGACTTGCGCCAACTTGGTCGGTTATCTTTTATATGATATCGAGGATGGCTGGCGTTGGATGCTTGGCAGTGCCTTTATTCCTTGCGTTATTATTTTAATTGGTCGTTTTGATTTACCTGAATCTCCGCTTTGGTTAATACGTAAAGGGCGTATTCAAGAGTGCAATGAAATGATGATCAAGCTCTTTGGCGAGCCAGTGGTTTTTGAAGCGGAAGATGCCAAAAAAACGCGATTTATCGAGTTATTTAATAAACGTCACTTTTCTTTCGTGCTCTTTGTTGCGGTGATTTGGACTTGCCAAGTTATTCCGATGTTTGCCATCTATACATTTGGACCCCAAATTGTGGGTTTATTAGGATGGGATGCGGGAAGGAGTGCGGCGCTGGGTAATGTAGTTATTAGCCTATTCTTTATGTTTGGTTGTATTCCTGCCATGTTCTGGTTAAACCAAACAGGGCGACGTCCGTTATTAATAGGTAGTTTTGCTATGATGACGTTAGCATTATTAGTACTCGGCGTTTTCCCTGATTTACCCATCTTATTTGTTATCTTAGCGTTTGCCACGTATGCATTTTTCTCTGGAGGGCCGGGTATTTTACAGTGGCTTTATCCTAACGAACTTTTCCCAACAGACATTCGCGCTTCCGCAGTGGGTGTAATTATGTCGATAAGCCGTATTGGTACAGTGATTTCAACCTGTGCGCTACCTGCATTTATCGCTACTTATGGCATTAACACCACGATGTTAGTCGGTGCTGGGATTTCACTGTTTGGGATGATAGTGTCAGTGCTGTTTGCACCAGAAACCAAAGGATTAACGCTTAATCAGACTTCAACGATGCCGATGAAGCGGGGTAAAAAACATATTTAGCTGATTTGCCCAAAATTAAAACCCAATGAATTTCATTATTTTTTCTGATAAAACTAAAAGATATTATTTATTAATCTTTCTGAAAACATTTTATTAATATGTTATAAAAGTTAATAATTTTTTATTGTTTTAATTTAAATTATATTTTTTATTTATTGATAAGATTTATTTATAACTTAAAATAAGTAGAGTATAGTTTTATTAAAAAGAGAGTGATTTTATTTTCTTTATTTAAATAAAATGGCTCTCCTTTTTATTTTTAAAAATAACACCTTTATAACGCTTCAGTTCCAAATCCATTTCATTGTTATTAATTTATCTTCAATTGATAAATATATTTAACCCACCGAATCTAGACACCAATCACAAATCTCTCTCAGACTATTCAAATGACGAAAAACAGTTCGTTATTTACCAAGAATGAATAATTCCCCCTACCCAGAATAAGGCCATTACAGACGTAAACACCAGCAAAGAAGCGGTTGAGTAGGTATTTATGACCTTATTAGAAACGACAGTTAAAGAATGTCTAAACAGTGTAGTGAAGCAATATTCTTCACAAATAGCCTTGATTGAGAATCAAAGTAAAAAAACACTCACTTGGCAACAATTACAACAAGAAGTGGATCAAGTTGCCCGTGGTTTTTTATCTATTGGTTTAAAAAAGGGAGATCGTTTAGGTATTTGGTCTGCTAATAGTGTGGAATGGATAATCTGTTTTCTTGCCGCCGCTCAAATTGGTGTGCCCGTCGTTTGTATTAACTTTCATTTTAAAAAAAGAGAGTTATTAGATTTATGTCGATTAACCAGAATTAAAGCGCTCTGTTTTTCTGATGGTTTTAAAAGCAATCATTTTATTGAGGTTATTAATTGTCTTTCTAAAAAAGCATCCGAAAATAAAGATGTATTACCTCAATTATTTATTAGCATGGGAAATGAACATGCAGAAAAAAGTGTCTCTTTATCTCAATTAAAAGAAAAAGCAATACACGTATCCGACGCTGTTTATCAGCATGCTGTTGAACAAGTTAGTGTAAAAGATTTGCTGACTATTCAAATGACCTCTGGCAGTACAGCAATGCCTAAAGGTGTCATGTTAAGCCAATATAATGTCATCAATAACGCCATGTTATCAGCACAGCGCTTAGGCGTGACTCATGACGATGTAATTTGTCTTGCGGTTCCTCTGTTCCACTGCTTTGGACTCTCGTCCTGCCTCTTTTTTGCATTAACGACAGGATGCCAATTAGTTCTGTTAGATAACTACTGTGCTGAAGATGTTTTAAAAGTCGTTCAAGACTATCGTTGTACTATTATGCATGGCGTACCGACAATTTTTAGTCGCTTAATGAAGCATGAGCAATTTTCTCACTATGATTTATCTAGTCTTGATAAAGGCATTATTGCAGGAGCAAGTTTTCCTCCTACGTTAATCGATGACATCGAAAATATCCTCGGCATGAAAGGCATCACTGTCTCTTATGGTCAAACAGAAGCCTCACCTTGTTGTACCCAAACATTACCTAACGATCCTTTAACAATAAAACGTGGATCTATTGGTAAGCCATTACCTTTTGTTGAAATGAAAATTATCAATCCGAAAACAGGTAAATCTGTGCCAGTAGGTATTTTAGGTGAAATTTGTACGCGTGGCTTCCATGTGATGATGGGCTATGACAATGCTCCTGATAAAACCAAAGAAGCGTTAGACGAAGAGGGTTGGTTACACACGGGTGATATCGGCTGTATCGATGAACAAGGAAATTATCACTACGCCTATCGCATGAAAGAGATTGTGGTGCGCGGTGGTGAAAATATCAGCCTTTGTGAAATAGAAGAAGCCATTGCTGAATATGCCGGTGTTGATGCGACAAAAGCATTTGGCATTCCGTCTGCTGATTTAGGTGAAGAAGTGATTGCCACCATTTGTGTGCAAAAAGGCCACAGCATTGGTGAAAGTGAATTACGTGAATTTCTACAAGAGCGACTGGCTCGCTACAAAATCCCCAAAGAACTCCATTTCTTTACAGAATTTCCTCATACCCCTTGCGGAAAAATTGATGTGCAAGCGCTGAAATTGCAACTGGGTTATAGCGTTTCAATCAAGGATGAAAAAAACAAAGTAGCGAGTTAAGTGACAACGGATTTATCCACATTCTGACAACAGCAGTATGAAGTCTAAAAATAATTAGGAGAAGAAATGACAAGTCATAAAGCACTGGAAGGCGTCACCGTAGTTGAGTTGGCGACCTTTATCGCGGTACCGGCAGCGGGTCGTATTTTAGCTGATATGGGTGCGAACGTAATCAAAATCGAATCTCCAAGTGGCGATAACTTACGCTATACAGCACCAACAGAAGGCCGCCCATTAGATCAACATGAAAACACCAGTTTTGATTTAGAAAACGCCAATAAACGTGGGATTGTGTTAAATACGAAAACAGAAGCAGGGAAAAAAATCCTGTTTGAACTGTTAGAAAAAGCAGACATTTTCTTAACTAACTGGCGCCCTGGAGCAAGAGAGCGTGCGGGTTTAGATTATGAAACATTAAAACAACGTTTTCCAAAATTAGTTTACGCCAGCGTGACGGGTTATGGCGATGAAGGCCCAGATAAAGACTTACCCGGATTTGACTACACAGCATTCTTTGCGCGTGGCGGTATTTTAGGCTCTCTGTACCAAAAAGGCACAGTACCTATGAATGTGATCCCTGGTCTAGGCGATCACCAGTGCGCATTAGGCTTGGTTTCAGGTGTGTTAGCTGCTTATATTCGTGCTCAAAATATCGGTCAAGGCGAGTATGTTTCAACTAACTTGTTGCATACCTCTATTTACACTCAAGCCATCATGATCCAAGCGGCACAATACCCAGATTATGGTCAGCCTTATCCTATCGATCGCCGCAATACCACCAGCCCATTTATTTTGGCTTATAAAACGAAAGATGATCGTTTTATTCAAGTCTGCATGCCTGTTTATGACGCTTATTACCCAACCTTTATTTCTTGTATTGGTCGCCCAGACTTAGCAGAAGACGCCCGTTATACCCGTTTACAAGAAGTGGCGAAAAATAATCGCTCCCCAGAATTATATGACCTGATTTGGCAGCAAGTTGAGCAAAAAACAGCGTCAGAGTGGGCAGATATTTTCACCAAAAACGATATCCCATTCAGCATTGCACAAACTTGGGAAGAAGTGTTGGAAGATAAACAAGCTTGGGCAATCAACACCTTCTACAACATGAAATATAAAAATGGCAGTGAAAAAGCCTTAGTTCGTCCACCGATTGATTTCTTAGAAAGTGGTTTACCTGAATATCGCCGTGGCCCTTTGTTAGGTGAAGACACACCGTCTGTATTAGCTGAATTAGGGTATAGCGCTGAAGAGATAGCAAACCTCGAAGCCAATAAAGACGTGATGACGTGGAAAGAATAATCCACTTATTTTTTTAATTTTCAGGAGAGCAAAGGCATGCAACAAGACATTTTCACAATGGGCGTTGATATCGGATCGTCAGCCTCGAAATGCATCATCATGAAAAATGGTGACGCGATTGTCGCGAAATCATTGGCATCTGTTGGCGCTGGTACATCTGGGCCTGAAAAAGCGATCAATGAAGTATTGCGTCAATTTGGCGGCGATCTCAGTCAGATCAGCTGGATCTGTGCAACAGGTTATGGACGTAACTCTTTGAAAGAAGCCAACAAAGAAGTGAGTGAACTTAGCTGTCATGCGAAAGGTGCGCACTTTCTTTTTCCGGGTGTGAAAACAGTGATTGATATCGGTGGTCAAGACGTTAAAGCACTTCATATGGATGGTGCAGGCCGTTTATTGAACTTTGTGATGAATGACAAGTGCGCTGCGGGTACAGGACGCTTTTTAGATGTGATGTCGCGAGTATTAGAAACCAAGATTTCAGATCTCGCTCAAGAGGGCGCTAAGTCCACGAAGAAAGTCACGATTAGCTCCACCTGTACCGTGTTCTCTGAATCGGAAGTTATTTCTCATCTCGCGAATAACGAAACAATACCCGACGTCATTAATGGTATTCACCGCTCTGTGGCTAGCCGTATTGCAGGTCTTGCAAAACGAGTCGGTGTTGAAACTCCTGTTGTCATGACAGGCGGTGTTGCCAGTAATTTTGAAGTTGTTCGTTATGTTAGCGAAGAGCTGAACGCTCCTATCGCCACCTCACCATTATCACAATACAACGGGGCGATAGGTGCCGCCATTTATGCCTTTGAAGCGTACCGCCATCAACTGGAAGACGATGCGTTAACAATAGGAACATCAAAATGAGCAATGTAGATATGAATGCGCCGGATTATATTCCTGCGAAAAAACGACTGCAAAAAATTGCCGCTGATGCTTATCAGCGTGCGTGGGATGCCAAAAACAGCGGTGAAAAAATAGGGTGGTGCGCCTCAAACTTCCCGCAAGAAATCGCCGAAACACTGGGTTTATGTGTGGTTTATCCTGAAAACCAAGCCGCTGCGATTGCCGCAAAAGGTGCGGGTTTAAAAATGTGTGAGCACGCAGAAAGCATGGGTTATTCCAATGATATCTGTGCTTATGCACGCATTAGCCTCTCTTACATGGATATTAAGCAGTGTGAAGAGATGGATATGCCACAACCTGACTTCTTGCTGTGCTGTAACAACATCTGTAACTGCATGATCAAATGGTATGAAAATATCGCTTATGAGCTGAATATCCCGATGATCCTTATCGATATTCCTTATAAAAATGACTACGACACCGATGATGTCACGGTGAAATATGTTCAAGCGCAATTTGATGATGCCATCAAACAACTCGAAAAAGTCACAGGCAAAGTATTCTCAGAAGAGAAATTTAAAGAAGTCTGTGAAATTTCGCAACGTACAGGACGTGCATGGTTAAAAGCGGCGGAATATTGCCAATATGAACCTTCGCCAATGAATGGTTTTGATCTCTTTAATCACATGGCTGTTGCTGTTTGTGCTCGCGGTAAATTAGAAGCCGCACTGGCTTTTGAGCAACTGTGTGAAGAGATGGAACAAAATATCAAAGAGAAAAAATCGACTTACCGCGGTGAAGAAAAATACCGTGTTCTCTTTGAAGGTATTGCCTGCTGGCCTTACTTGCGTGCCACATCTACCCCGTTAAAAGAGCAAGGTATCAACGTGACTGCCACTGTTTACGCCACCGCATTTGGTGTGATTTATCAAAACAGTGACGAAATGATGCGTGCTTACTCCTACGTTCCTAACTGTGTCTCTGTTGAGCGTGCTGCTGATATGCGTATTAACGTGAGCCGTCAGAATAAAGTTGATGGCGCGATTATTCACGTTAACCGTAGTTGCAAGCTCTGGAGTGGCATTATGCCTGAAATTGAGCGCCGTATTCGTCATGAACTTAAGATCCCAACAGTGACTTTTGATGGCGACCAAGCTGATCCTCGAGTTTTCTCTGAAGCGCAGTATGTCACCCGTGTTGAAGCATTGACTGAAATTATGGCTGCTAACAAAGCAGAAATGAAAAAGGGAGACATCTAATGAAAACATTAACGGAGTTGTTTGATGAGTTACAAGCCGTGGTGGATAACCCTGTTGCTCAATTAGATGGGTTTATTCGTAGTGGTAAAAAGGTTGTTGGCTGTTTTCCTGAATATACCCCAAATGAAATTGTCTATGCCGCAGGTATGGTGCCTTTTGGTATTTGGGGCGCAGAAGGTCGTGAGATCTCAGAAGCGAAGAAATATTTTCCTCCCTTCTATTGTGCGTTAGTGCTTTCTTCTCTTGAGATGGGATTAGATGGGGCATTAAATAAATTGTCTGCTGCCTTAATTCCTTCTCTTTGTGACACCTTAAAATGCTTAGGGCAAAACTGGAAATCTGGTGTACCACAAGTTCCTTTCATTCAATTGGTTCATCCACAGAACCGTAAAACGCCAGCAGGTATTGCATTCTTAACTGAACAATATAAGAAAATTGCACTGCAATTAGGGGAGATTTCAGGTCAAGCGGTGACAGACGATGCACTGAAAAATGCCATCCATCTGTTTAATCAGCGCCGTCGCGCATTACGCGAGTTTTCAGATATCGCGGCACTTCATCCAAACTTGGTCACACCACAACGTCGTAATGCTGTGATCAAAAGTGGTTATTTTATGGATGTCGTTGAGCATACAAAAGCCGTTGAAACCATTGTTGCACAATGCAAAACCTTGTCTCTAGAACCTTGGAAAGGACACAAGATAGTTGTAACTGGCATTATTGCGGATAGCCCTTCTATTCTACAAATTTTGGCTGACAACAAAATGGCGATTGTCGCGGATGAAGTCGCGCATGAATCTCGTCAATTTCGTCAAGATATCCCTGAAAACAAAGCACCTTATGAAGCGATGGCTGAGCAAATCGCTCATCTTGAAGGGTGTTCACTTTTGTATGATCCAGAGAAAAAACGCGGTCGTTTAATTGCCGATATGGTGAAAAACACAGGCGCTGATGGTGTCGTCTATTTACTGACGAAGTTCTGTGATCCTGAAGAATTTGATGCCCCTATCGTGAAGAAATTCCTCGATAGAGAAGGCATTCCTTCCATCATTATCGAAATCGATCAGCAAACCAAAACATATGAACAGGCAAGAACGGCACTGCAAACTTTTGCAGATGTGCTTTCTGCTTAACAACGTTAATTAATAGTCACAAAAGACCTGCGTGATTTACGCAGGTCAATTGAACCCTAACACATATAAGTGGGGCAATCATGGGTATTATTTGTTTAATCATCGGGCTAGCGATATTAATGATTATGTGTATGAAAGGCATACATATTTTTATTTCTGTCTTTACCACCAGCCTATTTCTTGCTGTGACTGCATGGCTTGTATCACCAGATATGCTTAATCCTGTCGATGCACTATTACAAGTGTATACCGGCGGATTAGGTGGCTATTTTGGTAGCTTCTTCTTCATTTTCGTACTGGGTGCGATTTTTGGCAAATTAACCGCTATCAGTGGCGCTGCTGATAGTGTTGCCTCTTTTATTATTGGTAAATTTGGTGAAAGAGCCGTTATTCCATCATTAGTGGCGGCTTGTGCCATTTTAGCCTACGGCGGTGTGTCAGTGTTTGTTGCACTGTTTACCGTCTATTCAATGATGGTGAGTTTATTCCGTAAAGCGAATCTTCCTCGCAGACTTATTCCAGCTGTCTATTTTGCAGGTGCGGGTACGTTTGTGATGATCATGCCGGGATCGCCTCAGATCCAAAACCTTATCCCAATGAAATTTCTAGGCACGTCAGCAACAGCGGGTTTAGTTCCAGGTATGTTGACAGCATTGTTCCAAGTCACCTTAGTGATTATTTATCTCACTTGGCTCTTTAAGCGTGTAAAAGCAAAAGGTGAAGGTTGGGTTGAAGATGAAAAAACGGCGAAAGCAGAAGAGGGTAAAAAAGATCGCCAATTACCGAATGTGCTCGTTGCATTACTGCCGATGCTTATTCTGCTTGTCGTGCTGAATATCCTGAAATGGGATCCTGCTATTGCACTGTTCTGCGCCATTATTGCTGCCTTGATTGTGTACTTACGCTATCTAGATTGGAAAAAACTCATACCTAATTTAGCCGCAGGGACGATGGAAGGGGTGACCTCCCTCTTTAACACGGCGGTTATTGTTGGATTTGGTGCGTTAGTCATGACGTTACCTGCCTTCAAAGAATCATTCCAAGCGATTGCTCAATCGGGTCTTAATCCACTTGTTGTGACTGCCATTTCAGTCGGTGCGCTGGTGTTTATCAGTGGTTCAGGCTCTGGTGCGTTAAGTATCGCCATGCCAATGATTGCTGCGATGTTCCCTGCAACCGTGGTTGATCAAGGTTCATTACACCGTGTTGCCACAATGGCATCTATGAGTACAACACCGCCATTTAACGGATTGATTATTACTGTCTTTAGCGTCTGTGGTGTCAGCCATAAAGAGGGCTATGGGCCAGTGGGGACATTAACCCTCGCTATCCCACTGTTAGCCATGATGTTTATGTTGCTGCTGTACACCTTTTTACCTGCATCAATAGCGACGATGTAGAAATAACGTTAACCCATTAATGCGTGCGATAAGACGACAAACGTGAAATCGCACGCCATAGAGATAACCATCAATATTCTCAGAGGAAGATAAACATGGATTTTCAGCTAACAGAAGAACAAGTCCTGATCCGCGATATGGTCAGAGAGTTCGTTGAAAACGACATTAAACCAATTGCGGGTGCTATTGATAAAGAACATCGCTTTCCTAGTGAGAGTGTTGCACCGATGGCTGAATTGGGACTCTTTGGTTTCAACATTGATGAAGCTTATGGTGGTACAGAAGCAGATGCTATTAGCTATGTATTAGCCACAGAAGAGATGGCTAAAGTGAGTGCCTCTCACGCCATGATCATGGGATCACAATGTTCTTTAACAGGGCCAATTATTCAAAAATATGCTGATGAAGAAACTAAAGCACGCATTTTACCAGGTGTGGTTTCTGGCGAAAAATTAGGGTGCTTCTGTTTGTCAGAGCCTAGTGCGGGTTGTGATGCTGCGGCTCAAGAAACAACCGCCGTTCGCCAAGGCGATAACTATGTGATTAATGGCTCTAAATTGTGGATCACCGCAGCGCCTCAAGGGGCTTTCTTTATCGTGTTTGCCATGACCGATAAAAGTAAGGGTGTAAAAGGGATCACCGCATTCTTAGTTGAGCGTGATAACCCAGGTATTAGCATTGGTTTACCTGAAGACAAAATGGGTATGAACGGCTCTGAAACCTGCTCTGTGAGCTTCAGTGATTGTGTTGTTTCAGCCAGCGCTATGTTAGGCGAAGAAGGCAAAGGCTTTAATATCGCGATGGAAACCTTAGATGGCGGGCGTTTAAGTTGCTCTGCATTGGCATTAGGGATCGCACAAAGCGCCTTAGATGCCACTATTACTTACACCAAAGAACGTATTCAATTTGGTAAACCCATTGCTGCTAATCAAGGTATTCAATGGGTATTAGTGGATATGGCAACGCGTGTTGATTGCGCACGTATGCTAGTTTACCGTGCCGCTGCCGCCAAAATGGCGGGTCTTCCTTACACTCGTGAATCAGCTCAAGCCAAACTTTATGCAGCAGAAGCTGCCACTTATGTAACTCAAAAAGCCGTTCAATTACATGGCGGTATGGGTTACACCAAATCCTATCCTGTTGAACGTTTGATGCGTGAAGCAAAACTTACTGAGATTTTTGAAGGCACAAGTGAAGTGCAACGTATGGTCATCGCTAAGCATATTTTAGCGTAATGAGATTTGAACTTATTAATTTGTTGCATTGTGCAAAACGGAGAATGTGAATTATGAAACTTATTGCCTGCTGTAAGGTTGTTCATGACGAACAAGACATCACAACACGGCCTGATCGTACACTCGCAACCGATAATGCGGGTTTAAAAATTAGTTTGTATGACTTGAATGCAATTGAAACCGCAGTAGAAATAGCCTCTACCCTTGGTGATAGCACTGTAACTGCATTAAGTGTGGGTACCAGTGCAATGGTTGAAAACGCGAAAATCAAAAAAGATATTTTATCGCGTGGCCCTGATGCATTAACACTGGTTGCTGATGATGCATGTAGCGCGCTTTATTCAACAGATACTGCCAATATTATTGCGCAAGCCGCAAAAAAAGTAGGTTTTGACTTGCTCATTTTCGGTGAAGGTTCGGGTGATTTATACGCTCAACAAACGGGTTTTGCCGTTGGTGAATATTTAGGTTTACCTTGTGTGAACGCTGTAAACAAAATCACCGTTGAAGGCGACAAAATCATTGTTGAACGTGATTTAGAAAATATCACTGAAGAACTTGAACTGACATTACCTGCCATTGTGTGTGTCACTTCAAGCATTAACACACCAAAACTTCCTTCAATGAAAGCCATTTTAGCGGCGAATAAAAAACCAGTTGAAAAGCTGGGATTAGGCGATATCGGTGTTGATATTTCTGCTCTGACAGTTGTGCAAACACAAGTTTGTGCGCCAGAGCAATCTGATCGCCTTGGTATTATTTTAGAAGGTGATTCAGATGAGAATATTGCCACTTTTGCTGAACATTTACGCCAAGCGGTTAATCAATAAGGAGATTAAAAATGGCTAGTTTACTACCTACTACCTTTGTTTATGCCGAAAAAGCGGATGATTTAGCAAAGCTGATTGCGTTTGCTCGTGGTCTTGGTGAAAAGGTTAATGTGCTGTTTATTGGTGATGATGAAAGTACGCGTGAATGTGTCAACTTAGGCGCTGATTGTGTGTACTGTTTTGCGCCTCAAGAGGGAGTGATCGCTGAAGATTATGCGGCCTCTTTTGCCGCAATTATTAAAGAAGCGGGTGCGAATGCATTGGTTCTACTTGCTTCATCAAAACGTGCAAAAGCGATTGCGGCTCGTCTTGGCGTGACTTTAAACGCCGGTGTTGTCAGTGATGCATTAAGTCTTGCTATTGAAAACAATACTGTGATTGCGACACACCAAGTCTATGGTGGTTTAGCGCATGCTAAAGCAGAAATTCGTTCACCTTATGCTATTGCTACCGTGGGCAGTGCATTAGATGTGGAAGCCATCAAAGACGCACCCAATGCACAAGTGGTGCAAAGTGCCTTTATCGCCCCCGCACATACATTAAAAGTGTTAGCTCGTAAGCCAAAACAGGGCAGTACCGTTGATTTAGGTAAAGCGCATTGTGTTGTTGGTGTCGGACGCGGTTTTGGTAAGGCAGATGATATTGCTCTCGCAGCAGCATTAGCGAAAGCCCTTCACGGCGAAGTGGGTTGTTCACGTCCGATTGCTGAGGGTGAAGGCTGGATGGAACACGACCGTTACATTGGTGTTTCAGGCGTGACTTTAGGTGCGGATGTTTATGTTGCTGTCGGTATTTCTGGGCAAATTCAGCATATGGTGGGTGTGGATAGAGCAAAAGTCATTGTTGCTATCAACAAAGATAAAAATGCCCCAATTTTCAATATGGTGGATTACGGTATTGTTGGCGACCTCTACAAAGTGTTACCTGCATTAACCGCGAAGCTTGGCGGCTAATCACCGTAGGTCGCTTAGTGATAATCTGCTAAGCGACCACACATAATAAAAGGATAGGAAAGTATGTCAGACGATATTTTTGACGCCATTATTGTGGGTGGTGGACTTGCTGGTGGTACTGCTGCCTATGTATTAGCACAAGCAGGGTGTGATGTTTTAGTTGTAGAGCGAGGTAATTTCGCTGGCAGTAAAAATATGACAGGTGGACGTTTATACGCGCACAGCCTTGAAAAAATCATTCCCAATTTTGCCCAAGAAGCACCTGTTGAACGCCTTGTGACGCGTGAAAAAATTTCCATGCTAACGGAAACAGATGGTGTGACTTTAGATTATCAACACACGCAACAAGAAGAGGAAGCTGCACGCTCTTATACCGTATTACGTTCTTCATTTGACCAATGGTTAATGGAAAAAGCAGAAGACGCTGGCGCACAAGTGATCACGGGTGTTCGCGTTGATGAAGTGTTGGTAAAAGAAGGCAAGGTGTGTGGTGTAAAAGCGGGTGATGATGAAATTGAAGCCCATGTGGTTATCCTCGCTGATGGTGTTAATTCATTATTAGCAAAACAATTAGGTATGACACAAAAAGTTAATCCTCACACTGTGGCGGTAGGGGTTAAAGAGTTATTGGAATTCACGCCACAACAAATGGAAGACCGATTTGGTTGTACTAATGATGAAGGCTTAGCTTGGCTTTTTGCTGGCGCACCATCAGGTGGATATTTAGGTGGCGGATTCTTATATACCAATAAAAATACCGTTTCTTTAGGCCTTGTTTTAGGGCTACATAATGTCGATAAGTTCGAAAAAACGGTTCCTCAATTATTAGAAGATTTTAAACAACACCCTGTTGTTGCACCACTTATCAAAGACGGCAAATTATTAGAATATTCAGCGCATATGGTGCCAGAGGGTGGCATGAATATGGTATCTGAATTAGTCAAAGATGGCGTATTAGTGGCGGGAGATGCCGCAGGTTTTTGCCTTAATGTCGGCTATACCGTAAGAGGAATGGATTTAGCGATTGCTTCAGGTGAAGCGGCTGCAAAAGCGGTATTAATGGCGAAAGAGCAAAACAGTTATAGCCAAAAAGAATTAAGTTGCTACCAATCTTTATTAAATGACAGCTTTGTGATGAAAGATATGAAGTTATACAAAGACTTGCCTTCTTTCCTCGATAATACAAGATTCTTTACGGATTACCCGCAAATGGCCGCGAACGTGATGCACGACTTATTTGTGATTAATGGTCCAGAAAAACCTGTGCGTAAAAAAATACTGTCTCAAGTTAAGAAAGTGGGTGTGATGAACTTAATTAAAGATGGGTTTAAGGGGGTACGTTCTTTATGAGTCAAGTCAACGTGGACGTTAAATTAGGCGTCAATAAATTTAATGTGGATGAAGAAAATCCACATATTGTGTTAAAGGATGATATCGATCCTGCACAATTTGACATCTTAATGAAAGCCTGCCCTGCTGGGTTATATAAGAAAGATGAAAAAGGACAATACCTTTTTGATTACGCGGGCTGTTTAGAGTGCGGAACTTGCCGTGTTTTATGTGGTGAAACAATTTTAAAGAAATGGGAATACCCGTGTGGCACTTTAGGCATTGAATTTCGTTACGGTTAATGTAACAACACCAATCCCCCTCTAGAATAACCTCCAATATTTTAACTAGAGGGGGAGATAATTAGTCTATTTATCTTAATGAATGTATTTTTCGATATTCTGAAGGCGTCATAAAAAATTCGGATTTAAATTTTCGACTTAAATTAGAAATATCGCTAAATCCGCATTCATAAGCTAATTGTGTAATATTTTTCTCTGCCAAGAGAGGATTAACTAAAGCCGCTTTATAATTCTCAAGGCGTTTTTGGTAGATCCAACGGAGTACAGAGGTATTTTGTTCTTTAAATAACATCTGTAAATAGCGCACGGAGATCCCACAAGCATTTGCACATTGATTAACACTTAAATCTGGATCGGAAATATGTTGCTCTAAATAGTGCTGGGCAAAATAAAACAGTGTTGATCTTCCTAAGCTTTGAGGTGGAGTTGCAATACTGTATTCACTGAAAGCAGACGTAATTAAATTCAATAAAATATCGGCAAGTTGTTGTGCATGTTGTGGTGGCATTGAATCTAAGAACGGAATATAGCGCATCACAAAGCTATAAACGAGGGAGCCTGTAATGCTATTGCCTCGTATTGCTCTTGCAGTAAGATTTTGGGTATTACCTAAACGTGATGCTAGTTTCTCCCTTGGGATCAAAATTTTAAATAATGAGTAATCGTTATCAAAAGACCATGATACGGGTCTTGCCATATCAAAAATACAAAAGTCTCCTTGCCGTAGAAATGCGGTTCTTCCATCTTGAGTAAGATGGCTAGTTCCTGAACGCTGTATCTCAATTTGAAAATGCTCTTCCAAGCTAAGTTTATGAGTTAAAGGACGGCTACTCGCCCAGTGACCATTAGACTCTAGCTGAATAAAGCGAATATTTGTCACCTTCTGCTCGACAATGTTGGCATAAAATCGAGAATGAGGAGGCAATTCGACTTCATTGCATTCATAAGACGATAAAAAGCGGTCTTTTATTGTATCCCTGAATACGGAAAACCGATCTACGTCAGGGAGCTCCCGAGTCGTAAACATGCTTTTCATAGTACGCCCACTTTTATTGAAAGTATTTTTGTTGTGTTGCTATCAATCTAGTATAAAAACGACTTAAACCAGGTTGAAATAGAATAATGTTTTTATAACTTTAATTTTAAAATTAGAATAGTAAGTTTAAATAATTATTAACGGAGATATTCATTATCTTTCTTGTTAATAAATTGAATACAATATATTTAAAAATTTTTAATTTATTTAAACTAACATTATGTAAATTATAGAATTAATTTATAGCATTTTTTATGCTAGCATTTCTATGCTATTAATCCTAAGTTAATTTCCTATCTTTAGAGAGAGATCTCATAAATAGATTAAGAGTGATTCTTATTAATATCTTATTTATTTCATTCTTTTCAGAGTGTGAGTTAATATGGATTTTATGTAATTTAAATAATGGCTTGTTAATAAGATGATTTTTTATGGTTAATAATGTAATTTGTTTTTAAGATGCGTTAGTTAGATAATTATAGATAATAAATTTTTAGCTAAAAATAATAAAACTCTTTAAATATTATTATATTAGTTATTAATAATAACCATTTTTCTATATCAAAGAGAGTTTTATTAAATAAACGTGCTATATCATTAAGAAAAGAATAGTGATTGAATTATTGATGCAGTGTAGGGCAATAGGTGCGATTAATGAACGAGTTCCTATTCTTACTAAACAAAAGATAACTCCTAAAATAAAAATAAGAATAAATGTAGTGATTGATTCATATTGATAGTGCATAGTTGAAAATAGCAGTGAAGAAAGAATAATCGCTATCCATTTTCCTGTATTGCCATACCACATGCCTGCATTTAATAGAAAACCTCTAAAAATGATCTCTTCAGTAATTGGAGCAATAAACATAACAGCAAGGGCAAACAGGAAGAAAGCAAATCCTGTAATGGGTTCAACCTCGGCTATCCATGAATCATCGTCAGAGCCTAAAAACATGCCGATAAATAATAATCCCAGTAATGCTAAGACAGGGGCTTTTAATGTTCGCCATTGAAGTCGGCCTAATGGCATTAATGTAATGTGTTTTTGATAGGCAAACCAAATAATTAGGCAGTAGGGAAGGTAAATAAAAAAGCTCACCAATGAGATGATATAAGTTGATTGAAATAGTGCAACAGGTGAAGGCGTTAGCAATAGGCTAAAAGAGGAAAAGAAGTAGCCTATAAAGGCAAGTACGCAGATGACTGAATGGTAAACTCGATCTTTGGGAAATTCCATTTATGTTTGTCCTTGAGGGGTAATCAGATAAGTAATTTGTTTTATTTATTATGCATGATAAAAATAATTTTTGTGTTAATGTAATAAATATAAATAACTTATAGCTAATATAAGGCTAAATTTTGAAAGAAAATCTTTTACAAGCTATCCTCGATTGGATTGAAGAAAATTTAAATAGTCCTTTATCTCAAAATGATGTTATAAAAAAATCAGGATACAGTAAAAGGCATTTTCAAGATTTGTTTTATCATTTTACTGGTAAGACGATTGCTAGATATATCCTCGCAAGACGTTTATCGTTGTCTGCAACTTTATTACGATTAACAAGTTTATCTGTATTAGATATATCGATTATTTATCAATTTAATTCTCAACAGAATTTTTCAAGAGCTTTTAAAAGATACTTTAAAGTAACACCAAGTGCTTACCGAACCTGTAAATACTGGGACTTTACTTACTATATACCACAACATAGCTATTTAACTTTCCAAAATTTAATAAGTAGTGAAAGTTTTGTCAGTTTATTACCTCCTAAATATGAAGAAAGTATTTATTATGTTGATATTCCTTTTGAACTTAAGGCTACTATTGCTCGAACTAGGTTGATTTTTAATAATAAAGATAAAATAGATAATTTAAAAATGTTAATAAAAAATAGTTCTGATTTTTATTTGAATGTATATTACCGGTATGAAAAATCTTCCTTTAATAAAAATTTATTAGTTGTCTATAATTCTTTAGAATTTAGTGATAAACATGGGGTTTTCGTTTCTATGAATGGTTGTAAATATTGTAAATTTTCATTTTATGGTACATGGGATGAATATTTAATATTATCTAATGTTATTTATTCTAGGGAATTACCAAAGTTAAAAGCCAAAAAAAGAGATGGCTATGATATTGAGATTTTTAATATCAAACATATGAAAGATAAAAGTAATATATGTTCATTGGATTACTTCGTTCCTGTTGTATGATTTTTTAGTAATTTTTTAGGTGTTGTATTGTAATATTCTTTGAATTTTTTTATGAAATATGAAGTTGTTTTATATCCTAATTTATTTGATATGGTATTTATGTTTAAATTTGTTGTTGTTAATAAATTTATAGCATGTTCCATTCTTGTTTTTGTTAATATTTTTGTAAAGTTTGTTTTTTCTGCCTCAAGCTTTTTTCTTAAAGATGACGTTCCAATATACAATCTTTTACTAATATCTTTTATTGTCCACTCATAACTTAAATCTTCACTAATGATATTGATTATTTTATTTGTATATGATGAATTATACATATTATAGATAAAACTAATAATATTTATTTCTAATCCACTTAATAAGTATGCTATTTTTAATATATATTCATGTTCTATTTTGTCAGATGTAATAATTTCGTTATTAAATTTGTTTTTTAATTTATTAAATAACAGAATATCTTCTGGATGAGTTTTTTTTATCAAAATATTGTTTTCAATATTCTGTGTATTCTCTTTTAATATAAGATGATTAGAGGCAAAATTTATCTTTAAAGCATCTCTAAGGACATCACAAGATAAATAAAGTAAGGTTGGTTTGTTTTCATTAGAAAAAAATACATCAAACTTTATATCTTTTGATATTAGAGCAATGCTATTTTTATTTATTGATTTTTTAAATTTACTCGTTTCTATTCGTATTTCACTATCTTTTGTTAATAACATAATGTAATTAGATAGGGTTAAGTTTTTTAAATGAAAATAATAATCTTTCATGTAAATAGACTCACTTTAATCCAAATTTAATTAGTTAAATAGTAATGATAAATATCAATGTTTAGTCTATGGTTTTATTTTTATAAATGAAATTACATTTTTTGTGGTGTAGCAAATAGTGGTATTTATTTATCTTTTAGTGTTATTTTTTATGTGGATTATCATAAGTAAAGACTAATTCTCACAGTAAATTACATAGGTGTAAGTATAACTTTGATTATACGAGTATGTTTTAACATTTTTGGCAGTTTAATTAAAAAAATGAGTTGTTGTATCTTTTTTAGGGACCCTACTTTATTGATAAACATCTTGTTTATTGTTTTGTGGTATTTATTTATTTCTTTGTTTGATTTGGGGCGCAGGGCTAGGTAATACACTGAACTTAAGTGAAATCATATTTGTGGTGTTTCTATGTTCATCCCTTTCTTAGGTAATTAAGATGTATGGCTGGAATATTAATTATGTAATAGGAAACGAGGTTAAAGCTATAAGGAAGGCTCAAAACCTGACAGGGATTAATATGGCAAAGAAAATGAATATAAGTCAACAACATTATTCTCGCCTCGAACGAGGTGATGTTAAATGGAGCGTTTCTACACTAATAGAAGTTTGCTTTATTTTAAATATTTCTATCCTTCATTTTATAAAAATATTAGACAGTAAAAAGAGAATAACTATTGATTGTAATCGCGAATATATTCATAAATAGAAAATAATGTAAATATAAGGGGGGTGAATAAGGAAAGACTATTATTTTGTAACTGGTTCTTAATAAAGAATTTTTAAATAAATAGCGCGTATCTTCTGTTTAGAAGTTCTATTCTAATGCTAGGTAATTATTATGAAATTTATCTTTTCTGAAAAAAATTCAGATATACAAGTGCAGTTAAATCCGCATGCAAAGCATGTGATAACGGCAAAACCCAATGAAGTTTACCAATTAATTGATTCTGAAACAAATCTTTCACCGCTAGATATTAAAGCACTTCGTAAGTCAGATGATCTTATTTTATCTAGTAAAGAACAAGATTTCGAAGTTGTAATTAAAGATTTCTGGGAAGAATGTAAACCAGGAGAGGAACAGTGTTATGCAACTTTAAATGTATTAGATCAAAACGGGGTCATGGGGGAAGTCACTATTACTCAAGATGGTCCTGTTTTAGAGCATTTAGTTGCTGGTGAAACCGGTACTCTTTCTGATAATGATGATGGAATTGGTCTATTTTTATGGGTTGCTGGTTCTATCGGTAGTGCATTAGCGATCTTTTTAGCTAATAGAAACCATGGTGGTGATAATAAAGGTAATGATGCCGATGTTACCGCACCAAGTAAACCTGGATTAACAGCTGAAGATGATGGCTCAGTATCTATTGATTTACCAAAAGATGCAAATAAAGGTGATTCTGTAGATGTTACTTTTGAAGATGAGGATGGTAACTCAAATACTGTCACATTAGAGAAAGGCGATAATGGCTGGACATCAAGCAATCCGGACTTAATTCCTGATACAGATAACGATCACGTCACCATTCCGAATGACAATATAAAAGATAACAGTGATGTTACCGCAAGTGCGAAAGATCCGAGTGGTAATAAAAGTGATGATGTTACTGTAACAGCAAAACCAGATCCCGTAACAGACATTCCAGTTTTAAGTATTCCCGAAGTGGAGGATGGTTATGCGAATGCGGATGAACTGAAAGATGGTTTACAGGCCGAAGTGAGCTTGCCAGCAGGCACTGTAGAAGGTGCAGAAATTACGCTAACTATCACTCGTCCAGATAACACCACTGAAACTATTACACATACCGTCACGAAAGATGAAGTGGCTGCGGGCAAAGTATCAATAGATATTCCGAAAGACGCAGTACAAAACGGCCAAAACAGTGTTGATGTTAGTTTAACTCAGGGAAGTAATCCGCCGAAACAAGGGAATAAAGTGGAATTTGCTGTCGATACCCAAATTCCAGGCGATACCGACGGTGACGGCATGGTGGATGCATTACCGCAAGTGACCATTCCAGAAGCAACCGACGGCGTGAATGCCGACGAACTAAAAGACGGTGTACAAACCGAAGTGACTGTGCCAGCAGGCAGTGCGGAAGGGGACAAACTCACCCTAACGATCACCAAACCTGACGGTAGCACTGACACTGTTGAACACACACTGACGGCGGATGAAGTGACCGCGGGTAAAGCCGAGGTGACTATCCCGGCGGATAAAGTGACGGCTGACGGTAACTACTCTGTTACGGCTGAAATCACCGATCCTGCGGGTAACACCAGTGGAAAAGGTC
>PPYF01437543.1_pt1 | contig 36045 bp, 40 predicted proteins | sample 1559871 | NCBI WGS metagenome assembly PPYF01 (sample SAMN08240021, study PRJNA423297) | Human gut metagenome, whole genome shotgun sequencing project.
CCCCTTGTTTTGTTCCTTTTTGAGCCAATAAAACCTGAAAAAGCTAGGTTTCATGCGGGTTTTTCCGATGTGTACCATAAATGTACCGAAAATGACTATTCTTCGGAGCATAAAATGCCTATTTGTACCCATCTGTACTCCCTTCTCTCCATAAATGGACTGATCTGGCATCTGAGCAGTACTCTCAGAGACTCCAGAGACCCACAAGGAGCATGATTGTAGCCTCTGGCAGCTTACATAGAATATATAGAGCATCTGGATGTTCTTCATAGAGGTTAATGTGTAATAGCGACTTGAGCTAAGTATGCAGAGGGAACGTAGTGACCGTCAGCTTACTTAGCGATGGTCGCCCGCTCATAGAGCGGAAGCGAGCTTGCGAGCCCTGTCTGGAAAGACCATGGTAGATGATACCCCAAGAAACATATCTTATTATAATAGGCACTAGAAATATTCGTATCCTGTATTATGTAGCTATTGAATTTTTGGCATTCTCATGGTATAATGAGTGTAGATAGCTATACAATACAGGATACTGTAAAAGAGTTAGTGATGGAATGACTGTGGTGGATGTTTATAGTAGTCTTCCAGACAGGGCGTGAAGATGGATCTCGCGTCTGCGGACGCTCGTAGGTTTACTCAAATTGAATCTATGTCGCTTATGCTCCATAGCTTCAAGTCGAGTAAACCATTAAAAGATATTTTGCGAGAAGAATTGGGGTTGATAGAACCTTACAGAATTCAAAGTACAATTAAATATTAACAAATTATGAATTTTGTACATCAAAACTGATATTACATATTCTATATATGCAGGTTTGATGTACAAAAACAGGAGGTAATGTATGGCTAAAGCATACGAAGTAACACCTGATATGATTTCAAAATTATCTGCTGGTCAGATTTTCAAGAACTTTTCTGAGCTTGCAAGATGTCTCGAAGTTCTTGACGATAAAGGTAAACCAATTACAGGAAATAGTCGCCCAGCATTTTTAGAAGAGCTGGACAGATTCGTGGTTCTAAAGAAGGCTGGTCGGCAAATCATTATAAAAAGTATACGACCAGAGGATGAGATACTTCCGGCAAAACCAGTTGGCGGTAATAGAAAGTTTATTGACCTTATTCAGAAATTGCTCGTCTACCACTTTAACGCCCTTTGTCAGTCGCAGCCATGTGACGGCATTAAGCTACTATGGGAGAAGAAAGACATCTGGGAGACATGTGGAATGGTTGGTCATGATTACAGATGGTGGGGACGGAATGCTGAGACAGAGGATGACGAGGCTGTTGCTGAGGCGTTTCGAAAAATGGTCGGAAGCGTCAAACTAAAAACATGGCTAGATAGTGCCCTGCATGGTTTAAAGGTAAACGATGCGTTGGATTATGAGGAAACAAGGGCATTTGTTAATTACGTCGATGGTCGTGCTGTCATAACTCCTTTGACAGACAAGCAGAATTTAACCTACATGCGATTGAAGGCAGAGGTGCTAAAAGATTATACATTATCTGATGGTAGAACTCCGGCAACAGAGCGTGATCTTTGGCAAACTGGTCGGATGAGGGATTTTTATCGCAAGCTAAATCCAAAGCTCAGAGAAGAATTTGAGAAAAAGCAAACATATAGTACCATCCAAAAGGTTTATAGAATTGTTATTGAACCGAAAACAATGAATCTATTTGCTCGTAGATTTGGAAAGATTGACCCTGCAGACGTTGAGCTTGCCGTTAAAATGATGGCAAAATTAAATGCGATTGTCTGTGATGGTTTGTTGTTCTCAATGATTTTTAATAAGGAAGTTATTGTAGCAACAAGAGTTCAGGAGCATGAAGATGTTGAGCGACGATTGGAAGAACAAAAAGAATGGGGCGGCAATAACAAGATCGAAAGAAAAATCCGAAAGGAATTTGAATATAAAAAAGTCAAATTAACAAACCAGCAGGTAGCGGATATGGTTGATAACACAATTCGTCAGTCTACCGACCAGCTACTGGTTACCTTGAACCAAAAAGACCATGGGTGCAAGATTATCGAAAAACTGTATATTGACAATTTCTTGGCTGGCAGCGGTTTGACTGAAGAACAATATGAGCAAATTATGCAGGATGCGGATAAAGAATCGGCAGATGCAGAACTTATGGCCCGACTTGTGGCTGAGGCGAATGCGAGAATGGCAGCTCGTGATAACGTAAATGTAGAATGCGTTATGAATTTTGAAGCGGATATCGTCGATAAGGTATTGGCGGAGAAGATGGCTGAAAAGAGTAACAAGAAGTCTGGCCGCAATGTGCTGGATTGTGGTCTTAGTATTGATGATGTAATTGGTGAGATTTGAAAGAAGGTTGAGTACAATGAATTTCGATAACCCATACTGGATTGATTTAAAGGTAACATATGAGTATTACCAAACTGCTGGCCGCTTACCAGAATTTTACAAGAAGCATGTCTGCACAAAATGTCAGTATGAGATTCCGTGCTTCACTACTTGTGATGATGTGCGATGCAAATGTCAAGAGTTTAAGCCTAAGACTGTACGGAAGGCTGATAAGTATTTACATATCAATGATTTCATGAACGATGTGGCTGCATTTGATGCTGGCCGTGCAAATTAGAATTAAATAAGAGTTTGTGCGACTCTTGTTTGAAATATAAAATACATATTAAAGGGAGTAGATTTGATGAGTCAGAATTTTGAAATCGTAAGTTTGTATGGTGTATCCTGCTATGAGCAAGATGAGATTCAGCATCGTGAGTTTCGCCCTGTAGTTCATGCTCACTGGATTGAGCATTTTGAAGATTTTGGAGAAAGCTTCTTTGTTGAATGCTCGGCTTGTCATTCTAGCAAAAATGCTGATGAATCAAAGTTTTGTCCTGACTGTGGAGCTGTTATGGACGAGGAGGTTAATTGATGGAGAAAGTTCTTTTACCTCGTGGGTGTGGACGTTCATATGATGCTTGCAAATACGCAATTGAGCACGACTGTGATATTGTAGCACCAGATAGATCTGGTGTAATAGCTTTGGAGTATATTATCAAAGATATCTGTAAAGATTTCGATTCATTGGAAATAGACAGGATTACTTTCTCTGATTATATTGATTCTGTAATCATAAACCACCACAAGTTCAATGGTGCGGTAGAAGCGATTGAAATTCGTCTGTACGATATCTGTCAATATTTTGAACACGAAAAGACAGAACGTGGTCGAAGAAAAGATGTCGTATTTGATGATATTGACCGGTGCATGCAAGTCTTGTGTCCATATCGTAAAATCAGCATGGTTACAATGGAAGTTGAGGGATGAATGATGCGTACTTACGAGGATGTTGATGCAGAAATTAAGTATTTAATTCGTGATATGAACTACGCAGGACTGACACGCCGGGAGTATGAGGCTGCTGACGATATGCTGGATGAACTCTATTAGGAGCGTGAACGACTTTGGCTCAAGGCCATGGAAGATGGAGAGAGCTGCTATCTATAAAAGTCTGCTTTTGTATTTCCCTTTTAGCTATACATTACAGGATACATTTAAGAAGAACACGGAGGTGACTGCCGAATGGCAAAGCAGCAAACTTGCCAGAAGTTTGTTTTTAAGATCCATACGAAGCGTCTAGTTGAAGCAAAATGGGATTTAACACTACCATTGGATGAAGCCAGACGAAACCACGAGATCATCTCGCTGGCTAATAGCACTATTCTACGATGGATTGATGAGTTGAATGGTGTTACGGATGCAGAGGCTAAGGCACGGAGTATCAAGCGTAGAATCAAGATGCTGCGGAATGAACCTTCTTGCTTAGAGAATCGCCGGGAGATTCGGAGGCTGTATACCGAATTGGATGCAGTTCAGTTCAAGCCGGATTATATGTGTCTGGTGGTTGATAAGAAGAACGACTACCGCCGGGCGTGTTCTCCAAATGGGTTTAAAATCAATGGAATCACGTATCGCCGTCTGGTTGGAACCACTGGTGGCGTTAAGAATAGTACGATTGTGTTTGTGAGCGACCGTCTTGTTGACGAGATCCGCAAGCGAATCGATAATGGCCGTAACAAGGGAATTGAGTTTATTCCGGCAAAGCTAGAAGCTTATAGAGCACTTGCCTGTTCCGCTTCCATTCCAGTCACTGACCCTGATGGTGTGCTTGTTATAAATGATTGCTTCACGCACTTTAAAGATCATGTAATCGTTCTGGACGACGGAGCCTCCGGCGAGCCTACGATGGTAGAGGACATGGAGCATGATTGTGAACTGTGCGCCAGCGATGGCTTTGGTCTTATTAGCTATGACCTTGCTCAACAGTGGAGTGAAGATTTGAAACTCCCTGCTACCGCATCTGGCTTCTGTGTACGGAATGCTTTTTGTAAAGGTATGCTGTTCCCTTTCCCTTTCCGTGAGTTTGCCAAGAAGGTTGCCAAAAAGAACATGATTAAGGATTCTTGGGGAAACTACAAGGACATCAATCGTGTTCAGGTAATTCTTACGACATCCATGTTGAAGCTCTGGGATAGTTACCACAGCTGTGAGGACTACTTCGAGAATTGCCGAGAGAATCATTATCACTTCTCTGTAACAAAGACTTGTGAGTTAGAGCTTGATGAAGAGCGTAACCTGAATTATCAGTTTATCCAAAGCTATCAGCTTACGAATGATGAGATTCGGGAACTCGTGAAGCCAACTTTGGATGAAATCAAGGGTGTCATGGGCGGTGACTGGCGTGATGCGTTGCTGTATTTGCGTGGCAGTGGAATGCGCGATGACCCGAATTACATAAACAGTCTGGAAAACGATTATATTAAGGCTCTTATGATTGAGCCGGAAATGATTGATGACCCTTATGTTCAAAATCGGATTCGGTATTTCATTAAGAAACGGATTTCCCAAGCAAAAACGGGTGTTGTAAAGGTACGAGGGAATTTCCAAGTTGCAAGTGGAGACCCTTATGCGCTTTGCCAATCCATCTTTGGAATGGAAATCACTGGATTGTTAAAAGCTGGTGAGATTTACAGCCGGTTCTGGAATGATAGAGATGTTAAGAGAGTTGCTTGTTTCAGAGCACCGATGTCATGTCATAACAATATTGTTCTTCGGAATCTAAACTCTAATGATGATTGTAAAAACTGGTATCGTTATATGAAGACGGTAACAATTCTTAGTGCATGGGACAATACCTGTGCTGCTTTGAATGGCGCAGATTTTGATGGCGATCTTATTTTTAGCACAGATAATGATGTGCTTATCAAGAATAAAAGAGAGACACCGACTCTTTTGTGTGTTCAGAAAAAAGGAGAAAAGAAGATTCCTACTGAGGATGATTTAGCAGAATCGAATGCTGCTGGATTTGGCAATGACGTTGGTTCGACAACGAACCACATTACCTCAATGGGTGATGTTCAAAGCCAGTTTGAGCCGGGAAGCCGAGAGTATGAAGAACTGGATTATCGTATCATGTGTGGTCAGCTATATCAGCAGAATGTTTTGGACGCTGTGAAAGGGGTCAAATGCAAGCCAATGCCACGGTATTGGTACGATTTAAAAGCTTGTACTGTTAAAGACGATGATAATCCTGACACCATTGAGGATAAGAAGCTTTGGAGTAGTATTTGCGCATGGCGTAAGCCATACTTTATGAGCTACATCTACCCTGCTCAGATGCGTGATTACAAGCAGTATGTAGCCGCAGCTCGCAAGCGCATCAAGTGGGATGGGTTTGCTGGTCTGGATGAGATTATGCAAAAGACCGTCAAGGACGATGTGGATGAAATGGTTATCCAGTATTACCTCTATCGGATGCCGGTCGGAATCAATTCTTGTACCATGAACCGCCTGTGCTGGACTGTAGAGGACGAGTTGGAAGATTTTGAAGAAGAACTCAAGATAAGGCGCAAGTTTGATTACGACTCGCTCAAGTCTGGTGTGGAGTATACCAACTCTCAGTATTATGGCATCCGCTCTATCTTTAAGGACTACTTGAGATTTGCTCGTGGCAACGCAATCCATTCTGGCAACGGAAACAATAATAAAGAAACCGGCGCAGACCGCAAGGAGCGCATTGCGCTGTATCAGGAAAGTATGTTCCGCAATCTTCATGATAAGTGTTCTAACGACGATGCGCTTTGCGATATTATGCTTGATCTTTGTAAGAAGAATGCATCAAGTATTGCAATTGTTTGGGAGTTATTTCACGATACTTTGATTAAACGCTTATTGGAACGACATAATGGTATGGTGCATTCTCTTGTGCAGGATGAGAATGGCGATATTGAATATGACGGCAAGCGTTTCAAGGATGTTTTGGTTGACATGAATAGCAAGGAGGATGCGGATGATTGTATTGAATGAAGTTCTTTATGCTGAAGAGTGGCTAGAGAAGGATGTGCCTTGGAAGAAAGCGGGGCATGTTTTGCATTATGTTGCGAAGTATTATTTCTATAAGGGATACTCAAAGGATGACGTAAGAGAAAAGATCAACGAGTATATGTTACGTCATTTTGAAGGGTACAACAAGGTTCTGGATAGAGAACTGATTGATAAGGCGATTGCTTCTGCCAAGGGTCGTCCCATGGTGGAGCTTGATGGTGTGTGCATTACAAAAGCAGAGGTTGAGAAGATTCAAGCACTCGAAAGCAAGCAGATGCAGCGCCTGATGTTCACGATGCTGTGTTTGGCAAAATACCATATTGCCGTTAATGAAAAATGCAACTACTGGATTACGGAAGATACGGCTGATATTTTTAGGATGGCAAACATATCCGTGAATGAGAAAAAACAGAACGAGATGATTTGCGAGTTACATAATCTTGGCTTTATTGGGTTTGCCAGCCTGAAAAAGATTGACAACTTAAATATCCATGTTTTGATTGCGGAGCCGGATTCTCCTCATGAGATTTTCGTGGACGATTTTGAGAATGCTGGCATTCTATGGAGTCAGTATTGTGGGAAAGAATACGTCAAGTGTGATTGTTGTGGAAAGATGGTTGCTCGCACTGGACGCAGACAAAAATACTGTCGTAAGTGCGCTAAAAACGTAAATATTGAGAAAACCGCGCAAAATAGAAAAATGTTTGATTTATGAAATGTGAAAAAGTGCAGTATTTTAACGCAGATACGTTATAATTTTACATATATAGAGTAAAACACAGTGCGGAAAGTTATGGTAGGGAGAGAGTGAGGACGCTTGTTTTCTTCCTACCTATTTTATTTTGAAAGGGTGTTTTACCTAATGATTGAAATTACTAAGTCCGAAGCGAAGGCCGTGCGAAAGGTCTTCCCTCATGCTTGCATTGCAAAGACCCGTCATAAGCGGTATCTGGAAGAGTCTGCTCGATATCTTGAGTTGCTTCCTTTTAATATTGCCGCTGCCGAGATGCTGAAGCAGATGCAGCGTAACGCACGTTACTAATCTTTAAAAGAACGAGGTATAGATTATTGGACTTTGAAATTCAACTGCCAGAAGATATCACCAACCTGATGAATGGTGGCGGTCTCCCCTCTCCTGAGATGATGAACTTCTATGTCGATGAGAAATATCGCATCTTCTTTATCGACTTTGAGATTGACCAATCTCTGATTGAAATTGAGCGCAAGATTCTGCAGTACAACCGTATTGATAAGGATACTCCTGTTGAGCAGCGTAAGCCTATTAAGCTGTTTATTTACAGCTATGGTGGCGAGTTGGATGCTATGTTCAGCTTTATTGATGTTGTTGCGTTGAGCAAGACTCCTGTTTGGACTATCAATGCAGGTATTGCAATGAGCGCCGCTCTTGTAATGCTGTTGTCTGGTCAGAAGCGCTTTGCTCTGCCTCACTCTACCGCGCTGATTCACAGTGGCTCTGGCGGTGCGCAGGGTACTTTTGAGCAATCTAAGATGGCTATGGACTACTACGAGAAGCAGGTTGTGAAGATGCGTGAGTATATTATGGCTCACTCTACTATTGATAAGAAGACCATGACCAAGAATAAGGCTAAGGATTGGTATCTGGATGCTAATGAGCAGGTCAGCTTTGGTATCGTAGATAAGATTTGCGATGATGTGGATGAGTTCAATTAAAGGACTAATTATTAAGCAGTCTAATATATAGACAAAAGTGTAAACAAGTGGACAAGTGTATAATTACATTTCTTGTTTACACTTGCTTAACAATAGGTTTCAAGCCTTAGTGACTGCTACTATCGAAAGATATGTTGCAGATACGAACTACGTTAGGGAAAAGGTTAAAGACACACCTTTAGATGTACTCGTCAGTCTGAAGCTCTGTGAGTGCCAATCAAGAAACTGTGCTAATGTCCTGTACAGATAACAGAGAAACACATATACCTTCCCCGACATTGGCAAGACGAAGATTACTCCGAAAGGAAGGTATCCAGAGATGGAAAATGAAATGGCATATTGTTTTGTGGTTGATAAAAACAATCGGCCATTAGCACCGACAAAAGTGAATAAGGGCTGGTATCTGGTTAGAAAAGGCAGAGCAAAAATAAAATCCAGATACCCCATGGTGATTCAATTAGAAAAAGAAGTTGAGCCTGATAAGTATGATGAAAGCCGGGTAGTAGTTGGAATTGATGACGGTTCTGCCCATGTTGGTCTTGCCATTGTTCAGAAATGTCCTACCAAAAACAAAGTGGTTTTTAAAGGAACGATTGAGCAACGCCAGGATGTAAAACATCTCATGGATGTAAGACGTGGATATAGACGTTATCACCGTTACCATAAAAGATACAGACAGGCAAGGTTTAATAACCGTCATTCTTCCAAAAGAAGTGGCAGGCTTGCTCCAAGTATTAAACAGAAGAAAGATGCTGTTTTAAGGGTATTATATCAGCTTAATAGGTGGATTAATATTCAGGAATATTACCTTGAAGATGTCTGTATGGATATCCGTGCGATGACAGATGGTTACAAACCTTACAGGTGGCAGTATCAGAAATCTAGCCGTTTGGATGAAAACCTTAGAAAAGCTGCAATTATCCGTGATGGCTGTAAATGTCAGGAATGTGGAAAATCCAATTGTGTATTAGAAGTACATCATATCAAAGCAAGAAAGTATGGTGGAGCAGATACCATTGGAAATCTGATTACACTTTGCTCCGGCTGCCATCAAAAGACAGAAGGCAGGGAACGAGAATTTGAAGATAGATATTTCAAAATTATTGGTTCCAAGCCCAAACGATTTGATTACGCCATGCATGTTATGCAAGGTAAAAACTATCTGCGGGAGAGAATATCCGAATTGGGACCATTGCATCTGACTAACGGTGGTGAAACTGCAAACAAAAGGATTGAATGGAATATAGTAAAATCCCACAGTAATGATGCCATATGTATCACAGATTGTATTTCTGACACTTGCGATGTGAAAGAATGGATTATCAAACCTATGAGAAGGAAATCAAAAGCTAAAACTGATAATGTGTTAGGAATCCGGCATAGGGATTTAGTTTCCTATACATATAAAAATGGAGAAATCCATACAGGATATGTTACTGCTTTATATCCGGAACTGCTGGCTTTGAATTTTCAGTCAAAAACAAAACATTGTAAGAAAGTAAATGCACGAAAATGCAGATTACTTTGGAAGTTTGATAAAATTTACTGGCTAGAACAGTGTGTATAATTTAACACATTTATCTAGGTATAAACAAAATTAATTAAGGGAGAGTTGTAATATATGGCTTCTGATAAGACTGAAATGCGTAAGAAGAAGGATATTCCTCAGAGTCTGGATGAGTATTCTACCTTTTATGGTATAACGCTTGATCCAGAACAGAAAATTTTTAGGGACGCTATCTGGGACCCTAATATTGATGTCGTCTTTGCGAATGCCCGTGCCGGAACCGGTAAGACTACCATTGCTGTTGGTGTCGCTGACCTGCTTGTTAAGTATGGTCGTTACAATGGCATTGTGTATATTGTATCTCCTACTCAGGAAGAGAAACAGGGTTACCTTCCAGGAACTCAGGAACAAAAGAGTGCTCCGTACATGGAGCCACTTTTCGAGGCTCTTGAAACCATTGGCGTTAATCCAAATACGGCGGTAATTGCTGATGAAAATCCTGAAAGTCAGAAGTATGGTGCGTACATCCAGTGTGCAGCACATACTTATATGCGAGGTGTCAACTTTGAAAACAAGGTTATTATCCTCGACGAAATACAAAATTTCACTCTAGCCGATGCGAAGAAAGTCATTACGCGAGTAAAAGACTCGTGCCTCCTCATTGCGATCGGACATTCTGGTCAATGTGACTTGTATAAGCACCCGGAACGGTCGGCACTGATTCCGTACATGGAGCATTTCAGGGGGCATGACCGTACCGCAATTTGTGAGTTGAATACAAATCATCGTGGTTGGATTAGCACTTGGGCTGATGCTCTTGAATGCTAAAATACTTCAATTTTGAAATAAAATATAAGGGAGAATAAAATTATGGTTGCTAAGAAGAGTGTTGTTTTTAAGAACGCTATTATTGATACTGCCGAGGGCACTATCACCGAGATCACCAAGGACGGTGAGAATGTCTTCAATTTGAAGGAAGCTCTGGCAAAGTGGGATGGTATTGAGGGTGTTACTATCAATATTTCTACTTCTGATGAGCTGCTGGGCGACCAGGCTTGATACCAATGGGTTGCTATAATAAACGGCCAGAAGAAACGAGCGATGACTTCTTTGTAAGAATCGGGAATGCTGTTCTGGCTAGAGAATTGACTTGGGATGGCGCATCCAAGGTGCTCAATGATGAGTTGGGCAAGAATTTTGGTGAGTGCGCATATCGCAAGCGTTTTAAGGCATTCCGTGCGGGTATGCAGTATCAGGAGTCCTTATCTAATAGAGATGTGGGAACCTGCATTCTGTCTATTTCCGACCTACATATTCCATTCCAGAAGCCCATTGAGACTTTTAGTGAGTATGCTGGCAAGATTGATATCCTTCAGGTAAACGGAGATCTGGTAGATGAAACCAGTCTGTCGAAGTTTGTATGTACATACAAGGTTTCTCCTATGGATGAGTTGATTGAAGCAAGACAATACATGATGGATTTGATTGAGTTGATTAAGCCCAAGAAAGTTCTTGTGAACTACGGTAACCACGAGCTTCGCATGGAGCGGTATCTTGCCAAGAATCTCGATAACGAGCTTCAGGAGCTTATGCCAGAGACAGTATTTGACCTTCTGTTCACTGACGGGTTCACTCATTATGATAGAAAGTCTCGTGCGAAGGTAAAATATCAGCCGCTATGCGACGTGTTCGAGGATATTGATATCGAATATTCTGGAACTTGGTTTTCACAGTACAAAGATATTATCTTTTGCCATCCAAGAACATTCTCCAGTAGTCCTTTAAAGACTGCTGAGAAGGCCATGTACTGGTTTAGGAATGAGGGTTACACGTTCAAGTGTATCGCTATGGCTCACACCCACCGTATTGGTTCATACAAGATTGGTAACACCATGATTTATGAGCAGGGCTGTTGTTGTGATACTAAGCAAATGCGGTACACGGATGGAAATCTAACTAATTCCCAGAAGGAAGGCTTTATGCTTCTCTATCTGGACAGAGATGGACATTTCTTGGATGGTAAATCCAAGCTTGTCTATTTGAATTGAGGTAAAAATGAATACGGAACTTTATTGTTGTTATTCTCTTCCTCTTAGAAATTTTCTATATAATGGTGGACTTAGATATAAGCTCGCCGCGTTAAACCCAAATAGCAAGAAGTTGTTCTGGGTATATGTAAAGGATGAAAAATTAAATACTTTGTTGAACGAGTGGGCGTCACGAAAGTGATACCCACTTTTATTTATGTTGAAATACTGGAGGTATATTTTATGTCTAAACCGTCAAGAAAAAAGTTATGTGGAATTTATTGTATTGAAAATCTTGCAAACGGAAAGAGATATATTGGACAAAGTAAAAACATTGAAAGACGAATAAACAACCATAAAAATCTTTTACGCAAAAACGAACATCATAATGAGTATTTACAACGAGCGTGGAACAAATATGGTGAAAACTGTTTTCAGTTCTATATTATTTGTTCTTGTAGTGAATCAGTTATTGATAACTTCGAAAGGTTCTATATATCTTTATATAATACTACCAATGACAATTTTGGATACAATTTAGAGTCTGGTGGAAATATCGGAAAGAAACATTCACCAAAGACTATTGAAAAATTGATAAAGATACTTAAATCCGAAAGAGTACAGATTTATTGCATTGAGCTTGATAAAATTTACGATGGATTCGTTGAAATAGAAAAAGAATATAATGTTGCAGCACCAGCAATAAGAAGATGTTGTGATGAAAAATGTGGAACCAGTTGTGGTTACCATTGGCTTTATTTGTCTGATAAAACAAAAGAGAATATAAAATATGCATTGAGTTACAAAAATCAATGTAAAAAAGAAGTATATTGTTTTGAGCTTGATAAAAAATTCGAGAGTGAAACTGAAGCTGAAATGGAAACAGGAGCTTCGCATATTGGGTGTTGTTGTAAAAAAGAACGAAGTTCTTCTGGTAGGCACCCAAAAACAAATGTACCGTTACATTGGTGCTTTGCAGATGAGATTGATACATACGAAATTCGCAAAAAAGTTCGTAAAAAAATAATTCCACAAATGCGAAAAGAGATCATATGTAACGAAACACAGAACGTTTATCAATGTGCAAAAGAAGCAGGAAACGCTTTAAGTATTTGTTGTAGCCACATTTATGATGTATGTAATGGGAAACGAAAATCTGTTGGTGGATACACTTTCAGATATACTGAAGATAAGACGCACATTGTACGTCTAAATTAAAAAGCGGTGAGCCCCTACCGATTTAAATGGGGAATTAAAAAAGAAGTACGACCGCAAAGGTCTGCTTGGGACATTATTTGTTGTCTCCTTTTCTATGGGCTGGGGCGATTGCTCCAGCTTATTGTGCCAGTGTAGTTCAGTTGGTAGAACGCGGGTTTTGTAATCCCGATGCCTTTATGGATTTCGCATGTTCAAGTCATGTCACTGGCTCCATGCCACTTTAATTCAGTAGATAGAATAATGTGTTCGTACCACATATGTCGTAGGTTTGATTCCTACAGGTGGCTCCAAGCTGTGCGGTCAATAGTTGCTACCGCCTAGACTAACTCAATCTACGGATGGTTGGATGCAAAGTAGTTCTGTAGAACGAAATGATAAGCTATTCGTATTTCGCTACGTTAATGCGAAGCTTTAAAAGTCTAAAACAAGCGTTTTATGGAGTGAACGTCTGCACCTCGCTCACTAACTGGTACTCTGCCGGGTACTGCGCCCGCACCTAGGAGATAAGGTGAACGCTTGTTTCCAGAATGATTTACGATATATGCAGTGTCGTAGGTTCATTCCATCAGGTCAGAGATGTAAAACTTGCCCGAGCGGTCGTGAAATCGACCTAAAATCAGCCCAAGTATTCAGTCAACACGAGAACAATTCAACTTAGCTCGGATGGATTGATGGATGCTTGTTTTGTGTATCTATAGCTCAGTTGGTAGAGCAAGAGACTGTTAACCTCTGGGTCTTCCGTTCAAGCCGGAATAGGTACGCCAAAGATTGTACGGCTATTCCCTACACCTTTATATAAAGGTAGCCGTACAGGAAAGTAGGGTTTATATGTGGCTATACTCAAGTCTGGTTGAAGAGAACGGTCCTGAAAACCGTCAGGTCGGATAGTATCCGGCGCGAGGTTTCAAATACCTCTAGCCACGCCAGTCCTTCTCTCGGAGGGCTTTTAATTAAAACCGGTTTCCTACCACCGGCTAAAAGGTAGGATCTATTGTGTATTCGTAGCCAAGTTGGTAAGGCACTCGACTTTTAATCGAGGTATCGCAGAGTTCAAATCTCGCCGGATACACCAGTTATGCGCCCATAATTCAAAGGTAGAAAGCGAGTCTCTAAAACTCGTATGTGCTGTCCCAAAAGCAGCTGGGCGTGCCAAAAACGGTCTCCAATTCGCGGTTGGAGGCAAGTCCGAAGTCAATCTATGATCAACCTGTAATGCGCATACGATTGCGAAGTAGATGACACTTAGGCATCATATAACGCGGGATATAGCAGTCTGGTAGCTAATCGTCCTCATAAGTCGAAAGTCGTTGGTTCAAATCCAACTCCCGCACCCAGCATCTCCCCTTTTGCAAGCCTGCCGTTAGTTAAACTCCCTCTGGCGGCAGGTATATTTTGAAACTTGGCCGATTCGTCGGCAGGGCGCAAGCTCAAATAGATGATAAAGACCTCGACTTAAAATTCCGAGGTCGAATTTTGAACAGAACCTATTAAGCCTCTCAACGATGCGTATCATGATAGGTCTTTTATAGAATTTTCTACCCGGCCTCCCAGATTATTGGTGCCCATGAGGGTGGATCTTTTGTTGCCGTAGGATGTGCGCACGTTCTACGGCTTTTATTTTGATTTTGAATGGAGGTGTTTGTTTGCCTAGGAAGAAAAAGGTTGTTGAAGAAGATATCGTTCTGACAAACAAGCCAACTTACCATTGTTGTCGTTGCGGTGATGAAAAAGAGGATCCGGTAGGAACTTTTTATAGACTACCACATAGCTTACTTTATAAAGCAAATGACTGCTATGCGCCCCTTTGTAAGAAGTGCGTGAATAGTCTTTTTGATGAATTTAAGACAAGATATGGAAGTGAACGTACTGCTTGTATCTTAATGTGTCATCTTCTTGATGCCCCGTTTTACAATTCTCTTTTTGATTCGGTTGTGTCTCACAATAATAATTTTTCCGTAGGTTTATACCTTCGCCAATTAAATAACAAACAGTTTCAGTTTCAAAACTTCTGTACTACGATTACCAGTGGAGAGCTGAACAAAACAGCTGTTGATATTCAGGAAGAGAAAGAGCAGAAGTGGTCTAAGATTGAGATTCAAGCAAAGGATGATTGTATTTCTGTTATCGGTTATGACCCGTTTGATGGTTATAACGAGGGAGACCGACGTTATTTGTTTAGTGAACTTATCAAGTATTTTGAGGATGGTATTGAGGATGACCCGTTTAAGCTATCCCAGATTGTTCAGGTTGTGAACAACAATAACCAGATTCGACAGATCGACTTGCAGATCGCCCGCTTAAATCCGATGAACTCGGCTGAGGCAATCAAGAGCCTTAATGATATTAAGGTCAAGTTGGTTTCTAACAACGATAAAATTGCCAAGGAAAACGAGATTTCTGTCAAGAACCGTTCCAATAAGGATGCCGGACGTAACACACTTACCTTCTTGATGAAGGATATGCGTGAAAAGGATATTGTTGGCGCAGAAGCAAACTTCTACGACCAGTTACGGTCTCCGGGCACTCAATGGGCGGCAGATATGAGTTTTAAGGCAATTAAAGAAAACGCTTTCTTTGACGAGAATGACCAGCAGGAAATTTTCGATACACAGAGAGAATTGATTGATAAGTTCCAGAAAGAAAGTGATGACGCTAAGGAAAAATACAGGTTATCTCTTATTGAGAACCAGCGGCTCAAGGAGCTGTTGGAAGATGCCGGTATTGATGCAAGCGTAAAAGATACGGATGGTGATGCCGTATGAGAATGAAACAAAGAGCGCCTATTATTACAGCCGTAAAACGTAAGATTTATGAGTGTGATGCGGCAACGATTGCATTCTATCGGCGCAATCCTGTTATTGCGGCCAGAGATTTATTGGGTATTCAACTATTTGACGCTCAGGCATATATGCTAGAACAGAGCTGGAATGCAAGTCATGTTCTTTGGGCGTGTAGTCGAAACTTTGGCAAGTCTTTTGTAGGTTCTGTTTTTATTCTACTGAAGGCCATGTTGTATGAAAACCAAGCTATTTATATTGTAAGTAGCGTTGGCGATCAGAGTAAGGAAACTTTTAATAAAATCGAAGAAATTGTCACTCGTGTTGGTAAAACAGCTGCGTCTATCCGTAGTCTGCAAGATATTGCAGAGAAAGAAACGAAAAAGTCTGCAACCAATAAGAGTGGCTTTAGTCATAATCCCGCCGGGTATGTTGTTGAGTTTTACAACGGTAGTTCCATTAACACGCTAAACTCCAACCCGGATTCCAACCGATCTCGTCGTGCAACTCTTGTGTTTTTTGACGAGGCTGCGTTTTGCTCTGACGAACTGATTGTTGTCTGTGAAGCTTTTGCCACTCAGAATACTGACTTCGTGACTGATACGGATGATTCTTATAATCCTGAAACTCAGCCTCGCAAGGTTCCTACTCAGCTTGTGTATGCTTCGAGTCAGGATACGATGGACAAACTATTTTATCGTTATTACAAGAATTTTGCAAAACGTATGATTGCCGGTGACCGTGATTATTTTGTTTGCGACATGATTTGCGATGTTGCAATTCAGGTCTATATGAATGGAAAACCGTACAAGGCTCTGCTGACGAGAGATAAAGTTGAAGCAGCTCTAAAGTCAAATAAAATGAAGGCGTTGCGTGAATATTATAATCGTCCAAGCCGTGATGGTGGCGTAAACCAGATTATCAAATGGGGTACAGTTCGTCGCAATGAGCGGAAGTATATACCACAGCTTTATTGGGATAAGAACTACCAGTATATTCTTGCGTTTGATCCTGCACGCACAATGGATAACTCTATTGTTGGCGTTATGCGTATTTATAACGATCCAGAAAACGGCATGTGTGGAGATATTATCAACTGCGTGAACATGGTTGATATTGCGAATGAGAAAAAATTCAAGCTCGATTCTAATCGTCAGCTTGAGCAGTTACATGAGTTGATTATACATTACAATGGTCAAAATCCTGATTACGAGTACATTGATAGATTGATGATTGACCAAGGCGCTGGCGGCGGTGGTACTTCCACATATGCGGACGGTTTGCTTAATAATTGGACCGATAAAACAGGTGCGGAACATCGTGGTTTTATCGACGCAAATCATGAATTATATGAAGGATATGATGCCCGTTACCCAGATGCTGTTGATAAGTTACGTCTAATTAGTCCTCGTAAATTTCGTACTGCCATGGTTGAGGAATTTATTGAGTTGATGAATCTTGGCGTCATTCACTTCCCTCTTGAATATAACGGCGGAGATTACGTTCAGGTAGTAGACGGCGTGGATAAATCAACTGGTCAAGAAATTTTGAAGACGCATGAACTCACTTTAGAGGAACAGACTGCGTGGGTTAACATCGACTTGATGAAGAACGAGATTACAAGTATTCAGAAAACGACAAACTCTGAAAATACGACTGTAACGTATGCTTTAGCGCCCGATGTTGCCAACAAAATCCACGATGATAGGTTCTATGTTGCGATTTTGCTTGCTCATCGTCTATATGAATTGCGTCGTAAAGATAAAGTGCGCCAATCTGCGGTGGAGACAATGACTGCCCCGCCAATTTGTATTTCCAACATTGACTTCTAAGCGGAGGAGGTGATTGACTGGTGCTAAAGAGCTTTAAAACAGAGATAGACCCAACATTTGCCCAAAAGTCAAAAATAAACAGAACGATTGGAACATGTCGATATGTTTATAATTTTTATATTTCTCATAACAAAGAGTTGTATGACAAAAATAAAGAGTTTATGACGGGGAAAGACTTTAGCGTTTGGCTAAACAATGAATTTCTCCCAAATAATCCAGACAAAATGTGGATTAAAGAGGTGTCGTCAAAATCAATTAAGAAATCCATTGAAAATGGATATGTTGCATTTACAAGATTCTTCAAACATCAAAGCAATTTCCCTAAATATAAAAAGAAAGGGAAATCAGAAGTAAAAATGTATTTCGCAAAAAATAATCCGAGAGATTGTTTATGCGAAAGGCATAGAATAAACATTCCAACATTAGGATGGGTAAAAATAAAAGAAAAAGGTTACTTACCAATATCTCACAATGGATGGAAAATAAGAAGCGGTGCAGTATCTGCAAAAGCCGGAAGATACTATGTTTCGGTTCTTGTAGACATCCCTTGTAATTGTTTTAAGAGCAACTGTGAAAGTGATGGTGTCGGAATTGATTTGGGCGTAAAAGATTTTGCTATTATTTCCAACGGCATGATTTACAAGAACATAAACAAATCAAAAGCAGTAAAAAAGTTATTAAAAAAATTACAAAGAGAACAGCGTTGTTTGTCTCGCAAATATAAAAATTTAAAGAAAGGAGAAACTTCTCAAAATATAAATTCGCAAAAGCTAAAGGTACAAAAAATTCATCAACGATTGACAAACATTCGTACTGATTACATAAATAAGATAATTGCGGAGATTGTAAAAACCAAGCCATCTTATATAGCAATTGAAGATTTGAATGTATCAGGAATGATGAAGAACAAGCATCTTTCAAAAGCCATTGCATCACAAAAATTTTTTGAATTTAGAGAAAAGTTAAAATGGAAGTGCTTATGTAATGGTGTTGAACTCAGATTTGTAAATAGATGGTATCCGTCTTCTAAAATGTGTCACAATTGCGGTTGTATTAAGAAAGATTTAAAACTTTCTGATAGAGTTTATAAATGTGCATGTGGCTATATAGCAGACAGAGACTTTAACGCAAGTTTGAATATTCGAGATGCGACAACTTATGAAATTGCATTATAAAAGCAATTATAAGTATGTACCGAAGGCCATTTCGGGAATTTACGACTGTGGAGTGTAGACAAAATCGCAAGTAGCATTTCAAATAAAATGTAAAAGCGTACACAATGAAACAGTAAGAAGTATCTGTGAAGACTTCATTTCTCGATATGTTTTTACATATTTTGAGTGGCAGGTGAAGATGTGGCAAGAAAGAAAAAGGAAGATTTTGATGTCGTGACTGCTTCACAGACAGATGATGGTACTGTTGTTATCACCTCTTTGAATGAGCTTTCAGAAGAGAGAATGAATAACGTCATCCGAAATGCAGTTGCATCTTATGACCCTGAAAATAAGCAGTACAGTACATATCTGAAAATCTCGGCCTCCTCTGAGACGATGACGGTTGACCGAATTGATGAACTTGCACGAGGGCTACAGTCAAGCCTAACGAATGTGCAGACGGTCAATGGAATCATCCGTAACTATATTAACAAGGACGATTTGATTGGTATCACTTATGATGCGATTGAAGCGAATGTTAATACGGAGTTTAAGTGCAGTTTCGCACAGTTTCCTGAACAGCGTAATAAAACCAAACAGGTAAATTATGCCCGTGAAGTGATTGATGATTTCAACGCACAAATCAATGTGCGAAGTCTGCTGCGTGCTGCCATTCCGATGACTTACGCAGAAGGCACTTACATTACATATCTGCGTCAGAAGGATGAGAACTATATTGTAGATTACTACCCTCTTGGTATTGCTGAAATAAGTGATTACCTATCGAATGGACAGCCTGTTGTGCTTATCAATATGTCTAAGCTGAAATCCGCTTTGAGCAAATCCATGTTAAAGGATAAGAAGAACAAAGCGCTATTCTTTGAAAATCAGGAGACTGAGATTCAAAATAACTATCCAGATGAGGTGTATCAGGCGTTTAAAAATGGTGATACATATGCAAAATTGGATGTTGACCATTGTGGTGTGATTCGTATTGGCAACATGGGGCAGAAATATGGTGTTTCTCCCCTGTTCCGCGCCTTACGTCCGGCATTGATGCTTGAGACATTTGATACATCAGACCGTGTAAATGCTAAAGCAAAGGCAAAGAAAATCATCTGGCAACAGCTCGATCCTGCACTGATGGGCCCAAACAACGATAAAAAGGGCTTTTCTGAACAGGTGACGGCACATGATAACCTGCTGCGTGCATGGAAGCAAAACACTGTGCTTGTGACGACCGCTCCTTATGTAAAGGATATCAAGTATGTTGAACCAAAAGTTGAGATGACAAATATCGAGACTGTTAAACAGTATCGCAATCGAGAAATGGCTGCTTTGGGTATTAGTTTTTTGAACACTGATGGTCAGCAGACTGTTTCAACTGCGAAGGTGTCTCTTGACCAGCTGATGAAAAATATCGGTAAGATTGCAGAACAGATTGAGGATGTGTTAAAGCGATGGTATCGTATTCGCCTTGAAGATGCAGGTGTAGACCCGATGTACTGCCCTGATGTGAAGGTCTCTACTACCGAAATGATGGGTATGGAGATGAAGAAGGCGATTGCTCAGTTCCTGTTTACCACTTTGAACTGTTCTTACAAGACTGCTTACGAGTATATGGGGCTTCATGCTGAGGACGAACTACGCAAGCGTCAGGCTGAAACCGAGGAAGGTTATGACGATGTTTTTGTAGCTCGCCAGACCTCTTATACATCGACCGGTAACACCGGCGGTGGTGGTGACGGTGATAAAAAAACAGGCCGTCCAAAGGGCGAAGAAACTGAAAAACAAATTTATGACCAGCAGAGAAATGAAGATAGTAAGTGAGGTGATGAACGATGAGTAAGGAGTATTTCTATAGTAGAAACATCTGTTGCTCTGAGATTACGGAGCATCCAGACCACTATCTTGCCAAGTTTGTCATTTGTGATTTCTCAGTAAATGGGAATCAGGTTGCTTTGAACCGTGACACCATTGAAAGTTGGATGAGCACACTGGTTGGTAACCCGCTTGTTGGTAAGTTGGTCGTAGCTCCAAAGGGTGAACTGGATTTTTCCGGTCACAATATGAAAGTCGTCACCAGAAAAGACGATGATGGCAATGAATACAAAACTGCTGAATTTGACACTGATGCGTTCGGTAGTTTTCAGTCGGTCGGTATCGAGAAAATTGACGATACCGACTTTATTGTTGCCTCTTGTAAGATCTGGAAGCGATATCCAAAGGCTTGTGCGACGATTCTGCGCCGTATTGAGAGTGGCACATTAAATACCAGTTGGGAAATTGATGTGCTGAAAGCTCATAAGGGAATCGTTGGTGGTCGCATGGCAAAAATTATTGACGATGGCGTGTTTACTGCACATTGCTTGCTTGGTGCAAATGTTGAACCGGCATATAAGTGCTCTAAACTGCTTGAAGTCGCTGAAACCGATTTTGGTCTTGAATTGGCAAATGCCTATATCGAGGATACAAAAGAGATTTCAAATATAGAATCTAATAAAAAGGAGGCAAAAAATTTGGAACTGAATAAGGACAAGGAGACTCAGACCGCACAGGTTGAGCCCACTAAGACTGAGCAGGCAGAGAAGACTCCCGTTGGCGAGCCTGACGCCGCACCTGTTACTGAGCCTACTACTCCGGCAGAGCCTGATGTTCAAACTTCCGAGGAAGGCGGTGAAACTCCTCCCCCGACCGAACTTGCTGGTGAGCCTGAGCCCGCTCCAGAGACTTCCAGTCTGACCGGTCGTGATCTGTATATGAAGCTTGAAGATGCAGTGTCAAAGATTAGCTCTGATTACTACATGACTGATATGTTCCCTGAAGATCACACTATCTGGTGTAAGAAGTGGGGATACATGAACGAGTTGGATTACATTATGTTCCCTTATACTGTTGAGGGTGATGAAGTTTCTCTTGGTGAGCCGCAGAATATCACTCTGACTGTTTCTGTTTCTCAGGTCAACACCAAAATTGATGAGCTGAACAAGACTGTCGCAAGCCTGAATACAGAGTTGCAGTCTGCTAAGGATGAGATTGCGGAGCTGACTCCGTACAAGGAACAGGCGGAGAAGGCAGCTGCAGAAAAGGCGGAGGCCGAGCTTGCACAGAGAAAGGAAAATCTGCGCCAGTATGCTATTTCCAGCAAGATGATTACTGAGGCTGAACTGACCGGTGAGGGCGAGTTTGCAAGTATGATTGAGAATCTGGATGAGGCTGGCATCAATGGTGTGATTGCTTCTCGCTGTGTTGAAGCCGCTAAGAATGCAAAGCCTGCTGAAAAGAAGATTGAGACTTCTGAGGTACATAAGCCTGAGAGTATCAAGCTGAATTTGAATGAAACCAAGTATAACACCACTAACGCTAACAAGCGTGACGCATGGCGGGAATATTTGGGTAAGTAATAACATTTGAGAGAAAGGAAAAATATTATGATTCGTGAACTGATGGTGAACGGCGCGAAGAATATTCCCGCTAACTATGCCGCAAAGGTCGCTATGGTCACCGGTATGGGTGTTCAGGTTGACCACAAGGCTGGTCAGGTTAAGTTCCCTGATGCAGCTACCGCTGAGGGCATCGAGATGGTTGCCCATGAGTTTATTCCCGAGGGCATCTATGCAAGCCAGACTAATTTTGATGACTATAATGAGATGGTCACCAAGATTGAGGCAGGTGTGCTGGTGAAGCGTGTTCCTCTGTATGCTGGCGAACTGTATGGCACTGACCAGTACAAGGCTGCTGATGCACAGGACACTAATATCGGCAAGCTGCTGGAGGTTAATACCGACGGTAAGTGGCAGGTCGCTACCACTGGCACTTCTCGCTTTGAGTTTGCTGGTGTGATGGATGACAACGGCCACAAGCTGATTATGATTAGTGTACTGCCCGAGGCAAAGACTGTTGCTTGATTGAGAGAGAAATCTTGAATATGATACGCGGAATTTAAGGCTATCGTTTTTTTGCGATAGCTCTTTTATTTTGCGCTAAAAGAAAGGAAATGAATTATGGCACTGAATATTGAAGTGGCCGAGCTGATGAAGCAGCCCGGTCGTGTTTATAGTGTTGCTGAGAAGACTCAGTACAATAAGACCATGGATGCCGAGGACAAGGAAATTGCCGAGATTGTTGGCGCTCATGTCAATGAGCTGATTGATAAGGGTGACCCCAACAAGGAGATTGCTCAGTTTATCAATCGTACTGTGACTGATGAGCTGTACAATGCTCCCGACGAGTTGCTGGATGCAATGTTTGAGCGTGGAACTATCGGTGAGTTTGATGATTATCAGGCAGAACGTACAGTGAAGAACACGCTGAAGGCTTATGACGCAGCTAAGGGCGGCAATGTGCCGAAGTCTTATCTGCACTATGAGACCATCAAGCCCGTTTGGCGCAATAAGCAGATTGAAAGTGATCTGAGCTTCGTAGATGTTCGCCGAAACGGGTTCAAGAGTGTTGCTACTCTGACCACTTTCATGACTGAGGCTCTGAAGAATCAGATGTTCTACGATGTGTTCAGCATGGTTGATGATGCTATCACTGGTGGCGAGCAGAAGATTGATGTTCAGGGTAAGGAGCCCACCATGGAGGCCATGGATGCTCTAACTCTGTATCTGAACGAACACGCAGATGGCGAGAACCCGTTCACTGTAAGCCTGATGAAGTATTGCGCAAAGATGCGTCGTATGACCGGTTACGCTCAGTATCTCTCTGACGCTGCAAAGGATGAGTTCAACCGTTATGGTCTGGTTAAGACTTATGATGGCGTTGCTATTACTGGCATCAGCTCTGCCAAGAAGCTGGGTGATGGTTCTATGCTTCTGCCCGATAAAAAGGTTTATGGACTGGCGGGACGCATCGGTCGCCTTGACATGAAGGGCGAGACTCATACCTACGAGGACTACGATAACAACAACGAAAAGATTCATCTGATGGTCAAGGACTTTACCTTTGGCTACAGCATCGATCACATCGAGCGCGTTGCTAAGATTGTTATGGCTCAGTGATAATTTCCTGATTTTTACAAAGGCAAACTTATGCGGGGGCTTCGTGGTCTCCGCATTTTATAGAAAAGGAGATAAATATGGGTTCCGTGATGGAGAAAAAGTTCATTGATGTTTTGAACTGTGATGATAACGTGGTTACCGTTTCGTCACTGAACAATAAGGGCTATACTTTTGAACCTGGAAATGTGAATGAGCCTTGTGTGATTCCCGTTCCGCCAGAAGAAATTCAGTATATGAATAGTGTTTGTAACGCTTTCAAGAATGGTGTTCTGCGATTCCGCCCTGAAGAGCAGGAAGAAATCCTTAATGCGCTTGGTATTAAAGGAGACAGTGTTCTGTTTATTGAGGATATTGATGATGCAATCATAAATCCTACTGTCGAGAACCTTCAGCGGATGATTGACATTAAGGATGGTGCTCAGTTTGAGCGTATTCGCGGCCGCTTCTATTATCTGACGAATGCCGGTGAAGACCTGTCTACCAAGGTCAAGCGCCTGATTGACGAGCGTTATAAGGAGCTTCGTGCTGGCAAGCGTAACAGTGAGCTGTCTGTTGTGCCTGCAGCCAAGTCTGCCCCTGCTGATGTTCAGGCAGAGCTTGAGGCCGCAAAGAGCCAGCTTGCTGAAATGCAGAAGCAGATGCAGGCAGCACTGGCACAGATGCAGGCTATGATGATGGCAGGTGCGCAGCCTGTTGCAAAGGACAGCTCTGCAGAAAAGGCTGTTGCCAAGCGTGGCCGTAAGAAGGCAGAGGCAGAAAAGGCGGAGGTTGTTCCCGCCGAGTAAGATTGGAGGGATTAAATGACCGCATTTTCGGAAATATACGACAAGTTCTACGAGCTGGTTGAAACTGATAGTAATTTCTTTCAGTATTTCGACTTAACCGAGAATGAAGTGCGAGATCTTGTACATGACCGTGCAAAAAGTTATTTGATGGAGTCACTTTCTGTGATTACCAGAAACATTGAACCGGAAGAGGATTTTAGTTTCGATGATTACGATTCAGAACTAGAAGAGTTTAATTCAGATCTCACATTCGATGAGATTGATATGTTAGCGCATTTGATGTTGGAGCAACATTTTAAGCGTGAGTTTGGAAAATTGAAAGCGTTTAGTGCGCAAGACCTTCCTACGAGTTTACAGGTATTCTCCCCTGCTAACGAGCGCACGAGTATTCGTGCTCTTGTGAAAGACATTCACGAGGAGAATATGACGATGTTGGACAACTATATGGCAAAAGACCGCTCGACCCGCAAGCGTAAGACCATCGACTATGATACATACGCTTCCTACTCTGAGTAAGGAGGTGTACCGATGGACTTTTATACGAGGGTGCGAGCTGTTGGCGGTGCCGCAAAGATGTCTAATAAAAAGGATGTCAAAATTGCTTTTGCGAAACGTGACTTCGCTGCACACTTCAAGGATAGTGTTGACTATGAGGATAATACTCTTGTAAATGGTTTATCTCAAAAGCTGGTTGTTAGCCGCAGTAATAGTATTGCTAAGGAAAAGAAAATCTAGGCTTATCCTGGTGATTCTTTGAATCTTGGCGACATTGTTGACTGCTACAATTGTAAATGGCTGGTAACTGAGATTGAACCAAACGATGAAATTTTTCTTCGTGGCAAGATGGAGTTATGTAACCGCCAGATTCAATGGCAGAACCCGATTACTGGCGAGATAGTCTCTCGCTGGGCAACATTAAGCAAGCCTTATTACGCAAATAATAAGGAACTTGTTATGACTTCACTGAGTCAGCGTGAGTATAAGGTGCAGATGCCTTTTGATGATGAGACTGCGTTGATTGATCTTGATAAGCGCTTTATGCTGGAAATTATCAATGGAGAACCGAAAACATATGTTACGACTTCTGTTGACCAGAGCACAGAGCGCTATGAGTTACATGGTAAGACGCAGGGATTCCTTGTATTGAATATCCGGCAGGATCAATACAACAGTAAGACGGATAATGCCGAGAAAATGATTTGTGATTACTTTGAGCCGAATAAGAGCAATGAGCCGGATACTGACTCTCAGGTGACTGCTGCTATTAAGTACGCAGGCAAGCCGGAAGTTCGTGTTGGTGGCTCTTGGAAGAAATTCACTCCGGTGTTCACAAGCATTACAGGTGAAGAGGTTGCGGAAACTCCTGTGTGGAGTACAAAATGTCTTGATGAATTCAAGGAATTTGTTGAAGTGCAGGCTGCCGACGATGGTACTTTTAAAATTCGTATTTTGAATAACAGTATTATGGATGGCGCGACTGTAAAAATTTCTCTGACAAATGCTGATGGTACGGTAAGTGCATCCATCGAGTGTAAGGTGGTGAATCTACTGTGACAACGAGTGAATTGATTACGGACTACAAAAATAAACTAGCTTTGAAGTTGGTCAATACGGAAGGGCTTGTTGAGGCCATGGGCAATGATGATATCGAAGAGCCCGATGAGGCAATTTATACTTATATTTTCCCCTATTTTCATATCCCTGACACGATTGAAGCAGCACATAGCTATATTTGTTTCAAGGTAAACATGACCGACCGCAGTAACATCAATGATTGGTACGAGAACTTCACCCTGACCGTATGGGTTATTGTAAATCAGGCATTGATGAAGATGCCTTCTGGTTATGGTGGTGCAACACGAGTTGATTATCTGAGTGGCATTGTTGAGAAGCAACTGCACGGTAGTACAATTTTTGGTATTAAACAGCTCAAAATCACGTCAAACGTCGAAGATAACATGGATTTACATCATCGAGTTCGCATTATGACATTCAAGACTCAGGACTTAGATGACCTAGTGGGGTGCAACTAATGGAACTTCGAGAGATGTACGAGCCGAGTTTGATGATGGGTGAAGACTTCCCTATCAATGACAAGATTATGGTTCGGATGCCGACTGTTGGCGAAATTATCCGCTTTGGCGAAAAGAAATATTTCTCGTTGGTGTATTTGTTTTGTTCTACTTCGAGTGATTATAAAGTGCAGCTTGATTCTATTGGTGTGGACTGGCAGGACTTATCGGACTTCGATATGTTCCGTCAGCTTTTTATTGGCAATAAAGACCAAGATATGTCGATTCTTCTCGGAGACTTAGATACTAAAAATTTTGTGATGGCAAAAGACAACAAGACTGAAGAAATTGTTCTTGTGAACAAAAAGACTGGTGTTGTGATTGACCGACTCTCTTATGATTTAATGTCTGAGTATCTATGCGCTGCAAATGGCGTTGAGAAGCATTCGGAAAGAGCTGCAAACAAAGCAACGAGACAGGCACTTATTGAAGAAGCGAAAGATAAAATTGAGCTTCAAAAAAACAAACCATACGAATCGCACTTGGCTGAACTTGTACTTTCGATGGCTTGTGTGCAGGGCTTCAAGGCTGATTATTTTCAAGCCATGAAGTATCCAGTGAGTGTCTTTATGAACCATGTAAGAAAGGTTCAGCAAATTAAGAATTACGACAATACGATGCATGGCGTTTATGCTGGCACCGTGGAATTTGGAAAGATTCCAAAATCACAACTGGATTGGACGAGCAAGGCGAAATAAGTCGCCCTGCTCTTTTATTTTATCCAAATAAATTGAAAGGAAATATGATTATGAATTTTGATGAACTGATTATTGATCGGCCTCTCCGAGCTCATAAGTATAACTTTGATGGTAAGCGCATTTGGACAATGAGTAACCTGAAGGATCTAAAACTGACTCTGGGTGGCGAGACTGTTTATGCTCAGGACGAGCTGGGCACCAACATTATGGGCTTTGACCGTTCTAAGACTGCATCCGCCGAGTGGTCTAATGCTCTGGTGCATCTGGGTACTATGGCTGACCAGATGGGTACTGAGAAGCAGATTGCTTCTAGTACTGCAAAGCAGAAGTTTACCCGCGTATTCTTCCTGACTACAGCTGATGGCAAGAAGCTGACTCTGCCTCATGCTCCTGTGGACATCACTACTGGTGTTCCCTTCAAGTACATTGATAAGGTTGATAACCGCAATGTTACCCTGGAAACTTATGAGCTGGGTGCAGAGGCCACTACTAATTTCTCTGTGACTGGCACTGAGGTTACTCTGCCTACTGACAAGTGCAAGGCTGGTGATAAGTTTGCTGTTAAGATGACTTACGAATCTGAGTCTGGTATGGCTATTGACAACAGCGCAAATAAGTTCTCTGAGGAGGGTGTATTTGTCATTGAGGCTCTGTGCTACAATCCCTGTGATAAGGCAACTAAGATTCTGACCAACATCATCTTCCCCTCTGCTAAGGAGGACGCAGCTGTTGAGATTGATTTCAACCATGAGACTACTCATCCTGTGACTATCAATGCAACTCAGGAGTATTGCTCTGAGGATAAGAAGCTGGTTCGCATCGAGGTCGTGGAGGAGTAATAGCTATGGCTGAATCATGGTGTCGTGTATGTGGCAAGATGTACAATGCTTGCCCGCATTGTGATCCATCCAAGTCATGGCGTGTTATCTGTGATACTGAGCCTCACTTTCAGGTGTGGGTGAATACATACGAGTTCCAGATTGGAGTTCGTCCCAAGGAGGAAGCTAAGGCTTGCCTGAACAACCTCCTAAAGTATAAGCGTATCACGCTGGATGAGGTGGAAACTTTCATTCCAGCAGTTCGTGATACATTCCATAAGATTATGGATATGCCTGTAGAGGCTGAAGTCAAATCATCTAGTGATGTAAAAGATGAAACGCCCGTGAAGCCGGTAGTTAAGAAAACATCAAATCGTAAGGGGCGGGCATAACCGCCCCTTCATTTTTTGTGGTGGTTTTATGGAGAAAAAGAACAGAACAAAGTTTAATGTGAGCAAAAATCCAGCAGATAGAACCTATGATGGTGTGGTTTATGATAGCCGTGCCGAGATGATGTTCTATCGGGATATTGTATTACCTGGGCTGGAAAATGGTGAAATCGTAGAGTGCCGTAAACAGGTTCCTTTTGTATTACAGGAAGCGTTCCGCCGGGTCGATAAGGACGGCAAGGATGTAGCTGTAAGAAAAATCGATTATGTGGCAGACTATGAGCTTACATACAGTGATGGCAGTAAACAGGTAATTGATACGAAGGGTTTTGCTGACAGTGTTGCGCTGATGAAGCGCAAGATGTTCTGGTTCCATTATCCTGACGTAGACTACCGCTGGATCACGTACTCCAAAATTGATGGAGGCTGGGTCGATTACGACGACCTAAAAAAAGCTCGAAAAGAGCGAAAGAAATTAAAGCAAGCACAGACGAAACAGACGAAAGGGAGATAAAATGAAGGTTTTAAATTTTCAGGAGCGAAATGAGTTCCTTGATGAAGTAGTTAAAGCATGTACTATTGACGGTGATTATCAGCCCGCACTGCTTGATGTGGTGTTTCGGCTAACCGTTCTAAAGTATTTTGCGGATTATGATTATCGTAGTGAGCCGCAGAGTGAGTGGCCGCGTATTGCTTACGAGTCTTTTAACTTCAAGATTAACAAGGCTGGTTGTGATACTTCTGCATTCTGGGATCAGTACGATTCTCTGGAGAAGGCTGTCCACGAGCAGATTGACCGTTCTCATAAGGAATGGCTTGTTCTTGGTCTCTGTGGCAAGCTCAACGAGATTATTAAGAAGCCTGACCCTATTTCTGATTTCGTTGACTTTATGGAGAACTATTTGAATGATGTGAAGGGTAACTTGAAAGACTTTGATGTTGAAAAGTTTTCTGAAGTAACTTCTGCCCTGCTGGACAATAAGCAGGAGATCTCTGCTGTGCTGGCAAAAGATAAAAAGGAATAAACACTTTTAGAGGTGGGTTGGAGGGAATTTTAATATGGCTACAAGAAGTAAACCGCTGAAGTTATGGGATGCTGAGAAGTTCAAGAACGTAAACCAAGTGTCTTTGAAATACTGGGATAGATATGAGACTGATATGGGCATCCGTGACCTCAGCCCGTCTACTGTTTACAATTATGAATCGGATTTCAAGCAGTGGATGATTTATGTTTTGGATAATCAGGGCAACGCCCCTGTGACGGAACTTGAAGAAGAGGATATTGAGGAATTTCTGTTCTACTGTAAGAAGCATGGAAATAACTCTGCTCGTATGAAGCGGCGCATGAGTACAATTTCTGCGCTATATCGGTATCTTCGCAAGAAGAAAATCATCAAAGAAAATCCGATGGAGTTTATTGACCGACCGACCAAGGATGTGGCTGTTGTGAAGCAGACATACCTTACGCCTGATGAGGTTAAGTTGATGCGAGAGAAGCTGAACGCTCTGGTTGAATCTGCGACCACCGTTCACATGAAGGATAATGCGATGACACTGCGTCTGTACGCTCTGTTCTCACTCTCCACGATGGCTCGTGTCAATGCTGTGCGGAATACACTCTGGAAGTCTATCGATTATGAGAACCGTATGGTACATGATGTTTTGGAAAAGGAAGGCAAAATCGTTGATTTGATGTTTAGTAAGGAAGTTTCTGAACTTTTGAAAGAGCTGAAGGAATACCGCACTGAGCATGATATTGAAGATGGCGGCTATGTGTTTGTTGGTACAAAAATCAATGGTGCATGGATGCCGATTACTTCAAGCACTGCCGGTGATTGGTGTAAGAAAATTGGTGAAATGATTGATGAGCCTACGCTGCATCCGCACGATTTCCGGCACAGTGGTGCTACCCTGCTGAAGAATGCGGGTATGAGTCTGGAAGATGTCTCTTCCCTGCTCAACCATGCTGGCACGGATGTGACCAACAAGTATTATATCAAGAAGGATACGACAAAGATTCAGTCTGCAAAGGATCGGTTTGAGATTTGAGGTGGAATGAATGGGAAGTCTTGCTTCTTCGTATACGAACTTTGATGATTTACTGGCCGGTGTGGTTAGCAGCGTTCAAGACATCCTTGAAGGTGTTGCGCCGGAAATTGAAACGAGACTGCAAGCGAGCATTGTAGAAAACGTACACTCGAAGAGTGGGCGGTCTGACGGAATCGAAAGCAAAAAAAATATCGTAAGTAGCGTTACTACTGACAATAATGTGGTGACCATGACAGTGAAGGATATTGCAAGACCGCAGGCATCGTGGTGCAAAACACTATTCCGAGAAGGAGATAATGCAGCCTTAGAAGGAACAATGTTTGCTAATTGGATTGAGCATGGCTTGTGGATGGATATTGCAGAGTGGAATCGAATGGGGCGACCGAAGGAAAATAAACCAAAGCGTCCTGCACGTCCATTTATTTCAAAAGTCCAAGTTGAAGCGGCTATGCTCGTAAAAACCGCATTACATGAATTGTAATCCCACAATTTATTTGGAAAATTTGAATGAGAGGAGGCTGGCTTGAAGAAGCTGGCCGCTTCTCTTTTTTATTTTGAAAGGAATTGTTGAAAATGGAAAAGAGAGGTGACCAACAGTATGGATGAAAAAGAAAATACTGGCACAGAGTCTTCTGCCGTAACAGCCATTAAGGTCAAGGTTGTTATTGACACAAATAAAAAAGAATTAGACCAGCAATTTAATTCTGTTAAGGAGCATTATAAAGAAAAACCAGTAAAAATTGCTTTTGGAGTAAATCAAAACGACACTATCCGTAATATAAATGATGCACTTGATAAGGTAGTCAAGAGCGGAAAGTTAAAAACTCCAAAGGTTACACTTGATGTTAAGATTGACCAGAGTAAAGTAACTGCACAGCTTAAAAAAGCTATGCAATCTGCGGCAAAGCAGACAGTTAAGGTTGATACCGGAAAGTCTGGTTCTGCAAAAACGCAAGATACTTCAAAAAGTGATATTTCTCGCCTTTTCAGTCTTGCAAATCGTCAAGCAAAGTTAAAAGCGGATGAAGCATCGTTAATTGCTAATGGAAATAAATCATCTGAGTTGAAAGCGGTACAGACTAGATTGAGCGCAATCAACGATGAGATGGATAAACTCAAGACAAAAACAAAAGATGTAATTACGGAATCTCAAAAGTTAAAGCTTGAGGATATCGAAAAAACCGGAAAATTCAATGCTGACAGGAATACTGCAAAAGGCGCTGATTCGGTTGCAAAAGAACTAAAAAAACAAAATCAAGAAATTGCAGATGATTTAAAAAAGACTCTCATATCTCAAGAATCCGAGTATGAAAAATATCAAAAAAAGATTCAGTCCCTTGAAAACTATTCTAAGAATAACTCCAACTATAAAAATGATAATATCAAAAAGTATTTATATGGAGAAGATGGAACTGGAAAAACTTCTGGAAAGTTAAAAGAGTTGCGAGACCAGCTTGCTTCTATTGAGAACACTACACCAGGGAAAGCAATTCAAGACTTTGATAAAAAATGCAAGACTCTTGATACAACTATTGATTCTACAAGTCAACATTTAAAAGAACTTGGATTTGATTTTAGAGATATAAATCAAGCCAATGTTGATATGACGAAGTTTAAGAGTGTTTATGAACGTGCAACGAAGTTAGAAGACTCTATTGCAAATAAAAGTAAATATTCTTAGCTAATTGATAGTTTAAACGGAATAAAAGCTTCTGCTGCTGGCTGTGAAGGCGATGTTACTGATCTTAGTGCAAGACTATCAAACCTTGAGGTTGAGGCCAGCAGATGTGGGGCCACTACAGAAACTCTTAGTCAAAAACTGTCTCGTCTGTTTAAGGAGCACTTCCAGACTGCTATCGCTATGGCTGGCGTTGCAATGGTCAAACAAGGTCTGCGAGAGGTTTATAATAATGTTCTTGAACTGGACACGGCTGTAACAGAGCTTAAAAAGGTCAGTGAAATGACTGGCGACGAGATGAATGAATATCTCGATAGAACTGCAATAAACGCTCGTAAGCTTGGTGCTAATATTTCTGATCTTGTAAATAGCACTGCTGATTGGAAACGACTTGGATATACGGATAAAGACTCTGAAGAGCTTGCTCGTGTGTCTGCTCTTATGGCTAATGTTGGAGACCAGATCGATAATGCAACGACTGCTTCCTCTTACCTAATTTCTGCAATGCAAGGTTTTGGGTTGGTTGCTGATGATGCAGAGCGTCTTCTGGACTGCATGAACAAAATCGCTAATACCGAACCAGTCAGTATGAACGACCTTGGAATTATCATGCAGAAAAGTTCCGCTGCGATGTTTGCCGCCGGAAATACATATCAGGAGACGCTTAGTTTGGCGGCTGCTGTGAATGGTGTACTTCAGGATGCCGATACGAGTGGCACTTTCCTAAAAACTTTGAGTATGTACCTTCGTGCTTCAAAAACAGATGCTGAAAATGCCGGTATTGCAACAGATGGGATGGCAGATTCTGTATCCGAACTTCGATCTGAGTTGAAGCAACTTGCTGGTGTTGATATTATGAAGGATAATAATACCTTCAAATCAACCTATCAGATTATGAAGGAACTTTCTGAGGTTTGGAAAGATCTGTCTGACACAACACAGGCAAATATTACTGAGCTGATATCTGGAAAGCGAGGAGGTCAGAGTGCATCTGCTCTGCTGAATAATTTTAGCGTTGCTGAAGATGCTATGAAGCAAGCGCTTAATTCTAGCGGCAGCGCAATGCGTGAGAACCAGACGTACATGGATTCCTTGCAGGCGAAGCTTAATCAGCTTGATTCTACATTCCAGAAGTTTAGTACGGACTTGATGAAGTCAGATATTCCGAAGTTCTTTGTAAGCCTTGCCACAGTTTTTGTTGACGGCGCGGATAGTGCTGTAAAATTTGCAGGTGCATTACCCACTTTGACAGCTGCTATCTCTGGCGTGTTGTCCGTAATGCAGATGAGCGGAAAGCTCAAGAATGGTGCGGGTAAAGTTAATATGCCCTCTTATATTTGTTGCGTATAAAATATAGGATGCGGCACCATGTAAAAATAAAATAGCCCCTAGAGTGCTGGGAAACCCTAAGAGCCATATCGCCTATATTTATATAATGTAGGAATCGAAAGATAGAAACAAGGATATGGATGCTATATGCTGAGATAAAAGCTCGGTTTTATTATATTGCCAAAATATGGTAATGATTGAGTGCTAAGTAGCGTTTACAATGGGCGGTCAGCAGCCGATCAACTCCCCTATTATATAATGTAGGAGGGTGGAAGGTTCATCGACTAAAAAGGGTCAGTGAGCAACCACTGGAAGGATAGTCAATTCTGGACGAAAGTTCAGAAGTCCACCTCAGACGTAACCAGACGACTTAAAGAAGTAGGTGGAAACGAGGAGACGCGCTATTCTCTGGCGCGATATAAGAAAGAGAAAAATGATTGAATAATTGAATAAAAAGAAAAAGTACACTGTTGTTCGTTGACAGCGTACTCTAAAAAGTGTATAATAAAAGCAACCAAGAGTTCCAATAGACGGTTCCCTCGGTTAGCATCAAACAAATGGAATTAAAATCTGGACAATTTCAATCCCAATGAAGAGCTGCCTACTGGACATAGGCGGCTCTTTTACTTATCACGGCTCTCGCTGTGATGATGTAGCATCTTGAAAATCTCAAGAACAGTCTTAACAAAGCCAGCAAAACCGAAGAACAGCATTGCGACATAGTAGACAGTCTGAATGTCAAAATTCATGGCAACATCCTCCTTCCGACAATATTGCCGGAAGGCAGTTAAAGAAATACACGCTCCTTCTTGCCTTCCGGCTACTGGGAGGGTGACCGCCTATTTTTACATCTATGATTGGACAAGTTCGATGTGGAACTCCTGATTGCCCATTTATTATACACGCATCGACACGGCTGTGTCAAGACTCTATAATGTAATTTATAATACATGAAAAACAGGTTGCTTTTTTGAAATTTTCTGGCTATAATAAAAGTACAATCGCGTATCAAAAATATACGGAGGTATTTATTATGCCCAGACCTAAAGGTAGCAAGAATAAAGCAAAGGTTCTCGATGGCGTCGATTATGCAGCACAGATCGCCGAAAAGAATACTGCCGCAGAATCTCTTGCTGAAGAAATCGCAGCACTCGGCACCAATATTGCTGCACTGAATGCTGAGAAAAAAGCTAAGGAAGCTGAATTGAAGAAAATCAATAAAGAGATTGTAAAGCTCGAAAAGAAAAAGGCTGATGCCGATGAAAAGATTGCCGCAGAGCTGAATCGTAAAAAGGCAGAAGATATCGTTGCTAACGCACTAGCAAATGGCATGACTGCTGAAGAAATCGCTGAACTTCTAAAATAAGGTATCATCATAATGAACAAACCCGACTTCCCTACTGCTGGGAGGCCGGGTGTTTTAAATGTTCACGAAAAGTCCATTGCTATTGATTGTGTTTTAGCGTATACTATGAGTGAAAGAAGGAAGGTGTAAGCATGGTACTGCTAAATCAAGTGTCTGACTGGTTTCTTAGTAAAGAATCAATGACGCACAAGAAGCTTCAAAAGCTTTGCTATTATGCACAGGCATGGTACTGTGCTCTTTATGACGATGGTCCTTTGTTTGAAAATGAAATTCAGGCATGGGTTCACGGCCCTGTAATTCCTGATCTCTACCATCGATATTCTTGTTATGGGTGGGAGCCCATTCCTAAAGTTGATTTTAACGAGGGTATTCTAAACGAACGTGTTCTAAACATTCTTGATTCCGTATATAGCACTTATGGACCATACGACGGCGATCAGCTTGAAGCTTCAACTCATTCTGAAACTCCGTGGCAGAATGCTCGCAAAGGTCTTGAGCCTTGGGAACCCGGTACGGAAGTAATCACTTATAAAGCAATGAGGGATTTTTACAAAGCACTCTATGAGCAAGGACAGGCAGACTAAATTCAAACTTCCCGTACCAAAATGCACGGAAGTAAAAACGGAAGTATTTCCACATAATGGAGCCAAAGCTGAACAAAATAGTTTAACTTTTTCTTTTGCTTGTTTTGATAGAAATCATGATTTATTTAATCTTGGTGGAGATGCGGAAGATAAAACAGTTGGCGGTGCGTGGTTTCTTGATCTGCTCGATTGCCTAAAAAGTGTTAGCAATAAAAAAATTTCAGAAATTAGAACTTCGTTACATGATTTACATCCGATTGATTGGAGTAAAACAAATGCTTCTGCTCCAGATGGTGATGAACAACATGAATATTGGCAGTTCAGAATTAACAAGTCAAAGGGCAGAGTAATTGGATTTATTGTTAATGGAATAGAACATTCTGTATTCTATGTTGTTTGGCTTGATCCGCATCATAATCTTACTGACAGTGAAGGATATGGCGGAAAAGTTTGGTTTAAACGACCGGTTTCCGAAGCTGAAATAAGGCAATTAGAGCTTGATGGTATAAAGAAAAAGTATGCCGACTTACAAAAGGACTATAATCTTTTGTATGATACATTAAATCCAGAATAGGACGGGATTGTGGTTGCGAGGCGCTAGTGAACTCTAGTATGCCATTTCAGATGACTGACTGTGTAGACAGTTAATCGGACGAGTAATCAATCAGTCGAACCCGTTTTTAAGAAATTTCGCTCCTTACCGATCTGGTG
>PPYF01171819.1_pt1 | contig 35979 bp, 37 predicted proteins | sample 1559871 | NCBI WGS metagenome assembly PPYF01 (sample SAMN08240021, study PRJNA423297) | Human gut metagenome, whole genome shotgun sequencing project.
TTATGTGAACTGAACTGTGTTTTGTTAGCGGGGGATGTTTATTGATGATTCGGGAGTGTTTAAGACCTGATGGCGTTATCCGTCGTGGTGAAGTCACCATTGTTTTTGACCCGAAGGGCGATGCCGATCTGATGAAGCGAGTCTGGGCTGAAGCACACCGTGCCGGCCGGGGTGATGCGCTGTATATTTTCCATCTGGGCTGGCCTGAAATATCTGCCCGCTATAACGCCGTCGGGCGTTTTGGCCGGGTGTCAGAAGTGGCGTCCCGCGTGGCGGGCCAGCTGTCAGGAGAGGGGAACAGTGCGGCGTTCCGTGAGTTTGCCTGGCGGTTCGTCAACATTATCGCCCGGGCCCTGGTGGCACTGGGCGAGCGTCCGGATTACACCCTGATTATGCGCTATGTGAACAATATCGCCGATCTGTATATCCGTTACGCAGAGAAGGTTATCCGTGAGCAGCTTCCCTCGCTGCAGGCTCAAATTCAGAATAACGAGCAGGTTCTGGGGGATGATGATGTCCCGCGGAATATGCAGGGGCAGCCGGATGCGATACGTATCTGGTCCATTGAGGTGGCACTCAGTTCAGAAGAGGGGAAGCAGTTGTATGATCCCATTCTGGATGGTCTGCGTAGCGCAGTACGCTATGACCGTACCTATTTTGATAAAATTGTGGCTTCCCTGCTGCCTTTGCTGGAGAAATTGACCACCGGGAAAACCGCGGAGTTGCTGGCACCGGACTATCTGGATATGAGCGATTCACGACCGATTTTTGACTGGGAGCAGATAATCCGCAAAAAGGCCGTGGTGTATATCGGCCTTGATGCGCTCAGTGACAGCGAAGTGGCCAGCGCCGTGGGAAACTCCATGTTTGCCGATCTGGTGAGCGTGGCGGGTCATATCTACAAGCACGGTATTCATGCCGGGCTACCGGGAGAGGGGGAGAGCAAGGTCCCGATTAACCTGCACTGTGATGAGTTCAATGAGCTGATGGGTGATGAATTTATCCCGCTTATTAACAAAGGGGGCGGCGCCGGCATGCAGGTGACGGCCTACACCCAGACCTCATCGGATATTGAGGCCCGGATCGGCAATGCGGCCAAAACGGCTCAGGTCCAGGGTAACTTCAACAATCTGATTATGTTACGTGTCAGGGAGAACCGTACCTCCGAACTCCTGACCACGCAGCTGCCGCAGGTGGAGATTTACACCAAGACGCTGGTCTCTGGTCATCAGGATACCGATATCAGTGCGGGCCAGGATTTTACCTCCAGTACGCAGGATCGTGTCGGGACGGTCAAGGTGCCGTTGCTGGAGCCGGCTGATGTGGTAACACTACCGAAAGGGCAGGCATTCGCCCTGCTGGAAGGCGGGCAATTGTGGAAAATCCGCATGCCGCTGCCTGCCGGTGATGTGGATGATAAACTGATGCCGCAGAGTATTGCGAAAATTGCCGAGGAAATGCGCCGCAATTATCACAGTGGTGATGCGTGGTGGAATGATGCGCCGGCCATTGTGCCAGCAGGAGGTGAACGTGGCTGAACCTCAGCGTAATAGTCCTCCCCCGCCCCGGCCGGAGAAGCCACATGGTTTGCTTTATAATGTGTTCTGGGGCTGGCCCTGGGCATTGATCGGCATGCTGCTGGGTTCGCTGATGCTGAGCCTGCTGATTGAGTACACCGGCATAGCGTTCTTCTGGCCGGAAGCGGGGGCAGCCCACAGCGAGGCTGTGATGAATACCGAACTGGGCTGGTTGTCGACAGAATTCACCCGCAGCCTGTTGCTGTCTGAGCCTTCTGTGACTGTTGTTAAATGGGTAACAGTAGCGTATCAGTGGCTGTTTGTTGACAGTGGGTTTACTGGCTGGATAAAGCAGCAGAATGTGTTGCAAACTGGCAGCGATAACGAGCTGACCCGTAATCTGAACAACTGGAGTGGGTGGCTCGCGGGCTATCTACATGAATATCTGATGGCGACCGTATGGATATGCGTGATTACCCTGGTGCGGGTAACCATACTGGTTCTGTCAGTCCCGCTGTTTCTGATGGTGGTGCTGGTTTCGCTGGTCGAAGGGCTGGGACGCAGGGATCTTCGGCGCTATGGGGCGGGTTATGAAAGTTCGTTTGTTTATCACCATGCTAAAAAGATGGTGAAACCAGCTATCGTAGTACCCATGATGCTGTATCTTTCCTGGCCGACGGCGGTATACCCCAACCTGTTGCTGTTGCCTGCTGCCATATTGCTGGGTGTCGCTATCACGGTCACCACGGCTTCATTCAAGAAATATCTTTAGTTATCAGAGCTGGACGAAGGCGTACAAAACTTGTTTTTGTACGCCTTCGTCAGCAGACAAGCCCCTGAACAGTCACTCACTGGCGCGTCAGCCTTATTTTGCTGTCGTTCTTGCTAGCATCGGATACTATCGGCGTTTCCTTTGTCTTGGGCGTTGTTACACCACAGCGCTAAACTTAATCTGACAGGCTGTTCTGTGCCAAAAGCGTATGTTGCTAACATCAGTCTGTTTTAATCAACGGGGAGCAGGTCAATGATGCTGAATTTTCAAAAATTAAGCTCAAAGTACACAATATGACCGATTATTTTGTTTACCAACTGAAGTTGCAAGTGGGTAAAGAGTATGAACATTACCGAACAATGGTACTGACGAAATTTCCGCAGGCATAAAAAAGCCCTTCAGGGCTTTTTGTCGTTGTCGGCTGGCGGCTGTTCATTAGTAAAACTCTTAACGCCTAATCCAGTTGGATCATCCGCAGGCAACAATTTATCAACCAATCCCTTTGCTAGAGAATTAGCAGTGGCGCTTAAAGTTGGGTTTATCATTGCCAATAAACCTACTATACAAGCTGTTGCAATTGCTCCACCTAAAACACTTATTACTGAGCCGCCAATGACTTTCAATAAAGCTAGTGAATTTCTTTTCCACCAACCTGGCTTAGTCTGGTTAACAGCCCAATCATTTGTTTTTACAGTCCATTCTTCACGCGCTTTTTTTTCAGCATCTAACGCACGTTGCTTCAACTCATCAACTTCAATCTTATGAGCATTTTCGAGAGCAGTAATTGCCCCTTGATGGGCCAAATTGATGTCAGGCATAGCATTCTGAACCGCCTGTGTCTCTATCTCTTTGATAAGTAAATCGGCTTTGCTTCTGTAGGTATCGAGCCATTGGGGATCGTTCGCAACGCTATCGTGCCATTCCTGTAACTTCTCAGGGACTAATGCTTCTCCATATTTAGCGTGAAAAAACTCTGCCCGTTCGTCTTTATGGGATTTATAAATTGCATATGATATTAATTGCGGGGCATCTGTTCTGTTTTTAACCAGTTCCCTGAATACATATTTCTTTTGCTGTCCCGTCATAATCAATCCATAAAAAGCGCCCCAATCGGGGCGCTTAATGATAACCGTTATTGAGCTGCTATTCTGGAGATCGAGGCTGACCCAACAGCTATATTTTCGCCATGATCGGCAGAATCCAGCTGACAATCAAATTCATGAATTGTCACGCCAACCTCATATTTCTGATGGCCATCTGTGACTAAACGACACTGGCGAAATGATTCATAACCTGCGCTTACTACGGCTGCTTGTGCGCGGTTTAGATTGGTTGTATTTAAGCCGTAGAATCCTTCATATGGCTCATTCAGATTCACAATGTGCATGTCTAGCACAGCACGATTTGGAACTTCATGTTCGTGCTTACCGAGGCTTACCCTCCTTTCATGAATCTGTTTCAGCGCGGATTTCGCCATATCGCGGATTTCATCAGGTTCAAAACCTGGAATGAAGTAGTTGTCTTTCATAGTTACTCCCCCCGACATTTTCCTCATTTTACACGTTCGACAACCGTTTGTGCAAATAATCCCCAATGCAAGAACTGTATGAAGGTTTTTGCCATAACTTGTTGCCCGTAGCCTGGCTCGATAACTCTGATGATATTGGCGCAAACCGCACGCGACACTTTGGTGAGATGATGCTGGAACACTTCGCGAAGAAAGCCATTCGCTTTCGACCCCATACAATCTAAACAGCTCAGATGTTCGTCTGATAGATGTCTATCTTGGTGAAAAATTCCGAATGACTTCAGCCGTCATATGATTGAATTTGCCTTCCTTCTCAATGTTGGCATTTCCAACTTCTCCGCATAAATTTTCAAAAACGCAAAAAGAGTTTATCGCTGACCAGCTTCCCGGTCCTGCGCATCCTGTACGCACCTGTTAATCCTCAAGGAGGTGCGTATGAACCATCCCCGTCCGGCCTGGAGATATATTGCCTGCATACCGGGCATCACCGGTCTGTTGCTGTTGGCCACATTGTCCACGACTGTACAGGCGGCAGAAAAAGACGAGCTTGCCTCAGCCCAGCGCCAGCTGGATCAGGTGCAGGCCTCGCTTGAACGTGCCCGTGTAGCGGCGGCCCAGGCCGATCCTGCTGAGCAAGGGCGTTTCTTTTTTGACTACCGTCAGGCCACATCCGATTTAAACACCATTCGTGCCGGTATTGACCGCTATCTGGAGCCATCCCGGTCCCAACCCCGGGCTTCATCTGTCAGCGGCAATTATCGTCGGGAGCGTCCCTGATGGGAATGACCTCCGCACAATCCACAGCCTTTAAAGCTGCTTCCGGCAATGTCGAGGTCAGCATTCTGCACCTGGTCTGCATCGGTGTGTTGCTGGCCTTTCTGTTTTTGTGGGCCGCATGGGCACTGTCCGATGTGTGGACCGGCTGGAGTAACGAGAAAGTTCGGAATGCTGCGCTGGGTCGCTTTGCTATCCGGGCCGTGCTCCTGCTGGTTGTGAGTATCTGGATGTTTGCCAGTTGAATTAATCAATCAATTTCTGGAGAAGAATTTATGTATCACTTTGCGTCTGTTGCCACCCGCGTGCGTCGTGGTATTGATCGCGTTATTAACCGTACGTTCACGCTGGCGCTTCTGGTCTGGCTGACCTGTAAACCCGCATTTGCTGACCTGCCAACGGTTGAAGCGCCAACCTCTAATGGCGGATCTGGTCTGATGGGACAGATCAAAGGCTATCTGCAGGATGGTGTCGTTATTGGCGGACTGGTGGTGGCCGCCATTGCGTTCATTAATGTGGCGATTGCTGCAGTCCATACCTTTACCGAGGTCCGGAATGAGAAGTCAACCTGGACGAAGTTTGGCTCCATCATCGTAGTGGGGGTGGTGTTACTGGTTGCTGTTATCTGGCTGCTGGGCAAGTCCGCCGACATTATTCTCTGAGGCGACCCCATGCAGACCATTCGCTTTTTACCTGACCGTCTGAACAGTGAACCGGTGGTGTTTCGCGGATTCACTACACCGGAGATGGGGCTTGCCGCCCTGGCCGGTCTGGGCGTGGGTCTGCTCCTGTCTCTGCCATTTATTCCTCTTGCCGGCTGGGTCATTATCCCGACCGGCATGCTACTGGCGCCGTTACTGGTTATCGGTTTCGGTGGCCGGTGGCTGAGCCGCATTAAACGCGGCAAGCCGGAAAACTATATCTGGCAGCGGCTGGAGGCGTTCAAACGTCGTCACAGCCTGGGCAACCCGACACTGATCGTTGATGCCCGGGGATGGTCCCTGAAACGAACCGGGAGAGAAAAATGAGCCGTTTTCGTCATGCGGTCAAAGACCGGGATCAGCATATTCTGACACTGCGTATTGCCTGCGGTGTGCTGGCCTTTTTCCTGTTAATCACCTGCGCCGGCTGGATGCTGGCCCCAAACAAACTGACTGTCCATAACCCACCTGATTTACGTACTGGCAGTACCCGACCCTGGTGGGAAGTACCGGCGTCATCGGTCTATTCCTTTGCCTTCTATATTTTCCAGCAGCTCAACGCCTGGCCGAAAAATGGTGAAGTGGATTATCCGGCAAAAATTCATGCGTTGTCAGCCTATCTGACGCCGGGTTGCCAGGACTATCTGAATGCCGAGGCCAGGAAAAGAAGCAACGCCGGTGAACTGACTGACCGTGTTCGCGTGGTTTATGAAATCCCCGGCCGTGGTTATCAGTCGAAGAGTGTCAGCGTTATCAGCAGAGACAGCTGGGTGGTACGTCTCGACCTGGTGGCGGATGAGTATTTTCATGCTGAACCGGTAAAACGCGCCTTGGTCCGTTATCCACTGAAAGTTGTGCGCTGGGAGGGGGATGCTGAACGCAATCCGTTTGGTCTGGCGCTGGACTGTTATGACGGTGTACCGCAGCGTCTGGAGGCTGCACCACCGACGGAAATTTCCGCGAAATCAGGAGTGTTTCAGTGATGAAGACCCGTAATGATACCCGCGCCGGGCTGATGGCGTTGTCCCTTTTGCTGTCGCCGCTGGTCTCTCTGAACAGCGAGCTGGCTAAGGCTGATGAATTTATGAAATGGGAGCGTATCCCGTTGCAAATCCCGCTGCAGGTGGGGCTGGAACGGGTGGTATTTGTGGATAAAAATGTCCGGGTGGGTTTTCCTCCGGCACTCAACGGTAAGCTGCGTGTGCAGAGTACCGGCGGGGCTGTCTACCTGAAGGCCGACAGCGCTTTTCCTCAGACGCGGGTGCAGTTGCAGGATGTGGAAAGCGGTGAGGTTATTCTTCTCGATGTCACCGCCGGTGAAAAAGGTCCTTCCGAGCCCGTTCGTCTGGTCTACAGCGGCGAGGTGAACACGGTAAGCAGTGCGGCCGATACCCGTCGGCAGGCGGAAAACAGCAGCATCCAGCCGGGAAGTGATGACGGTACACAGGCGAAGCGTAAAAAGGTGCAATACAGCGCCCCCGTTCCGGTATTGCTGACCCGTTATGCTGCTCAAAGCCTGTATGCGCCGTTGCGTACGGTAGAAGCCGTGCCGGGTATCCGCCCGGTGAATCCGCATTTACCCAAACGCCTGACAACACTGTATCCGTCTGAAGCCATAACGGCCACGCCGCTAGCCGCCTGGGGCGTGGCAAATCGCGCCGTAGTGGCCGTCCGTCTGCAAAATACTGCCAGCCGCAGGATTGTACTGGATCCCCGGGCCCTGCAGGGACAGTTTGTCGCGGCGACGTTCCAGCACCGCTGGCTGGGGCCGGTGGGCACGCCGGAAGATACCACCACAGCCTATATCGTGACGGGCACGCGGCCGGAAAGCGCTTTCATCGCTGAACCTTCCCCGATGCGTAAGGTTGTTCATACCGCGAAGAAGGGGGTTAACCATGCAGATTAAGTCCAATGCCATGGTGAAATTCATTGTTCCCGCAGTGGTGGTGGCGGGGCTGGCTGTGGGCCTGAAAAGCTGTAAGGGAGAGCGTTCACCTGAGAATGCATCGGGTGATGTGACGACGGTACTGAAAAATCTCTCACAGGATGAGCTTAAGGCGCTCGGAGTGGAAGGTGATACGCCGGAAGATACCCTGCGTACGCTGATAGGTCGGCTGAATGACGTTCGCGATCGCCAGAAAACGCTGGATAAGCAGAATGCCGATTTGCTGAAAGAGAATGAGCAACTGCGTAAACGCGGCACTAATGTATCCGGTCAGGTTGACGAGGCAGTGCAGGGGCTGCGTAAAGAGTATGACAAACGTCAGCAGCAGCTACACAACGAACAGACCAGCCTGCTGGCAAAAGTGCAGACACTGTCAGAACAGCTGAAAACCACCGACCGTGGTGCAGCAAGTGCAAAACCGGCTTCTGACAGCGATATTCCGCTGGGTCTCGGTCTGGATGGTCTGGGTGGCAGCACCCATGGTACCGCCACTCGGGGCGATGATGGTCTGATGTGGGTGACGCCAGGCGATCAAAAAGCGGTCGATCCGCGCGATGCCGCCAGTGGTAAGGCTTCACCGCAATTTCCCACTTCATTTCTGGACAACAATCCTCTGACCCGGCAGAAAGCGGCCTATGAGCAACAGGTTAAGGGGCACACGAATGAGAAGGGGGCACAGGACAGCGCTGAACCTGTTTACACCCTGCCGGAAAATTCCACCCTGGTGGGCAGCCGGGCGATGACGGCGTTACTGGGCCGCATCCCGATTAACGGCACGGTGACTGATCCCTATCCTTTCAAGATCCTGATTGGCAAAGACAACCTGACCGCCAATGGGATTGAACTGCCGGATGTGGAGGGGGCGATTGTCTCCGGCAGCGCCAGCGGTGACTGGACTCTCTCCTGCGTTCGTGGGCAGGTGAACAGCATCACCTTCGTTTTTGCTGACGGTACGGTCCGTACCGTGCCCCAGCCAGACGTCAGTGGGAAAAACACCGGCAACGGCAATACGCAGAATAAAACCGGTACCGACGGCGGCATCGGCTGGATTTCGGATAATGACGGTATTCCCTGTATCAGCGGTACCCGCAAGTCTAACGCGTCAACGTATCTGCCTACTCTCTTTGCGCTCTCTGCTGCCGGCGCTGCCGGGGAAGCACTGAGTGAGGGGCAGTACACCACGCAGAACAATGTTAACGGGATTTCATCCACGCTGACCGGCAGTGCCGGCGAAGCGGCGCTGGGGAAAGCCCTCTCAGGTGGCATGAGTGAGACCACTGACTGGGTTAAGCAGCGCTATGGGCAGACGTTTGACGCGATTTATGTGCCGCCGGGTGCGAAGCTGGCCGTGCATATCACCCGCCAGCTTGCCATTGACTATGAAGATAACGGCCGCAGGGTTCGCTACGATTTCACCCTCCCGGGTGGGGTCAGCGACAACGGCGGTCTGGACTGAAGGGGAAACGAATGAATCTGAAACCGATCGTTATGGTATTCACCGTTGCGCTGTTGCTGAACGGCTGCGCGACGACAAAAGAAGAGATGCTGCCGACTGGCGAGCATACCATGCTTGAACTGTGGAACGGGGCAGACGGTGAAGGGGGAACCACTCGTCAGTCCGCTGTTGCGAGGGACACGCTGCGTCGTCCGTTAACCGACGATGAACACCGGAAAGGTACACAGGACGATCGCAGCTACAGCCGCTCGCAGGAGAGTGAAATTTCACAGCAATTCTCCCGGTTGCCCAACCCGGATATGGTGATGTACCTGTATCCCCATCTGGCTGGCGGCAACACGCCAGTGCCTGGCTATAGCACTGTATTTCCTTTCTACAGCCAGACACAGTATGCGATGCCAGGTGAACGTACGGAGGCGCTGTAATGTTTTCTCTTTTCGGCCGTAAAAATGAAGTGAAACCAGACGGCACGCCAGGGCAGCCAGAGGGGAAGGATTCTCCTCTGGTTATTCATGGTCGGGAGCCACTGACGCGACCGGGCCGGATGACCCGGCAGGAAGAGTCAAAAGTGTATCACGCCAACCCGTCCATCATTGATTATCTGCCCTGGGTGGAATTCCTGGATGAAGAGGAGTGTCTTCTGCTTGAGGACGGTATTTCTGTCGGTGCGGTTTATGATGTGACGCCGGTGGCCACGGAGGGACGTACGGATGACAGGCTCGAGCAGATCCGCGATACGGTAGAAGATGCCCTGCAGGACAGTTTTGATGAATATGACGAGAATCCCTGGGTGGTACAGTTCTTCTGCCAGGATGAAGATGATGCTGAATCGTATCTGGACCACTTACGCGGTTACGTGAAACCGCATGCGCAACGCACGGCATTTACGGAAGCCTGGCTGGGTGAAATGGAACGTCATATCCGTAGTATCTCGCGGCCGGAAGGGCTGTTTACCGATGCGTTGATCACCGGTCAGCCGTGGCGCGGCCAGCAGCGTCGCACCCGTATGGTTATTTATCGCTGGATCGGGAAATCTGCGTCCCGGGACCCGATGCCGCCGGTGGCGATGCTCAACCAGGCGTGTGAACGTGTGGTAAGTGCGCTTGGCGGGGCCGGTATTCGTTGTACCCGCCAGAACGGCCTGCAGGTTCACAGTTGGCTGCTGCGCCTGTTTAATCCGTCTCCGGACTGGGTGGAGAAATCCACACTGTATCATCAGGCGGCGTATGCCGATCCGCGCAACTTCCCGGCGGGCGTGGCACCGGTCAGCAATGATTTTGCTGAAACGCTGTGGTTTACGCCACCCGTTTCGGATCCGGAAAACGGCGTATGGTGGATAGATAATAAACCACATTGTGCGCTGCCGGTTGAGAGACTGCGTACTCCACCAGAGCCGGGTACCATTACCGGTGAACAGGCCCGTGGTGAGAAAAAAATCAACGCGCTGATGGATATGTTTCCGGAAGGGACACTGCTGTGCATGACGATTGTTGTGCAGCCGCAGGACAGGCTGGAAGAACAGTTTAACCGCCTGTCGAAAAATGCCGTCGGGGAGAATACCGAATCCGGCCGTGTCCGCCAGGATGTGAAAACGGTGAAAGAGTATCTGGGAAACCGGCATAAGCTGTATCGTGCCGGGATCACCTTCCTGCTGCGCGGGGATGATATGGATAATCTTAAGCGTAAACGTCTTGATTTGACCACCGTATTGCTTGGGGCCGGTCTGCAGCCGGTTCGACCGGAATTTGAGGTGGGGCCGCTGAATACCTGGCTGCGGGCGCTGCCAATGTGTTTTAACCCGGACAGCGATAAAAAATACTGGTACACCCGTCTGACCTGGGTACAACACCTTGCGGGGTTGCTGCCGGTTACCGGGCGGGAAACCGGTACCGGCAACCCGGGTTTCAGCTTTTTTAACCGCGGCGGCGATATTCTGACGTTTGATCCACTGAACAAGTATGATCGTACCCAGAATGCGCATCTGTTGTTGTTCGGACCGACGGGGGCAGGTAAGTCGGCCACGCTGTGTTATGCCTTTTCTCAGCTGATGGCGGTTCACCGGCCACGTCTGTTTATCGCTGAAGCCGGGAACAGTTTTGGCCTGCAGGCTGATTATTTTGAAAGCCTTGGACTTTCTGTCAACAAGATAAGCGTCAAACCGGGTAGTGGGGTCAGCCTGCCGCCGTTTGCCGACGCGCATAAACTGGTCGAAGAAGGGCTGGCAGCACATGCTGTTGATGAAAGCGACCTCCCCGATATTGATGCTGACAGCGATGGAGAGGGTGAAGACGAGGATAAACGGGATATTCTCGGTGAGATGGAGATTTCAGCCCGGATGATGATAACGGGCGGCGATCCGAAAGAAGAAGCCGAAATGAAGCGTGCCGACCGGGCTATGATCCGTGAAGCGCTGCTGATGGCCGCGCATGCAACATATAAAGAAGGGAGGCAGATGCTGCCTTCTGACCTGCAGAAAGCGTTATACAGCATTGCCGGTGATGACAGCGATGAGGGGCAGAATGTCCGTAATGCCCAGCGTAAGGCGAAAGCCGCAGAGATGGCGGAGGCGCTGGGGATGTTCACTCAGGAAGGCAGCTTTGAGGCGGAGCTGTTCAACCGCGAGGGGGAGTTGTGGCCTGAAGCGGATGTGACCCTGGTGGATCTCGGTCATCTGGCGCGTGAGGGTTATGAAGCGCAGATGGCGCTGACCATGGTGTCAATGACCAACATGATTAACAATATTGCGGAGCGGGACCAGTATCTCGGCCGCGATATTGTCTTCGCGGTGGATGAGGCGCATATCGTGACGGTTAATCCACTGTTGTCGCCGTATATGACCAAAGTGGTCAAAATGTGGCGAAAGTTGGGGGCCTGGCTGTGGCTGGCCACGCAGAACCTGAAGGACTTTCCGGATATTGCGGAGAAAATGCTGAACATGGCGGAGTGGTGGATTTGCCTCACCATGCCACCGGAGGAGGTGAAAGATATCAGCCGGTTCCGTGCGCTCACGCCTGAACAGGAAGCCGTACTACTTTCCGCCCGCAAGCTGTCAGGTTGCTATACCGAAGGGGTGGTGCTGGCCAAACGTATTGAGGCGCTGTTCCGTGCTGTTCCCCCCAGTCTGTATCTCGCGCTGGGCATGACGGAGAAAGAGGAAAAGGCGGAACGCCGGGCGCTGATGCGTGAGCATCACTGTAGCGAACTGGATGCGGCGAAGCTGATTGCCCGTAAACTGGACCGGTTGCGAGGACTGACTGACGCACACGACGAGGAGAGCACAGCAGCATGATGACGCTGAAGTATCCGGTTCCCTGTGTTTGCGGTAATGACAACCCGGATAACACTGTTTTCACCCTGCCCCCGCAGGGTGAACCCGGGATATCAGTGGTGACGCAGGTTAATCTGCAACGTCTGAGCGAACACATCCGACAGCGAATGAACGGCCCGGTGACCGTTACCTGTCACCCTCATCGGGTGGGCCAGAGCAGTTGTGTGGCGGTGACGGTGGAGGGCAGACTCCGCAGAGCGGTTAATATTCTTATCACCGTTAGTGGGCAGGGAAGCTGGCCGGCAGAGGAGGAGTACGAACATCCCCGCTGGTATATTACCGTGACGGACGCGGCCGATATGCTCTATCTGGTACTTTGGTTAGGTGATATATTAGACTAAATTTTAAATAACTTGATGGTTTGGCCATTCTCCACTGGCCTACTATCAGGCGACAATGGCGGCGGACTGGCGGAGCAATACCGGGTAGGTGATTAGGAACCAAGTCAGTCAATGGTAAGGAATTGGTATGGCTCTATTGGATGTAATAAAAGGCTGTTGGTCAGCAAAAGAAACTGGTGCTTCGATTAATGAACGACAGGGAGTCTATGATACCTTAACGCCGAAAATAATTACTGATAGCAGTGTTGAACCTTATTTTGATGCGCTGGATTTTGCTTTTTCCAAATCAGATGTGAAAAATATTGCTATTACTGGACCTTATGGTGCAGGTAAAAGCACAGTTATTCTTTCTTATCTTAAATCTCGCCTTAAAAAAGATTTTATCAATGTGTCACTTGCTGATTTTTCCTTATCAGGAAAGAGTGAAAAATCGGAATCAGAGAACGTAGAGATTGAATTAAGCATACTCCAGCAGATCCTGTACAAGGAAAATAAAGATAATCTTCCTGATTCACGTATTGATCGGATTCAGAATAGAAATAAAAAACACATTTTTTCTCTGTTCGCTACTGTATTAACAGTGGTTGGGCCGATATTATTGTTAGCTGTGGCACTGTTTCCTAAAAAAATCCTGTCATTATTTAGCGTAGATGAAGTTACGCTAAATACGATCATTGATGCTTATCCAGCACGGTTGGTATTTAGCGCTTTTATGGGAACAGTTGGTTTGTTTTTTATCGTTCGGGCTGCTTCCAAAGCTGGTATTTTTGATAAGAAAATCAAACTTAGCAAGATAGCATTTCTTCAGGGTAGTGCCGATATGGCATCCCAGGATGCTTCTTCACTGCTTAATAACTGCCTGGATGAGATTGTCTATTTCTTTTCCCGTTCACAACATAAAATTGTGGTATTTGAGGATTTAGACAGGTTAGGTAACACCGAAGTATTTGTTAAGCTAAGAGAGATTAACCAGATAGTTAATAATAATATCCAGGGTGAGCCGGTTAGATTTGTCTATGCCTGCCGGGATGATATTTTCCTTGGTGCAGATATCCGGACTAAATTTTTTGATTTTATTTTACCTGTGATCCCGGTGATGGATTCCCGGAATGCCTACACTCATTTAAAAAACAAACTAAATGATTTTCCGGCCAATGAGCAGGCGCTTCTTAAGCAGATGTCATTGTATATAAGTGATATGCGCTCTTTGCAAAATATTGTCAATGAGTTCAATCTGTTCAAGAAGGTGGTTGATGACAATAGGAATCAGGCGAAGATTTTTTCACTTATCTTTTATAAGAACATCTACGCACAAGATTATAATTTAATAGATAAAAAATCGGGTGTTCTATATTCATTCATCCACGATTATCGGTTGCGTAAACTGCATGAAAGCTATTTCATTAGTTTGGATAAAAAATTAGAACAACTTAATAATAAGTTGGTGGAGATAAAAAAAGAATCTGCAAATACTGATAAGGAATTACGGAAGCAGCTTGTCAGTCGATTTATTGCTCCTGAATTATGGCCTATTGTGCATTTTAGCTCCGAACAATATTACAGCAATGGTCATTATATGACTCATGCTGAAAGTTTATGTGACAATGAAACAAATTTTATTGAGTTCTTTAGTAGGAAATCACAACTTTATGTGGGTTATGGTAATTATAATTCTAATAATTATCAACCTATTACCCATTCATCCATAATAGAAGAATATAACCTAAGAGCTAAGGTTATTGCCAAAGATAAAGCAGCAGAATATCAAAAGACCGTCAGTGAAATTGAGGAGGTTAGGGAAGGTATTCGTACTCGGAATTCCATCTCACTGGCCGAATTATTAAAATTGATTGGTTGGGAAAGATTTAAGGAGATTGCTGAAGTCTATATTGAAAAATGTGATGATCGCACAATTATTGACCTGGAACAACTGGAAACTATCCGCAATGGATTCCGCTTTGGCGGCTTAGAGGCTCTTTATTACCTGTTAGCCAATGGTCATATCATGCAAGATTTTATGATGTTCCGGTCTGTCTTTCATAAGGGAACCATCTCTGTTAATGATAATGACTATATCAAAGCCGTTGGTCGTCATATGGGTTGTGAAGAAGTAAACCAGAATTTTTTACTGGACAACCCCAAAGATGTGTTGGCGGAATTGATTGGCCAGCGTTATCAATATCGAGCTGGTGCTATCCACCATCAAATCGTAGCACTATTGCTTGATAGTCGTCATAGCGTTGACACAAAAAATTTGTCTGAGATGGTTGCGATGATATTCCAGAAAACCTCTACGGATATTCTGGCTATCTTTAATGTATTAGAATCCTGTTTTGTTGATGCCGATTATTTTACCCGGTTAGTGGTCTTTTCCTTGGGAGATAGCCGCTATCTGGATAAGATGATCGCGGTGATTGAGGAACAGGAACGCAGCAGTATCGTCACGTCAATTGTTACGAAGATGGTAGCTTTAATCTCACCTGAGGTATCAGCCAATCAGGAAAATTATCGACAATTTATTGTCGAGCAAGGGTTTAGTTTGATTTCTTTTGTAGAAGGTAGCAATCTTGAACCATTTCTTAATAATATCAAACTGCTGGGTGTTATTTATCAGGATATTTCTTTGCCGATCACTCCCTCTGAAACTCAGGCATTAACCTTTATCGCCGAAAATCAGATGTATACTCTGGATAAGAAAAATTACAGAGTTATCGTTGCTGGATTATTACAACATGAAAATATACCTTGCGATCGGGTAGATGAGTTGCCATGGTCATTACTGGAGAAGTACCAATTATCCAGTGTAAAAGAGTACGTGAATGACAATATCGATATTTTTGTTCGGGAAATATTTATAGACTCTAAGGAAAGTAGTGAGACTATTGTATCGGTGCTTACTCACCCAAATTTAAGTGATGATCTTAAAATTTGTATGCTGAAAAAGATGCAATTCACTGTGGTGGATTTACATGATTTTCCAGAGCATATTGATGCTGATATGGATGAATTATCATACCATGATCTGTTCTACCGCTACGATCGCGTAGCGCCGGGATGGGATGCTTTATTAAATTATATTTGCGAAGGGTGCAACCTTGAGGTATTAACCCAGTATATTGAAGAGCATGCTCAGGTTTTGAGCCAAAAGGAAGTGAGCCTGGTTGATGGGGAGCGCTATGATCTCCTTTATATGAAGGTTATTTGCAATGATAAACTTAGTGATAGTGCATATTTCTCAGTGTTAAAACCAGTTTATATTAATGTTCATCATTGGGATGAACGGTTGAGCCTGGACAACTTTCTGCGTCTGATAAAAAATAGCAAAGTAGAGTTGGATACAGAATCCTTTAAACAGGCAGTGCAATGTTTCATTTCGGATACTGCTAAGGGAAGTATTGAACCATTTGTACTGTGGTTTTCTCAATTTAAAGAAACCTTTTTCTCCGATACAGATTATTATCTTCGGGATGAGCATGACGATACTTTTCTTGAGGAAATGTTGGTTGCTATTCATAACTCCCAGAGCTTCACTTTTTCGGAAAAAGCCACGCTGCTGTTCAAATACCGTGAGCGTTACCATGAGTCCTTCCTTGATGAGCTAACTATCTCTAACGAAGGTTTACTCGCTATAATTGCGCTTTCTACTGATGATAATTTTTCCATGAATCTGATAGTCAGGCTGTTAAAAAATGGCTATCGCAGTCGAGTGGAGATCGCACGTCTGGTGGGCAGGCTTGAAGAAAAAGAATTCTCTAAGATATTTAATCAAAAAAGCGCAACACTGAATCTCAGTAATGGTCAACAAGCGGAGCTATTCCTGTCTGCTTTACAGCAAGCTGGTCTTATTAAGAAATGGTCACTTCGGGAAGCAGGCAAATATCACGTACACTGCTGTTATGAAGAGGATGAGAACTACATTGATTGAGAATAAGGGCAACTGCCTTCTCCCGTTTCTATGCGGACGGGAGAAAAGGAGCTGTTCTGCATCTGAATAGCGCTACAAAAATGTTGTCCTACGGCAGCTACATGCTCATGAATGGCAAGTATAGAAGTATCAGGAACGGCTATATTAGCAGTTGTAATTAGCAGGACATGGCATTTACTGGTAAAAGGCAAGCTCAGCGTAACACCAGTAATTAATTTTTATTTTTGGGTTTTTAGTTTTTCGATGTTTTATTGAGCGTTGGGGAGCACGCTGTCAGCCGATTCAGTCTGATGGAGTCTCCCTAATGAAATTACGCAATTTTCTCCTTCTGCCGTCATTGTTGCCGGTGTCCGTTCTGGCCAGCACGGTGGTATATACCGACAGCCAGCACTTGCCTGAAAATCTTTCCCCGGATGTCGTGGTTGTGTTGCTGGATGAGCCTGAACGCCTGCAGGCGAAAGTGTTTGGCCAGCTTCCGGCTGACCCTGAGCTGGCAGCAATGCAGGCAAGGCAGGTGATGTCCTCCCCTCAGTGGCAACAAAAGCAGCAGCAACTGGTCACGGCATATCGCCAGGTAGTGCATGCCCGGGAACTTGGTATCCGCAAGGTGCCCGCTGTCGTTTTTGACGACCGGGAAGTGGTTTATGGCACAACTGATATAGCGCGGGCTCAGGCACTACGGCTGCAGGCAGGAGGTGGCCAGTGAATCAGCCTCCTTCCCGACTCAGAAAAACGTTCTGCTCTGCCGCTGTCGCCACCGTTCTGGCCACAGCGTCAATACCTGCAGCGTTTGCTGCGCTGAATACGGCACAGATAGTGGCCAGCGCAGTGACGCAGGACTGCATTAGTTGGCGGGTAAGCGGTATCTGCTACTGGCTGTTCTGTACTGCATTCGGCTGCACCGTAAAAACCTCTGTAAAGGTAACCCATTTTATTCCGGAAGCGGTGGTTTCGACCTACGTTGCGCCCGGTGGAAATCCCTGGACAGAGATGGCTTTTGTCAGCCAGACGGCGGGCGGGCTGGAAAATGCCGTTACTGGTGCTTTGTCAGGGGTAACTGCCGGCGGTGCTAATCCGGCAGATATGAAGAACCCGGGGCAGCGTAAATCCAGTATTCGCTTCAAATACGCCGATGCCATTGGGCATCCGGCCACGTCTCTTATCGGTGGCAGTATCGCCGGGTATTCCTGCGGCAGCGCCGCCACTCCCCTGATGCCGTATTTCCTCAGCACGCTGGACTCGATTGCCTGGCGAACGGGTGTACCGGAATCGCTTTATCCCGAGGCACTGATCCCCGGTCGACGGGAAATCGGTAGCCAGGCATCCGGCAACATGTGGGGTAACGTCTACCCGCGCTCCGGGTTTGTCAGCCAGACCGATGATGACAAAGCGTCGGCGGTGGTGGCACAGCGTGTGGCAGACATTATCACCCGGACAGGCCAGCCGCACGTTTATCAGGTGTTGAAGGGGACCCGCCGCGACGGGTACTGGCCACCGGGAGAAGTCACGGAAAACACCGGTACTAAGAACCATAAGTGGCAGCGTCTGGCACCTCAGATGACTCAAAGCTGCGCGGTATTTCCGGACGGGAGCCACCGCGCGGCTACTGATAATAACGAGGCCTTTGCGCTGTGGCAGCCTTACAGCTGCTGCAAGCGTATGGGGCAGAGATTCCTGAGCAGCACTGATTTTTGACGAGGTAAAACATGAACATCGAAGCATTGAAATTGGCGACTGGCGCAGTGTTACTGCTTGCCGGAACTGTGGGTACCCTATTGCCTGCCCGGGCTGAAATTTCGCTACCACAGGTTAATGACAGCGCTTTTGGCTATGGCAAATCTGTGGACGGCGCGGTATCCGACAAGCTGTTTTATACCCTGGGCGGTGGATCGGTGATATCGCAGCCGGCGACGCGCAGCAATATGAAGAAAATGGGTCTGGATGTGGGGTGGAGCAGTGACCTGATGTGCGGCAACTTTGACCTCAAAACCACAATTGGCAACCAGTTAAACGGCGTAACCGATGGTTTTAAAAACCTGATGGGTGACGTTATTCAGGGGGCAACCGGCGCGGTGGCCAGCCTGCCGGCAATGCTTATTCAGCGGGCCAATCCGGGACTGTATGACATGCTGACCAACGGTGTACTGCAGGCGAATGTCTCGTTCGACAAAGCACAACTGAACTGCCAGAACATGGCGAAGAAAATGATGGATTTCAGTGATACCAGCAAGTGGAGCCAGGCAGCTATAGCTGAAGAATATAAATCGCTCGTCAATAGTGGGGAAACGGACGCAATACGTGCAGACCAAAAATATCAGGATGCAGATGGAACCGCTGGCAAAAAATGGATTGGTGGTCAGATAAGAGGAGGAAAAGGGCAGAAGGCGATCCGGCCGACCTATGATTTGGCATCTGCTGGTTACAACATGATGAACAGCCTCAACGTACTAAGTTCAGAAACCGTGAGTAGCACCAGTTGTAACGGTGGTGCCTGCAGTAAGTTCAGTAATGCTGAAGAAGCTGCACAAGCCGTGGTGAGAGTTCTTGGTGATCGCTCAATGCGCACCTGCATCAATGCGTCGCAATGCACCAGTGGAGATACCGATGATCAGCCCGGTCTATCCGTTGCTGGTACAGGATTTGCCCCGATGCTGGAAGAAGCCACAAAGAACAATACAGAGCAACTGGTGAAACTGGTTAATGGTGCCGTAAAACCCACGGCTAATGAACTGGCGAAGCTGAAAACGGGTGGTTTGCCGGTAACGGCCAATGTCATTAAGGCACTGCAACGTGACCCGGATAATACTGCACTGACAGTTCGTCTCGCCAGTGAGCTTGCCATGTCTGATACGGTCGAAACCGCTCTGTTGATGCGCCGGATGCTGACAACAGGTATGAGTGAGCCAAATGCTCAGGATCAACCTATCGCGCTGGAAGATGGTGTTCGCCGGATTGATGCACTCGATCGCGAAATCATGGCGTTGAAGAATGAAATGGACCTTAAGCGAGAGCTGGCGAGGAACTCGGTACTGACCATCATCGAGCGGGACAACGAACGTGTCGGCACAAACCCGATGATTCAGAAGACGGACAATGCCGACAGTAGGTTCCAGAAGCTCGATACCCCGGATGCAGAATAAGGACGCTGTGAATATGAACATCAGTCATCGCGACCTGCTGCGTAAAACAGGAAAAGGGTTAAAAGTTGGGCTGCTATATCTGCTGCTCCTGGCGCTGATGATGACCGTGGGACTCTGGCTGGCCGATATCGGGATGCGTCATCCGGAGAGCGTGGCGTCTCTGAAACGATGGATGCATGCAACGCGCTACGGCTGGCTGGCATGGCGGCTGGTTCTTTACTGTGCAGTCGGGTGGGGGCTGTGGAAAATCTGGCATGCGCCGGGCTTTCGGCCGGAATATCGTCGGCCACTGCTGCGCATTGCTGGTGCCAGCTCATTATTCTTTCTGGTCTGCGAATACTCCATTTTTTCCGGTATGGGGGGCTGATTCACTATGACAACGAACAGCTATCTGGAGTATTTCCTGACCCTGCTGGGCTGGCTGGTTAACAATGGGCTCTGGGACGTCCTCGTCAGTACCGGACTGTTTGCGTTGCCACTGGCCTTTAAGGTTGTGGGTATCTGGCTGAAAGTTCGTGAAGAAGGGGAGGATGAAGGTAACAAGGGTATGCTGTCGCTACCCCGCATCGAGAATGCGCTTTATGGTGCGTTTTTCGTGATGATTGCCTGCTGTGTGCCGCTGATTCAGGTGAGCCTGACCACGCTGGAATTTGATAAAACCCGGGCGAAAACGTGCGGAACCTGGACACCAAAAGCGCCTGATGAAAGTGGTTACAACAACATTATCTCCAGTATGGACGGCGAAAGTGCAGCTGCGCCGGTTTGGTGGGTGTTGGTCCATAAGTTATCCAAAGGCGTGACTCAGGCAGCGGTGGCCAGCATTCCCTGCCGGCCGGATCTGCGGCAACTGCGGTTTGAGGTGCAGCGGACGTTCATTGAGAACCGCGCGCTGGCTGATGAGTTGCAGGATTTTACCAACGACTGCTACTCGCTTGCGCTTTACCAGTGGAAACGGCGCGATCAGGGGCAGACAACGGATAAAGCCGCTTTGTCAGACCTCAGTTGGATAGGCAGCAGTACCTTTCTTAAAGGAGACTACACCACCCTGCAGTCGAAATTGCCGCGCGGGATGTTCTCCTGGAGTGATGCCCGTGACAGTGGTCGGCCGAATACCGGTAATGGGGGATACCCTTACTGTTCTGAGTGGTGGTCGGCAGCAGATACCGGCCTGAAGGCCAGGGTGATGAAGCAGGTTGATGACAGCTACTGGCTGCGGTTATCTGCGGCGATGAAGATGATTGGCAGCAGCCAGACTGATTATCAGGAGGAGGTAATACGCCGGCTCGTCAGTCCGGCGAACCTGACGGTATCGCATGGCGGTGAAGTATATAACGGCTATGGTGGTAATGCGGATATGACGGCAATGAATGCGATTTCCCGCATCACCGGAACGGCAGGCGCTTCGGTGGCCTCACTGGGCGCGTTCCCGGCTCTGGACGCGATGCGTCAGGCATTGCCGATGGTGCAGGCCGTTATGCTGATGGCCATTTATATTATGGTGCCATTAATCCTGGCCTTTGCGGCCTATGAGTTCAAGACGGTGATCACCCTGACGTTTGTCATTTTTGCCGTGAACTTCCTGACGTTCTGGTGGGAACTGGCCCGCTGGCTCGACAGCTGGTTGCTGACGGCGCTATACAGTTCTGATACCCACTCACGCTTTAATATGATGGGATTCCAGAATACATCGGATGATCTGATTATGAATCTGGTTATGGGGACGATGTTTATCGTGCTGCCAACCGTATGGATCGGTGCATTGTCTTGGGCGGGTGTAAATATTGGTGTGGCTATCAGTAATGCATCTAAAGAAGGGACTGGCAGTTCACATCAGGCAGCTCAGAATGGCGGAAATCTTGTGAAAGGAGGGATTAGCAGTTTCCAGGCGGGAATGAGTAAGGGAATGAACAAATAACTACTGAAACACAGCGCTGGTATGAGCAGCGCTGTTAGTTGTTATCGTTATGCCATTGCTCAAAATCTAAGTAAGGGCGTGTATCAAACAATGCCGACGTTTCTTCCGCTTCATCATCGTTGAAACTTGTCAGTAAAGATCTGTCGTCAGCGTGATTGTCTGGTTGAGGGTCAGGTAGCACCGCATTCAGTAGCTTTTTCATGAAAATATTCATATCTCAGTTTTCTCCTGTTTGACTGAACGCTGTTTTTTTGTTCGAATCACCCTTGTATCATAAGGATTGTTGAAGAAGTGCGCAACCTCAGCGTGGCTGGAGATAGCGACATTAATTGGATTGTAAATAATTTTTAAGGAGGAAAGCATGTTCAGGAAGAAAGTATTGGTTGTTTGTATTGTCTCTATGTTTATAACAGCATGTTCCATGGATGAGTTATCTTCAGTAAATAAGAAAATCAGTGATTTTGGATCGTCAATAGCAGGAAATCAGTCATCGCAGAATGAATCAGGCATGCCTAAGTTAGCACTTAAAGTTGAAGCCAGTCAGGATTCCACATCAAAAGATTTATCTATTCCAGTTGATGTCGATACTGCCGCTGCTCGTTTGCGCCGTTATTATAAATTCATGACGACAGATGAGTTAAATAGTATTAAAAATAGAGAAAGTACTTCGGCCCGTTTGGCTGCTGCTGCGATTGAGGAACAAAGGCCTGAATGGTCGGCATCGGCAGGAAGTTATTATAAAATGGGGCGAAACTGGGGGGAAGGCAAAGATCATATTACACTGGAGGTTGAAAAGAATGGTGTTGGAAGTCGTGTCTATATTCAGTTTTTTTCTTCAAACCCACAACATTTAACAGAAGCCTATTTAGGTGATTTGTATACGCAAGTGAAAGGTGTTGCAGAGGGCAATGTTCGATAATCTATGAGGAAAATAAGAAGGATAGCCTCCTTCTTATCTTTGATTTCATGGTTACAACCAGAGACTGGCGTCGTGAATAATAATGGAATAGCTGCTTATGTTGATTTTTGGGAAAGGGGAAAGAAATGAAATCTTTTCATGATTGGTTTTATTCATCATGTTACAATTCATTTAAAGTTAAAAGCAAGAGACAAGTTATTTTAACTATGGAGAGTTGGCATAAATGTTCTGAGGGGGTGGCGGATAAAATTAAAAACGAAAAAGGGATAAGTTCTATATGCCATAAAGGATGCTCGCGTTGCTGTTCTTTACATGTTTCCTTAATTACGCCGGATGTGTTTTTTATAGCTGAGAATTTAACAAAGAATTTGAGTGAGTCAAAGTTGTTTTTCATTAAAAAAAGACTAAAACTTCGAGCTGATAAGGTTGAGGAATATATTGATGATAGCTATAGAATGGAGTGTGTTTTTCTCGGAAAAAGTTCTGGGCAGTGTGTTATCTATAATTACCGTCCGGAAGCGTGCAGACGTTTCTTTACTAATGATGAAAAAGATTGCATTGAAAGTAATGGTTCACCACTTCAGGGTGGTGCGGTGTTTTATTCAACTGGGATTCTTTCTTCTTATATGGCTCTTGCAGCACATAACAATGACCTATTTATAGATAGTCATGAGATGAGTAAGTCTTTATATATTGCTCTGGATAATCCTTTGCTTTTTAAAAAATGGCTGAGAGGCGAGCCTAATGTTTTTCCGGGTGTTAAGTGGGAAGGGTATCATCAGGAAATTAAAAAAATGAATGCTGATATGAAGATCAAAATAAAGTAAAACATCCTGACATGAAAATATTGACGTAAGCCAGCCTCTATTGGTAGGCTTTAAGTGTTGTAAATGTCGTCAATGACGACCACCAATGCTCCTGTAGCCTGTGAGGAGCGCCTTCGGGTGGCTACTGTCGCGAAAGCGACCACCAATGTTCCGTGCAGTCTGTGAGGAACGCCTTCGGGTGACTGCAAAAGAATTCTCCCGTAGCCTGAAAGGGAGATCATGAATGTGGTACATCTGCGCACCTTTGGAAGCAGATATCGTCAATACAAGCGCACTATGACGCGGCGATGAGGGTTTCTTTCTCTTTGCTCAACTGCACACCGGTTCGGGTGTTGCACAACGGGCTGGCCACTTCCAGTCAGACGAATATCGTCTGTGGAAGTCGCATCAACATTTCGTTTCTTCAGTGATACGTCCTGAGTTTCGTACGACTTTTGCATCGACCGGATAAGGCCATTTGGTACATTTGGCCGCTTACGGCGTTGCATTACGAGCACGAAACTGCGCGGCGTCACTTGTGTGCAAGCGAAGCGAACACCAAGTGACGCGCGCAGCGCATACCATTCAAACACACGCACAGCGTGGTTTTCATCGTTTTCATACCATCTGACACACACGTAGTCCGTGTTATTCGGAGAGAAAACGTCTTCACATCAACGTTTGCACGACGGAATACCCGTCTGAACGTCTCAAACTTAATAAGGAGAAAATCGGCTCGATATCGATGGCGACACTACGCAGGTAGTGTTGGAGGCAGCTTGACGAACGTCAGCTCTGCATTAGCAGCAAACAGGTCAGAGACCTGCGGTGCCTCGCAAGAACTCAACATTTCGCCGCCCCGATGCACAGATATCAGCTGAGACGCAGGAAGTGCAAAAGTAACCGTGTCGTCGGGGTTGAAATTATGGGTACAGATCCGTCCGTTTTGTGAAAAGCAGAAGGCTGTGTATGTCATATGGAGGTATAGCGATGTCCAGATTCAGCAAACAACTCGAAAAACAGCTTGTCACGCTTGCCCGTAAGGGGCAGGGCAGTTTTAAAACTGTAGCTGATCGTTCCAGAATTGCAGAACGGTTCTCTGAACGTTTGGCAAAGTTAAATATTCAAATTCGGGATGTAAAACACATAAAAACAGTGCATATCCAAAAATATATTCATAGTCGACAGAATGAAAATATATCAAGCCGTACGCTGCAAAATGAAATGGCGGCTGTGCGTACAATCATGTCTGTCGCCGGGAGGAATAAACTGGCTGATCCGCAGCATGAAATGTTGAGTAACAAAGCGCTGGGAATTTCTGGTGCAAGTCGGGATGGCACTAAAAAGGCAATATCTGACGACACGCTTCGTGAGGTTATTAATTATGCAATGAAAAAAGACCAAGGTGTGGCCCTCGCGGTGAAACTGGCTCGTTATATTGGACTTAGAACTGAAGAAGCTGTTCAGTCAGCTAAATCATTAAAAACGTGGCAGCAGTCGCTTTTAAGTGGAAATGAACGTGTCCGGGTTGTATTCGGAACAAAAGGGGGGCGTCCGAGAGAGACAACAGTTTTTGACAGGGAAAAAGTTCTGACGCTTTTAAATAAAGCTATTACGTATTGTGACGATAATAACGGGAAACTTATCAATAAGCCAACCTTGCATACTGCAATAGAACGCTATCGTAATATTCTTCGCGATGCCGGAATGGCAGGGGATAATGCGCCGCATTCTTTGCGCTATGCGTATGCAAAAGATGCTGTGAATTTTCATGTCAATAATGGCATGAGCCGGAATGAAGCGGAGGCTTTAGTATCGATGGATTTAGGTCATGGAGATGGACGAGGACGTTATATAAAGCAAGTGTATTTTAAAGAGGGTTTGGATGAATGAATGTTTATAATTTAGAGCATGAGTATTCCCGCTCGCATAAGTTTTATGGTGTGCGTACAACGTTGACATTTCACGAACTGAATGTCCTGTGCGCATATCTGCAATTGTTACATTTTGAACTTCCCCGTATTGATGGCGCAGAAGATACCATCGCAGAGGATAATGGAGGGAAATTACTTAAAACCATCTTTAATGCTGAGTCTGTTTATGAAGAGGAAAAATATTCACAAACACTGGATTTTCATGATAACTGGAATGAATACTGTGGCGGCCGTTTGGGTGAATATATGCATGAGATTATTCAGGTTGCCAGACCAGATGCGTACAAAAAATTGCTGCAAAATATGATAGCTGAATGTCGGGATGCGATCAGTCGATATCGCGAAGGAAAGTTCTGGCTGGAAAACCCTGACAAATGGATCAGCGATGTTGAAAGAAATATTCATCGGCTCCATCACCTTGTTGAAGGGGACGCAATAAAGCCTGAGTGGGGCTGGCAGACGATGGGTGGTGCTTCGTGTACAGGACGTGTTTATGTGCGTAATGATAATCAACCCGATGTACCGTCTCCGTATGATGACTGAAGACGTTTGTCACCGTCGCTCACAATAGGCGACGGTGACTTGAAATCACCTTGCGGGTGTGCTTATTATTTAAACGCTAACCTGTCGCTTAAGCGACCACCAATGTTTCAGCAGTCTGTGAGAAACGCCTTCGGGTGACTGCAAGAAAATCTCCCTCAGCCTGAAAGGGAGAGCATATCGAATGTGGTACATCTGCGCACCTTTGGAAGCAGATATCGCCAATACAAGCGCACTATGACGCGGCGATGAAGGTTTCTTAAACTTACCAGACAGTCAGAATAATGCCGTTTCTGACTCCCCGACGGGAAATATCTTCCCGATCGGGCAGGTGTTTCCCGTTTTTTTTACAGGAGAAACACGATGTCCGAATCATCCGCTTTAGCACTTCCCCTCATTGTTCACTGGCCTTATCGTTTAAAAACGGTCATTAAGCGAATAACCTGGGGCAGGCGGCTATCCCATGACAGCAAATGGTTTACCAACGTATCCGGTAATTTTGCCGTTCGCGCTCATGTCGCGTCGACAGAGAAGGGCCTGCGGGTATGGCTCACGTTACGCAGAGGCTGGCACAGCGGTGAATATGTATATTCCCGTTTAGCTGTACCGGTTCCTGAAAATGCCGGACACCGCAAAGCTTATCGGCTTGCGTGCAGACAGGCCGAGCATCTTGCCCATTTCCGTTATCGCTTTCAGCCATAACGACTGTTCATTACCTCGCATACGTTCGCACCGATAGTATGCGCAATCATTTTAACCCTGAGGGAACGTTCTTCCCGACGGGAGGCTTTCCTCTTTTTAATTTCCAGTACGAGGAATGCCACTATGACGTTTTTTAACGTGATTTACTTTGTCGCACACTTTGCAGAGCGGACTTCTTATTATCTCTTTCCCCGGACTCGTCCAGGGGAATGGCTGATGTGGTTCGCAGATGATGCGAGGGTTCTGCGTCGTGTTGCTTCTGATCTGGTGCTGGCGGAGGCCTGTCACAGGCAGGCCAGGTGCTAAGCAGTTTGTTGAACACACGCTATTCTACGCTGCTGTAGATGTAGGAGAGCGGGAGTATTACGGGCTACAGGAACGCTGGCCATCATCAGTGCTCCGCCGTTTAATGGACATTGGTTCCCGGATTGATACTGATCTGTGGGAGTCTGGCGTCTATAACGGTTACAGCGATGCAAAAGACAGGGAGGATTCTGTCGACTATCCGGAAGGAGCAGAGCTGCGTTACTGATAACTGACCGCAATAACCACCCTGACGGGGATTTATTTCCCGTCCGGGGGATAAATCCCCTTTTTGTTAACTATTAAAGAGGATTTATCCATGGCTGAACGTTTCTTACCAGCAGGCCATCCTGTTGTTTATACCATCGAGCAGTGCAGTACCGTTCCGGTTGATATCTGGGATCAGTTTGTCTCGGCGGTTATCGATATTTACTACTGTCTGCCGTTCTGTATGCGGCCGGTGAATCCGCGCCAGAACAACATTCAGACCGGTGCCTTCTCTCTCTTTCAGCCTGACGGCGGTCTTAGGGATGACGAGCTGGTCTTCAGCGGTAAAACCGGTGAAGGCTACAGGTATCGCATCATCACCATATCGCGTGAGCGTACCCGGGACGTGCTGAGCGTGGATGAGATTGAAACCGAGCATCAGATGTCGGCAGATTTGTTTACCCGCATGGTGATGCTGGCGCTTCATAATATCTGTGCAGCGCATTTTATTGTTCATTCCACGGCAGGAGCCTGTTCATGGGCGCTACCGCTGGCCATCCTGAACCGGGCCCGTGATGGCCAGTTCTCAGCCTGGGAACTTCCTGATGCGGGGCAGTATGCCATATCGTTTTCACAGGAAAATGCCCGGCTGACTGAACAGGCTATTGCTGGCAGTCTGACCCTGAGCCCGGGAATAAATCTGTCCCGCGAGCAGTGGGAGGATATTGCCGCTCTGGAGTTCAGATTGTATGAACCCCAGGCGTGTCTTTCAGCCGATCCGGAAGCCCCTTCGCTGGAACTCGTTTTAGGCTCCAGTGCAGGGCCTCATGAGCTGGTGATGTTGAGTGGTTTAGACGCACTGCTTCACTGGGTCAGCGTCAATATGCCGGACTATGCGGAAGGCGTTCCGGATCAGGAGCCGATATTTCTGTCCCGCAATCATCTCGCATTACTACGCGATGACATCCGCAACGGCTGGTTCTTGTCGTACAACGACGACCCAACCCACGGGGATACGTTCTGCACAGAGCTGCAACTGATCGCCGTGTGGGCGGAATACTGCATCCGTACGCTGGATATGGAGCAGGAAAGTGTTTTTCTGTTTGCGATCTGGTAAGTGCTGATTCGTCTTAACCCTTCAGCGGTGCTCTGACGCCGTATGAATAATTCCAACCCGGCAGGGAGACCTCCTGCCGGAGGTCCCTGTCTTTCAGGAGTGCGAATATGTTGCGTTTTCACGGAAAAGACCTGAAAGCTGTTTTGACCGAGTCCTTAAGTAACAACAGGCCAGTGGTACTCACCTGTGACGTAACCGTGTCTTTGTCCGTTCAGGATGGCGAACGTTTCCGTTCGGTCCCCGGACGTGAAGACCAGTTACGTCACCAGGCATTTGCAGATGGCTGTCATCCCGACAGGGAGCAGGGATGGGCTACGCTGGCCCCTGTGCTGGTCGACAATGCTGTTTTCACTAAACCTCTCGTCCTGACGGAAGGGCGTATATGGGACATGCTGACGAAAAATCATCAGCTGACACTGAGGCTTTCAGAGAACGATATTGCGGTATACAGCGGTGAACGGCGTTATGTGCCGGTGGTCGGTTATCGGGATCTGACGGACAGACTGCATGTGACGGCCACCGGGTATTTTGATGCCTGCAGCAGTCGCAGCGAGCTGAAATACTGGCGTATGACTGCATTAAGGTTGCTTCAGGATATTCATCCCGTCGCGTGCCGTCATGCCAGACCAGCAGATCATAACCGGTTTCTGATAGCCGCTCATAATCTGCAACGCCGGACAGAATGTGTTTCACCTGACGGGGCGCTGTTGCTTCTGAGCGCCTGATTTAACGACCACCCGCCTGCGGCGTGTCTCACGCCCGCAGGGGAGGGGCACGCCTGTTTTAAGGAGTGCTCCATGGAAAAAACTGATAACCGTAAAACCACTGCCACGGTCTGTAAAAAGCCGGCGGCACGCAAAATCTCTTCCGGCAAACGTCGCCAGGCAGGAACGGCCGCGAGGCGCACTGGCAGTGGCGATATTTACCGACTGGTCACTGACCGGATAATTGTCGCGCTGGAAAATGGTACTCCGCCCTGGCGACGGCCGTGGCGAAATGCGCAGCAGGGGATAAACACCCTGATGCCGGTCAATGCGCTTACCGGCCGGGGCTATAGCGGTGTGAATGTTCTGCTGCTGTGGCTCGCGGCTGAAGAGCGTGGTTTTACCTGCGACCGCTGGCTGACATACAACCAGGCACGGGAGACCGGAGGTCAGGTCCGCAAGGGCGAAACCGCCACGCTTGTGGTGATATACCGCGACTGGACAAAGCAGGCTGAAGACAGCAACGGCAACAAGCTGTTTGATGCCGACGGCAAGCCGCAGATGGAAACGGTGCCGATGTTGCGCCAGTTTCCGCTGTTCAATGCCGAACAGTGCGATGCTCTTCCCGACCAGGTGCGTGGCACTGCCATTGTCGCACGGCCGCAGGAGGATTTCGCTGGTGTCAGGCCGGCACAACTGCAGCAGGTTCTGTCGGTGGTGAACGCCACCGGCGTGCAGTTTTCACCCAGGCCGCAGAACCGAGCGTATTACCGTGCTGCCACAGACCAGATAGTGCTGCCCCTGACATCGCAGTTTGATGCTGAGGGTGACTACTGGTCAACGGTGCTTCACGAGCTGGTGCATGCCAGTGGCCATGCGAAGCGACTGAACCGTGAAGGGATAACTCGGGCGTCAAAGAAATTTGGCGACCCGGTGTATGCCTTCGAGGAGTTGATAGCCGAAATTGGCAGTGCCTTTCTGTGCGCACATCTCGGGATAACCGGTGATTTGCAGCATGAAAGTTATGTTGACGGATGGCTGTCAAAACTGAAATCCGACAAAAAGGCGCTGTTCAGCGCCTGCCGGCAGGCCCGGGAAGCGTCGGAATATTTGCTCGCGCCACTCGGCCGTCAGGCTGAAACGGCGTAGTTAATCTACCGGGTGACGACAGTAATACAATCGTCACCCTCCCGTGAGGGCATTGTTCCTCACGGGACGATGCCCTCTTTTTTTTACTGAAAAGAGGAGTATCAACTTATGTCTGAATGGTGCCAGAACCGTTTTGAAATTACCGGTAAATCTGTCTGTATTGATGTGCTGTTGCAATGGATAAATGGCGCAGACACGCCGCGTTATCGCCACGCAATACTGCAGAGTATACAGCTGTTCCTGGCCGGGAGCGCGGGGATACTGAAACCGGTGCGAACGGTATCGTACATTCCCTTTCAAGGACTGGTTCGTCATGGTGTCGGGCAGTCGACGGCCGCTAACCTTGCGTTTGAGCAGTGGCTGGAATTGCTGCAGAAAGACGTGGCGCTGGATACGGAGACAATACGCCGGATTGACCGGTTGTATCACCAGTCCGGCCTGGGAGCGCTGAAGTGGGAAAATATCCCCCAGACGTCACAGAACATCATGGCGACGCTGATGAAAAGGCAGTATGCGGACTGGTTCGGTCTGGCCGGCCTGAACGGTGAGCCTGATGCTGCGGTTTGCTGGGAACGTCTGCGGGAATACCCTGAACGGTCGCAGCCCTGCGATATGCTGATGGTTATTCCGACGCGGCTGGCCACTGAGCTTAACGGTTCCGGCGGGCTGCTGACGGGGGTATCCACAACGGTGAGCTTCTACAGCCGTATTTACGGTATGGAATGGCCAGCCGGGCATAATGTAAACCTGCGCCGCCATGCCGCTAACGGGTTAACGTTGCGGCTGGATTCACCCTGGTATCCGCCGTCTGGTGAGGTGGTGGCCGGTATTTCCGCTCTCTTTGAGTGTGAAGTGCGTCATACGTACAGCGAACCGGTCAGTGGTCTCAGTGGTTATGACTGTTATGACCTTGGGGCGCATGTGGATGGCCATCAGGGATTGCCGCTGGAAACGCTACAGTCCGCGCCGGCTCTGTATCTGGTCAGTAGTGAACAGCCGCATCCTGAACCGGAGACGGCTGGCTACAGCGAAGTCCGGGGATAATCGGCTTCTGGCTACTTACCCGCGCTACAGCCTTCACGGGCTGTAGCGTTTTACCCTCAGGGGAACACTGTTCTCCTGCCGGGGATACGTGTTCCCTTTTTTATGGAGAATGCGTATGGCCGGTTTTATTGACCATGAAAAAGCGTTTATCTCACTTTTTAATCAGACCGCACGATATCATCACCGCCATAAGGTATTCGAAGATTTTGTCAGCTGCAGCGTTATTGCACTGGAGAACCGTCTCTGTTTCAGCGAAAAGCGGGAAGCTAAATATCTTCAAATAATCGGTGGTTATGAAAAGCCGGATGTTGTCCGCATGGCACAACTGCTGGCCCATGTGGTTAACGGGTTGCAGAATGGATTCTGTGACTTTCTGGGGAACGTATTTATGCAGCTGGAACTGGGTGATAAGTATCGCGGTCAGTTCTTCACCCCCTGGGATGTGGCCAGAATGATGGCGCAGCTGCAACTGGGAGATGTGAAGGCAATGTTTGATGAAAAGCCTTTCATCACCCTCAGCGAGCCTGCCTGCGGCGCGGGTTGCATGGTGTTGGCTTTTGCCGATGTTCTGAATCAGACAGGCTATGCGTCACACCGTTATCTGTGGGTTTCCGCGACGGATATTGATCCACTGGCCGCTGGCATGGCCTACATCCAATTATCGCTCTGCGGCGTGGCCGGTGAGGTCGTCATTGGCAACGCATTGTGTGACGAACGGCGGCGGGTACTGTTAACTCCGGGCCATTATCTCGGTAACTGGTCGCTTCGTCTGCATTCTTTGCGAAAAAAGGTCTCATAATTACACCATCGCGCTCCCGCCCGGGAGCGTTTTTTCAACACTGTATAATCAAAGTAAATTGGACTCATTATTGAATACTGATTTATGACCACTCCCATTTTTGTAATACTGATTAAGTATGCCGTGAGCATACTTCTCTGAAGAAGGGAGTAACCATCTCATTAAAAATCCTACGCTTAGGCTATTTTTCAAACAGACAACGTTAAGCAAAAGGTAGGTGTAAAAATCAGTGAATAACTGGTGAGGATAAAGTTACAGTAATTGGTAAATAGCTGAATTGTACCTTTGAGATGCACTACGTTATTATGCGACCCTATATTTGAATTTTGTTTTTTTTGATATTCATAATGCATTTCATTAATGAATATTGTTCATAGAGCCTATCCTCCACTTTGTCATTATTAACAAGCTCAGATCCGTTAACATACCCCTATATCTTCATGTCCAACGGATCACCATGCTTAATCAACAGGCACTTACACAGTCGGCTACAGCTAAAAAAACCGGTCTCTCGTTTCTGCTCATTCTCAGCGCCCTGATGGCTGTAACCTCTTTATCAACCGACGTCTATCTTCCGGCTATGCCGGTCATGGCCAAAGATTTACAGGGTGATGCAGAGCTGACAATCACAGGGTTCCTTATCGGCTTTTGCATTGCACAACTGATTTGGGGACCGATTAGCGATCGTTATGGGCGTCGACTGCCACTGTTTATCGGTTTAGGCCTGTTCATCATCGGCTCGGTGGGCTGCGCGTTATCAACGGATATCGTGCAAATTGTCTTCTGGCGCGTTTTTCAGGCGTTAGGTGCCTGTAGAGGATGTTGCTGCGCGGGCAGGATACTCCAAGTGGCATCTTCAGCGGATTTTTGTACAGGTAAAAGAAGTTAGCCTTGGGAAGTATATTAAAGATAAAAAGCTCAGGCTTGCGGCAAAAGATCTTATTAATACAGATGTATCGATTATGGAGATCGCTTATAAGTATGGATTCGATTCCCAACAGACATTTACGAGGGTCTTTTCAAAAAAACATAAATTGCCACCGATGAGGTATAGAAATGCCCAAAAGATCCCAAAATAATAATTACTTGAGACATTCAAATGATCTGAACATCACTAGTAAATAATTTTATTATGGTATAAAGTTTGCGCTGAGTCATGCTAAAAGTAGTCGGAGCATTTATCATATTTCTGCACGAAAGCTCCTTTTTCTTCATCCAATATTATTATCCAACGTCACCTCTGAAGAGTGGCACAGCCGTGTTCCCTCTCTACGACGTCAGTAGAATTGGATGGTTATTCAGATGCTACAATATAGCGTCGATTAACCGATCGTCAGTAAATTTATCTTCTGTAAGTCTTGGGCGCTACATGTGAGGGATTTCCAAGGTAATTACAAATGTCGGTTCAATACCACTGTTGCGGGCTAATGCCCGGTATGACAGAGCGCGTCGCATCTCGGGTTGAGAAAATTCTTAGGCTACTGTTGCACAGATTTATTAAAAAATTACTGAAGAGTAACTATCAACAATTAAAATTCCGTTATTGATAATTTAATTTCATCACACACTTTCAATATTACCCACCTCTCTCTCATAAGCGCTGAAATTCATATTGGCTCTCACAAACAAACCCCCAACATTTGAATCCTTTCGTTTCACGCTTAGTAATAACTTTCCTCGCCATATAGTAAGAGTTTTATATGTGATCTGAATCACACTGGTTCATTTGTTTTATTTGTGAAATAGATCACCCTTCATAATGAAACACATAAAATTACCAATGAAACACATTCACATAACACAATGATTTTAATGTAATAAAAAAAGTTGGCACGTTAACTGCTTTGTATATGGCAACTGATTCAATTTTTTAGGAAATCAAAGATGAGTGAGAATGCTATGCAGCTGAAAGCAGAATTCGTAATCGCCAACAAAAGTGGTCTTCATACCAGGCCTGGTGCCGTGCTTGTCAATATCGCAAAAAAGTATGAAAGCGATATTACCATCACCAACCTGACAGCACAGGGAAAACCAGCCAATGCCAAAAGCCTCATGAAATTAATGACATGTGGTATTAAATGTGGTCACAAAATTCTCGTCACTTTGGAAGGTGCTGATGCAGAACATGCGCTGGCAGCTATCAGTGACGGTATTGCCGATGGCCTCGGTGAATAATTCTCCAATCTGAGAACTGACAATGACTAAAGTCGCTTTGATATGTGGTACAGGAGCATCAAGCAGTTTTATGGCAGTAAAATTGCGGGCTGCAGTGAAGGAAAAAGGACTACACATTGAAGTGTCGGTATGCCCTGAATCATCATTAACCAAAGAGATTGAGACCTACGATCATATTTTAATCGGACCTCATCTTTCTTTCCTGGAAGAAGACCTTCCCTCTCAGTACCAGTTGAAAGGGAAATTAACCGTCATACCTTACTACATATACGCAACTATGGACGGCGTTCAGTTACTGAATTTAATAACTGAAAACCAATAACATTAACACGGACTTAAGAATTCAAACCAACCTCAAAAAGGTAATAAAAAATGAGTTCATCACCGAATACCTTACAGTTAAAGATTCAAAAGTTGGGCGCATTCCTCAGTGGAATGGTCATGCCGAATATAGGTGTATTCATTGCATGGGGTATTATCACCGCTTTATTTATCCCCACAGGCTGGTATCCGAATGAATATTTGGCCAAACTCGTTGGCCCTACGATCACCTATCTGTTACCCGTTTTGATTGGTTATACCGGTGGCCATGCAATCCATGGCCGTCGTGGGGGGGTTATCGGCGCCCTGGCAACAATGGGAGTTGTTATTGGTGCCTCAGTAACCATGCTGATTGGTGGCATGGTTATGGGGCCGCTTGCCGCATGGATAATGAAGAAGTTTGATGGCTGGTTGGTTGGTCGCGTCAAGCCCGGGTTTGAAATGCTGGTTGATAACTTCAGCATCGGGATCATTGGCGGGATTCTTATGATAATCGGCTATGCTGCCGTTGAACCTATCTTTTCGCTTATCCTTGGTTTTTTATCTGCTGGCGTCAACTGGGCTCTGAATCATAGCCTGATCCCACTGGCGAGTATTTTCGTTGCACCTGCCCAAGTTCTCTTCCTCAACAACGCTATTAACCACGGCATCATGGCCCCACTCGGGATCCAACAAGTCGTTGAGCATGGGCGTTCAATCCTCTTCCTGGTGGAAGGTAACAGTGGTCCGTTAGTAGGAGTAATGGTTGCCTATTGCCTTTTTGGAAAAGGACTGGCGCGTAAAACTGCTCCGGCAGCAACAATCATCGTCATGTTCGGTGGGATCGCTGAAGTGTATTTCCCGTATGTTCTGATGAAACCTAAGCTGGTACTTGCTCCAATTCTGGGAAGCATGGTCTCCCTGTTTATTTTCCAGACTTTCGATGGCGGTACCGTAGCCGTCCCTTCTCCAGGCAGCGTTATTGCCTTTGCCATGATGACGCCAAAAGGTTACTTCACGGTTAACCTGGCCGGATATTTCGCTGGTCTCATTGTTTCGGCCATAGTTGCCGGGATCCTTTTAAAACTTGATAAATCTCCTGTCGAAGACGGGGAAGAATACCAGGAAGAAACAACAACGTCACACATCTCTACGGCACCAGTCGTTGCTGCTACAAATAGTGAAAGTACTACCTTCGCTGGTGGTGAACACCTGACAGACCGGAAAATCAACAAGATTATTGTGGCCTGTGATGCGGGTATGGGCTCCAGTGCCATGGGTGCCTCAGTACTGAGAACGCGAGCGAAAAAAGCCATGTTGAACGTGACGGTAGCGAACGCTTCAGTCAGCAGTATCCCTGAAGACACGGATCTAGTTGTAACACACGCCGACCTTCTGAATCGAGCGCGTCAGAATAATAAAAATCCGGATACGCAGTTTATTTCCATCAAGAATTTCATTGAAGCTAAACAATATGATCGTGTCTTAGAACACGTTCAGAAAAACGGATAATTTAAGAGGAAAGTATGACGATTTTCAACGCCGGAAACATCAATCTGACCACAGAAGCTAATACTGTAAAAGATGCCATCATTACCGTTGGTAAATTGCTCTCCGACAATGGCTATGTCGATGTCGGATATATTGATGCGATGCTTAAACGTGAGGGGGTGATTTCTACCTATGTTGGCAACGGCGTTGCTGTTCCTCATGGTATCGCCGGTTCTGACGGATTGATCTTTAAGTCCGGGATATCTCTGATTCGCCTCCCGCATGGAATAAAATGGAGTGACGACGACGAGGCCCGAATCATCATTGGTATTGCAGGTAAAGATGGAACCCACATGGATATCCTTGGGAAAATCGCCATGGTGTGTTCCGATGAAGACAATGTCGAAAAATTACTGAATGCAGAATCTGCAGAAGAAATCGTGAAAA
>PPYF01421833.1_pt1 | contig 35946 bp, 31 predicted proteins | sample 1559871 | NCBI WGS metagenome assembly PPYF01 (sample SAMN08240021, study PRJNA423297) | Human gut metagenome, whole genome shotgun sequencing project.
AGCAGTAGCAGGTGAGTAATAAACAAACGTGCTTTTTGCGATTTCGGTTGGACCATTGCCATTTTTGTTATCTCCCTTAATCAAACTTCATTCGCGTGGCTTTCAGGTTCACTATCGCCAGCGCGCCCACCAGCAGGAAGATCAGCGTGGCAATTGCTGCTGCCAGACCGAAGTCCTGACCCCCGCCGCCTTCAAAAGCGATACGGTAGGTGTAGTTAACAAGCAGGTCGGTATAACCGGCTGGCGTGGTCGTGCCAAGACGATCCGGGCCGCCGTTGGTTAACAGTTGAATCAGCACGAAGTTGTTAAAGTTAAAGGCGAAGCTGGCGATCATCAGCGGCGTCAGCGGTTTAATCAGCAGCGGCAGCGTAATCTTAAAGAAGTTCTGGAATGGACCTGCGCCATCCATTGCTGAGGCTTCATACAAATCGTCCGGAATCGCCTTCAGCAAGCCCATGCAGAGGATCATCATGTACGGATAACCCAGCCAGGTGTTGACGATAATCAGCATCGTGCGGGCGGTGGTCGGATCGCTGAACCAGGCGGGCTTCACGCCAAACAGCGCGCTCAACATCATGTTGATTTCACCAAAACTCTGGTTAAACAACCCTTTGAAAATCAAGATTGAAATGAACGATGGCACCGCGTAGGGCAGAATAAGCAGGACGCGATAGACCGCTTTGCCGCGCAACGCTTCCCACTGCACCAGACACGCCAGAACCATGCCGACCGCCACCGTTAAAAAGACAGTGATCAGCGAGAACACCACGGTCCAGACGAAAATGGCGAGGAACGGTTTCTGAATGCCTTCGTCGGTAAAGACGCGGGTAAAGTTTTTCCAGCCGGTGGTCACGGTGTAACCGGGGCTTAGCTTTTCATCCCCCCAGTGACCGTCGGCGGTAATGGATTGGTAAAAACCAATTTGGTTATTCGGCCGATATTTCACGCCGCTCTGGTTATTCGTCAACGTGCCGTCACCGTCGAGTGTGTAGAGCGGCTGCGTGCCAGAAAACTGGCGCAGGGAGCTCATCATCACTTTGTTGCCATCCGGCAGAATGGCGGTAATGTCACTCAGTGCCTGACGATTCTGGGTAATTACGCGCAGATTCGCGCGTTCGCCTTCGGGCTGGGCGGTCGTTTCTTTCAGTTGCAGTTTTTGCTCGCCGCCAAATTTAAAAGCGTCGGAGAGGTAATTTTTGCCGGTTTCGCCGTCGCTGAGCGCCAGTTGCCACTCATCGCCCGCCGGATAAAGACCAAAATTATAGATTTTGCCTGCTTGCCAGGAGCGATCTAGCAACACTTCCTGCGCACGTTCAAAAGTCAGCTGGTTAGTGCTGCTGTAGTTGGTGAAGGCAATGGCGATGGTGCAGACCAGAGGGAAGAGGACGAATAATCCCATTCCAGCCATTCCCGGGTAAACATAGCGCCAGGCGTAGGCTTTACGATTGGCGAAAATATACAGCCCCGCTGAGCTCAATATCAGCGTGGTAATGGCGAACAGGTATTCCCCTTGTGCGTACATTAAAACAACAAGGTAACCCACCAGCAGGCCGAGCAGACCTAACACTGACCATTTCAGCGCGTCGCTTTGCCACCAATGTTTCTTTTTAATGACATCCATGGGGTTCTTCCTCATTCCAGGACGGATAAGGCTTTCATACCTTATCCGACAACAACTGCCTGATGCGACGCTGACGCGTCTTATCAGGCCTACATACGTTTCAATTTCGTAGGCCGGATAAGGCGTTTACGCCGCATCCGGCATTTCACAGCATTACTTGGTGATACGAGTCTGTGCATCTTTCAGCGCAGCATCCACAGTCTGACGACCGCTGGCGGCGTTGATCACCGCAGTACGCACGGCATACCAGAAAGCGGACATCTGCGGGATGTTCGGCATAATTTCACCTTTCTGAGCGTTATCCATGGTGGCGGCAATACGTGGATCTTTCGCAAGTTCATCCTGATAGGACTTCAGCGCTACTGCACCCAGCGGTTTGTCTTTATTGACCGCTTCCAGACCTTCGTCAGTCAGCAGATAGTTTTCGAGGAACTCTTTCGCCAGCTCTTTGTTCGGACTGGCGGCGTTAATACCTGCGCTCAGCACGCCAACGAACGGTTTAGATGGTTGACCTTTGAAGGTCGGCAGTACCGTTACACCATAATTCACTTTACTGGTGTCGATGTTGGACCATGCCCACGGGCCGTTGATAGTCATCGCTGTTTCGCCTTTATTAAAGGCAGCTTCTGCGATGGAGTAATCGGTGTCTGCATTCATGTGTTTGTTTTTAATCAGATCAACCAGGAAGGTCAGACCCGCTTTCGCGCCAGCGTTATCCACGCCTACGTCTTTAATGTCGTACTTGCCGTTTTCATACTTGAACGCATAACCCCCGTCAGCCGCAATTAGCGGCCAGGTGAAGTATGGTTCTTGCAGGTTGAACATCAGCGCGCTCTTACCTTTCGCTTTCAGTTCTTTATCCAGCGCCGGGATCTCTTCCCAGGTTTTTGGCGGGTTCGGTAGCAGATCTTTGTTATAAATCAGTGATAACGCTTCGACAGCGATCGGGTAAGCAATCAGCTTGCCGTTGTAACGTACGGCATCCCAGGTAAACGGATACAGCTTGTCCTGGAACGCTTTGTCCGGGGTGATTTCTGCCAACAGGCCAGATTGAGCGTAGCCGCCAAAGCGGTCGTGCGCCCAGAAGATAATGTCAGGGCCATCGCCAGTTGCCGCAACCTGAGGGAATTTCTCTTCCAGTTTATCCGGATGCTCAACGGTGACTTTAATTCCGGTATCTTTCTCGAATTTCTTACCGACTTCAGCGAGACCGTTATAGCCTTTATCGCCGTTAATCCAGATTACCAGTTTACCTTCTTCGATTTTGGCGAGAGCCGAGGCGGAAAACATCATCGTCGTTAATGCGGATAATGCGAGGATGCGTGCACCTGTTTTTATTTTCATAATCTATGGTCCTTGTTGGTGAAGTGCTCGTGAAAACACCTAAACGGACTCTAGTTTCTTTATACGGCAACCTCTTTCCATCCTCCTTGCCCCTACGCCCCATCGTTGCTTTGTGTGATCTCTGTTACAGAATTGGCGGTAATGTGGAGATGCGCACATAAAATCGCCATGATTTTTGCAAGCAACATCACGAAATTCCTTACATGACCTCGGTTTAGTTCACAGAAGCCGCGTTCTCATCCTCCCGCCTCCTCCCCCATAAAAAAGCCAGGGGGTGGAGGATTTAAGCCATCTCCTGATGACGCATAGTCAGCCCATCATGAATGTTGCTGTCGATGACAGGTTGTTACAAAGGGAGAAGGGCATGGCGAGCGTACAGCTGCAAAATGTAACGAAAGCCTGGGGCGAGGTCGTGGTATCGAAAGATATCAATCTCGATATCCATGAAGGTGAATTCGTGGTGTTTGTCGGACCGTCTGGCTGCGGTAAATCGACTTTACTGCGCATGATTGCCGGGCTTGAGACGATCACCAGCGGCGACCTGTTCATCGGTGAGAAGCGGATGAATGACACTCCGCCTGCAGAACGCGGCGTTGGTATGGTGTTTCAGTCTTACGCGCTCTATCCCCACCTGTCAGTAGCAGAAAACATGTCATTTGGCCTGAAACTGGCGGGCGCGAAAAAAGAAGTGATTAACCAGCGAGTTAACCAGGTTGCGGAAGTGCTGCAACTGGCGCATTTGCTGGATCGCAAACCGAAAGCGCTCTCCGGTGGTCAGCGTCAGCGTGTGGCGATTGGCCGTACGCTGGTGGCCGAGCCAAGCGTATTTTTGCTCGATGAACCGCTCTCCAACCTCGATGCTGCACTGCGTGTGCAAATGCGTATCGAAATCTCCCGTCTGCATAAACGCCTGGGCCGCACAATGATTTACGTCACCCACGATCAGGTCGAAGCGATGACGCTGGCCGACAAAATCGTGGTGCTGGACGCTGGTCGCGTGGCGCAGGTTGGGAAACCGCTGGAGCTGTATCACTATCCGGCAGACCGTTTTGTCGCCGGATTTATCGGTTCGCCAAAGATGAACTTCCTGCCAGTAAAAGTGACCGCCACCGCAATCGATCAAGTGCAGGTGGAGCTGCCGATGCCGAATCGTCAGCAAGTCTGGCTACCGGTCGAAAGCCGTGATGTCCAGGTTGGAGCCAATATGTCACTGGGTATTCGCCCGGAGCATCTACTGCCGAGTGATATCGCTGACGTCATCCTTGAGGGTGAAGTTCAGGTCGTTGAGCAACTCGGCAACGAAACGCAAATCCATATCCAGATCCCTTCCATTCGTCAAAACCTGGTGTACCGCCAGAACGACGTGGTGTTGGTAGAAGAAGGTGCCACATTCGCTATCGGCCTGCCGCCAGAGCGTTGCCATCTGTTCCGTGAGGATGGCACTGCATGTCGTCGACTGCATAAGGAGCCGGGCGTTTAAGCACCCCACAAAACACACAAAGCCTGTCACAGGTGATGTGAAAAAAGAAAAGCAATGACTCAGGAGATAGAATGATGATTACTCTGCGCAAACTTCCTCTGGCGGTTGCCGTCGCAGCGGGCGTAATGTCTGCTCAGGCAATGGCTGTTGATTTCCACGGCTATGCACGTTCCGGTATTGGCTGGACAGGTAGCGGCGGCGAACAACAGTGTTTCCAGACTACCGGTGCTCAAAGTAAATACCGTCTTGGCAACGAATGTGAAACTTATGCTGAATTAAAATTGGGTCAGGAAGTGTGGAAAGAGGGCGATAAGAGCTTCTATTTCGACACTAACGTGGCCTATTCCGTCGCGCAACAGAATGACTGGGAAGCTACCGATCCGGCCTTCCGTGAAGCAAACGTGCAGGGTAAAAACCTGATCGAATGGCTGCCAGGCTCCACCATCTGGGCAGGTAAGCGCTTCTACCAACGTCATGACGTTCATATGATCGACTTCTACTACTGGGATATTTCTGGTCCTGGTGCCGGTCTGGAAAACATCGATGTTGGCTTCGGTAAACTCTCTCTGGCAGCAACCCGCTCCTCTGAAGCGGGTGGTTCTTCCTCTTTCGCCAGCAACAATATTTATGACTATACCAACGAAACCGCGAACGACGTTTTCGATGTGCGTTTAGCGCAGATGGAAATCAACCCGGGCGGCACATTAGAACTGGGTGTCGACTACGGTCGTGCCAACCTGCGTGATAACTATCGTCTGGTTGATGGCGCATCGAAAGACGGCTGGTTATTCACTGCTGAACATACTCAGAGTGTCCTGAAGGGCTTTAACAAGTTTGTTGTTCAGTACGCTACTGACTCGATGACCTCGCAGGGTAAAGGTCTGTCGCAGGGTTCTGGCGTCGCGTTTGATAACGAAAAATTTGCCTACAATATCAATAACAACGGTCACATGCTGCGTATCCTCGACCACGGAGCGATCTCCATGGGCGACAACTGGGACATGATGTACGTGGGTATGTACCAGGATATCAACTGGGATAACGACAACGGCACCAAGTGGTGGACCGTCGGTATTCGCCCGATGTACAAGTGGACGCCAATCATGAGCACCGTGATGGAAATCGGCTACGACAACGTCGAATCCCAGCGCACCGGCGACAAGAACAATCAGTACAAAATTACCCTTGCACAACAATGGCAGGCTGGCGACAGCATCTGGTCACGCCCGGCTATTCGTGTCTTCGCAACCTACGCCAAGTGGGATGAGAAATGGGGTTATGACTACACCGGTAGCTCTTCAACCAACCCATACTACGGCAAGGCTGTGTCGGCTGATTTCAACGGCGGTAGCTTCGGTCGTGGCGACAGCGACGAGTGGACCTTCGGTGCCCAGATGGAAATCTGGTGGTAATAGCAAAACCTGGGCCGGATAAGGTGCTTGCGCCGCATCCGGCAACCAATGCCTGATGCGACGCTGTTGCGTCTTATCAGGCCTACAACCGCTGCCGAAAGTAGGCCGGATAAGGTGCTTGCGCCGCATCCGGCAACCAATGCCTGATGCGACGCTGTTGCGTCTTATCAGGCCTACAACTGCTGCCGAAAGTAGGCCGGATAAGGCGTTTACGCCGCATCCGGCATAAAAACAGCTTTAAGGGGCGAAAGCCCCTCTGATTATCGGGTTTAGCGCGCTATTGCCTGGCTACCGCTGAGCTCCAGATTTTGAGGTGAAAACAATGAAAATGAATAAAAGTCTCATCGCTCTCTGTTTATCAGCAGGGTTGCTGGCAAGCGCACCTGGAATCAGTCTTGCCGATGTTAACTACGTACCGCAAAACACCAGCGACGCGCCAGCCATTCCATCTGCCGCGCTGCAACAACTCACCTGGACACCGGTCGATCAATCTAAAACCCAGACTACTCAACTGTCGACCGGCGACCAACAACTGAATGTCCCTGGCATCAGTGGTCCGGTTGCTGCGTACAGCGTCCCGGCAAACATTGGTGAACTGACACTGACGCTGACCAGCGAAGTGAACAAACAAACCAGCGTATTTGCGCCGAATGTGCTGATTCTTGATCAGAACATGACTCCATCAGCCTTCTTCCCCAGCAGTTATTTCACCTACCAGGAACCCGGCGTGATGAGTGCAGATCGGCTGGAAGGCGTTATGCGCCTGACACCGGCGTTGGGGCAGCAAAAACTTTATGTTCTGGTCTTTACCACGGAAAAAGATCTCCAGCAGACGACTCAACTGCTCGACCCGGCTAAAGCCTATGCCAAAGGCGTCGGTAACTCGATCCCGGATATTCCCGATCCGGTTGCTCGTCATACCACCGATGGCTTACTGAAACTGAAAGTGAAAACGAACTCCAGCTCCAGCGTGTTGGTAGGACCACTATTTGGTTCTTCCGCTCCAGCTCCGGTTACGGTAGGCAACACGGCGGCACCAGCTGTGGCTGCACCCGCTCCGGCACCGGTGAAGAAAAGCGAGCCGATGCTCAACGACACGGAAAGTTATTTTAATACCGCGATCAAAAACGCTGTCGCGAAAGGTGATGTTGATAAGGCGTTAAAACTGCTTGATGAAGCTGAACGCCTGGGGTCGACATCTGCCCGTTCCACCTTTATCAGCAGTGTAAAAGGCAAGGGGTAATTACGCCCCACAGTGCTGATTTTGCAACAACTGGTGCGTCTCCTGGCGCACCTTTTTTTCTCCTCCTGTACTATTGTTGCGTTTTTGTTGCGCATTAGTTCACTTAATTTGCTTTACATCTCCCGTAAATATTTTTCTGCGATACAATGCCTTTACGTTATGTAACGGAGAGTTCGGCATGTCACACCCCGCGTTAACGCAACTGCGTGCGCTGCGCTATTTTACAGAGATCCCTGCCCTAGAGCCGCAACTGCTCGACTGGCTGTTGCTGGAAGATTCCATGACAAAACGTTTTGAACAGCAGGGAAAAACGGTGAGCGTGACGATGATCCGCGAAGGGTTTGTCGAGCAGAATGAAATCCCCGAAGAACTGCCACTGCTGCCGAAAGAGTCTCGTTACTGGTTACGTGAAATTTTGTTATGTGCCGATGGTGAACCGTGGCTTGCCGGTCGTACCGTCGTTCCTGTGTCAACGTTAAGCGGGCCGGAGCTGGCGTTACAAAAATTAGGTAAAACGCCGTTAGGACGCTATCTGTTCACATCATCGACATTAACCCGGGACTTTATTGAGATAGGCCGTGATGCCGGACTGTGGGGGCGACGTTCCCGCCTGCGATTAAGCGGTAAACCGCTGTTGCTAACAGAACTGTTTTTACCGGCGTCACCGTTGTACTAAGAGGAAAAAAATATGGAGTGGAGTCTGACGCAGAATAAGCTGCTGGCGTTTCATCGCTTAATGCGTACGGATAAGCCAATTGGCGCGTTACTGCTGCTCTGGCCAACATTATGGGCGTTGTGGGTGGCGACACCGGGCGTTCCCCAGCTCTGGATCCTGGCGGTGTTTGTCGCGGGCGTCTGGCTGATGCGCGCTGCTGGTTGTGTGGTGAATGATTATGCTGACCGCAAGTTTGATGGTCATGTTAAGCGCACGGCGAACCGACCACTTCCCAGCGGCGCGGTAACGGAGAAAGAGGCGCGCGCGCTGTTTGTAGTGCTGGTACTGATTTCATTTTTACTGGTGCTGACGCTGAATACGATGACTATTCTGTTGTCGATTGCCGCGCTGGCGCTGGCGTGGGTATACCCGTTTATGAAGCGGTATACCCATCTACCGCAAGTGGTGCTGGGCGCGGCGTTTGGCTGGTCGATTCCAATGGCTTTTGCCGCTGTGAGTGAGTCGGTGCCATTGAGTTGCTGGTTAATGTTCCTCGCCAATATTCTCTGGGCGGTGGCTTACGACACGCAGTATGCGATGGTTGACCGCGATGATGATGTGAAGATTGGCATTAAATCCACCGCAATCCTGTTCGGCCAATACGATAAATTGATTATTGGTATTTTTCAGATTGGCGTACTAGCGCTGATGGCGATCATCGGTGAGTTAAATGGCTTAGGCTGGGGATATTACTGGTCAATTCTGGTAGCTGGCGCGCTGTTTGTTTATCAACAAAAACTGATTGCCAACCGCGAGCGTGAAGCCTGCTTTAAAGCATTTATGAATAATAACTATGTTGGTCTGGTACTGTTTTTAGGGCTGGCAATGAGTTACTGGCATTTCTGATGATGTAAAAAAGCCGGATGATCATCCGGCTTTCTTCTGGGTTGCCTGATGCGCTGCGCTTCTCAGGCCTACAACATATCGCAATTTATTGAATTTGCAGATCATGGTAGGCCGAATAAGGCGTTTGCGTCGCATCCGGCAATTCTCACTGATTACCCTTCGCCCTGCGTCGCACTCTCAATCGTCAAACGCACGTCTGATGTAATCAACTCCGCCAGCAACTGATACACCTTCATCGTTTCTGCCGGTTCGGCGTCGCCGCTATCGCTGATATACCCTTCATCACGCAGTGTCAGCACCAGAGAACTGAACACCGCCTTGTCGAAGAACTCCGGCGCGTTGATACCGTGCAGCACGGAGAGACGTTGCGCGACGGTGCGGCTCTCTTTTTCCAGCGTACCGCGGTTGATCGACGGGTTGGCACTCAACAGCCAGAAGGTGATGGCATAACGTTGCAGCGTTTCGCGCGCGCCTGCGGCCAGCAGCTGTAGCGTGCGAGAATGCGCCGGGTTGATATGCAACTCATCATCTTGCAGGGTAATCAGCCCCTGACGTTGCATCTCATTTGCCAGCGCATCAATAACGTCCGGTAACTCGTCGCGATCCCAGCGCAGGAACAGCTCCGCTTTCAGCATTGGGTAAAGCACATTGACGTGCTCCATCAATACGTCGCGGGAGATGTGGCGATGCTGGGTGACAATTGCCGCCATCAGCGAAGGCAGCACCAACATATGTGCAATGTTGTTGCGATAGTAGGTCATCAGCACCGCTTGCTCGCGCGGCAGAATGATGATGTCGCCGATAGTGTCTTTCTCAACTTCAAACTTGTTCATTTGCAGCGCGTGATCGATAAGCTCGCTGGCGCTGGCTGAAGGAACGGTAGAGTCCGTGGAGTAAGGCACGTTGCGCATCAGATCCAGGTAGCAGTTGAGTTGCTCGGTTAACTGCTCGCGGGTGAGTGAGCGCTGACGTGACGCCAGAAGCGCAGTACAGCACAGGTTCATGGCGTTTGCCGCGCCTGCGTTGTTAATGCGTACCATCAGATCGGCAGCAATATTATTGACCGTCGGCGTTAACCAGGCCGGACGCACCGCTTCGATGGGATCGATAGATTCACGCCAGTCTGGTACGTGCTGGTTAAGGTAGGTCATCAACGGCATTGGTTCACCGAAGTTGACGTAACCCTGACCGAGATTACGCAGCTTGCTTAAACCACGCAGCATCTGCGGCAGGCTCTCTTTCTCTTTCGTCGCACCGCGCAGTTCTTTGGCGTAAGTACCCACTTCCATGACGTGCTCATAACCGATATAGATCGGAATCAGCGTAATCGGACGAGTGCCGCCACGCAGCATCGCCTGAATGGTCATCGATAGCGTACCGGTTTTCGGATCCAGCAAACGCCCCGTACGGGAACGACCGCCTTCCACGAAATACTCGACGGAATAACCACGGCTGAACAGTTCGCCGAGATACTCACGGAAAACGGTGGAATAAAGTTTATTGCCTTTAAACGTACGGCGAATAAAGAACGCCCCCAGACGGCGGAAAATCGGCCCGGCCGGCCAGAAGTTCAGGTTGATCCCGGCGGCGATATGCGGCGGCACCAGCCCCTGGTGATACAGCACGTAAGAAAGCAGCAGGTAGTCCATGTGACTGCGGTGGCAAGGCACATACACTAGCTCATGGCCGTCGTGGGCCAGCTGGCGAACGCGCTCGGCGTTATGGACGTTGATACCCTGGTAAAGTCGGTTCCAGGTGAAGCCCAGAATGCGGTCAGTCAGGCGGATCATCTCGTAAGAGAAATTCGCCGCAATCTCTTCCATCAGCGCAATCGCGTTCTGCTGCGCTTTTTCATGGGAGATTTTTTTGCTGCGCGCTTCATCTTCTACCGCTTTCGCAATGGCGCGGGAGGCGAGCAGCTTATTAAACAGATCCTGACGAGCAGGCAGACGTGGACCCACGGCAGCCAGGCGTTGACGGGCAAAGTGCATACGCGCCACGCGCGCCAGTTTCTGAGCGATAGTTTTATCCGTGCCGTGTTCATCCGCCATACGGCGCAGCGAAACTGACGGCGAGAAACGCACAAAACTGTCGCGACCGAGCCACAGTACAGCGAAAAATTTCTGTACACCGTTAAGCATACGCAGCGGCGGGTTCACTTCGCCTTTTTCACGCCCCGGCGCGCGACCAAACATCACCGATACTGGCACCATCTGCACATCCAGATTTGGGTTGCTGCGGTGCAAATCGAGATAGTCGTGGAACAGCTTAATAGACTCTTCTTTCGGCGTGTAATAGGTGAACACACGCGGCCCGCCGTGAATGAACACATAGCGCGGCAGTAGCGTGCCGTCGATTTCCAGCGGCTCTAACGGGTCAGGCAGGTCATGTGCCAGACACTGGGCGCGCAACGTCAGCAAGTCAGCTTTCGAGTTGTACGGTAAAACGTACATAATTGGACGAGAGGTATCCAGCCCCAGTTCCGGGGCAGGATCCGCCGGAATAGACTTGCTTTTTACCAGGATGCTTAATGGTAAATTCAGTAATTTGTAGTAAATTCGTGGCCAGCCGGACATAAACGATGTAAAGCCTCTGGTTAATAATGCAAATGCGCGGCAAGGATAGCAGAAAGTCATGGGAAATTCTGTGGTATCCGCTCATGTTTCGCGCGGCGTTACGCAAACCCGAATCATCGGATTTAACGGTACACTGATATTGACGCTCATAATGTAAAAAGGTTCTTTCAATGGCCAATAATACCACTGGATTCATCCGAATTATTAAAGCTGCTGGCTATTCCTGGAAAGGTTTACGCGCTGCATGGATCAACGAAGCGGCATTCCGTCAGGAAGGCGTAGCGGTATTGTTAGCGGTGGTTATCGCCTGCTGGCTGGATGTGGACGCGATTACCCGCGTGCTGCTTATCAGCTCCGTGATGCTGGTGATGATTGTGGAAATTCTCAATAGCGCCATCGAAGCTGTGGTTGACCGAATTGGCTCTGAATACCATGAGCTTTCCGGACGCGCTAAAGATATGGGATCCGCCGCAGTGCTGATTGCCATTATCGTCGCCGTGATTACCTGGTGCATCCTGTTATGGTCGCATTTTGGATAACCCTTCCAGATTTCGATAAATCTCTGGTTTATTGTGCAGTTTATGGTTCCAAAATCGCCTTTTGCTGTATATACTCACAGCATAACTGTATATACACCCAGGGGGCGGAATGAAAGCGTTAACGGCCAGGCAACAAGAGGTGTTTGATCTCATCCGTGATCACATCAGCCAGACAGGTATGCCGCCGACGCGTGCGGAAATCGCGCAGCGTTTGGGGTTCCGTTCCCCAAACGCGGCTGAAGAACATCTGAAGGCGCTGGCACGCAAAGGCGTTATTGAAATTGTTTCCGGCGCATCACGCGGGATTCGTTTATTGCAGGAAGAGGAAGAAGGGTTGCCGCTGGTAGGTCGTGTGGCTGCCGGTGAACCGCTTCTGGCGCAACAGCATATTGAAGGTCATTATCAGGTCGATCCTTCCTTGTTCAAGCCGAATGCTGATTTCCTGCTGCGTGTCAGCGGGATGTCGATGAAAGATATCGGCATTATGGATGGCGATTTGCTGGCAGTGCATAAAACTCAGGATGTACGTAACGGTCAGGTCGTTGTCGCACGTATTGATGACGAAGTTACCGTTAAACGCCTGAAAAAACAGGGCAATAAAGTCGAACTGTTGCCAGAAAACAGCGAGTTTAAACCAATTGTCGTTGACCTTCGTCAGCAGAGCTTCACCATTGAGGGGCTGGCGGTTGGGGTTATTCGCAACGGCGACTGGCTGTAACATATCTCTGAGACCGCGATGCCGCCTGGCGTCGCGGTTTGTTTTTCATCTCTCTTCATCAGGCTTGTCTGCATGGCATTCCTCACTTCATCTGATAAAGCACTCTGGCATCTCGCCTTACCCATGATTTTCTCCAATATCACCGTTCCGTTGCTGGGACTGGTCGATACGGCGGTAATTGGTCATCTTGATAGTCCGGTTTATTTAGGCGGCGTGGCGGTTGGTGCAACGGCGACCAGCTTTCTCTTTATGTTGTTGCTGTTTTTACGCATGAGCACCACCGGGCTGACTGCACAGGCTTATGGTGCCAAAAATCCTCAGGCATTAGCCCGTGCGCTGGTGCAACCGTTGCTGTTGGCGTTGGGGGCCGGGGCGTTAATTGCGCTGCTGCGTACGCCGATTATCGATCTGGCGCTGCATATTGTTGGTGGTAGTGAAGCAGTCCTGGAACAGGCGCGACGCTTTCTTGAAATCCGCTGGTTAAGCGCACCGGCGTCGCTGGCGAATCTGGTATTACTTGGCTGGTTACTCGGCGTGCAATATGCCCGTGCGCCAGTAATTTTGTTAGTGGTCGGCAATATCCTCAACATTGTGCTGGATGTCTGGCTGGTGATGGGGCTGCATATGAACGTGCAGGGCGCGGCTCTGGCGACGGTTATTGCGGAATATGCAACATTGCTGATTGGTCTGCTAATGGTGCGTAAAATTCTCAAACTACGCGGAATCTCCGGCGAAATGCTGAAAACAGCCTGGCGAGGAAACTTCCGTCACTTGCTGGCGCTTAACCGCGATATCATGCTGCGCTCGCTGTTGCTGCAACTCTGTTTCGGCGCGATCACTGTACTTGGCGCGCGACTGGGGAGTGACATTATCGCTGTTAACGCAGTTCTGATGACGCTACTCACCTTTACCGCCTATGCGCTGGATGGTTTTGCCTACGCGGTTGAAGCACATTCCGGTCAGGCATACGGTGCGCGCGACGGTAGTCAATTGCTGGATGTCTGGCGGGCAGCGTGCCGCCAGTCGGGGATCGTAGCGTTACTGTTTTCGGTGGTTTATTTGCTGGCAGGGGAACACATCATTGCGTTGCTGACGTCGTTAACCCAGATTCAGCAGCTGGCTGACCGCTATCTTATCTGGCAGGTGATTTTGCCGTTGGTCGGCGTCTGGTGTTATCTGCTGGACGGCATGTTTATAGGCGCAACGCGTGCCGCCGAAATGCGTAACAGTATGGCGGTGGCCGCCGCAGGTTTTGCACTGACGCTCCTTACGCTGCCGTGGCTGGGGAATCATGGTTTGTGGCTGGCGTTAACCGTCTTTCTGGCGTTACGCGGGCTTTCTCTGGCGGCTATCTGGCGGCGTCACTGGCGTAACGATACCTGGTTTGTCGCAACGTGACGGTTAAAAATTCTGAATAAATAATCCTAAGCCAAATTGCTGACTACACTTAATCTCACGTTCAGAAGAAAAGTGAACGTACTCTCATTCACAACCTAACGATGAGGTCTTGATTATGAATAAAGATGAAGCCGGCGGTAACTGGAAACAGTTTAAAGGTAAAGTGAAAGAGCAATGGGGCAAACTGACCGATGATGATATGACGATCATTGAAGGAAAACGTGATCAGTTAGTGGGTAAAATCCAGGAACGCTACGGTTATCAGAAAGATCAGGCAGAAAAAGAGGTTGATAGTTGGGAAAAACGCCATGATTACCGCTGGTAATTAATCCCTCCTGCCCGACATGTACAAGGATGTACACCCTTTTAGCGAGGTTTCTTTTTCACCTGAATAGAGTGGTCATGATGGCACTGTTCGGGATGACGACACGCTTCTACTTCTACACATGCTGAACATAATCCATGTGCTTCAATAACATTATGCCGCAGGGCAAAACCCATTTTTGCCGCCAGCGTATGCATGATGTCTTCCACGCCTTCAGCACATTCTTCTTTCACCGCGCCGCAGCGATCGCAAATAAACATGGCTGAAGTATGGGTGGGCTGATCGAACAGATGACAGAGCACATAACTGTTGGTGGATTCCACCTTATGCACAAAACCTTGTTCAAGCAGAAACTCCAGCGCGCGATAAACCGTTGGCGGCTTGGCTTGCGGTTCAGCTTCGCGCAGCAAATCAAGCAGATCATAAGCGCTGATAGCGCCATCCTGCAGACTCATCAGGCGCAACACTTCGAGACGCTGTGGGGTCAGGCGCACATTACGCTGTGCGCAGATTTTTTCAGCCTGCGCTAATAACTCCTGCGTTGTGGTCTTTTCCATTGGGCACCTCGACAGTGGGGTTAAGAATGCCCTTACTTTACCATAGTTCTCGCTTAAACGCCGAGAACAGGGTGTCATGGCTGTCATATTGCCTGATCGCATATTCGTTATGCTATAGTAGCGCCCCCAATTTACCAGATGCTTAAAAAGTCGCCATGCCAGCAGAATCACACACTGTTTATCCCGCTTACCGTTTCTCGATTGCCCCGATGCTTGATGACCGGGTGCAGAACGGCATGTTTGGTGCGTGTCTGATGGGTAATGCGCAGCTGGTTGCCGACTGCGTGAAAGCGATGCGCGATGTGGTGTCGATTCCGGTGACGGTGAAAACGCGTATTGGCATCGATGATCAGGACAGCTATGAATTTCTCTGCGATTTCATCAACACCGTTTCCGGCAAAGGTGAGTGTGAGATGTTCATCATCCACGCACGTAAAGCCTGGCTTTCTGGGTTAAGTCCGAAAGAAAACCGTGAGATCCCGCCTCTCGATTATCCGCGTGTGTATCAACTGAAGCGTGACTTTCCGCATCTGACGATGTCGATTAACGGTGGTATCAAGTCGCTGGAAGAAGCTAAAGCGCATTTGCAACATATGGATGGCGTGATGGTCGGGCGCGAGGCGTATCAGAATCCGGGGATTCTGGCGGCGGTAGACCGAGAGATTTTTGGTTCCTCGGATACCGATGCCGATCCGGTGGCGGTAGTGCGCGCCATGTATCCGTACATTGAGCGTGAACTCAGCCAGGGTACGTATCTCGGCCATATTACCCGGCATATGCTGGGCTTGTTCCAGGGTATTCCTGGCGCGCGGCAGTGGCGGCGTTATTTAAGTGAAAATGCCCATAAAGCGGGTGCAGACATTAATGTGCTGGAACACGCGCTCAAACTGGTAGCGGATAAGCGTTAACTTTTCACCAAAAAGTAGTCAAATTCACCACGCCCTGCGCCCCGTCGCGGGGCGTTTTGCTGTTAAATCAATAGATTATTTTTGGCATGATTCTTGTAATGCCAGCAAGAGATTTCATATTTGGGAGAGCATCATGCTGGAACTACTTTTTGTAATTGGCTTTTTTGTCATGCTGATGGTCACCGGTGTTTCGTTGCTGGGTATTATCGCCGCGCTGATTGTGGCGACGGCCTTTATGTTCCTCGGCGGTATGCTGGCATTGATGATTAAGTTGCTGCCGTGGCTGCTGTTGGCGGTTGCGGTGGTGTGGGTGATCAGGGCGATAAAAGCACCAAAAGTGCCGAAATATCAGCGTTATGACCGCTGGCGTTACTAAGGGATTGTGCGGATGATCACAACCTAAGGTTTTATCCTTAGAACAAAATAGGAATTGATAATCAAATCTGTCACTATTGCGCGTCAAACAAATTCATCGAGCTGTACCCTACATACAGCCGAACTATAAAAGAAAGGGCTTCCCAGGTGGAAGCCCAATTTCTTTTATGGAATCAATAGGCTGGAACCCTGCGTCGCCCGGCTTTCCAGAATCTCATGCGCACGCCGCGCATCCTTCAGCGGATATTTCTGCTGCTCGGCGACATCGACCTTAATCACACCGCTGGCAATCAAAGAGAACAGTTCATTACTGGCCTCGGTTAATTCCTCCCGCGTGGTGATATAGCCTTGCAGGGAAGGGCGTGTCACATACAACGAGCCTTTCTGATTGAGAATGCCTAAGTTCACACCGGTAACCGCACCTGATGAGTTGCCAAAACTCACCATTAAGCCGCGGCGTTGCAGGCAATCCAGCGACCGTTCCCAGGTGTCTCTGCCCACTGAATCGTACACCACGCGCACTTTCTTACCACCGGTGATCTCTTTCAATCGCTCGACCAGATTCTCTTCACGATAGTTAATAACCTGCCACGCGCCCGCTTTTAGCGCACTCTGCGCTTTTTGCGCGGTTCCTACAGTGCCGATAAGTTTCGCGCCCAGGGCTTTTGCCCACTGGCAGGCAATCAAGCCAACGCCGCCAGCCGCTGCGTGGAACAGGAACTGTTCATCGGGTTTAATTTCATAGGTTTTGCGCAGCAGATAATAAACCGTTAAGCCTTTCAGGAAGGATGCCGCAGCTTGCTCAAAAGAAATTGCCGCAGGCAGAATCGCCGCTTTATCTGCATTAATGTTATGCACAGAGCTGTAAGCGCCTAATGCCGATTGTGCATAGACTACGCGATCGCCTGCCTTAATATGCTTTACACCACTGCCGACTTTACTCACGATGCCTGCCGCTTCGGTACCTAATCCGCTGGGTAGCGATGGCGGCGGGTAAAGGCCGCTGCGGATATACGTGTCGATAAAATTGATGCCGATGGCTTTATTTTCGACCTGGATTTCATTCTCCGCCGGATCGGCAGGAGTGAACTCTACGGCTTGAAGTACTTCCGGGCCACCGTGCTTGTGAAATTCAATTCGTAGTTGGTTAGCGTTAATACGCCCCGTTCACGGCACGGGCGAGTCCAGGTTTGGTAATCATTAGCTTCCCGACAAACACAAATCATATATTGCCTGGCATCCTGATTTTCTGGCCGAAAACGCCAGGCCAGGAGTGGCCCACCTGGTGTTTGCGGTGCAATACCGGCTTCGCCATCATAGATAGCCCTGGCACCACGACTCCCACCACCGTTTTCGACATAACATTGTAAAGAACGCAGTACAGCCAGCGCCAGTTGCGCACTTTGTCGCCACTGGAAAGATTGTGCCAGGCTGTTTTCATCGCATTGAATACCTTCCCGGCGAATATCTTCACAAAGTGTTGCCAGGGTTTGCGCGGCAGTGTTGATCCCCTGTGTATGACACAAAATTGCGGCATGGTGGCTCATGGTATTTTGTATCGTTTCTCGCACGTCGTCACGTAGCAGCCCCTGATTCAGGTGCTGTTGCGCCTCATTAATCGTACTGAGAATTTGTTGCCTCTCGAGAGGCCGGTCCTGGCTTTTCTGATGAGCAATATGTAATGCACAGCGGCGGGCGAAAACTTGCCCGGCATTGAGCGCTGCTCCACCTGGGCGCGTGACACCATGTGTTCCGGCATTTTCTCCGGCAGCATAACAACCAGTTAGCGATGTACGTGCCCAAATATCAACTTCAATTCCGCCATTAAGATGTTGATTATTTAGCGTAAACTTGAGCGGTGAGGCTGTGAGATCATGACCGTGCATCTGATACAAACGAATAGCCAGAGGATTCATCTGTGTTAATCTCGCCAGCGGTTGTGCCAGCAGGGCGTGATTTTGTTGCAGATAGTCGATGACATCATCATCCAGCTCCCGCAGGTTAAATAGTGTTCCGTCCGCTGCGGGTTCTGGTTCCCGTAGAAAATCGAGAAAAACATCGCGCCCTTTTTGAGTCTCTTCATAAACTGCGACATCCAGCAAGCTGGAGCCATATTCCAGCATTCGTTCCGCGTGAAACGGCCACTGGTAACCTTTGCGAAATATCGCGGAGGCCAGCATACGAGTCGTGGGGTAATAAGTTGCCAGAAAATTATACTGACGCCCGGAGTGGTCCTGCGAATAGATGCGCGGTATCGCCTGCATGTAAGTACCGGAAAGATTCCACGGAAACTGGTTGCGCGGTGTACCGATACCAAACTGACTTTCCGTAAGATTAACCAGAGTTATCCCTGCTTCCAGCGCCATGCCCAACGCACTAAAACAGTTCACCGGATAAACACTGTCACGATAAAGTTCACCAGGCCCGCCCGTGGCTAAAACCAGATGCTGACAGCGAATCACTACCATTCTCCAGGGATTATCCCGACAGGCTTTATCGATGGCGATCACCCCCTCGACTCGTCGATTTTCTCCTTCACCACTGGTCAGGATACGAATCGCCGTTGTGTGATCGCAAAGAGGAATATTAAGGCGCATTGCCTCCTGGGCCAGCACCTTCACCATCAGGCGCGATGTTCGAGGACCGCAGCTAGTGGCACGGCCAAATTCATCGTGATCGGTTTGGTAACGCAACGTTGCGCCAAAGAGATCTTCAGGCAGATCCAGACCCAGATATTTCAGTACTTCACAGGTGTTCACCGATCCGACCGCCTCAACATATGCGGTGTCATGATCCATCGCACCACCTGCCGCCAGGGTGTTACTTAATGTCAGAAAATGGTCACCATTTGCACGGGTATTCGCGGTGTGAAGCGTTTGTTTATCAGAACCAGAACAGGCGGAAGTTCCCCAGAAGGCTTTGCTGGAGGCGACCATTACATCGACATTTTGCCGTTTCAGCTCGACGGCAGCTCGCCATCCTGCCGCGCCACTGCCCAGAACCAGCGTGTTGCAGCGGTACTCAGGTAAAATGGTACCGTTAAGGTCGATACTACCGCTGACTTGAGCCAGCGGTGCGTAATGGGGCATTTTCACGTCAGTCAGGGAATCGATAATAGATTCAGAGACATTATGCGTCATGGGAGGTGCCCGTAGTCTGGTTATGTTGGGAAACGCTGATCGTTTCAGCGTCGGCAAGATCATCAAGATCACGATCGCGTGTTTCTGGAGCAAAGAAAGTCGCAATAATCGTACCAACGGTCAGCAGACTAAGGTAAATAGCGATTGGCATCCAGGCAGCAATACCACTGGGATCGTTAGTGTGGATCACCCAGGAAATGATTGCAGAACCAACCAGTGGCGCGATCCCTCCGGCAATAACGGCAGAAACTTCCCTTGCCAGTGCGACGCCAATATAACGATGGCGAGCACCAAAGAGTTCAGGCAGAAAAGCACCTTGTGCACCAAACATACCCCAGGCTCCAATCCCTAAGGCCAGAGAAAGAGAGACAATAGTGACAGGAACATTACCGTGGCTGAAAGACCACCACACCGGAAAGGTAATCAACAACTGAAAAATCGCCAGACTACGATAGACAAGAACCCTGCCGAAGCGATCGGTCAGCCAACCGGCAATAGGCACCATAATTGCACCGACTACTACCGCAGACATCAGGCATAGCGTACCAACTGATTTGTCCAGCCCAACCACACCAACGATATAACTGATCGCTAAAGCCTGATAAATCGACGAGCCGCCGTTTTCTGCCAGACGTAAGCCAATCCCGACGAAGACATTACGGCGTGATGTTTTCAGCAAATTTCGTAAGGGTGATTCTGTAACTTGTTGACAAGCTTCGAGTTTTGCGAATGATGGCGATTCTTTAAGATGCAGTCGAATATAAATAGCCACCGCGATAATCACCACGCTGGAGAGGAAGGGCAAGCGCCACCACCAGGTTTCGGCAAGATTTGTCACATTATGCAGCAGGATGAAGTAAACGGCAGATGCCATAAACGTACCAATCTGGATTCCGAGGAACGGCAGCGCGGCGTAATAACCCCGTTTGCCGTCAGGAGCATATTCGGTCATCAGTACGGCGGCTCCCGCCTGTTCAGCCCCAGCACCAAGCCCTTGCAGCAGGCGTAATGCAATAAGCATAATTGGCGCCCAGATTCCCGCTGTTTCGTAAGTGGGTAATACCCCGATCAACGTGCTGGCGATTCCCATTAACAACACCGTTGCTAACAGGACGAACTTACGGCCCAAACGATCACCTAATGAGCCGAAGATAATTCCGCCTACAGGTCTGACGGCAAATCCGAGAAAGTAGGTGCCAAAACTGGCGATCAGCGCCATTCCCGGTTCCTGATTAGGAAAAAAGAGTGGACCAAAAATAATGGCGGATGCCAGGCTGTAAAGTGCGAAATCGTAGTATTCCAGTGCGCTGCCGAGAGAGCAGGTCCACGCCGCGCGACGCAGATCTGCCGATGAAACATTCGCTTTCTCTGCTGGTTGTGAAGGTTGCATGATGTGTCTCCTTTCAGACGGATAAAAGAAATCCGCCTAAAATCAATGGGATTCTTGCGTTATTATTAAAATCCAAAATGAAATGCTAAGTTATCGAGCACTAAAGTGCGGTTGACGCTTCTCAGTAAATGCCTGACTGCCTTCATGAGCATCTTCAGTCGTGGCGGAAAAAGCGCCAGCCAGTGCTTCAAGCGTCGAGGCCACAGCAATACCTTCTCCGGCATCAATAACCTGCTTGGCGATCTGCACTGCAACGGGAGCACGCTGGGCGATACGTTGTGCCAGTTGCAGTCCGGCGTCGTGTAACGCCTCCCTGGCGACAACGCGATTCACCAGCCCGCAGGACAGTGCCCGCTGTGCATCCAGTGGTTCACCGGTAAATACCAGTTCTTTCACCAGTGAGCGCCCAAGCAGTGCCGTCAGCCGCTGCGTTCCTGACCAGCCAGGCACTGTCGCCAGCCCGGTTTCTGGTAGTGCCATTTGTGCTTCGGCGCTACAAATACGGATATCGGTGGTAGCAGCCAGTTCCAGACCACCGCCATAAGCCAGGCCGTGCAACAGGGCGATTACGGGCTGTGGCAGTTGTGCCAGAGCATCAAATGCCTGATGACCGCGGCGGATCCAGTTGCGCCACATATCGAGTGCAGAAAGAGAGGTCCAGCGATGAATATCCGCGCCGACACAAAACGCTTTTTCACTGGCACTGGTCAGCAGTACTACGCGGATCTCCGAATCAGTTTCCAACGTGTGGCAATGCGCCAGCAGTTGTTCGAGCATCTCTGGGGTTAATGCGTTGAGTTTTGCCGGGCGATTAATCACCAAAGTGGCAATGAAACCGTTGCGCTGGAGGTCAATGGTGCCGTTATTCATGGTGACGTCCTTGTTGAAAATAGTGGGGATTCATTAGTTTGAGATCGTCTGCCAGACGGAGTGGGGCATTGCTTTGGGCGAGAATGTCGCGTTCAGGATCAATACCTGGGGCAATTTCCGTGACCAGTAGTCCGTCTGGGGTTAATTCCAGCACGCAGCGTTCAGTGATGTACTGCACTTGTTGCCCGAGTCTTATTGCGCGTTTGCCGGAGAACGTCACGTGGGCGACGTCCTGTACCAGTTTTTTGGCTTTGCCTTCTTTAATGATACGCAGCTGACCCTCTTCCAGTTGCAGTTGGGCACCGGCATTGAAAAAGCCAGAGAAAATAATGCGCTTCGCATGTGAGGTGATATCAATAAATCCACCGCATCCGGCAGTGACATGTGGACGAGCGGGGAGATGTGAGACGTTCACTGAGCCATCTGCGCCGATTTGTAAAAACGACATCAGAGTGAGATCAAAGCCACCGCCCTGGAAATAGGTGAACTGCTGGGGAGAGGGCAAAAATGCTTCTGCATTAGAGGCACAACCGAACTGAAATTCCAGCAGTGGAACTCCGCCAATCGCGCCCTGTTCCAGCAGCCAGGTGACGTCACCGTGGCGACCTTGTTCCAGTAAAATGCGTGGTACGTTGGCAGAAATACCAAAGCCAATATTTACCGCATCTCCACTTTGTAGTTCTTGCGCGACTCGCTGGGCAATAACTCGCGCCGGGCCATGTTCCATATAACGAAAGGCTGATAGCGGACGACTGATTTCGCCGGAAATGGCAGGTTCATATTGCGTTTGTGTCGTTTGTGTTTGTTCCGGCGCAATCACGATGTAATCCACCAGTACACCCGGAATACGCACCTCTTTTGGTTTCAGACTTCCGGCGGCAACCTGTCGTTTTACTTGCGCAATTATGATGCCACCATTATTGCGAACGGCAGTAGCCTGTTCCAGTGGCCCCAGATAAGCCCCTTCATGTTCATAAGTCAGGTTGCCGCGTTCATCGGCAGTGGTAGCGCGAATGATCGCCACCTGCGGCACGATACTGGGGAAAAACAGCCAGTCGTCGTTAGCAAATCGAACACGTTCAACCAGAGATTGTTGCGCCGCTTTTTCATTCATTGCACCGCCCTGCAACAGGGGATCCACATAGGTATCCATGCCTGTTTGTGTCAGCACGCCAGGACGATGAGCCGCCGCTTCCCGGTGCATATCAAATAAGATCCCGGAAGGCAGATTCCAGGCGGGGATCGCGTTGTCATTGATCATTTGCCAGATTAACGGAGGCGCCATTGATGATGGACCGGAGGGGTAGGAGCCAGCGATCACTTTTGCCAGTAAGCCCGGTTGCGCCAGATGATCGATGCCTTTTACGCCATACATATCACCAGCGGCGATAGGGTGGATGGAGGTGATGTTTTGCGGATGTCCGGCACGTTGAAAGCGTTCACCTATTGCTGCCAGCACCGCATCCGGACACCCCATTCCACTGGAGGAGGAGACGGTGACAACTGCGCCATCAACAATCAAATCTGCAGCTTCCGGTGCAGTGATCGTGCGTACAGAGCACATAATAATTTCCTTGTTTCGATATAAAAATAATTAAAAATATGCATTTAAAACAATATGATAATTTTCATAAATTAATTGGAACGATCTAATTTATGCGTAATTTGTACGATTAGGGTGTAAAAAACACAACAAGGGAAGTGCGAATCTGTGATCGAAACGACGATCTCCTGCGATCCCTTGCGTTAACGGATCGCATGAGTAAAAGGAGATTATGATAAAGTAATTGCCTTGATCTTATGGGGGTTTGGAGCAGGCATGGCGAAGTCGGATACAGGAAGAAAGCGGGTAACATTAACCGATGTTGCGCGTGCGGCTGGCGTTTCGAAATCGACCGTATCGCTGGTTCTCAACGACAGTTCACTTATCAAAAAAGAGACTCAACAAAAAGTCCAGCAAGCCATTGAACAATTAGGCTATGTCTATAACCGTTTTGCTGCCAATCTGCGTTCGCAAAAATCGCTAACTATCGGCGTAGTCATTGACGATTTGATAAATCCTTTCTTCGCTGAATTTACTATGGGTCTTGAGATGACGCTGGCGGAGCACGGTTTTATCACCGTGATGTCCAATACCTCCCAGCGTAGTGACCGGCAAAAACAGGTGCTTGATACCTTGCTGGAACACCACGTCGCGGGCATTGTCCTCTGTCCAGTGAACAGTACCTCAGAAGCCGATTTACAGCGTTATGCCAACAGTTCCACACCCTTATTAATCACGATGCGCCCTCTGGATTGGCAACAATTGCCCGTCGATTACGTTGGCGTGGACAGCCACGCAGGTGTACGGGAAGCGACGGAATATCTCATTCAACAAGGGCACAGAGATATCGTGTTTATTGGTGGTCTTACGCACCATATGCGTTATCAGGGATACCTTGAGGCGATGAATCACCATGGTTTACAGCCGTGGAGTACTGATGCTTTTTCGCTGCGTGCTGAACCGACTCAGGCCAACGGCTACCAGTTGATGCAACAGCTGTTGGATATGCCTTCGCCACCCACAGCGGTGATTTGTTATAACGATTTAATGGCTTTTGGCGCGGAGTCGGCACTAGGCGAAAGAGGATTATTTGCCGGGGAAGATATTTCGTTGATTGGTAATGATGGCGTGGCGGCTTGTGCTTACAGTAACCCGCCGTTAACCACAATTGCGGTAGAACCATTGGCTCTGGGGAAACAGGCGGCGCAGCAAATTTTACGGCGTATTGCGCAACCAGACGCACCGCTCAGCCATTACATCTATCGCCCGACCCTGCAAATTCGCGCTTCCACCGGAAAGCGGGGGCGTTAAATGCTGTAGCGAGAAACTGTTTCTCGCTATACTCTCTTGTCCCCCATTCAACAGCAGGTAACACCATTCGTTATGGCAGGCAATAGACCTTTCAACAAACAACAGACTGATAACCGCGAACGCGATCCACAAGTTGCCGGGCTGAAAGTGCCTCCGCACTCGATCGAAGCGGAGCAGTCGGTGTTGGGCGGTGGAATCGCTGGAACGCCAGGGGCAACTCGATAGCGTCGGTGGTTTTGCTTATCTGGCAGAGCTGTCAAAAAATACGCCAAGTGCGGCGAACATCAGTGCATATGCGGATATCGTGCGCGAACGTGCCGTTGTTCGTGAGATGATCTCCGTTGCTAACGAGATTGCCGAAGCTGGTTTTGATCCACAAGGGCGTACCAGTGAAGATCTGCTCGACCTTGCTGAATCCCGCGTCTTTAAAATTGCCGAAAGTCGTGCAAACAAAGACGAAGGGCCGAAGAACATCGCCGATGTGCTCGACGCAACCGTGGCGCGTATTGAGCAGTTGTTTCAGCAGCCACACGATGGCGTTACCGGGGTAAATACCGGTTATGACGATCTCAACAAAAAAACCGCTGGCTTGCAGCCGTCGGATTTGATCATCGTTGCCGCGCGTCCGTCGATGGGTAAAACGACATTTGCGATGAACCTCGTCGAAAACGCGGCGATGTTGCAGGATAAACCGGTGCTTATCTTTTCGCTGGAGATGCCATCAGAACAGATTATGATGCGTTCTCTGGCGTCGCTGTCGCGCGTTGACCAGACTAAAATCCGTACCGGGCAGCTCGATGATGAAGACTGGGCACGCATTTCCGGCACCATGGGTATTTTGCTCGAAAAACGCAATATCTATATCGATGATTCCTCCGGCTTGACGCCAACGGAAGTGCGTTCCCGCGCACGCCGTATTGCCCGTGAACACGGCGGCATCGGGCTTATCATGATCGACTACCTGCAACTGATGCGCGTACCGGCGCTTTCCGATAACCGTACGCTGGAAATTGCAGAAATCTCCCGCTCGCTGAAAGCACTGGCGAAAGAACTGAACGTGCCGGTGGTGGCGCTGTCCCAGTTGAACCGTTCTCTGGAACAACGTGCCGACAAACGCCCGGTCAACTCCGACCTGCGTGAATCTGGCTCTATCGAGCAGGATGCGGACTTGATCATGTTTATCTATCGTGATGAGGTGTATCACGAAAACAGTGATTTAAAAGGCATCGCGGAAATTATTATCGGTAAACAACGTAACGGCCCAATCGGGACGGTACGCCTGACCTTTAACGGTCAATGGTCGCGCTTCGACAACTATGCGGGGCCGCAGTACGACGACGAATAATCGCTTATGGTCACGGTCTTCTTGAGACCGCGCGAACGCTCCCCGATGCTGACGCCTTTGGCGTAGCCCGTCTCGAAGAAGCTCTGCGACTGCGTGCGGGGGGAATCACCAAACCTGTACTTTTACTCGAAGGCTTTTTTGATGCCAGAGATCTACCGACGATTTCTGCGCAACATTTTCATACCGCCGTGCATAACGAAGAACAGCTGGCTGCGCTGGAAGAGGCTAGCCTGGACGAGCCGGTTACCGTCTGGATGAAACTCGATACCGGTATGCACCGTCTGGGCGTAAGGCCGGAACAGGCTGAGGCGTTTTATCATCGTCTGACCCAGTGCAAAAACGTTCGTCAGCCGGTGAATATCGTCAGCCATTTTGCGCGCGCGGATGAACCAAAATGCGGCGCAACCGAGAAGCAACTCGCTATCTTTAATACCTTTTGCGAAGGCAAACCTGGTCAACGTTCCATTGCCGCGTCGGGTGGCATTTTACTCTGGCCACAGTCGCATTTTGACTGGGTGCGCCCGGGCATCATTCTTTACGGCGTATCTCCGCTGGAAGATCGCTCCACCGGTGCCGATTTTGGCTGTCAGCCAGTGATGTCGCTAACCTCCAGCCTGATTGCCGTGCGTGAGCATAAAGCCGGAGAGCCTGTCGGTTATGGTGGAACCTGGGTAAGCGAACGACTTAGGTCCACAGGCGCAGGATAAAGCCGGGGACCCGGTCATTTTATGGGGCGAAGGTTTGCCCGTAGAACGTATCGCTGAAATGACGAAAGTAAGTGCTTACGAACTTATCACGCGCCTGACCTCAAGAGTCGCGATGAAATACGTGGATTAATATTCGTCTCCAGGGAGGGACAATGTCTTATTCAGAAATCGCCGCGTGTCTGGCATACGCGGTTTCCGTCTGGCTGGCTGCCAGAAACAATGTGCATACTGTTGCTCTGTGCTGTCGTCGTGGCAGGCGGTTACGGCTTTTTACTCCACACCTTTACCAATGCCTGGGCACCCTGGCTGGATTCGTTGATTTTGACCTTTAGCGTTCTGGCACAATTCATGTTGATGGGAAGACGTATCGAAAACTGGTTCGTCTGGTTAGCGGTGAATACCCTGGCAGTGCCACTGTATATGACGCGCGGTTTAAACCTGACCGCTGGCTTATATTTCCTGTTCTGGATTAACGCCTGGCATGGTTTGTATCAATGGCGCAAAGAGTTGCAAACATCATGAAGCCTTTTGCAACGGGCCTGGTGGTTGGTAAATTCGCGCCTTTGCATTGTGGTCATGAAAAGTTGATCAATACCGCACTGGCGCAATGTGAAGAACTGTTCATCATCAGTTATTCCGTGCCGGAAATGCCTGACTGTGAACCTGAAAAGCGCCTGACGTGGCGCAGAAGACTATGGCGATGGCTTTGCTAACGTGCTGGCGCGGCGTTTTGCCCAACCCGTTGAACACGTTCGAATGGCGCGCCCAGTTGGCGATGAAGCGCCTTCGGGAACGCTTATTCGTTCCGATGTTCACCGCTATCGCTACATGTTGGCGAATGATGTTTATTACAGTTTCGTTCGCCGTATCTGTCTGCTTGGTGGCGAATCTACCGGTAAAAGCACGCTTTCAAAAGCGCTGGCGGATGGGCTTGATACGGTGTATGTCGCTGAATTTGGCCGCGACTATTGGGAAGAAAAAAACGGAATCTTAACCGCGGATGATTTGTTGCATATCGCCTGCGAACAGGTACGCCGGGAACAACAAGCAGAAGCTAATCACTATCTTATATGTGACACGTCGCCACTCACGACCTTGTTCTATGCCCTTGATCAATATGGTCATGCTCCGCAAGAACTTCATCAACTGGCGGAGCGGGAATACTCTCTGGTGGTGCTTTGCGGCGCAGAATTTCCCTTCGTGCAGGATGGCACCCGGCAAGGAGAGGTATTTCGCGCACGGCAACAGGTGTGGTATGAACAGGAATTATCGCGCAGGAATATTCCTTATCTTTCTGTTTCGGGTTCGCTGCAAGAGCGACTGGGGCAAATTCTACATCGCCTTCCCGACTGACTTTGAACATCCACTCGATCTTCGTCTACTTCCGGTTTATTGTGTTTTAACCACCTGCCCGTAAACCTGGAGAACCATCGCGTGTTTCAAAAAGTTGACGCCTACGCATTATTCCACAACTGAAAGCCGTAGCGGATGCGGAAGCGCGCCTGAATGCGCAGCCTCATGGTGCTTCGCTTTATTTACCGATGGAAGGGCTTAACAGCTATCGCCATGCCATTGCGCCGCTGCTGTTTGGTGCGGACCATCCGGTACTGCAACAACAGCGCGTAGCAACCATTCAAACCCTTGGCGGCTCAGGGGCATTGAAAGTGGGTGCAGATTTCCTGAAACGCTACTTCCCGGAATCAGGCGTCTGGGTCAGCGATCCTACCTGGGAAAACCACGTAGCAATATTCGCCGGGGCTGGATTCGAAGTAAGTACTTACCCCTGGTATGACGAAGCGACTAACGGCGTGCGCTTTAATGACCTGTTGGCGACGCTGAAAACATTACCTGCCCGCAGTATTGTGTTGCTGCATCCATGTTGCCACAACCCAACGGGTGCCGATCTCACTAATGACCAGTGGGATTCCGTGATTGAAATTCTCAAAGCCCGCGAGCTTATTCCATTCCTCGATATTGCCTATCAAGGATTTGGTGCCGGTATGGAAGAGGATGCCTACGCCATTCGCGCCATTGCCAGCGCTGGATTACCCGCTCTGGTGAGCAATTCGTTCTCGAAAATTTTCTCCCTTTACGGCGAGCGCGTCGGCGGACTTTCTGTTCTGTGTGAAGATGCCGAAGCCGCAGGCCGCGTACTGGGGCAATTGAAAGCAACCGTTCGCCGCAACTACTCCAGCCCGCCGAATTTTGGTGCGCAGGTGGTGGCTGCGGTGCTGAATGACGAGGCATTGAAAGCCAGCTGGCTGGCGGAAGTAGAAGAGATGCGTACTCGCATTCTGGCAATGCGTCAGGAACTGGTGAAGGTATTGAGCACAGAGATGCCAGAGCGCAATTTCGATTATCTGCTTAATCAGCGCGGCATGTTCAGTTATACCGGTTTAAGAACCGCTCAGGTTGACCGACTACGTGAAGAATTTGGTGTCTATCTCATCGCCAGCGGTCGCATGTGTGTCGCCGGGCTTAACGCGCAAAATGTGCATCGCGTGGCAAAGGCGTTTGCTGCGGTGATGTGATTTTAATCAACAGGCGGATCTCTCCGCCTGTTCCTGACTCCAGCCATCCCCTACTATTCTGTCCCTTTTTTCGCCCACTTTTACATCATCTCTTTTCTATAAGTTTTTGAAAATTAGTGTTTTTAACTGTTGGTACGGATTGTGCAGTAATGCGGCTGTCTATGACCATCAGGAGAAAAACATGGAGAACATGACCTCGCCCGGCACGCTGCTTAGTGGAGATAACGCGACCTGGCTTGAAGAGTACTACCAGACCTGGTTGCGTACGCCGGAACAACTCCCGGAAGACTGGCGGCGTTTTTTTCTTTCACCTGAACTGACTGTCCAAAGCGTATCCGGTGATAACAACGTCAGCGGTGCGACGTTAAAAAAACAGGCTGCGGTAATACAACTGATCAATGCCTGGCGCACGCAGGGGCATCTGCGCGCAAAGCTTGATCCACTTGGTTTGAATCCCCCAGCTGACGTTCCCTCCCTCCAGCCTGGTTTTTGGGGATTAAGCGAAGAAGACTTGTTGCAGGAGTTTAGCGTCACCTTTGGCGCACACACCACGCAAATGCCACTTAAGCAACTGCTTAACCTGCTGGAGCAAGCCTGGGCCGGTAGCCAGGCTTATGAACTTGCTCATCTGGAAAATCGTGAAGAAATCAACTGGTTGTTATCACGGATTGAGAGCAGCAATGCGCCACAAGCTGATGCCCAAACCTGCATTGCCCGTTTTGAAAAACTGATGGCGGCAGAGACGTTAGAGCGTTATCTGCATACCCGTTATGTTGGGCAGAAACGGTTTTCTCTGGAAGGGGGCGAAAGTGCAATCCCGGCGCTCGATACGCTGACAAAACGCCTGCGTGCGCAAGGTGTGGAGGAAATGGTCATTGGCATGGCGCACCGGGGAAGACTTAATGTTCTGGTTAATCTGTTGAATAAAGACCCGGCACAGCTTTTTGCTGAGTTTGAAGGCAAGCAGACGATCGGCAGTGGTTCAGGCGATGTGAAATACCACATGGGGTATTCCAGCAATCTGGAAACACCTGCCGGTTCGCTGCATGTGGCGCTGGCGTATAACCCCTCACATCTGGAGATCGTGAATCCGGTGGTGCTGGGCCAGGTGCGAGCCAGGCAGGAACGCCGTGGTGAGGATGGTCAGGCAAAAGTGGTGGGCGTACTTATTCATGGGGATTCCGCGTTGGGCGGCCTCGGCGTCAACCAAACCACGTTTAACTTATCGCAGACTCAGGGCTACGGCACTGGCGGTACGCTACATCTGGTGATTAACAATCAGATTGGCTTCACCACTTCCCGCTTGCAGGATATGCGTTCTTCACGGTACTGCACCGATATTGCCAAAATGGTAGCGGCCCCAATTATCCACGTTAATGGCGATGACGTTGACGCTGTTTGCCAGGTAATGGAACTGGCGTGCGAATGGCGAGACACCTTCCGGCGCGACATCATCATCGATATTTGCTGCTTCCGTAAGCACGGACACAACGAAAGCGATGAGCCACGTCTTACCCAGCCACAAATGTATCAGGCAGTGGATGCTCACCCTGGTACGCTCGCCCGTTATGGTGAATCTCTTGCCCGCCGCGGCCTGTTAACTCAGGCGCAACAAGATGAGATGACGGCACGCTATCGCGACTGGCTGGATAGCTGCCAGAAACGTGAACCGCAGCCTCTCAAACCTGCAATTCACTCTTTTAGCGCTAACTGGTATGGGTTGACCAACCCTCACTGGAGCGCCCCGGTATCTACGGCATTGCCTCGGCAAAAGCTGGCAGCGTATGGTGAAATCATTTCTACACTGCCACCCGATGTGGTCGCACATCCTACCATTAAACGGCAACTGGCGTTACGCCAGGATATGGCCGCAGGTACTCAGCCAATAGACTGGGGAATGGCTGAAATGCTGGCCTATGCATCGCTTGTGGATGCGGGTGTTGGTGTGCGTCTTTCTGGTGAAGACTCAGGGCGTGGCACGTTCAGTCATCGCCATGCAGTGGTACATCATCAAACTGAAGCCCGTCGTTATCTGCCGTTACAGCATATCCGCGCTGGTCAGGCATCTTTCGATGTTTATGATTCGGTGCTTAATGAAGAAGCGCTCTTAGCCTTTGAATATGGCTATTCAACGTCTGCGCCTCAGCAACTGGTTATTTGGGAAGCGCAGTTTGGTGACTTTGCCAACGGCGCTCAGGTTGCTATTGACCAGTTTATCTCGTCTGGCGAAACCAAGTGGGATCGCTATAGCGGTTTAACCATTCTTCTGCCGCATGGCTATGACGGACAAGGGCCGGAGCACTCTTCTGCGCGTCCTGAGCGCTGGCTGCAACTGTGCGCAGAAAACAACATGCAGGTGGTGATGCCCAGTGAGTCAGCACAAATGTTCCATTTGCTGCGCGGTCAGGCATTACGCCCAATGCGCAAACCGTTAGTGATAATGATGAGTAAGCGTTTACTTCGGTTTAAAGGCGCTATGAGCGAGCTTTCTGAATTCACTGATGGCGCTTATAAACCGGTAGTCACCGATCCGCAATTGCATCAGTCCCAGAAAGTTAAGCGCGTTATTTTGTGTAGCGGCCAGGTCTATTACGACGTACTGGAAGCCCGTAAGCAGCGTGAGTGTGAAGATGAGGTAGCGATTGTTCGCCTGGAGCAACTCTACCCGTTCCCGGTCGCAGAACTGAATGATGTTCTGGCGAGTTGGCCGAACTGCTGCGAATGGATTTGGTTGCAGGAAGAGCCAGAAAACCAGGGCGCGTGGCGGCAGATTCGTCATGAGCTGGCGGCACTGAAAATTAACACTCCTTACTGGCAGTATGCAGGCCGCCCGGCAGTGGCAGCTCCGGCGACAGGGTATGGGCGTGTACATAAACAACAAATCGACGAATTTCTTGCTGCTGCGTTTGCAGATATTCAGCCATGAAAGGCGCACAAAAATAATAAGGAGAACATTTTATGATCGAAATTACTGTCCCTGTATTACCGGAATCTGTCACGGAAGGCACGCTGACAACCTGGTGTAAACAAGAAGGCGAGCACGTAAAACGCGATGATGTGATTGCCGAGCTGGAAACCGATAAAGTCATTCTGGAAATACCGGCCCCGCACGATGGCGTGTTAAGCAATATTATCGTCAGCGAAGGTAGCACGGTCACGTCCGCGCAACTGTTGGCGCATCTTAAGCCGCAAGCTGTCATAGAAGAAACCGTCACACCAGTCACCGAAACCCTGGCGATGCCTTCCGCACGGCTGGAGGCACAGCGTAGTGGTGTTGAACTTGCTGACGTTGCGGGGAGCGGGAGAAATGGACGTATCCTGAAAGAGGATGTACAGCGCGTTACTCCTGCACCAGTCATTCAGCCTGAACGGGTGGCGGAGATCGCGCCAGCTAAACCCTTGACACCGGGTGCTCGTCAGGAACGTCGTGAGCCGATGTCGCGCTTACGTCAGCGAATTGCTGAGCGTCTGCTGGCTTCCCAACAAAATAACGCCATTCTTACCACATTCAACGAAGTAAACATGCAGAGCGTGATGGATTTACGCACCCGCTGGAAAGATCGTTTTGCCGAGAAGCACGGCGTGAAGCTGGGCTTTATGTCCTTCTTTGTTAAGGCCGTTACCCGGGCGCTGGAGCGCTTCCCTGTAGTGAATGCCAGCGTTGATGGCAACGAGATTATCTGGCGTGATTATTGCGATATCGGCATTGCAGTGAGCAGCAACCGCGGCCTGGTAGTGCCTGTGTTACGCAATGCGCAATCACTCTCTTTGGTGGAAATTGAACGGCAAATTGCCGAATACGCCACACAGGCACGCAATGGCAAATTGCCGCTGGAGGCGTTACAGGGCGGCACGTTCTCTATCACCAACGGCGGTACTTTTGGTTCGATGATGTCAACGCCAATCATTAACCCGCCGCAGTCGGCCATTCTTGGGATGCATGCCATCACGCCGCGCCCGGTCGCAGAAAACGGCCAGGTTGTTATTCGTCCCATGATGTACCTTGCTCTCAGCTATGACCATCGCATTATCGATGGTCAGGAAGCCGTGCAGACATTGGTGGCAATACGTGAGCTACTGGAATCACCGGAACAACTGTTGCTGGATCTTTAAGGAGGGCGCCGATGAGTACAATTTTTGATGTGGCAGTTATGGGGGGTGGGCCAGGTGGTTACGTAGCGGCACTGCGGGCTGCGCAGAATGGGCTTTCCGTAGTATGTATTGATGATGGTGTTAATGCACAGGGCGAACCTTCGCCGGGCGGTACGTGTCTCAATGTCGGCTGTATTCCGTCAAAATCGTTGCTGCAATCTTCCGAAGTAAACGATCAACACATTCACGCCCGTAATGTAGTGATTGCAACAGGTTCTCAGCCGCGTCAGCTGCCTGGCGTTACCATTGATAATCAACAGATCCTCGACAATCGTGGCGCCCTGGCATTGAGCGAAGTGCCGCCGCGTCTCGGTGTGATCGGCGCTGGCGTGATTGGCCTTGAACTGGGGTCTGTGTGGAATCGGGTCGGTTCAGGACGGTGTGCATGTGCGCTGGCGGCAGGGTGAGAAGCGAGAAGAAAGCCGCTTCGATAAATTAATTCTTGCCATTGGACGTGTACCGCGACTTTCTGGTGTCGATCTCGTGCAACTCGGTCTTGAAGCCGATAACCGTGGCGGTATTGCCGTCGATAACTTATGCCGTACCGGGAAAGCCGGGCTGTGGGCAATTGGTGATGTCGTGCGAGGGCCGATGCTGGCGCATAAAGCGATGGCTGAAGGTGTGGTGGTTGCGGATCAAATTGCCGGACTGGCGGTAGAGCCGATTAATTTTGCGCTGATCCCTTCGGTGATTTACACCCAACCGGAAGTTGCGTGGGTAGGGGAAAACGAGGCCTCACTGAAAGCCGCTGGCAGAGTCTTTAACAAAGGAAATTCTCTGTTTGCCGGTAACGGTCGCGCCTTAGCATTAGGCCAGGAAGGTGGGCGTTGCACGTTATACAGCGATAAACACACTGACCGCGTACTTGGCGGAGCGATTGTTGGCCCGCAGGCATCGGAGCTGATCAATGAAATTGCGCTGGCGATGACTTTTAGCGCCTCTGGCGAGGATATTGCCTGTGCGATCCATGCGCATCCGACCTTAAGCGAAGTCATCCACGAAGCAGCAATGGCCTTGAATAATAAAGCATTACACGGATAACACATACCACTGAGGGAATATATGAATTTACATGAGTATCAGGCCAAATCGTTACTGGCTGGCATGGGGATGCCGTGTCCAAAAGAGATAGCCATCCAACAGATTTCGCAACTGGCAGATGCCTGGCAACATATTGCTTGCCCGAGTAAAGGCGCGGTACTTAAAGCGCAGGTACATGCTGGTGGGCGCGGTAAAGCTGGCGGCGTAAAAGTGCTTAAGCAGCTGCCGGAAGCACAGGCTTTTGTACAGCAAATGTTGGGATCGCAACTGGTGACTTATCAGACCGGGCCAGAAGGGCAGTATGTCAGCAGTATTTTGCTGTGCGAAAACATCTATCCGGTACGCCAGGAACTCTATTTTGGCATGGTGGTGGATCGTGAAAGCCAGCGGGTCACGTTTATTGTCAGCCCGGAAGGTGGTGTGGAAATTGAAAAAGTCGCCCATGAGACACCGGAGAAAATCAGCAGTGTCAGCATTGATCCACTGACAGGCGTGCAGCCTTGCCATATCCGCGAAATGTTTGCTGTTCTGCAACTGGAACACGGGCTATTTGCTACCTTTAGTCGCCTGGTTAATCAGGCGTGGAAAGCCTTTAACGAACTGGATTTCGCCCTGCTGGAAATTAACCCTCTGGTGTTGCGGGAAACGGGCGAATTTATGTGTGCAGACGCGAAAGTATCGCTGGATGATAACGCGCTGTATCGTCACCCGGAACTCCAGGTGCTACGTGATGAAACCCAGGAAGATCCACGCGAAAGCCAGGCAGCGAAGCTTGATCTTAATTATGTCTCGCTGGACGGAAATATCGGCTGCATGGTCAATGGTGCAGGGCTGGCTATGGCAACCATGGACATCATCAAGCTATACGGTGAACAACCCGCAAACTTCCTGGATGTTGGCGGTGGCGCAACCCAGGAGCGCGTCAGTGAAGCCTTTCGGCTGATTGTTTCCGACAGCAAAGTGAAAGCCATTCTGGTTAATATTTTTGGTGGGATTGTCCGTTGCGACATGATCGCCAGAGCCATTATTCATGCTCTGAATGAGGCCCGTATCACCCTGCCTGTCGTGGTGCGTCTCTCCGGTAATAACGCTGCCGAAGGGCAGCGGTTACTGGCAGAAAGTGGCCTGACGGTGGAAGCCGTCAATTCTCTGGATGATGCCGCTAAACGCATCATTGCGTTACTGAATTAACAGGAGGTTAAGATGAGCGTTTTGATCAACAAACACACGCGGGTACTGGTGCAGGGCATTACCGGCAAAAACGGCACATTTCATACAGAGCAGGCTATTGCGTATGGCACGCAGATTGTGGGTGGAGTGACGCCAGGTAAGGGCGGGCAACGGCATCTGGATCGCCCGGTTTTTGATTCAATGAAAGAAGCGATGCCACAAACTGAGGCTGATGCCAGCGTGATTTATGTGCCTGCACCGTTTGTGCTGGATTCTGTTGTTGAGGCTATTGAAGCTGGCGTCAAATTGGTTGTGGTGATCACTGAAGGTGTACCGACACTGGATATGGTGAAAGTTCGTCGGCTGCTTGACTGCCACCCGGATGTGCGGCTGATTGGGCCAAACTGCCCAGGAGTTATCACGCCGGGCGAGTGCAAAATCGGGATTATGCCTGGTGAAATCCACCGCCCAGGGCGTATTGGGATTGTTTCCCGCTCCGGTACATTAACCTACGAAGCTGTAGCGCAAACCACGGCGCTGGGACTTGGGCAATCCACCTGTATTGGTATTGGCGGCGATCCGGTTCCGGGGACTAACTTTATTGATGCGCTGCGTTTATTCGAAAATGATCCGCAAACAGACGCGGTAATTATGATCGGTGAAATTGGTGGTAATGCGGAAGAACGGGC
>PPYF01027083.1_pt1 | contig 35920 bp, 28 predicted proteins | sample 1559871 | NCBI WGS metagenome assembly PPYF01 (sample SAMN08240021, study PRJNA423297) | Human gut metagenome, whole genome shotgun sequencing project.
CTGCTCGCCCACACCTCGGCAGCATTTTTGAAAAACTGCTGCACCGAAAAACTTTTTATTTGCCTGCGGCTCGTTGCTTACAACCAATCCTGAAAAATTTTTCGTTTCCACTCGCTATTTTTCCAAAACTATGCTATAATAACAGCAACCGAACAGGAATTTTTCAAAGGAGGTATTTCATGGACCTTTTTACAGCAATGGTAGAACGGCATTCCGTCCGTTCCTATACGACCCAACCCATCACCGACCCCGTAAAATCACAGCTGCAAACATTTCTCAAACAATGCAACCAAGAAAGCGGCTTGCATATGCAGTTGATATTAGATGAACCGCAGGCATTTGATGGACTGCTTGCTCGCTATGGAAATTTTAAAAATGTGCGGAATTATATTGCACTGGTCGGGAGAAAAAGTGACCGGTTGGGCGAGCAATGCGGATATTACGGCGAAAAACTAGTGCTCTTCGCTCAGACGCTTGGGCTGCGGACATGCTGGGTCGGTGCATCCTATCGGAAACGAAAAGCTGCTTTTCAATTGGAAGACGGTGAAAAATGTTGTTTAGTGATTGCCATCGGATACGGAGCGGAGGACGGCGTTCCGCATCATTCAAAATCGTTGGAATCCATGATACGAATCAAGGATGAAATGCCGCACTGGTTTGAAAAGGGTGTGCAGGCAGCATTGCTTGCACCGACTGCCGTCAATCAGCAGAAATTTTTGTTTACCCTAGTGAATGACCATACAGTTCGGGCGGGAGCAGGCTGGGGATTGTATACAGAAGTAGATTTGGGAATTGTCAAGTATCATTTTGAACTGGCAGCTGGAGACCATTTTGAGTGGGCAGAATCATAATAACAAAACACCCGACCGGATTGTACAAACGTACTTGTCCGGTCGGGTGTTTTTCATGGAGGGTTCTTTTTATGGCATTATGCTTTTGGCGGTACTGGGAGATCTGTAATCATATTCAGTACAAACTGCATCAGGTATGTGGTGTCGTCTTCAGTGACGTTGCCATCTGCATAAACATCGGCATTCTTTAATTGAATGTCTGTAAGGGTAACGAGTGTTGCAAGATGCTTATTCAAGTAAACTGCATCTCTCAAGTCTACAACGCCGTCTGTGTTGACATCGCCATAGGAGATATTAGAATCATCAATTGTAGTGGTTTCAGCGGTAGTGGTTTCTATGATTTCTGAAGTCGTTGATTCTATAGAAGTAGTTGTTTCATCTGGTGCAGTGGTTTCTGCTGGTGTTGTTTCAGTAAGCGTTGTGGTTGTTTCTGTTGTGGTAGTCGTAGTAGTTGTTGTCGTTGTTGTGGTATCCGGGTCTTTTTCGTATTCATAAACCAGTGATACAGAATTGAAGGTGACAGAAACATCTTCGCCGGATTCACTGTTGGTAGAAGATTTCCACCAGCAACCCTGTAATTCTGCATAGTCCTGCGTTGGCGTACCGGAAACTTCTTCCTTGTTAACGGTATATTTGCCATCCATCAGAATGACATTGTCATTTGTGCCAGCTCCAAAGGAATATGCTTTGGAAGCCCATGCTTTTGTACCATCTTCCAGCAGCAGGTCGTTGAAGGCCAACGCACCGCCGCCGCCGTACCAGTCAGCGTTGGTGCTGCAAGTAACCGTGGTGTTGATGATGACTTTTTTCAGGTGTTCCAAGTCGGTCAGCGGAATCTTCGGGAAACCGTTGCCGGACAGTTCCAAGTCTTCATACTTGTAAGTGATGGTCTTAGTATCCGGTTCTTCCGGCTTTACATAAACTTCCTTGTCTGTTTTCTGGTCAGATACAACAACCTGTGCAACAGACATCGGCGGGAGTTCAACCTTAACCTGATTGCCGCTGATGTCGTTCTGAACATCAATGATGCGAATCTGGTCATCTTTCGGTGTGATGGCATAAACAACAGCACTCTGGTAATCCTTTGTTGTACCGTCCAGTGTGATGACAGCATCTTCTGTCTGGTCAGCACTCTTGTTAGAGAGCACGGTCTTTACTGTAGAATCATCGCTGCCGTCAATGGAAGCGTAGGAGTAAGCAAGGGAAATGTCACTGGTCGAAGATTCTACCAGTGTATCACCAAAGGAAGCACCTTCTCCATCGTAGTTGGTGTAGAGGTTGATGGCAGAAGCTGCATATGGGCATTCAGACAAAGTGCCCCAGTAGGTTGCAAAGTAAACATTGTTATCTGCAAAGCAGCCGAGAGCGTCCGCTTCTGCAATGGCAGCACTGGAGAGCTTACCGGATTCTTTTTCATTGCTCAGGTCTGCGAAGTTATATTCGGAGATGGCAATTTTCGTGCCCGGATAATACTTGTCAATGGATTCCTGTAATTTTGGCAGGAATGGGAAGTACTGTCCGAAGGTTGGTTGCAGCCAGCTGTTTTCCACATAGGAGGCATCGTACAGACTTCTTGCAGCCTGTACCCGTGAAGCTTCTGTGCTGCAATCCTGGGAGTAGAAATGCACATCTACCACATCCAACAGTCGCTTGCCGGATTCTTTTTCTGCATTTGCCATCTGTTCCAGATAATAATCCATGAACCAGCTGTAGTTGCCCTTAACAGCATCGTAATCCGGATCGGTGTAAACATTGTTGTTTTTATCGCTTGCACTGTTGCTGCCATTGATACAAGGCAGCATGCCCCAGAATGCAGGGCCGAAAACTTCTGCATTTGGGTCAATTTCTTTTACAACATTTGCAAGTTCAATGGATTTGGAAATCAATTCGCTGCTGCTGACTTCCTTGCTGTGTAACAGTGGATGAGTATCGTTCCACAGGACTGGTTCATTGTCCAAGCTGTAAGCCTGAATACCGGTAGAAGTGGTGGAGTCGCCCAGGGTCTTGACCAGATAGTTGACGTATTCATCCATGTAAACATAATCGTCTGTAACATCCGGTTCGAGTGTCAGAGCAGTGTCTTTCTTGAATTTGACTTCCTTCCAGCGGGAGGATGGAGCTGCTTCCGATTCCAGAACGGTTCCGGCTTTGTCTGCCGCAACATAGCCCGCCATTTGCAGGGTTGTCATCTTGTAAGGGATGTTGTTTTTCTGGCAGGTTGCAGACAATCTTCTGCCGGCATAGCCGCAACCGTCTGTGTCGTCACCGATGTTGGTATCGGAACTATTGTGCCAGTCTTCACCAGCGTTGGAATAGTTGGTTTCCCAGTTGTAGCCAGTCAGACGGTTACCGCCCTGCCGAACGGTGTCAACGGTAACATTTTTCAAGTTGCTGCCGTCACCAGAATCATTGACCCCATAAATGTGTGGGCTGATGGCTTTCTTTTCTCCAGCCAGATTGACAGTAACCGCCATATCATAGCTGCCAGCTGCGTCCGCAGAGATTCCGCTCATGGTATTCATGGAAATCTGTGCCAGACAGGTGATGGTGAATAGACCTGCGATGAGGGCTGTCCGTTTGCGATGTTGCATGTGAAATCCTCCTTCATGAAATTTGTGATAAGAACGTGATACGCATATGTTTTTATAGTATCACTTCTTTTCACAATTGTCAAGCAGTTTGGATAAAAAAATAGAAAAATAGAAGAAAAAACTATGCAGAACATTTGAAAGGAATGAAATTTTCCAAGGATTAGAATTTTAGAAACGTGAGCAGGTTTCACAAAAAATCCGGATGTTTCAGGCGGAGATTTTCGCTTGCAATCGCCGGATATTTCTTGACAATGCAGATGCAATGTGTTATGATATTGTTTAATATCGAACAGTTCAACGATGAACAATCTCAACCAGAAAGAAGGGGTTTCAGATGAAGAAACAAGTTCAGCCGGAATCGCCGTTCCGGCTGTTTCCGCCACTGCATCAGCTTTGTACGCTGATGACTCGATACTGCAACCGTTCTCGTGGGATTCGGGAGCAGGAACAGTTGACCGGTGTACATGGCTGGCTGATTCATTTTCTCTATGATCAGACCGAACCGGTCTACCAACGGGACATTGAAAAGCGGCTTTGCATCCGCCGTTCCACGGTGACAGCAACCTTAAACCGTATGGAGAAAAACGGACTGATTGTACGGGAGTCCGTGCCGGAAGATGCTCGGCTGAAACGCATTGTCCTGACAGAAAAAGCGATTTCTCTGCACAACGATGTCGAGAAAGAGTGCCAGTTTTTTGAATCGGTGTTGACAGCAGGGATTTCCATGGAAGATTTGGAGCAGTTTCAAAAAACCTTGCAGGTGATGTGTAAAAATCTGACCGATTATGAATCCAAAGGAGGGAATTCAACATGTTAAAACGATTGGCTGGCTGTGTCCGGCAGTATAAAGGAGCTTCGCTGTTGTCGCCGCTGTTTGTTGTCCTAGAAGTTATTATGGAAGTGATCATTCCGCTGCTGATGGCAAAACTGATTGATGACGGCATTGACGGGGCAAATCAGGCGGCAATTTTAAAAACAGGCGGAATTTTAGCAGTTTGCTGTATTTTGTCGCTGTTGTTTGGCATTCTTGCCGGACACTTTGCAGCAAAGGCATCTGCTGGGTTCGCCAAGAATATCCGGCATGACTTATTCCATGTGGTACAGGGCTTTTCCTTCTTTAACATTGACCGCTTTTCTGCGTCCAGTCTGGTGACCCGTCTGACCACAGACGTGACCAACTTACAGAATGCGTATCAAATGATTGTGCGAGTTGCTTTGCGGTCGCCGGCAATGTTGATTTTCTCGCTGGCAATGGCGATTCGGATTAGCCCGAAGCTGTCGATTATTTTTCTGATTGCGATTCCGATTTTGGGGGCATTTGTCTTTTTCCTGATGAGCAGTGTGCACCCGATTTTTGAACGGGTATTCCGCACCTACGACAAGCTGAACAACGTCGTGCAAGAAAATGTGCATGGTGTTCGAGTGGTAAAGGCATTCGTACGAGAAGATCACGAAATCAGCAAGTTTGCGAAGATTTCGCAGAAAATTTATGCAGACTTTTGCAAGGCAGAAGGCAGACTGTCATTTTCTATGCCGGGTATGCAGGTTGCTGTTTATAGCTGTATGCTGTTGCTGTCATGGTTTGGGGCAAGAATCATTGTTGGCTCTGGCGGCAGCGATTTGACCACAGGCGAACTGATGAGTCTGATGACCTATGCATTACAGATTTTGGGGGCATTGATGATGCTGTCCATGATTTTTGTCATGGTTGTCATATCTCGTGCATCGGCAGAGCGAATTGTTGAAGTGTTAGACGAACAGAGCGACTTGACCAATCCGGAACATCCGGTTTTGAAGGTTGCGGATGGCAGCGTAGACTTCTCGCACGTTTCGTTCAGCTATTCCAAGCGGATGGATAAGTGTTGCCTGAAAGACATTGACCTGCACATTCCATCTGGTATGACCGTTGGAATTTTGGGCGGTACAGGCAGCTCGAAGAGTTCACTGGTGCAGCTGATTCCTCGGCTGTATGATACGACCGCCGGAACGGTCAAAGTGGGCGGTGTAGATGTCAAGGATTATGATTTGGATACGCTCCGGAATGCTGTGGCAATGGTGCTGCAAAAGAACGTGCTGTTCTCCGGTACGATTAAAGAGAATTTACGCTGGGGCAATGAACAGGCAACGGATGCAGAATTGCAGGAAGCCTGTCGGCTGGCGAATGCCGATGAATTTATTGCAACATTCCCGAAGGGCTATGATACCTATCTTGAACAGGGCGGTGCAAATGTTTCTGGCGGACAGAAGCAGCGGCTTTGCATTGCCAGAGCCTTGCTGAAAAAGCCGAAGATTTTGATTCTGGATGATTCCACCAGTGCTGTGGATACGAAAACAGATGCTGGTATTCGGACAGCCCTGAAAACCTACTTGCCGGAAACCACCAAGTTTATCATTGCACAGCGGATTTCCTCCTTACAGGATTCGGATTTAATTTTGGTGCTGGATGGCGGTGTCATCAACGGTATGGGAACACATGAGGAATTATTGCAAACAAATGCAATTTATCAGGAAATTTACGAAGAACAGACGAAGAAAGGCGGTGTAACAGAATGAGCAAATTCAAAACAGCTTCACCGACTGGAACGGCAGAAAATCCAATGGTTGTATTAAAACGGCTGCTGCGGTATTTGAAACCGTATCGCCTGCGGTTGGCAGTTGTCTTTTTGTGTATCATTTTCAGTGCGTTGGCAAGTACCATCAGTGCCACCTTTTTAAAGACGCTGATTAATGATTACATCGCACCATTGCTGTTGGAATCGCATGCGGATTACAGCGGACTGCTGTCGATGATTCTGAAAATGGCAGTGATTTTTGCTGGCGGTGCAATTTGTACGCTTTTATACATCCGGCTGATGGTGCCAGTTTCGCAGGGCGTTCTGAAAAAGATTCGGGATGATATGTTTACCCATATGCAGAAACTGCCTGTTCGCTATTTTGACCAGAATGCAACGGGCGATATTATGAGCCTGTACACCAACGATACCGACACGCTCCGGCAGATGATGGCACAGAGTTTACCGCAGTTCATCTCTTCCACGATTACGATTGTGGCTGTGTTTGTTGCGATGCTGGTAACAAGCGTTTGGCTGACGCTGTTTGTCATTGCCTTTTTGATTTTTATGATGGTGATTGTCAAGCATGTTGGCGGAAAGAGCGGAAAATATTTCGTAGCACAGCAGGCATCGTTGGGCGATGTAAACGGCTATGTAGAAGAAATGATTCACGGGCAGAAGGTCGTGAAAGTATTTTGCCACGAACCGCAGGCAGCAGCTGTTTTTGATGAGAAGAACGAGGGCTTGTTTGAGAATGCAACGAAAGCGAACAGTTTCGCTAATATCCTGATGCCGATTACAAACAACCTCGGCAACCTGCAATATGTGTGCATTGCGATTCTGGGCGGGGTACTTGCCCTGCACGGTGTGGGCGGTCTGACATTGGGTGCAATCGCTGCATTCTTGCAGCTGAGCAAAAGCTTTACGCAGCCAATCGGGCAGATTTCCCAGCAGGCAAGTGCAATTGTCATGGCACTGGCTGGTGCAGGACGTATTTTCCATATGCTAGATGAACAGCCGGAGCAGGACGAAGGCTATGTGCATCTGGTCAATGCGGAACGGGACGCAGACGGTAACCTTCGCAAAGCTGACCACCGCACGCATCTGTGGGCGTGGGAGCATCCGCATCAGGATGGAACTGTGACTTATACGCAGCTGCAAGGCGATGTGCAGATGGAACATGTGGACTTTGGCTATGTGCCGGAAAAAATTGTCCTGCATGATGTCAGCTTGTATGCAAAGCCGGGACAGAAAATTGCCTTTGTTGGGGCAACGGGTGCCGGAAAAACGACCATTACTAACCTGATTAATCGGTTCTATGATATTGCAGACGGAAAGGTGCGGTACGACAACATCAACATCAATAAAATCTGTAAGGCAGATTTGCGGCGTTCGATGGGAATGGTTTTGCAGGATGTCAACCTGTTCACTGGAACGGTTATGGATAATATTCGATATGGTCGCTTGGATGCAACCGATGAAGAATGCATTGCCGCTGCAAAGCGAGCAAATGCCCATGACTTTATTATGCTGTTGCCGGATGGCTATGAAACCGTTCTGGAAGGAGATGGCTCTGGCTTGTCGCAGGGACAACGGCAGCTGCTTTCGATTGCAAGAGCTGCGGTTGCAGATCCACCGGTTATGATTTTGGATGAAGCAACTTCTTCGATTGATACCCGAACCGAGCGAATTGTACAGGCTGGTATGGATGCCTTGATGAAAGGCAGAACTGTTTTCGTCATTGCCCATCGGCTTTCTACCATTCAGAATGCAGATGTGATTCTGGTTCTGGATCATGGCTGTGTCATTGAGCGAGGTAACCATGCTCAGTTGATGGCACAAAAGGGACGGTATTATCAGCTGCAAACGGGCACATTACCGCCGCTGGAATAAGTAAAACAGAAATTCGTAGCAGAAAGAAAAACAGCTGTCAATGCAAGTTGACAGCTGTTTTTTGTTGGAGGATGTTGTACGAACATAAAAAGTTTTTCGATGCAGCAGTTTTTCAAAATTGTTGAATCAAAAACTTTTCGATTGTCTGTGACGCCTATCCTGTACCCTAAAAAGACAAATAACTACAACTGCAACTTGCATTTTGTAGAAACTTATGATATACTGGTAACAAGTAGCATACAATGCGATTCCAGATGAATCTTTTACGAAAAAGAGGGTGGTTTTTTGCATGATAGCCTTTGGCAGTTTTTGTTGTTGGATTTGTTGCTGCCCTGCTTCATTGTAACAGAAGTTGTGGAATGTCTCGCAGCTTGGATTTATCCAAAACGGAATTGCAAGGATTTATTTCTAGTGTTTCTGGTCAATGTGCTGACCAATCCGGCAGCAGTGTTCATCAACTTTTTTGTGCCATTTCGGATTACACATCCAGTACTTTGGATTTTGTTTTTCGAGGGCTTGATTTGGTTGGTGGAAGCGTTGATTTATCGACGTTGTCTGACGCAGAAACGCAATCCATTTTTATTTTCGTTTGTGCTGAACGCAGCTTCCTATGGAATCGGATTGTTTGTGTAATGGGTTTATGATATGAGAGGAGATTGATGAAACATGAAACGAATGGGAAAAGTAATTGGGAGCAGTTTATTTTCACTGCTGTTGTTGCTGGGGCTGGTATTGCCAATGCAGACTACCGTTCCTGTTTTGCAGCCAATGACGGTTGCAGCAAATGACTTGACTGGACATTTGCCTGCAACAGGGGAAGTCAAGGGTGATGGCGTTTATGGCTATACGACTAATTATGTTTGTTATGGTGGGGCAATAGAAGAACAGCATGCTGTTCAAAATGGATGGCATATCACCTTGAAAAATGCACATTATTCCCATGGAGTACAGTGGTTTGAGTGTTGGGATACCGATGATGGCGACTATTATGGATGGATTGACTGGAAATATATTACCGTTTATTCCAGCACCATCAAAGATGAGCCCTCCTCCGGCAGTTCTCCAGTTACGATTACGAGTATTTCCCCTCGAAAAGGACAAGTTGCCGGAAACGGTGTTTATGGCTATGCTTCCAGTTATGCCTGCTATTCAGACGGGGCACAGGCAACACAGCACAAAGTCGAAAATGCTTGGCACATCACCGCAAAGAATACCTGTTCTTCCCATGGCGTAACTTGGTATGAATGTTGGGATACCGATGACGGCGATTATTATGGCTGGATTGATTCCAACTATCTTTCCTTCTATGATACAACGCCTGCTCCAGCACAGACACAAGCACCAAAGCAGACTGTAATTGTAGAAAAAACCGTTCTGGTAACAGAGCCACCGAAAGAAACCGTTGTCGTAGAAAAAACCATTCTGGTAACAGAACCACCAACAGAAACTATGATTGTAGAAAATACAGTGCTGGTGACAGAAACCAAAGAACCGACTACCACAAAAGTCGTAGCAGCTGTGAATCTGGATGACCAGTCTAAAGATGATTCCTCTAAGGAGAATGATTCTTCTTGGTTGGGATTGCTTCTGATTGGTGCAGGAATTCTTGTGTTGGCTGGACTTGCTGGAGCACTGATTGTTTCTTATGCTAAGCGGTCTAAGGAAAAGGCAGCTGGTAGTGTGCAATTTCATAGCCCGTGGGAAGACCAGGATTCCCCGATGAATCCTTATGCCGGAGAAAGTCAGAATCTTATCCCAGGAAATCACTATCCAGGCAGTTCGGTTTGTCCGAATTGTGGAACGATTTGTACAGATCCAAACGCAAAATTCTGTGAACGGTGCGGAACACTGTTGCGATAACGCTGAGTCGGAAAACCATTGTATGGAAGGAAATGTTGCAGGAAAATTAGGTCTTGCATTTTCAAAAAAGATATGTTATAATAACAGAGATCATCAAAGACGGGAGGTTTGGTCATGGGAACATTAGAAATCGTGATCGGTGCGGTTCTGCTGCTCATCAGCTTGGTTACCATCATCATCTGCATGATGCAGGAACAAAAGCCACAGAACGCAACGGCTGCCTTGACAGGTGCAAGCAACGATTCCTTCTATGATAAGAACAGAGGCCGTACAAAGGAAGCAAGACTGCATAAGTTAACCACCATCTTAACGGTGTTGTTCTTTGTCCTCATTCTTTTCATTGACATTGTCATGCCGTTGATTACAAAATAACAACGACACGTCCTGTCATCCGGCTCGTTAACCGGATGACAGGTATTTTTTTACCCATCCATGAGAAAGTAGAAACAGAATACCGCAGCGGTTCTGCAAAGATACAGTATGCGGATTTGTAATCATCATTTGATCATTGATTGAATAAAGGAGAACCAACATTATGGCAAAAACACCATCTGCACCGCCAAAACGGGATGCAGCAGAAATTTTAGAAGCATATCAGACCAAATGTAAGCTGTTTTTAGCAGATGCTGGCATTCATGGTCTGGAGGAAACCTTGCTGGCTGCAAAGTGCCGCACAAAGAAAAACGGTTCTGCCCTGTTTCAGGAGGCTTTGGAATCCCTGCGAAAAGCAGGCTTGATTTATAAACAACGCCGGAAATATTACTGGTGTGCGTCGCTGCACTGCAAGACCGGAACGGTTGTCCGGTTGAGCCGTACCTTTGGCTTTGTCCGTCCAGATGACCCGGAAGCAGAAAGCGACTGGTTCATTCCAGGAAAGTTCCTGCTCGGAGCATTGCCGCAAGACCGAGTTTTGATGCGGAGCATTCCCTCTCGGAGCGGAAAGCCAGAGGGCGAAGTACTGGATATTTTAGAGCAGGCATCTGCTCGCCTGACAGGTATCATTGTGTATGAGGATGGAAAGCCGTTCCTGCTGCCGGATACCATGAGCAAAACCCCCATCCGGCTGTTGCCGAATCGGGAGGTATCTTATCAGGAACACGATAAAGTTTTGGCGGAGATTGTTTCCCGTGGCACTCGCCATGCCGAACACAAGGCGAAAGTTATCTATTCCTTCGGAAATGCAGACTGTGCAGCAGTCTGTGCACAGGCACAATTGACACTGGAGAATATTTCCCCGATTTTTCCGGAAGAAGTGGAAAAAGAAGCAGCTGCTCTTGCCAGCCAGCCAATTCCGAAAGAAGCTTACCAGAATCGGTTAGATTTGCGGGATGCCTGCATTTTTACAATTGACAGTGCAGAATCCAAGGATTTGGACGATGCTGTTTCCGTGGAACGGATTCCGAATGGTTATCGGCTCGGCGTGCATATTGCCGATGTTTCCCACTATGTCAAGCCGCATTCGGCACTCGACAAAGAAGCACTGGAACGAGGGACAAGTCTGTACTATGCCGACCAAGTGATTCCGATGCTGCCGAAAGCACTTTCCAACGGCATTTGTTCTCTGAATCCGCAGGAAGACCGGCTTACCTTTTCTGCCATCATGGAACTGGACAATCAAGGGGTACTTCGTTCTTATACGTTCCGGAAGAGTATCATTCGTTCCAAGGTCAAGGGCGTTTATAAAGAAATCAACGCTTTGTTGGATGGCACTGCGGATGCTGCATTGCAGGAAAAATATGCAGAAGTACTGGATATGCTGCCGCTGCTGAACGAACTCTGCGACAAGCGGCTTTGCCTGAGAAAACAGCGGGGTGCTCCGGAAATTGAAACGCCAGAGAGCAAGATTCTCCTGAATGCAGATGGCATTTGTGTTGATGTTCAGCCTCGCACCCGTGGCAAGAGCGAATGCATCATTGAAGAAATGATGCTGCTGGCAAATGAATCCGCTGCCCGTGTGGCAAAGGAACACGCTCTGCCGTTTGTCTATCGGGTACACGATGCCCCTTCTTCCGAAAAGATTGAAGCCTTGCAGGATGGCTTGCTGCGAATGGGGGCAGAAGTTCCGGTATTGACCAATGTACAGCCGAGAAACTTAGCTGAAATTCTCGAAAAGGCAGCCGGAACACCTGCCGCTCCGGTCATTCATGGAATGGTGCTGCGGTCGATGGCAAAGGCAGCCTATGAAACTGAACCGATTGGACATTTCGGGCTGGCACTGAGTGATTATGCTCACTTCACTTCTCCAATTCGGCGGTATCCAGACTTGGCAATTCATCGGATTTTGTCAGAATGGTGCAGCACGCATTCTGCGGAAGCGGTTCAGAAGCGGTTCACGAAGTTTGCAGCGAAAGCAGCAGAACAGTCCAGTCAACGGGAACTGTTGACCATTCGGGTTTCAAGAGATTGCGAGGCATGTTATTTTGCGGAATATATGCGGCAGCATCTGGGAGAAACGATGAATGGATTGATTACTGGCGTGACAGATTTCGGAATCTATGTCATGCTGCCGAATACCGTCGAAGGGATGATTTCCATTCGGGATTTGGGCGAAGAAACTGTATGGACAAATGACCACAATGTCCGGCTGGTACAGGAAAATGGCGACCGGGTTTACCAGTTGGGAGATACGATTTCAGTGCGTTGCACCAAGACGGATATTTCTTCCGGCAACATTGATTTTGTATTAGCAGAAACAGAGTGAGAGAAACGGATTTTCTAAAAATTTCCATTTTTCATCAGAAAATAAAGAAAAAGCATTCCATTTTTACCTTGTGAAATGGGTAGAGATTGGAATGCTTTCTTTTTTTGGAAATTTGTTGCATTTTCGATTTTTATTATGGTATAATAAAGATATTTGATTTAAGAAAGGAGATTCAGATAAATGGCAAATATATTAGTAACAGGAGGCTCTCGTGGCATCGGAGCTGCGATTGCAAAGAAATTTGCAGAACAAGGGGATACCGTTTATATCACATATTGCAAGTCGAAAGAAGCTGCACAGGCGTTGGAACAGCAATATGGCATTCACCCGATTTTTGCAGATTTTCGGGAAGAACGTGGGGCGTTCAAATCTGGAAAGGCGATTGCTGAGCAAATCGGTACGATTGATACGCTGGTGAACAATGCAGCGATATCGGTTGTAGATGTGTTCCAGTGTGTTTCAGAGGAGGATTGCACAGCCTTGTATCGGGTCAATTTATTTGGAACTGTTGATATGACTCGTGCAATTCTGCCGACCATGTTACAGCAGCATGCTGGAAACATTATCAATATTACTTCTGTGTGGGGACAGACTGGAGCATCCTGCGAAGTGGATTATTCCGTGACGAAGGGCGGCATCATTGCCTTTACAAAGGCATTGGCAAAAGAAGTTGCTCCGTCTGGAATTCGGGTCAATGCTGTTTCACCGGGTGTCATTGATACCGAGATGAACGCCCATCTATCCGAAGAAGACCGAAAGGAACTTGCCGAAGAAACACCGTTGCAGCGGATTGGAAAGCCGGAGGAAATTGCAGATGCTGTGCTTTTCCTGGCATCGGAACGAGCAGCGTTTATTACAGGGCAGGTTTTGCCAGTCAACGGGGGATTTTTCATCTAACAAGCAGTACTGTTCGCAATAGCCTGAACTTTTAACATGTTTTTTTCAGAGAGATGCTTGCACGTCATTTCAGAAACCCTTTACAATAAAAGTAAAAAAAGGGGTTTTTGTATATGAATGAAATCACACTTGCACTGACACGTTTCTGGCAAAATAAACAGATCTCCTTGCCGCCAATGTCTACACTGTTGATTGCAGCGGGAATTATGTTTTTTTGTTTTTGGGTGGTTACAAGTCAAAAACAAAAGGAGCAGGAAGAACGGGCAAAGGCTCGGAAAAATGTCTTTCAGAACTTGGATGCAGCCATTGCAGCCGCACCGATTTGTGAACACATTCCCTGTCGGACAAATCCGGCAAAGTTTTATTTTCTGGGGGTACAGACGGGAATTATTTCAGAGCAGGAAGATGCTGGTATTCTCTGTTCCTATCTGACGCATTGGATGCAGACCGGAGCAGTCACTTGGCATCGGCTTTCCGGCAGGTCATTTTCGCTGCACTTTGAAGAATTGCAGGCAGGAGCAACACCCTGTGAACAAGCCTTGTGGGATGCACTTTGTGCATTAGTTGGGGAGAAACGAACCGCAACCGGAAAACAACTGCTCCAGTGGAGCAAGTGCTGGGAGCACAGCAGTTTTTTCCGGAACGGCAGAACGGGCAGCCGCTTTCTGTATGAATGGTATTTAGAATTAAACGACTTGGTTTCGGCAGAATTGGAGCAGAACGGTTCGATTCAGATTGAACGGGTGGAAACATCGCAGCGACTGTTTCACAAAAAACAGGTGAAAATTACACTTTCTTCAGCGTTGCAGGAAGAAGTCGTGCAGATTGCCGGATGGAAACAGTTTTTAAAACAGAAGCAGCCACTGCAACACGGCAGAGATTGGCCCGTTTCCAGCTGGGAAGCTTGCCTGCTGTTCGGGACGATTTTGGGCTTGGGCGATGAGGTGGAATCGCAGATGCAGCAGTGCTGCACAGCAGAACAGCGAGAACAGTTCTCCCGTCTACCGGTAGACCATACATTATTTTTGATACGAGATTGTTGTTATCAGATGCTTGCGAATTGCAGGCGTGCAAAGGAGTTGGTGGAACAGCGTTCGACCGACTGAGAATAGAGAGGAACAGACAACATGAAAACCATGACGGATTATGCATTGGAGGCACGGGAACGGGCATATGCACCGTATTCCGGTTTTTCTGTAGGGGCAGCCCTACAGGGAACAGACGGCAGAATGTTTCTGGGCTGCAATGTGGAAAATGCATCGTATTCCATGACGATTTGTGCAGAACGAAATGCCGTATTGCAAGCAATTGCCGCTGGGCAGCGGTCGTTTCGTTCGATTGCGATTGTCGGTGGAAAGACAGCAGAAGAAGCCCAAAAAACGCCTTGCATTCCCTGCGGAGCGTGTTTGCAAGTGCTGGCAGAATTTTGTGACGGGGATTTCCCGATTCTGCTGACAGACGGCGTGCATTTGCTGCGTGACTTTTTGCCACAGGCATTTACATTATGAGAGAGTAAAAAAATAGCGTGCAGGACTTGAACCTGTACGCTATTTTTCTTGTTATTTGGCAGATTTAGAAGTGGTTTCAGAAGATTTTGCATTGGAATCGGTTTCAGATTCCTGCGGCAGAGTACCATGTCCAAACTGATGGGTCATCTGAGAATGGGACATATCTTCCAGAATGCTGACATAATCCGGTTCTTCCGGTTCTTCCGGCTCTGGGTCAGGTTCTCGCTGAGAAAGCGGAATCTTGCGTTCCTGTTCTGCAGCTTCCAACGCTTTCTTATCGGCAGCGGACAGTCGCTTTTTCTTGATAATCCGAACCAACAGGAAAATCAAAACCAATCCAGCGGTGCAGCCCAGCGAAATGCTGACAATCTTCACCCACGGAATTTGCAGGGACTTGAAGTTGATGCGAATGCCATTGCTTCGGCTGCTGCTGATATATTTCGCAGCTGCTCCTTCATAGCCGGTCAGCAGAAATCCGCTGACGGCGATGTCTTCCGTTTCATCAGAGGTGCTGCCGTCTGCATTGACTTTCTGCTGTTCGGTTACACCAAATGCAAAATCTCCGATTTGCGTGACTCGCTTTGGCAGGGTCACATCCATCAGCTGTTCACAGCAGAAAAATGCATAGCTGCCGATTTGCAGGGCATTGTCGGTTGCCTCTTCATCGCCTGCAAATAAAACACTGGAGAGCGATTCACAGTCGGAAAACGCATGGTCTTGAATGACAGTGACACTTTCCGGAATGGTGATATTGGTCAGACTGGTGCAGTAGTCAAACGCTCCTGAACCAATCCCTTCCAGTCCCTCCGGCAGGGTGACCGATTGCAGCGGTGCAGCAAAAAATGCACCATCTGAAATCGTTTTCACACCATCCGGAACAGTGAAGGAAGTTTCTGTTTTGCCAGCTGGATAGAGGAACAATTCTGTGCCATCCTTGCTGTATAAAACGTCGTCCTGTAATTGATAGGTTGGGTGATTGGCAGAAATGTCAATGGTTTTGAGATTCCGGCAGCCGACAAATGCCAAATAGCCCAAATCTGTCATCGTATCTGGAATGGAGAACGACTCCAATGCGGAACAGTTTTGGAACATATAAGCGGACAGCGTTTCCAGTGTTTCCGGCAGGGTGATGGATTCCAGTGACGAGCATCCCATAAATGTCTGTTCGCCGAATTCGGTAACGCTGTCTGGGATTTCCATGTCAGTCAGAGATGAGCAATATGCAAATGCCATTCGTCCGATTTTGGTAATCTGGTCACCGAGTTGAATGTCCGTCAGAGCGGAGCAGCTTAAAAACGCCCCGTCTGGAATTTCTGTAATGCTGTTTGAGAGTGTAACACTTTGCAGCGATGTGCAGGATTGAAATGCACCATCGCCGATTTCTGTAATGCCATTTGGCATGGTGACAGATTGCAGAGCAGAACAGCCAGCAAATGCTTGGTCACCAATGGAAACGACGGTATAGCCGTCGATTTTCGGCATAATGCTGATGTTGGTAGCAGTTGTAATGCATCCTGTGACAGACACCTGCATGTTTTTCAAAATGGTATAGGTCAGCGTGCCATCATCGAATGTGCTGCCCTCTGTGACAGGCTGTGATTTTCCGCTGGGGTCGCTGCTGCTGTCTGCGGCAAAGACCGGAAAACTGGTTATCATCAGCAGACCTGCTGTCATGCATCCCAGAACAGATTGTGTCCATTGTTTCATGCGGCACCGCCCTTTCTCTTCTTTCGTACAACAAGAATCACCACAATTGCAGCAACCACGACAACACCGCCGCCGATGCAGACCGGAACAACCCAGCTATTTGAGCCGGCAGTTTCCGTTGCTGGAATCTTGTACTGAGAAACATATTTTTTAATCTTGCTGTTTTTTCCGTAGGTCACGGAAAAATCCTTTACAACTGACGGGGAAGTATCATCGGATTCTGCATAGAGTCCAAATGCTCCATCGCCCAGTTCTTTGATACCGCTCGGCAAGGTCAGTTCGTGCAGCTCCAGACAGTTATAAAATGCCTGCTTGCCGATTTTGGTAACAGTGTCTGGAATGGTGATGTTCTCCAGCCGAACGCAGGTATAAAAGGCAAAGTCGCCGATACTGGTCAGCTGTTTTGGAAGCGTGATAGAAGTCAGCTCCGTGCAGTAGGTAAAAGTATTGTTTGGAATTTCCGTGATGCTGTCCGGAATGGTGATGTCCGTTAAGGACTGGCAGTAGAAAAATACATCTTCGCCCAGTTCTTGGATGTTCTGGATGTCAATGCTCTTGAGAGATTTTGCACCAGTAAAACTCCAGTCCTCCAGACGGGTGCAGCCATCCGGAACGGCATAGTCCACCAAATCGCTATCATCCGGATACTTGATTAAAGTTGAACCGTCCTTGCTGAACAGAACACCGTCTATATCCTGATAGTTCGGGTTACTGTCTGCAACTTGAATTTCTTTCAGGGCAGAACAGCCATCAAAGACGAAATCCCCCAAAGTTGTGCAGGTTTCCGGAATGGTGATGTCAGTCAGAGCAGAGCAGCCCTCAAAGGCATACGTTTCAATGGTTGCAATCTGGGAGAGGTCAACGTCTTTGAGTGCAGTACACTGATAAAACGCCTCTGAGCCAATGGTGTTCATGGCTTCCGGAAATGAAACGGTTTCCAATGCAGTGCAGCCATAGAATGTGCTGGTTGGCAGGGTGTTCAGTGTGCTTGGAAGCTTAACATCGGTCAGAGCAATGCAGGCTTCCATTGTGCCTTTGCCCATAGAGGTGACAGAATCCGGAATCTCCAACTTTTTCAGAACCGAGCAGCCATAAAAGGCACTGTCCTGAATAGTAGTGATGGTATCCGGCAGCGTCAGCGATTCCAGCAGAAAGCATTGCGAGAATGCACCCTCTTGAATCCCGCTGATGGTTACGCCGTCCACTTCTGCCGGAACATCGACCGATGTGGCAGACTGAAAGCAGTTTGTTACCCAAGCCGTTCCATCGTCCTGCATGTCCAGTGTAATATCATCTACAACCCAGTCGCCCTCGTTGGTAACGGGGTCGGTCGCATCCTCCGCCCAAACTGGAACGGCAAGTCCCGAGAGCAGCAGCATGCCGCTGAGGATGCCGCAGGCAGTCTGTTTCCATCGTGTCATCATTCTGCATCCTCCGTTTGTTCGTCCTGTTTTTCGGTGGAATCGTCTTCGGATGGTGTTGCATCAGAATCGGAATTGGATTCAGAATCAGAATCAGATTCTGTGGATTCCGGCTCGGTTTTCTTTCCGGAACGCAGTCCCAAAATTACCAAAATTGCCCCAATGACCAGCACCAGACCGCTGATTCCCAGCAGCAGATATTTGCTGTTAAAGCCGGACTTTTTGCTTTCGGAATTGGTTGCAGCAGCAGCTTCTGTTGTACCGCTGATTTCTTCTGAGTCGGAGAGATCTTCAGAATCCCGTCCACCCCGCACCTTGCTGGCATCCTGTACGGTAACAAAGGAGAAACTGTTCTTATAGCCATATGTATCATCACTATCGGAGGCATACCGCTGTGCAGCAGAGCCGGACTGCCCATAGATGACGAAGTTCTTGACAGCCGTTTTCATATCGGCTTCATAGCCAAACGCACTGTATCCGATTTCTTCCACACTGGAGGGGATGGTAATTTCGGTCAAACCTGTTCCAGTAAAGGCAGCCTGTCCAATGGTGGTCAGGTTGTTCGGCAGAACGATTTCTGTCATGCCCGTGCAGCCTGCAAAGGTTGCATTTCCGATATAGGTCAGGCTGGATGGCAGCGTCCATTCTGTGATATTTTCGCAGTAGGCAAAAGCATAGTCGCAAATTTCCACCACACTATCTGGAATGGCGATGTGGTCGATGTTGTCATAGGCAAAAACCCAGTCGTCAATATAGAGCAGGCTGTCCGGCAGAGTGATTTCTTCGAGGTTGTTGCACTTGCCGAATGCAGCATAATAGAGTTCCTTGCAGCCGTCCGGTACAGTGTAGCTGGTGGCGGTTGCGGCTGGCGGATATGCCATCAGGCAATCATCTTTTGTACGGAACAGAACGCCGTCCTTTGCATAATAAGTTTCGCTGTCGTCTGCAACTGCAAATTCTTTCAGGTTGTCGCAGTCGTAAAAGGCACTTTCTCCGATTTCTGTAATGGATGCCGGAATGGTGATTTTCTCCAAAGTGTCGCAGTTATAAAAAGTATCGGCGGAAATACCAGCAATGACCGTGCCGTCCAATTCTTCTGGAATGGTGATTTCCTTGTCTTTTCCGGTGTAACCCGTGATATAGCCCTTTAAAGTTTCCTCATCAACTTCATAGGTATAGTCGCCGCTCGTTCCGTCTGCTGCTGCCGGAATGGCAGAAACAACTGTGCCAACTGCCAGACTGCCCAGCAGCAGAGAAGCGGAAAGAAGCGAAAAAAATGGATGTTTCATAGGTGTGTTTCGTCCGGATGAAACGGACGCCTCCTGTCTTTCAAAAAATTTTAGCTGTAAATCCTCTTTTTCAAGAACGGTGCAGATTTCCTCAGAATCATGCATAAAATGCGGAGCAGGCAGCGGAAACCGCCTGCTCCATAAGATGCAGATATTGTTTATTCAACCGTGACCGACTTCGCCAGATTTCTCGGCTTATCAACATCGTTTCCACGCAGAACCGATGTGTAGTATGCAATCAATTGCAGCGGAACGACTGCGAGCATTGGCATCAGCAGGTCGTCAAAGTCCGGCAGTCCAAACTTGAGGTCTGCCACATCCGTATCTGGCTGATAGGTATCCCGACAAACCAGAACCACCTTTGCACCTCTTGCCTTGACTTCCTTGATGTTGCTGATGGTCTTTTCAAACAATGCCTTCTGGGTTGCAACGGCAATGACCGGCATACCATCCGAAATCAAGGAGATTGTGCCATGTTTCAGTTCGCCAGCGGCATAAGATTCCGAGTGAATGTAGGAGATTTCTTTCAGCTTCAGCGAGCCTTCCATACTCAAAGCGTAATCCAAACCTCTGCCAATGTAGAGCAGGCTGTCTGCGGTAATCAGCGAAGAGGCGATGAACTGGGTCTGTTCCTTGTTCTTGAGGATTTCTGAAATGTAATCCGGTGTCTGCTGCAATTCTGCAACGAGTTTCCGGCATTCGATTTCATCAATTGTACCAGCTGCCAGAGCAAATTCAAATGCCAGCAGATACATGACAGCAATTTGAACCATGTAAGCCTTGGTCGATGCAACGGCAATTTCTGGGCCTGCATGTGTGTAAATCAGCATATCGGCTTCCCGTGCAATGGAGCTGCCCTTTGCGTTGACAATGGCGAGGGTTTTTGCTCCCCGATTTTTTGCCAGCCGCATGGCTGCCAAGCTGTCGGCAGTTTCGCCAGACTGGGAAATGATAATCACCAAATCCTCTGCACTGAGAATCGGGTCCCGATACCGGAATTCGGAAGCGATGTCAACGGTAACGGGAATCCGTGCCAGCTTTTCAATGACATACTGCCCAACAACACCAGCGTGCATGGCAGTACCGCAGGCAACAACAAAAATCCGGTGATACTGTTTCAGAGCCTCCGGTGTGATGTTGCATTCTTCCAAGTTCGGCAGACCGTTCCGAATCCGAGGAGTAATCGTTGTTTTGATTGCAGTGGGCTGTTCGTGGATTTCTTTCAGCATGAAGTGAGCATAGCCGCCCTTTTCTGCTGCATCCATATCCCAGTCCGCCGTTTTCCGTTCCTTCTGTACTTCCACGCCATAGGCATCATATACTTTGACGCCACTGTGGTCTAGAACAGCGATCTCTTCCTGTTCAAGCAGGTAATAATCCCGTGTATAGCGGAGAATTGCCGGAACGTCAGAAGCAATGAAGCTTTCCTCCTTGCCCAGGCCAACAATCAGCGGGCTTTCTTTTCGGGTCGCATAGACCACATCTGGATGGTCGGCGAAGATAATGCCCAGAGCATAAGAACCTTCCAAGTCCCGAATGGTGTTGGAGATGGTTTCAATCGGGCTGCCGTTATAGTTGTAATCCAGCAGTCTTGCAACGACTTCTGTATCCGTATCGCTGGCGAATGTTACGCCCTTTGCAGACAGATATTCTTTCAGTTCTTTGTAGTTTTCAATAATGCCGTTATGAACAATGGTCACTCTGCCGCCTGTATGCGGATGAGAGTTGATGTCAGATGGTTCGCCATGGGTTGCCCAGCGAGTATGTCCAATGCCAGCGTGTCCCTCTGGTCTGCCTTCCTGTTCCATTTTATGAATGAGGTCTGCTAATCTGCCCTTTGATTTTGCGACCTGAATATTGCCTGATTCTGAAAAAACAGCAATACCGGCTGAGTCATAGCCACGGTATTCCAGTTTGGTCAATCCGTTGATGAGGACATCCGTACAATTCCGGCTGCCTACATAACCTACGATTCCGCACATAATAAAGTGCCTCCCTTTTTGGTTTGATATGAATCATTATAACACGTTGTCTTTAGAAATGCAAGAAAAACGGGGGTGCTTTTCATCTCTTTTTCACAAAAAGGCAGAGATTCCATGCGAAATTTGGCAGCACATTTTTGAATTTGCAGCCCGTTTCGCAAAAAAAGACCGCTGCGAGCCGGCGGCAGTCCTTTTTGTCATTGGTTGTAACATTATGTGGAAATCGTAATTTGCACCAGAATCAATCGGGCATCCTGCTGCCGCAGGGCAATCCAAGTGCCCCGAACTTGCAGCAGCATCGGGCAGCGTTTCGGATTCCGCAGGCATTGGATGTTTGTTCCGGGGACAAGACCGAGGTCTTGCAGCCGCCGCTTCATTGCAGGTGCGGTGTGCAGGGCGTATAAGGTGCAAGTTGTTCCAGCTCGCAGGCGATGCAGCGGAATGGGAATCGGCCAGCGTTCTTCCATTACGGTCGCCTCCTTTTTCTTCCTATTCTATGCAAACAGGGCGGAAAACGTGAAGAAGTTCGCCGACAGTTTGACAATGGCTTTTTGATTTGACGAAACCGCAGAACTATGCTATAATGAAAACAATTTTGAATGTTTTTAGGGAGGTGTACCGTTTTGACGGTCACATTAATTTCACACACTCCGCAGCCGGAGCAAATCATTGCAGCCGCTGCAAAATTATGTTATTCCGATACGACCGTAGAGGACTTGATGGACGGGCTTTCTGCGGAGCAGGCAGAAAAGTTTGTTGGCATGCTGGAAACCATGGGACATGAAAGCCCCGTGGAACATGTTACCTTTACGTTTGGCATTGCTGGCGTTTCTCGTTCGCTGCTGGCACAGATTACCCGTCACCGGATTGCCTCATTTTCCGTACAGAGTCAACGCTATGTGCGGAAGAATCAGTTCACCTATGTGACACCGCCGGCAATTGCAGCCGATGAAGCAGCAGCTGCCCTGTATCATCAGACGATGGAACAGACTGTGCAGGCTTACAATGCATTGGCAGACCGCTTACAGGCAACCTATTATCCGCAGTTTTTGGCGGAGGGCTGTACCGAAAAGGCAGCTCGTTCCAAGGCAGAAAAGAAGGCGATTGAAGACGCTCGTTATGTCCTGCCGAACGCCTGTGAAACAAAAATGATGGTGACGATGAATGTTCGCAGCCTGCGGCACTTTTTCCAGTTACGCTGCTGCAATCGGGCACAGTGGGAAATTCGGGATTTGGCAACGCAGATGCTGAAGCTTTGCTGCGAAGCAGCTCCGGCATTGTTCCGCCATGCAGGTCCGGCTTGCTGTCAGGGCGGATGTCCAGAGGGAAAGATGACCTGTGGACAGATGGCAGCCGTTCGGGAACGGTTCGCAGCATTGCACGCTGCACCGTCCACCGCAGAAACGAGGTGAGCGGATGCCAAACGGAAAATTATTGGTTCTAGATGGATTGGACGGCAGCGGAAAGTCCACACAATTTGAATTACTGCAAACAGCACTGCAAAAGCAGGGCGTTTCGATTCAGGCGGTGAGCTTTCCGGATTATGACAGCCCTTCGGCTGCCTTGGTGAAGATGTATTTAAACGGCGAACTTTCCAATACGCCGGATGGCGTGAATGCCTATGCAGCATCCAGTTTTTATGCGGTTGACCGCTATGCAAATTATCATTTGCACTGGGAGCAGGCATATCACAACGGAACTTGTATTTTAGCAAGCCGTTATACCACTTCCAACGCCATCTATCAGATGGGTAAGCTGCCGAAGAGCGAATGGGACAACTATTTGCAGTGGCTGGCAGAATATGAATATGGGCGGCTGGAGCTGCCAGAACCGGATACTGTGATTTATTTGGATATGCCGGTATCGGTACAGCAAGCATTGCTCTTCAAACGCTACGGCGGCGATGCCGGAAAGAAAGATTTGCACGAAGCAGACATTGCCTTTCAGTTGCAGTGCCAGCAGGCGGCTTATTACGCAGCGGAGAAGCTGGGCTGGAAAGTGCTGCCATGCAGCCAGAACGGCGAACCGCTGCCCGTAGAAACCATTCATCAGGAACTGTTTCGCCATGTACAGACCAGTTGGGGGTTATAAAAAACATGCTGACGTTTCGCACGATTTCCATTTCTGACCGGGAATGGATTCAAAAAGCCTTGCAGCAGTCTCAGTATCAGGGCTGTGAATACAGCTTTGCCAATAACCTTGCGTGGTATCGGGGAAGTGATTCGAGAATTGCTTCGTTTCAGGGCTTTTATATCATTGCGGCATTTGATACGCCGGACGGGATTCCGGATGTCACCGTTCCGAGCGGAAGCGGTGATTGGGATGCCCTGCTGCGGGAGTTGGTGGAAACGCTCTGCCCGAACGGCGAACCGTTGCGGTTTACAGGCGTGACCCGAGAAATGGCAGCGTTTTTGCAGCAGCGGTTTCCGGATGCGGTCTGGCAGTCTGACCCAGCGGCGTATGATTATATCTATCGAACAGAAGATTTGATTACGTTAAAAGGCAAACGCTACCACAAGAAACGCAATCACTTGCATCAATTTCAGGAGCGGTACAACTGGACGTTTACACCGCTGACAGCAGCGGATCAAGATGCTTGCATTGCATTCAGTGCTGCCCTGTACAATGAAAAAAAGGGATACGATGACCGTTCCAGCATTGTGGAACAGTTTGCGATTCATACCTTTTTTACGCATTGGGACACGCTGGGGCTTTGCGGCGGAGTGTTGCGAGTAGATGGAAAATTAGTAGGTTTTTCGATTGGCGAACCGCTGAACCGAGATACTTTTGTGACACACATTGAAAAGGCAGACATTGCCTATCAGGGTTCATATACCGCTTTGACACAGGCATTTACAGCACAGTTTGCAAAGAATTATCGCTATATCAATCGAGAGGAAGATTTGGGCATTGCCGGTTTACGGCAGGCGAAAGCGTCTTATTATCCGGTGTATTTGCTGGAGAAAGGCGATTTGGTTATTCCAGCATCCATGCGATAATTTCCGCAATTACAAATGGTGGAGGCGACGAGCGTCGAACTTGCACCAAAATGAACTGGAAAGAGAAAGGAACATTTTTTATGATTTATGTATTTTTAGCAGATGGATTTGAAGAAACCGAAGCAATCGCACCGATTGACATGCTTCGCCGTGCAAAAAAAGAAGTGGTAACCGTTGGCGTAACGGGAAAAGTTGTCACCAGTTCCCACGGTGTACCAGTAACAGCAGACATCACACAGGATGAAATCCAGCTGAATGACCAGCTGGAAATGATTGTGCTGCCGGGTGGAATGCCAGGCACACTGAACGAAGAAGCTTCCGAACAGGTACAGGCTGCCATCACCTATTGTGCAGAGCAGAACCGCTATTTGACTGCCATCTGTGCAGCTCCGTCTATTCTGGGACATCGGGGACTGTTGAACGGCAAGCATGCTGTCTGCTATCCGGGCTTTGAATCGGCTTTGACGGGTGCAGAAGTTGGAACAGAAGGCGTTGTACAGGATGGAAATATCATCACCGCCAGAGGTGCAGGTGTTGCCATTGATTTTGGTTTGGCATTGGTTGCAGCTCTCTGCGGTGCAGAAAAAAGTGCAGAGATTCGGAAGGGAATTGTATATGCCTGAACAACAGACAAAAAAAGAACAACTCCGCCAGTATTACCGCACGCTCCGCAAAGAACGTACGGCTCAGGAGAAACAACAGCTTGACCTTGCCATGCAGGAGCGGTTCTGTGCATCTGCCTGCTATCGGAACAGCAACGTGCTGTTGCTCTATGCAGCAACCATTGCAGAACCGGAAACTGAATGGATTTTATCACAGGCATTACAGGATGAAAAGATTGTAGGATTGCCGAAATGCCTGCCGGAACGGCAGATGGTGTTTTGTCAGGTAACGAATTCCCAGCAGCTGCATCGGGGTGCATACGGCATTTTAGAGCCGGATGCAGCTTGTCCGACGCTCGAACCGCTGCCGGAAACAGGCTGCGTTTGTCTTGTCCCGGGGCTGGCATTTGACCGGGCAGGGTATCGTCTGGGCTATGGCGGCGGTTATTATGACCGATTTTTGCAGCAGCATCCGCAGTTGATTCGGGTCGGTTATTGCCCATCGATGCACGTTACAGAAACTTTACCGAGAGAAGAAACCGATTGCCCCGTGCAATATTTAATTACAGAACAGACAGAGGAGGAATTGTATGGATCAGGAACATAAGACCGACTCGCAGGAACGAGATGCCCTTTTACGGGAGATTCTCGATGATACCAGCCCGAACCGTCCGGCTGCGAAACCACCGCAGCGTCCGCCTGTTTCTCATGCAGCGGAAGAAGAACCCGTTCCAGTGGTTTCTCACGCTGCGGAAAACAGTGCACCGGTTTCCCATGCAGCACCTACACCCACTCCAGAGCCAGCAGCACCACCGGTTGACCCACGGGATGCCGACCTGCCAGAACCCGACTGGAACATTGGCAGCACACAGGCATTTCAGACTAACACAGGTGGAAAGCATGCTGCTCCGGTAAAGACGTATTCTGCTGCGGAAACGGCACAGCTCTATGAAGATTTAGACGGCATCAGTCAGCAAGAGCCAACACCAGTACCGCCACAGCAGCAGAAGAAAAAGAAGAAAAAGAAAAAACGGCGGAAGGGCAGAGTGCTGTCCGCATTGATTATTACGTTTGCAGTCATTGCGGTTTCCGTTGTGGTTTCCGCTTTGACCATGACATTTGGTCGGGACTTGCTTGGCATTAATAACGATACGAAAACTCGTATTGTAAACATTCCGTCCGGTTCGAATACAAGTGAAATTGCCGACATTCTGAAAGAAGCTGGCATCATCAGCCATCCGAAAGTGTTTACGTTCTTTGCAGGAAGAAGTGATAAAGATGGACAATTCACCGCTGGTGAACATGAACTTCGTCCGGATATGGCGTATGAAACCATCTTTGAAGAATTGGCATCTCCAGCAATGAACGAAGCCGGAACGGTACAGATTGCATTTCCGGAGGGCATCAACCTGCGAGAAGCAGCTGACATGCTGGAGAGCACGGGCGTTTGCAAGGCAGAAGAATTCTTGGAATTTTTCAACAAGAATGCAAAATACGGCTATACGTATGAATCCCACCTGCCGAGCTTTGTCAATGAAAAGTTCTATCCGATGGAAGGCTATTTGTTTCCGGACACCTATATTTTCTATGAAGATATGGATGTAGACTTGGTGTGCCAGAAGATTCTGGAGAACTTCAACAGTAAGATTACACCGGAATACTACGAACGAATGGACGAACTGAATCTGTCTTTGGATCAGACCTTGACGCTGGCATCCATGATTCAGGCAGAAGCCGGAACGGTGGATCAGATGACGAAGATTTCCTCTGTATTCTGGAATCGGTTGAACCATCCGAACGAATACCCGAAATTACAGTCTGACCCAACCACCAACTATGTGGAAGAAGTCATCAAGCCGAACATCAAAAAGGCAGATCCGGAACTGTATGCAGCGTATGATACCTATCAGTCGAACGGCTTACCGCCGGGGGCAATCTGCAATCCGGGCATGGATGCGATTCGGGCAGCCCTGTATCCAGCAGAAACGGATTATTATTACTTCTATTCCAACTTGGATACAAAGGAAACCTATTTCAGCCGTACCTTGCAGGAACATGAAACAATTATGGAAAAGGTAGAACGGACTCGCCAGCCAGCAGTGACCACGAAAGACAGCCAGGAAGAAACGCAGGTTGTCTTTGGCGTGGGAACGAGTGTTGCAACCGAACCGCCAACGGATGAATACGGCAATTTGCTGACGACCACAGAAACACAATCGGAAGAGAATGGGGAATAAAAGAAGCATGAACATCAGAAAACCAGAGGTATTAGCACCAGCAGGGGACTGGGAACGATTTCAGTTTGCCTTGCAATACGGTGCGGATGCCATCTATTTGGGCGGAAAGCAATTTACCATGCGGGCAGCACCGGCGAATTTTACAGCGGAACAGCTTGCAGCAGCGGTGCAGCTTGCCCATGCAAAGGGGGTCAAGGTCTATCTGACCTGCAACACCCTGCCACACAATGCAGACTTACCGCAGTTCCTGCCCTATTTGCGAGAGATGGCAGAAACGGGCATTGATGCGGTGATTGTTGCCGACTTGGGCTTGCTGGCATTGATTCGGAAAGCATTGCCGGATTTGGAGATTCACATGTCCACCCAAATGGGTATCGTCAACTATGAAACGGCAAACGCTCTCTATGATTTGGGCGTGAAACGGGTTGTTCTGGCAAGAGAACTCTCCTTGGAAGAAATCGCAGAGATTCGGGCAAAAACCCCAGCAGATTTGGAATTGGAAGCATTTGTTCACGGGGCAATGTGTGTATCTTTTTCAGGACGTTGCCTGCTGTCCGCCTATCTGACAGGACGGGATGCGAATCAGGGGGCTTGTGCCCAGCCATGCCGCTGGAAATATCGTCTGATGGAGGAAACTCGTCCGGGACAGTATTTTCCAGTGGAAGAGCATGACGAGGGAACGTATATCATGAATGCAAAAGACCTCTGCATGATTGACCACATTCCGGAGTTGTTGGCTGCTGGCGTGGATAGCCTGAAATTAGAGGGCAGAGCGAAGTCCTCGTATTATGTGGCAGTGGTGACGAATGCGTATCGTTCTGCTGTGGATGCTTATTTGCAGCAGCCGGAGGGCTTTGTCCTGCCGGAATGGATTCGGGAAGAAGTGTACAAAGTCAGTCACCGTGGATACTGCACGGGCTTCTTCTTCGGAAAGCCAGAGTCTGGGCAGCGGTATACGGATAACAGCTATGACCGCAGCTTTGATGTCATTGCGATTGCAGACGACTGGCGAGATGGTATGCTATATGTGACCCAGCGAAATCGGTTCTTTGCAGAAGATACCGTGGAACTGCTTGCACCGGAACAGCAACCGATTTCTATTCCACTGAATGGAAACCTGTTTGATGAAACCGGCGAACGAATCACCGTTGCCAATCATGCAATGATGGCATGTGCATTCCCGTGTCCGGTTGCAGTGTCAAAGGGAACAATTGTCCGGAAACGGGCAGAATAATTGCAAAAACAAAAGCCGACTGATGCAGACGATGCATCGGTCGGCTTTTTGCATTTCAGCGAAAATCACTTTGAAATTTGGACAGGTTGTGAAAAATAGGCGGATGTTGTTTGTGCAAGTTTCACATTTTTTCAAGAGTCGTTTCATTTTTAAGTTTACTTTCAGAAACAGTCGTTACAATGAAAAACAGAAAGACAGCCATTCAGGGCGTGTAAACGGAAAAAAAGGAGCGATTACCTATGAAACAAGCAAAAAAACGGTTTGGCAGAGGTGCAGTTGCCAGCTTGTTCTGTGCAACAGTTTTAGCAGCTAGCCTTCCGGCATTGCCGGCAGCAGCCTCCACACTGGCAGGTGATGTAAACTTAGACGGCAGCGTGAACCTCAGTGATGCGGTTGCGATGCAGCAATATTTATTACAGGAACGGACACTCTCCGCAGAAGCTGGAGCAAATGCCGATTACAATGCAGATGGCGTTTGCAATGTCATTGACTTGGCAATGATTAAGCGGACGGTTCTGGAAAGCAATCCGGTAACCAATACCATTGCAATTCATCTGAGCGACAGCGGCATTACCGTAGAAAATGACACAAAGGGCGTGACAAGTGTCAGCGGAAAGACCGTTACCATCTCTGCTTCCGGTTCGTATACCGTAGATGGCAGCATGGCAGATGGACAGATTCTGGTTAATATTCCGGATACCACTGCGGATGCCGATGATGTAGAATTGATTCTGAACAATGTCACGATGACTTCCTCCACAGGTGCACCGTGTATCTATACACAGTCGGCAGTAAAGACAAAGTTGACCGTTACGGGAACAAATACCTTTACGGATACGGCAACAGCAGCCAATGTTGATACCAGCGGTGTTATTTATGCGGACGGCAAGTTGACCGTGACAAAAAATAGTACGGGTACGTTGCAGGTTACTTCTTTGATGAATGTTGGCTTGTATGCAACAAAGAACATCAACTTGAACGGCGGTACAATTCAGGTAGATACAGACGTAGACAGCACTTCGGATGCAGATGCAATTAAGACGAAAAAGACCTTGACTGTAGAGGGTGCAACCGTAACCGTTGATGCTTCCGCAGATGGCTTGAAGTCCACAAAGGAACTGGTCAACATTGTTTCCGGTAATGTTAGCGTAAAGGCTGGAAATGATGCAATACAGGCTGCAACCGATATCAATATCTCTGGCGGTATAGTCGTTGCAGGCGGTGACCGTGGATTCCGGTTGGATGACGGCGGAAAGCTGAATATCACGGGCGGTGATGTATTGGCAACAGCAACCGATTATCAGATCACCAACAGCACCGACAGTCTGGCAACGGTTGACCTCAGCGGCTGTACGCAGGGTGTCATGATGCTGGACTTTGCAGCAGAGCAGGCAAAGAAGCAGCCGATTACGGTACAGCAAAATGGGAACACTGTTTATGAAATGACTACGAATAAGAAGTGCAGCTATGCCCTTCTCAGCGGCAGCGGCTTGACGGCTTCCGGCAGCTATACCACAGCGGTAAATAGTGCGGAACAGGGACACACGCCATCCGGCAGTACCACACAGGAAAGCACATTTGTGATGAGCGGAACAGCAACTGAATTTTATCAGGTTGCAGCAACTGGAATGGTTGTCACACCGACAGATGATACTGCTGTTGCAACGATTTCCTATAGCAACAGTGGTGTGCAGCTGTTGAACGCTTCGGGCAAGGATGTTTCCACCTCGAATAGCAGCGGTATCACCGTAGACGGCAGCACCGTAACACTGACGCAGCCGGCAACGGTAGATGTTACTGGGGAAAGCAGCAATGCTCGCATCGTTGTCAATGTGGATAAAACCACATATGCAAATGGCGTTGTAGAATTGTGCCTGAAAAATGCAACGCTCAGCAATGCAACCACAGCACCGATTTATGTAGAAGCAATTGGTGATGAAGTGGTACTGAACAGCTCCAACGGAACAGTGAATACGATTTCGGACGGAACAAGCCATACCGATACGTATGTAGACAGCGATGGCGTTACCAATACCGTCAGCGGTGCAGTGTTCTCTCGGGATGACATGAAGCTGAAAGGCTCTGGCAGCCTGACCATCAACGGCAATACAGAAGATGGTTTGGTCTGCAAGAATGACCTGAAACTGTATAATGGAACGATTACCGTTACTGCAAAGGACGATGCAATCCGTGGCAATGACAGCATTACCATCGGCAACGCCTCTGCAACGGATTACAAGAATCTGAACGTAACTGCAACTTCTACCGCAGGTGATGCCTTTAAGACGAAAGACACCGATACCACCAGCGGAAAGGGCTACTTGACCATTAACGGCGGTACGGTTCAGGCAACTGCTTATGCAGATGCATTCCATTCTTCGCAGACGCTGACCGTCAATGGCGGGGACATCAATATTCAGACCACTTGTCCGGCTTCTAACAGCAATACTGGCGGTTGGGGCGGATTCCCAGGCGGTGGTGGAGATGGAAACTCCGATCAAACAGATATCAGTGCAAAGGGCTTGAAAGCAGGTTGCACCGATGATAACAATAATACCATTGCGGGCAATATTACGATTGCTGGCGGTACGATTACGATTGATTCCACAGATGACAGCGTACACGCAACCAACATTACCATGACAGGCGGTACAGTGACCGCAGCCACTGGCGATGATGGCATGCACGCTGATAACAAGCTGGACATTCAGGCAGGAACAGTGATCATTACGAAATCCTATGAAGGGCTGGAAGCCGTAGATTTACAGATCAACGGCGGTAATATTCACGTCAATGCTTCCGATGATGGCTTGAATGCCGCAGGCGGCAACGACAGCTCCGGCAACAATGGTGGCTGGGGCGGTGGCGGCTGGGGAGGCGGCATGAGCTCCTCCACTGGCACGCTCACTATCAACGATGGTTATCTGGTTGTTCGGGCAGAAGGTGACGGCTTGGACTCCAACGGTGACTTGATTATCAATGGCGGTACGGTTCTGGTTTATGGTCCAACAACTGGCGGCAACGGCATCTTCGACAAGGGCGATGGCAACTATAGCTTCCAGATTAATGGTGGTACTGTTTGGGGTTGCGGTACAAGTGATATGTTTGAGTCACCGAACAAAACTTATCTTTCCGGAACCGTTTCTGCAACCGCAGGGGCAACCTTTGCAGCAGCAGATGCTTCCGGCAATGTTTCCAGTATTATGACTGTTCCATCTGATATGAACATGAGCAATGCAATGTTGTTCTATTGCGGCAGCGATGTCAGCAGCGTGGGACTTTATAGCGGTGGCACTTATAGCGGCGGCACAATGAATGCCGATGGCTATGCAACTGGCGGAACACTGAGCGGTGGCAGCAGTGTTTCCAGTTCCAGCAGTGGCGGGGGGAATAACCGTCCGGGCGGACGCTGGTAAAGAATTCTTTTTTGCAAACTCGATTACCATCTAATATACTACTCCACAAAAAGCCGTCTTGTGCAGTTACGTACAGGACGGCTTTTTTGTATCATGAAAATGATAGAATCAGAAATGGGAACGAATACGAGAGCCGCAGGCAACTGCGGTCGAGCTGGCTCAGCTCGGCGGAGAGGGATTGTTAAGGGGGACAAGCTGTCCCCCTTAACAACGAAAATCTAAGAAAGATTGAAAAATAATTCGGACAACACAACCATCGGCGAACAGCACAAAGGCAGACAGCGAAGCGATTCTGCCGAACCGTACGCAGATGGTTTTCCTAAGAACAGCATTTCACATGAAACAATGCAAGAAAGCTCTTAGAGAAACCGATCTGTAACATTCGGCAAAAGGGGGGTCCACCCCTGCTTTTGCCTGCCAGCATGCTGCAATTGCCCCGTTGCCTTGTCTGAATTTGCAACTTGTTTCATAAAGACAATTAAATAGCGAATTGGTAAGTTTCAAAAAGTGCAATTGCAGCAGGAAAAACAGATTGCAAAATTCAATTTGCTTCGCAAATGTGGGCTGCTCGCCCACACCTCACCAACATTTTTGAAAAATTGTTGGATCAAAAAACTTTTGGTTGCCTGCGGCTCGTCTTAGGGAAACCACTTGCGTACGGTTCGGCAAGGCTGGGGCACATCCCCAGCTTGCCTGGGAATCGCAATTGCCCCTGAAACCTTGTATCTCATTACCACCTCTTGATTTTAAAGGCAATTGCGATTCTTTGCGATTCTCTCCTAGATTTTACTTGCAGATTCTTATGTAGTTTGATTTGCTTCGCAAATGTGGGCTGCTCGCCCACGCCTCGGCAGCATTTTTGAAAAACTGCTGCACCGAAAAACTTTTTGTTTGCCTGCGGCTCGTATGTTGCAGCCTATTTCTTTTCCACAAACATCGAAAAAGCGGATGCTCCGTTTCAACAGGTTTTCAAAAACTTGTGGAAGGAACATCCGCTTTATTGTTTTATTTTTTCAGAATGCTTTTATTGACACCGATGCAAGAACTGCTCGTGAATCCGCAAATCTGCATCTAATTCCGGATGGAATGCAACCGCAGTTTGGTTCTGATAACGAACTGCAACGATTCGTTCTTCTACCGTTGACAGCACTTCCACACCATCTTCCACCGCTGCAATATACGGAGCACGGATGAAGGTCATTGGAATGTCACCCAATCCGGCAAACGGTGCAACTGTGTGGAAACTGCCCAGCTGCCGCCCGTAAGCGTTCCGCTGTACTGTTACCGGCAACGTGCAGAAACACCGCCGTGCATCATTTGCAACTTCTTTTGCCAGCAAAATCAGCCCAGCACAGGTTGCCAGTACTGGCATACCGCCCTGAATCTGTTCCTGAATGGTCTGGAACATGTCCAGTTCTTTCAGTAATTTTCCCTGTACGGTACTTTCTCCGCCTGGCAGGATGATGCCATCATAGCTTTGCAGCACATCTGCTTTCTGTCGCAGTTCGACTGCTTCCGCTCCCAGTTCTTGTACCCGCTTTGCGTGTTCCGCAAAAGCACCCTGTACGGCAAGGACTGCTATTTTCATCGTTTACTTTCCTCTTTCTGCCATCAGCAGGGCAATTTCCTGTTCGTTGATCCCAACCATTGCTTCGCCAAGGTCTTCGGAAAGTTCTGCCAGCATTGCTGCATCGTTGTAGTTGGTAACAGCCTTTACGATTGCAGAAGCACGCTTTTCCGGATTGCCGGACTTGAAGATACCAGAACCAACAAATACACCTTCTGCACCCAGTTGCATCATCAGAGCAGCGTCAGCCGGAGTTGCAACGCCACCAGCTGCAAAGTTTACAACTGGCAGTCTGCCATTTTCGTGTACATAGCAAACCAGATCATACGGAACTTGCAGCTGCTTTGCTGCTTCGTACAGTTCATCTGTCCGCATGGAAGTCAGCCGTGCGATTTCCTTGTTCATCATTCTCATGTGCCGAACAGCCTGTACAATATCGCCAGTGCCCGGTTCGCCCTTTGTCCGAATCATGGTTGCACCTTCTGCAATTCTCCGCAGAGCTTCGCCCAGATCCTTTGCACCGCAAACAAACGGAACTTTGAATGCAGTCTTGTCGATGTGGTGTACATCATCAGCCGGAGAGAGGACTTCGCTTTCGTCGATGTAGTCGATTTCGATTGCCTGCAAAATCTGTGCTTCTGCAAAATGACCGATTCTGCACTTTGCCATAACCGGAATGCTAACAGCATTCTGAATGCCCTTGATCATCTTCGGGTCGCTCATACGGGAAACGCCGCCAGCGGCACGAATGTCAGCCGGAATCCGTTCCAGTGCCATAACGGCACAAGCACCAGCTGCTTCTGCAATCTTTGCCTGTTCTGGTGTGGTAACGTCCATGATGACGCCGCCCTTGAGCATCTGAGCCAGTTCTCTGTTCAGTTTTACTTGTGTCTGGTTTTCCATGGTGAAAAATCTCCTTTTTTCTGATAAAATCCAAGCAAATCGTCTTTTTCATTGACGCATCTGCAAAAATTTGCTATACTCTAAGTATACCGCAAACTGACCTGTTGTAAATACTCAATTAAAACCATTTCAGTCAGGTCAGATGGAAAGAGAGGCGTTCGCATGCTCACCTATTCGTTTACGAATATCGGGTCAGAATCCCTATACCAACATCTCTATCAATGCATCCGAAATGACGTAGTTTCGGGCATTTTGCCGCCCGGAACAAAAATGCCATCCAAGCGTTCTTTTGCGTTGCATCTGGGTATTAGTGTTATGACAGTGGAGAGTGCTTATAGTCAGTTGGTAGCAGAGGGATATTTATATAGTTTGCCACGAAAGGGCTTTTATGTGGCAGATGTCCGCAGTCAGAAGCCACAAATTGCAGCAGATGTTGCCCTGTTTGTTCCGGAAGCTGCTCCGGTTTGGTTTGCCGATTTTGTCAGCAATCACACCGAACCAGATAACTTTCCATTTTCGATTTGGAATCGGCTGATGCGAAAATGTATGACACAGCATCAGCAGGATTTGATGCAGAATGCACCAGCAGGCGGACGGTCAGAGCTTCGGCAGGCAATCGCCAACCATCTATCAGCGTTTCGAGGAATGCAGGTTGCACCGGAACAAATCATCATCGGGGCAGGGACAGACTTTTTATATGGATTATTGATACAGCTGTTGGGATATGACCGCCATTATGCAGCAGAAGACCCAGGCTATGCAAAAATTGCGAAAATTTACCGCAGCCATCAGGTTGCTTTTACCCCTGTACCGATTGACCAAAGCGGCGTATCGGTGGAGGCGTTACAGGCATGTGGAGCAGATGTCGTGCATTGTTCGCCCTCCCATCACTATCCAACGGGAATTGTCATGCCAGTGAGTCGGCGGTATACGCTGTTGGGCTGGGCAACCGAGCAGAAAAACCGATATATCATTGAGGATGATTTCGATTCTGAATTTCGGATGACTGGAAAACCACTGCCGACCCTGCAAAGCATGGATACGACTGGACGGGTCATTTATATGAATACGTTCACCAAAAGCCTTTCTTCTACTATTCGAATTGGATATATGGTATTGCCGCCACCGCTGACAGAGCGGTTTTATGAGAAACTGGGCTTTTATGCGTGCACGGTTTCTGGATTTGAACAGCTAGTATTAGCACATTTTCTGGCAGAGGGCTATTTTGAAACGCATATCAACCGGATGCGAAACCGCTATCGGCAGAAACGGGATACCTTAATTTCCTGTCTGCGAGCAGCGATGCCGCCGGAGATGACAGAGATTCTAGAGGAGGAAGCCGGCTTGCATTTTCTGTTGCGGATTCAGACACAGGCAGATGATGCAGAGTTGGTGCAGCGTGTAGAGCGACAAGGCTTGCATGTTGCATGTCTATCCTCGTATTATGCTCAACAGGAGCAGGCAGAAGCACATACTTTGGTGTTGAATTATTCCAATGTGCCAGAAGAGAAGATGCAGGAGGCAGCAGAGCGATTGCAGCGAGCCATTTTTTCATAAATATTAAGGTGGGACAAGCTGTCCCACCTTAATATTGAAATCTAAAAGCAGTGTTTTCAGTCACAAGCCGCAGGCAAATAAAAAGTTTTTTGATCCAGCAATTTTTCAAAAATGCTGGCGAGGTGTGGGCGAGTAGCCCACATTTGCGAAGCA
>PPYF01298444.1_pt1 | contig 35912 bp, 43 predicted proteins | sample 1559871 | NCBI WGS metagenome assembly PPYF01 (sample SAMN08240021, study PRJNA423297) | Human gut metagenome, whole genome shotgun sequencing project.
AAACCAAGGTTTTCGAGAGCCGTTTTCACCGTGCCATCCGATTTGATATCACCAAACGGATTCTTGCGGCTCAGGTATTCAACAGCAAACCCCGATCCCAGCAATTCAACAAAACCGGGCAGATCACCATTATCAAGCACATCCCGTTGCGTTTTATCACTTACAAACTGGGCCAGAGCTGCAGCAATAAAGCTGGCCTGCCGAATAACCTTATTGACTTGCGCACTGGAGGCTTTCCCTGCTGTAAATCCGGATAAAAGCGCGGGCAACGCTTCCCATTCCTCCTGCGATATAACATTGGCATTTCGATCCGTTGCAAACGCTTTAAAGTCATTTTTCGTCATCAGAGTAATACTCCCCATGCTCCTACATCAAAACCACTGATGAATTCGTTATCCATATCAAAACCAAAAAATTTTGAGCCTTCCGATGGGGTTTCCACCGAAGGTGTTTCAATGCCACCCGCCCATACCCCGGCGGCTTTTACTGTGAGATACCCCTGTTTAATTGCCGCAATTAACTCACGCGATACATCTGAAATATCAGTATCAGGAAAGACCCAGACCGATATCGTCATGTCCTGGTTATCGACTATCTGCATTCGCAGCCCGGATCCTGCTGTTGCCGCGTCAAGAATTGCCGGAAGCGAATCATTCCGTCCGTCCCAGTTATTAATCGCAATCTTCGCTTTAAGAATGACACGATAAGTTTCATCGCTGAGATACATGTATCCTGAATCAGGATCGTATGGTCCCTGCCATACCCCCTGATCATATCCAAGCCCGTCGGTATCCCAGCTGAAATAGACACCTGAGATAGGCTGGCTGACAACACGGCTACGTCCGATCCACAATCCAAGAATGTCAAGTTGCACACCAACCGCAGAGTCAATATCAAATGCAGTAATCAGCCCTCTGGTGGCAGCCGCAACATCAATAAGTGGCCGGGTCATCAGATCAACATGCGCAAGAAATTTAGGTTTGGTGGCGTGGTAGTTCGTGATTAGTTCGGTGTATTTGCTCATGACTCCACCGTTATAACGATATTTTCCGGGGTACAGGACACAGATTCGTTGTATCTGATATCAATGTTTGATGACGACAAAGCCCCCGGGGATTTCCCAATCGTCAGTTCCTGAATATCGTAATAGCGTGCATTCCCGCCACTCACCACGCCAAGATTCGCCGGTGAGTAAATGCGACTTAAAAGGACCGAATCACCAATCATCAGACTATTGATATAGTCGGAAATAGCCTGCTGGATCTGCTGCCCTATCTGTGAGGTATAACCCGTAAAAACTTGTAATTTGATCCGGGCATAAACAGGTACATCACTGGAACGCGAGAACTTGATTACATGGGGATTGCCGTATTTATCCGGAATCGTAACGGATGTTGTACCGTGAGTGGCTGTCCCCTGACCTTTATTCCCTCTGATAGCCTGAGCAATATCCGTCACATCACCGCCATCCACAATCACAGCAACAGAGTGTGGCGGTAACCCGTTACCGTCCTCCGAACCAGTATCATTTTCATAGAGTTTGTGGCGGGTTACACCGGTAACATTAGAAACAGCACCATCCAGTGCTTCAAATGGGGTTATTGATGGCAACGCAACACTTTGCGACTGACGGATACGTAACTCCGCATCAGTTTCTGCCGGAGAGCCAACAGTAGCCGCAGCAGGATTAGTTACCGAAACCCAGCCACGGGTTGGCGTATTAATTTCAGTGATTGTTCCAGCCAGCGCCGCCACTGCACCACTGACGGAACATGTTGCGGTCGCCATCACTGTACCATCCACGCCGACCACCACTGAAGCAGGCAAACGCCATATCACATTATTACTGTCTTTCACGCTGCCATTAATGATGGTTGTTCCGGCAGTTCCTGTAAGAAGCAAATCAACCGTAGAGTTCGTCGCGCCTTTACGTGAAATACCATTTATTTTCACGTTACTGGTCAGTGCAGCCCCATAGCCGGTTGCCGGTGAAAAACAGTTGTAGACAGTTATCGCCGTATTATTGGCATCATGAATCGCCAGTGCCATCAGAGCCACCATCTGGCCGTCTTTGCTGTCCGGTTCGAGGTAGGCATCACTGCCATAAATCTGCTGAAAATAGCTAATCAGGGTGCTGAGTATCGTCTGATAATCAGGCGCACTGATCCCCTCTGCGGTTACCTTTGCAGATAAACCGAGAGAATCAAGGTTCAGAGCCATTACGCCTCCGATGTAACAGTCGTTATTCCATAAAGAGTGTCGATTTCAGCGGAAAACATGACACGTCGGGTCGTGGTATCCACCGTCGTATTGAAAGAGAGGATTGATTTAACGCCCCGAGTTTCGAGGATGCGCTTACGGATCGCCAGGTTGTAGGTTTCCGGCTTCTGCTTACCGAGCACAGACCGGATCCACGGAGTCCCTTCGGTGGTATCGAGAAACCATTGCCCATACCACAATTCGAATCGCGTTTTTACCGCCTGCGCCACGGCCTCCGGTGAGTTAATCAGCCAGGTGTCATCACCGCTGCCAAAGGTGTAATCGCCATCGGCGTCTTCACGTCTGTATCGCATCAGTTTACCCCGTCGGTACTGCTTCCACCGCGCTGAACACCGCCATGAGAGTGCGTATCATCGATTGGCTTGCCGTTAGCCTTCACGCTCCCCAAGAACTCAACAGCACCAGTGATTTTTGAAGCCACACCAGAAACCACAGACCCCACCATGCCCCCCATCCAGGTTAACAGGCCATGAATGGTTACTTTCTCAGAAAAATCAGCCAGAGGGGCAACCACATCAAGACCACCCGGAGCGACAATTTTAATTTTCCTGGTATCAGGATTAAGCTCAAAATAGGTGCTGCCGTCGTCACTACGCAACTGTGTGGCACTGGTATTAATGCCGCTAATCTTCCTCGCCTGCGACTGGGGACCGACAATACAAAACGCATCCGATAAATCATGCATTCTGTCATCAACAGGCTCCTGTATCCCGCCGTTCTGCCACCAGAAATCAATACAACGATCGGCAAAAACGACAAGACACTCATCCCCGGCTTTTACCGGAAAAGTCAACGTACAGCCTCCGCCGCGCGGGAATACCACTGGCACATCCACCAGCAATGGGTAATTTTTGGTAATGCGGTTACCGTAATTATCCTTTTCAACCGAACGGATAGCTGGCTGCACAACCGCCGTCACCGCGTCAGGATCGAATGACTGAATAATGCCAGGCAAGGCGACGCGGATCTGGTTCTTTGTTGTTTCCCGCTCGGACTTGAATGTTTCGGCAAGGTCACCGCTACGAGTCTGGTCTGATATGGCCATTTGATAAACTCCTGAAAACAAAAAACCCGCCAAGTGGCGGGTCTACAGGAACAACTCTAAGTTTATTTTTTCTGTTTAAAATTGTCCAACTCAGGTTCTTTAACGCTTTCTGTCATGTAATCCAATCCACCAAAAGGTACTTCAAGCATTATACTGCTTTCATAATCAGCCATGGATTGCTCTGCTTGCGTTGGCTTGCTTTGCTGTGAGTTGTCATTATTTGATGTTGTCATCAACTATGCCTTATTTATCAAAAGAAAAGTAACCGATAATATGAAAAAACCGAAAGATAACGCAATTCCTTCAAAAAGATAACGAGCGTAAACTGCCTTTTCTTTATGAAGACTTTCGATCAATTCAACAGCTTTACCATACTGAAACATATGGTATCTAAGCGTTTTAATTTTATCACCGTAAAATAAAAAATCATGCTCTTCTTTTCGCTTATGAATAGGCATTTTTGGTATATCTTTCAGTCCCCAAGTACGCCATAGGAAAAAAAAGCACATAACAATACAAACAAAGCACAGATATGCACAAAGTATAGATAATGTTAAAAACCAATTACTCTTTAGCCCACTTTTGAAATCAACAGTCCCAAATACAGCCAGTAGAGCAGAGGTTTCTACAGCTAAAATAGCAAGAAGGTAGTTAACTTTGTCCTCAAGACGACGATATGTTGATTTTGCTTCCTCATATCTATCTTTATAATATGACGAAATAAAATCAGCGCCTATAGTCTCAATTGCCTTTTGTTCTTCTGTTGTATCTATTGACGAACGCTTGCTCATTTCTCAATCAACCAACAACTTTCTTACACGGGAAAGAGCCAATAATTTTCGGAGCATCCATGCTGTTCTGCAACAACTGGACGTTCAGGAAACGCGTTTTAGTGCCAGGTCGATGGATATACTCGAACCCATAATTGTTGCCATCTTTGGCAGGCATCAGGTCCATTTTGATCTGCATGCCTGTACCGTCTTTACCCAACATTTTTACTTTTTGGGACGTTACTGTTTCGCCATTGATTTTAAATAATGAATCAGGGATCGCATCCATACGAAAGTTGCCGCATTGCATCGTTATGGTGTTTGCACTTACACCAACAGACACTAATGCCAGCAATGAAAATATCCATCGTTTCATTTCTATAATCCTCTCTGAAAAGCAGTGCTGGATGGGATATCCTGCGCACCGCGCGCTTCGCACATCATATCCATGTACCACGCCTGGCCCCTTGTGTCGCCAGTGTACATAATCCCGCGCACAATATAAACGCCATCCGTTGCGATGCTGGCAGGCTGCGATGTGGTGCCGCTTAGCGTGATATTTCCATCCGTGTTCTGGTCGGTGATCTGACCACCAGCCATCGCGATATCGTTGTTCGACAACGCGGTACGATACACTGAAGCCTGATCCAGTTGAATGAGCCCGTTAACCCGGATGTTCGGATTAATAAGCGCGCGGACATTTACGCCGTTGCCGATGGTCTGCTGCGGCATGCCAATAAGCCCGGTAGCGCTGTTGAGCACAATCGCTTTGTGAACATATTCATTATTCTCCACCATCTGGCGTTGACCGTCCACGAATTGCCATGTTGCGCCACATTGACCGGCTACGTTATCCATAAGATGCCGCGTCATGCCAAAGAGTACCCGCCCCCGGGGGAATACAGTAGCAGGCATTTCAGGCGTCAGGCCTTCGGTCGCGCCTTTGGCTTCGAAGTCTTTCATCAGCGCACGGTTCACATCAGCGACCGTGTAACCGGCAGCCAGCGTCTGTGAGGTTATACTGGTGGCAAAAGCCAGATCAGTATCTGCTGCCTGAATCAGGACGTAGGAATCAACCGGACTGTCTTTTCCTGTGACCGAGTAGCGAATTTCACCGCTGAAAATCAGTCCGTAGTTGCGACCATCACTCTGGCCCACGTCCGCCGCGTCAACTTCCCGCACTGTCCCGACGTCGCTTGCCGACACCTCCGGCGCGATACCGTCGTAACCCGCAATCAGACGCACTTTCGAAAACTCCTGCCCGGTAATTCGGTTCACAGTATCTGCCGAAAGGTTATAAATTTTGATAGTCCCTACCCGGGACGCGCTGCTGATGTTGAACCAGTCGATCGTAAAGGTGACTTTGAAATCACTTAGCTCAATTCCCTGACCGTTCCCGTCCACAAGCTGCAGCTCGAAATGTCTCATCCAGTTCTGTGACATGCTTATTCCGTTGATACCAGTAAATGACTGCGCCCGCCCAAGTCTGTTTTCGTGGGATAATCCTGTGTGCTGTCATCGCAGACCACCAACAGCTTAAAACCAAGTCCCATACAGGCGTACTGCGCCAGCAGATCAGCGCCAGTGACGAGAGGAATACCGGAGATTACCGGCTCCCCTCTGTCATTCTGCAGGTCCATAATCCAGTAAAGATCGCGCCATATGATGCTAATTCGCCAGGTGACACCACCCAGGACGATGCTGAACTGCTGGTTGTCCGCTGTCAGCGGAATTTCCTGAATTGTCATTAGCCGCCCCCCAGTAATGACGCCACGTTACCCGTGATGCTTTTCAGCAGTGAAGTATCTGGAGGCTTTGTGGTTTTGTTGCCGCTATTCTGTACCGCCGACGTGCTGGCCCCTTCCTTCATGTTGGTTTTATCCGCGACGGTAATCTGCTGTGTCCGGGAGATAAGGACCTCCCTCAGGGTGAGGACGGCGGACAGGACGTTTTCGGTTGTCTTGTCCGTCGTCACTTCCAGCGCCCGGATCAACATGTTGCTGTACAGCCGTTTACCGGTTACCACATCGAAGGGGATACGACTTTCCTGCAGATCCAGTAGCTCCTGATACGTCTGCTGAGGACTCAGGCCGAGCAGGCTGGTAGCCGTCAGGTTACTGGCAAAATCCAGCAATGCGCCGCCACCGGCGAAACCAACCTCCATCACCACTTCTGACGGTTTTTTATAGGCATGATCAGCGACAGCGGCCCCGACCTCTACCGGATGCTCTGTTATTTCAAGCATATCTGTATGCTTCTCTGAAATAACAACACTGGGAACAATCATTCCTATTTTTCTGCTCTGCTGATGAAAAAGTGTAGAGAGAATATCCACTAACCCACCCTCACCTGATTACTTCGCATGACCTGAGCATTTGCAGACTGTTGCCGACGTGCAACCTCATTACCGACAGCGTGCGGATCTCCGCCACCGTAAATGTGGTAAGTATTTTGCTGGTTAACCTCTGTCACTTTGCCACTAATTCCTGCCACGGCAGCCTTATTAATCAGCTCTCGGGAATAGATATTTCTTCCATTTTCATGCTGGATAATACTGCTCATCAATGCTGACATGGTTTGCGGATCGCTCATATTCAGGGCAGCCCGGGGATCCACTCCCAGTCGTTGCGATACAGCCCTGATATACGCAGTTGTGTTGTTATTATCAGACGCAGGTGCCCAGGTAGAGATAATTTTCTCCACACTGTTTATTCCCCGTCCGGCGTACAGCATTAACTGACGAGCAAGAGCCCGTAATCCATCAAAGGCAGTTTCAAATCTGGCAAATCGCCCGCCCGGGCGTTCAAGAGAAGCCCCTGCCTGACCAGCAAAATTAAGGTTTCCCGGATTGTTATTCCGTTCTCCTCGTTTCGTAGCCTGTGCATGTTGTTCCGGCTCATCATCACCAAACCAGCTGCGTACCGTCCGGCCCACGCTACGGGGATCGAATCCCCAGTGCTCTTTAATCCAGTCGGCAGTACTGTTAGCGCTGTCTGTAACCATCGGCATCGCTGACGGATTTGCGCTGCCCTGATTAAGTATCTGTTTGCCGATGCTGACGGCATCAGCCCAGCGGCCATCTTTGATAGCGTTGAGCAGGTCGGCGATCATGTTCAGCATTTTGCTGAATTCGCCCATCTGGTCGATGAAGTTGCTGAAATCCCACTTCAGGGACCATGATTTGGGGTCAATATTGAGTAGTTTCGCCAGCGCTTTCGCCAGGTCGTTAACGGTCGTTTTAAGGTCACGAACCATCTTCAGCGCGGCATCGACCTCCGGTTTCCACTTGCCCCAGTCAATCAGGCTGTCGCCGCCTTCCTTCCAGGTCTGATAGTCCTCCCACAGGAGGGCAATACCCGCCGCCAGCGCGGTAATGAGGCCAATCGGCGACATCCAGAACGTACTGTTCAGAATGCGCAGCGCAATCGTCAGTGCGCCAAACAGCGAGATCAACTCCCGCGTTTGCTTATCCAGCGATTGCCACCAGGTGATGAGGCTTGATGTTCCTTCAATCAGTCTGAAGAACAGCCGCCCGATAATATCCCCGAGCGCCAGAATGCCTTTTATGGCTTTCGTCAGGGTCTGCTCGATACGAGGGAAGTTGTCCAGGATATGGCGGCGCAGGGTGTCCAGCGAACCCGCAAGCCCACCCGCAAGATTAGAGCCGATTTTGTCACGGGCCATGCCTGCCATCGCGCCAAACTCACGCAGGGAGGTCATAAATTTGTTGGAGCTTCTGGCCGCCTCGTCAGCATTGAAGCCGATAGCTTTCGCCATTGCGCTGTACTGCCCGGAGAAGCCACCCACACCCCGGCGCATCGCCATAAGGGTATTTTCGTCAATGCCCAGCATCTGCGCATACTGGTTAGCCCGGTAATACGGCATGCCGCTGAGCTTCTGGCCTACACCTGTAAAAATAGCGGCCATGTCACGCATGTTACCGCTGGCATCCCGTGTCTGTACCCCCAGGCGATTCAGAAATCCCTCTGCCCCGGGATTGTTACGAATAAACCGGGAGAGGCTTTCCAGAGAAGATCGCGCAGCGTCCACGCTGCCGCCAACCTGCGAAACCGCATAGCCAATAGACTGAATTCCCTGGACTGTCGCGCCAGTGCGCTGTGACGCCCAGTAAAGATTATCCAGGCCGGAGGCAATCTTAGCCGTAAAGGCCACCACGGACAGTGCAGCTCCTTCAACGGCCAACCCCATTTTGATGACATTTGCAGTTGTCCCGGCGAGGACAGAACCGAATTTTTTTGCTCCAGCATCATCCACACTGAAGCCAAGCGAGACGAGGAAATCTTTAATAGTTTCAGCGTTCATTATCCTCTCTCCATTTCTCAATGCGCCGCTGGTTATCCGCTTTTACCGCCAGATGGTCATTCAAGAGAGCAATATCGTACAAATCGACAGAGCCATCTTTAAGTGCTGTATAAGGAATTAACCCGGCGTCAACCGGATTGAGAAGGTAGGACAGCCCGTCCGGCAGGCTGTTAAACGTCAGCCCTGTTGCAGGCTCTGCGTCGTACTGGTAAGGGATGTAGGCAAAAAATTTCCCAGCGAATTGGCGACCACCCGCGCCACCAGATGAAGCATGACCAGCAGGTCAATATCATCAAACATCAGTTCGCCCTGGGTAAATACCGGCACCCATCCGTCCATATGACGCCGCGATACCACCGCAAGACAGGGATGAATAATCGCATCGGTGTCATCTTCGGTCAGGGAAGACAGTTCCTCAGCGATACGCGGGAGCATGGTTTCAAACACCGGTTTTAACTGCTCGAATTTCACGGTGTCGATTTTACCATCAGCAGGCAAACGGGAGCGAATGCTCCCGAAATCTGACATCATTCCCGCCAGCACCGGCAGAAGTTTGCGGGTCACTTTCAGCTGGTCAAAAACGCTGAGTTTTGCCACGCGATATTTCACGCCTTTAATTTCGAATTCCATGCATTAAAACTCCCCGAGAACCTGGTCAATCTTGCCGCAGTCAAACACCCACGGCATCGTATTACCGGTTTTAGCGTTGGCGTTATCCGGTTGTTTCTGGAACGCAACACTGCGTGCCGTGATGATGTCGCCGCTGACCTTGTTGCGGATCACGATAACGTTATTCCCCCATGTGGCAGAAGACTGGCTCTGTGCGTTATACGCCAGCGACAATTTTTTATTTGTCGGTGATGTCTTCAGAAGGTTAACGGTAATTGTCCCGCTTTTATCTGCATGGAGACTGTGCATCACTTCGCCATCAGAACCGATGGTCATGGTGTTTTTAGGACCGCCCATCGCAACCACAATCCCCTCTTCAGAACTTGCCGAACCGTACCCGAGGTCAATCGAACCGGTCGGCCCGGTCAGCGTCGCAGTGACATCCATAAAAGAATAGGTAGACATTCACTTCCCCTTAGCGAACAACGTTAATCTGTACGTCAGCGTAATGAACCGCGCCTGCAAGTTTTATTGCAGCCTGAATCACCGGAGCCTTACGGGCTTCACGTTCTGATTGTGCCTGTTCATCCAGCGGCTGGGCGTATACGTAATAACCTTTGGGCAGCGTGTCACCTGATGACAACTGACCAAGGTCGCCCCCGTTCCATACGCCCGGAGCAATCAGTCCATTCTGAACGGCCTGATCCAGTGATTTTTCAACATTTGATAACAGTCGGGTAATACCGGCTTCAGTCTGGGGAACTTTCGTGGTGCTGGTATAAAGCAGGTTATAAAGGTTGGTCTGCACATAATTCTGTAACCAGTCCAGGCCGTGGCGTTCATCAAAGAAATCGCCGTTAGCCATCACTCCCTGCTGGAGGATAGCCGTATCATTCTGGTAGTACACGAACACATTGCAGTTTTTTGCATCAAGTGCCGATGCCTGGCTGACTGTCAGTGTTTCATACCCGACACCCGGCTCCTGCTTAAACTTGAGCGTAATCGCGGTATTACTGCCATTGAAATTAACCGTGAATGCCCGGCCAAATGCAGATAACGCAGCGTATTTATTACCCGATGAATACTGAATAAAACTGCGTGAATATCCGGCGGTTTTCAGTTTTGATGCCAAATCATCGCTGGATGCAGTCTGCAGGCATTTCTCATCGCTTGTCGTAATCGCCAGAATACGGCTTACAGAAGAGGATTCGATCGCCGCAGCCACTTTCAGCCAGTCTGCATCCGGAATATCTTCATCGTCTGCAATCCCCAGCCCATACCATGAAGTATAATCAAGCATGGCATTCACAGCCTGCTCCAGCGTCTCATGCGTGGCCTGTTCGCTGTCTCCCTTCGTTTTCACCCAACGACCAACAAAAACCTCCTGAGGTTTCGGTGATTGTGAGAAAAACACCTGCGCAGCCTTATATTCTGGTGATTCCACGCCAAAATCTTTTCCAATATCTTCCGCGGCAGAATAACGGCGAATGCGCTCACTTACCGGAATGATTGTGGACGGGCCGAGAATGAGTAATGCACCAAAATTTCGCCCTGATGCTGCACGCGGCGACATGATCACATCAACATTAACAACGTTTGATACAGGCAAGCCCTGTGCCATAGCTTAATCTCCGAAAAAGATGACTGGTGCTTCCACCAGCGATTTAATACCGTACTCGCGCACAACCTTCCGGCGCAGACGCACCGTCATATCGTAGCGGCGGACCCATTGCTGATTAATAAGTTCAGGGAAGGGAGTCAGACCTGTGTAATCGCCAAGAGACAGCCCCAGCGCATTCAGTGCTGCGTTGTTCTGCGGTACAGATATACCGTCACGAAACCGGGACGCATACACCATCCCCGCCGGACCATAAAACGAAGCCATACACTCAATCGTTTCATGCCGCCAGAGCTGAGAGCCATCATCGGTCTGTCTGGTGAATGCCGGACTGTCATCACCTGACCATCCGATAACCCCAAACGCACACCAGTTCGTTTCAGCCGGTAGCAGTGGCGGTTGCTCTTTCTGCCAGCGCGGACGAACCATCCCGGCAGACAGACCGGAAACGTTACGCATCCACTGGCTTAACAGCCTGTCGAGCGCTTCGTCATAATCCGGATCGCCACTGGTTGGTATCAGCCATCCGCGCTCTGTGCTGGTGTTATTGCTCAACCGGAATTCCCCCATCAAACGGCAGCAACTCACAATGCGCCTGAACGAATCCGGCACCATACGCTGTATACGGGTCGACGAAAGTCACACGATAATCACGGCCCTGATACGTCACGATATCGGCATCACGGCCAGTCTGTCCCTGCGTCAGTCGCTCAGTCGTCACAATCAGAATTGCACCACTGATTACCTGCCCGGCCTGCATACGACGGTTTTCCAGAGAGCGATCAACAGTTACGACTCCGGCAAACTGCTTTTTAACTTCGCTGTCGCTGCCGATCCCGTCCTCATCCACCGTTTGCACACGGCGTGTTACCCACAAATTGAAGTCGCAAAAATCGGGGTCAAAAAGCACATCTGTTACATCAAGAGTCGGCATTTTTATCCCTCACAACATGGGTAATCGCTCTGCGATATTGCCCGGTGTCAATTAATGGTTTCGCCAGTTCGGTTCCCGGGGATTCGCCAGCAGCACGCCGGGCAAGTTCCAGTGTTGCCCCCTTGCGCCCCCGACGAGCCCGGGCTTCAACAGTACTGTCAGCAAGCGGCGTAAAGCCGGTAATGGTCATGTAACGCCTGACGCCATTAGCGGCCAGTGTTCCGGCACGGTTGAGTGCGCTTTCTGCTCCCGCAGCATTACCATCAAGTGCAGCCTGCGCCGCGGCTTTGAGCTGCGGCACCGTCTGCTCTTCTGCCGATTTAACGCCGGGGACCAGGTGAGGTCGTGGCGGGATGTTCTGCTCTGGTGAGCCGTATTCGTTGAGGTAACCGATGCCCGCATTACCAAACGGAACATCATCCCGCTCGCTGTCTTCCGAAGGGATGCCGACCAGAACATCTTTTTTGGTTAACGACCTGAGCGCATCCAGAATGGCCTTAGCGTTATCCACCCTCGTTGTTACACCGCTTTTGAAACTCATAGCTGGCGACCACCTGCACCGAACATCGTGATCAACTGATAAAATTCAGCGCCATATCGGGTGTTATTCCAGAAACCTGCATCAGGATTCAGCGTCGCGCTGGTGTCATAACTGACGCTTACCTTATCCACGGACTTTGAGGACTGAACACCATTGGTTGAACCGCCCGGCCCGCCAGCCAGCATCGCCCGGATGTCTGCCGCCCAGAGCGTCATGTAGTGTGCAACGAACAATCCGGCAAAGTACGGAAACAACTTTTTGCTGGTGACGTTTTCGCTCAGCAGTTCATCGGCCAGATTCAGACGAAACTGGATTTGCGCTTCGGGATATTTGGCAGGGTCAGCAAACTGCGGGAAGTCGCGGCGAAAATCACTTACCGCTGGCAGACTTTGATTCTTTGGCATTTTTTACCTCGTTACGCGCGTCTGTGGCTTTGCCAACGGATACTTCCGCGTGCGCACGAGTGAACCAGTGCGTGGCAACGTCTTCCTCCACAGCATGACGGCCTTTAACAAACTCGCTCCGCGAACCGTCGGGAAGCGTGAGCACAAACGGGGTATGTACGTGTATTACTGCATTATTTTTTGCCATCGGGTCATCCTTAATGGCCCCGCCAGGGGGCCATATGGCTGTTAAATGCCATCAACGTACGAAATGGTTTCTTTGTACACTGGCTCGACTGCACCCAGCTTGCCGTAGTAAGTGACGATCTGATACAGACCGCGATACTGCACCGGCACGCTCTGAAGCGGAACCAGCGGGTAGCGGACGTATTTTTTATCGTTGGTGTACGCAACCATGCGATCCTTATTCCCCACACCACGGCCTTTCAGCCATTTAACCGCGCGGATATTCAGCGGAACACCGTTCTGGTGATAGCTGATGGTGTTGGTCTGAAGGTACGTCAACAGGGACTGGTTACCCGCAGATGAAACGATGATGCTGGACAACAGAGCAAACTGCTCAGGCGGGATCAGCAAATCACGCGGAACCACAGAGTAACCGGAAGCGGCCCACGCATCAGACAGCACCTGGTTAATGCTTGCGCGGATTTCGTCCGATGTTGAGGTTGCCCACGTTTTGGCAGCGTTGTTGACAGGCACGCCGTCCAGGGTAACAAGGCCTTTCAGGTTTAATGCGGAATCGCCAACATATACCTGTTCATCGTTATCCATCTGCCATTTCAGTTGCATACCGTCATACTTCTGCGTATCAATCGGGCGGCCGACCTGCTGAGCAGCCTGCAATTCTATGACCGTCCAGCCAAGTTCCATCCCCCACAGGTTCAGCGGGTTACCGGATTTGCCGATATCCACGTTCACGCCAGCAATAGCGGTTGAGTCTTTGCCTACCCAGTTTTTTCCATTCGGATTTGCACCAGTACCCGCAGCGGCGAAGCTGGTATTCGTCCAGCTGGAAATGTCATCTGCGATGGAGACGTCTTCACGCAGTTGAATATCGCGGCTCCAGGTGTACCCCACCAGTGGCAGGTTCAGCGTCTGGTCGAGTCGTTCCAGCTCCCCGATGAGAAAGGCACCAGAGCTGTCAACGGTTGCCTGATCAAAAGTAATCATTCGTCTGTTCCTTAAATCTTCCAGGAAATTTCTGCATTGCCGTCAGCATCACCGGCACCTGTGAATTCAGCGTTGGTCAGCACCACGTTTTTGCCACTGACTGACGTGGCCATGAATCCACCCAGCGGCACTTTGATGGATTCATCAGTGGAGACGACAACGTATACCGGGTCGCCTTTTTTGATGGTGCTGGCATCAAAATCAGAACCGAGATTAACGGTCACGTAGCCACGCTTCATGGCGTCGCCCGGGAAGTTCTTGCCACTCCCCACCTGGCGAACCATGTCCGGCTGCGACGTGGTCGGATAAGGGCGCACGTAGATCCCCTTCACCTTGTCTGCGGTATCACCATCTGCCAGCGGCACGAAAAAACCGTCATCATCGTATTTACCAGCCAGCCCATAGGCAGCGAAGGCGTTATCGGATTTAAGGGCCACCGGTTCGACGGTTAAGTCCTGCGGGCGAGAGACAGCCCCGGCAATGCCAACAGGCATCCGATACAGAAATACATTATTCATTTTTTACCCTTTACGGTTTGCCCAGAATTCAGCGTTTTGTTTGTTCAGGGAAGCGATACTGGTCATGCCCATGTTTGGGCGCTGTGCATCGCCGGTGGTGGCGCGGGTGTTTCGCCCTTTGGCAATCTCTAACACGGCATTAAACGCCATGTCGACCGATTGTTTCGGTAATTTGCGGATATCCGCATCACCGACTATCTGGCGAACCAGCGTTTTGTCAGCAGAAGCCAGAACCTCGCGTTTGAACGCGGTCGGTTTCATCTTACGGCTCAGATCGATACCCGGAACGATAACTTCGGCACGCCAGGCTGAGTCACCAGTAATCGTGGTTTCCTCTTCATCGTCCTCGCCGTCACCGGTCGGATTATCGTCAGGCTTATTGTCGTTATCGCCCGTCGCATTTCCTTCCAGCTTAGCCAGCAGGGCTTTCAGTAATGTTTTGAGGTCATCATCACTGTCGCCGGTTGGACCTCCGCCCATCTCTGGTGCTTTGTCCGGTAGCGGTTGCTGCGGGGACAGATTGATGTTGAGATTAACGCCCTGCGGCAAATCCCCCTCATCTCCTGTAACCGATGCGGGAGCCGACTCCACCAGTTCGTTCATGGTGTCAGCGTCACCCGTTTTGATGGCCGTGCGCATGCGGGTCCACCAGCTTTTCTTTTGATTTGCCATTGTGTCTCTGTCTCCAATTGCACAACGATTTCCGGCTCTGCCTTTAGGGACAAGAGCCACATGGTTTCCGGTAATATCGACCTGCCCGGCTTTACCTGGCTCGGTCTGCTCATACTCCGCGTCATAGCCGCACGACACTTCGCGCAGGCCATCTTCGATAAGCTGAATGGCGTTTTCGTCTTTGACGATAAGGTCAGCCAGCATCAAATCAGACTGCTCACCCGTCCCGCGCCGGACATTCTGGAGGTGCCCGACAGCAAGCTCTTTCCAGTTCTCGGGATTTACCAGCCGCACATTCCCGTTTTCATCTTCAGGATGCAGAATCGTGATGCTCATCCCTTCGAATGAGGCAAGCGTGGCCGGATGGAATACCTGCACAGGAGAACGCGTGACGACTATTTCACCGAACTTATCGGGTTTCAGTTTTGGCAGGTCATCAGCACCATAGAGCTGCTTACCTGTTCGTCCTATCGGCACGTCTCTGCACAGCAACGAGCCGTCAGCCAGCTGATAGCGGGTTTCCCCCAGCCGGGTATTGAAAAAATATTTCATGTGTTACCTGCGATTCAGGCGGGATAAGATTGGGAGGTGGGAAAAACGATTTCTTTATAACAGCGACAATTCGGGAGCTCGCCAGCGTGACCTGTCATGCCGTCAAGCGTTGGAGGTTTGCCCCATTCGACAAATTTACCTTCCATTTCCCGATGAGAATGCCTGACGTCACCATCTTCGGCTGTACGCCAGATATAACCATTCGAACCAATTGACAGCGCACGCGCCTGATCCAGCGCGCCGGTTGCACGTCCAAGTTCAGTACGGGCAATCAGGTCAGCTCTGGACTTTGCTATATCACCCGATGCGGCTATTTCTTTAGCAAAATATTCTGCTCTCCCACCGGTCACAACAGCTTCTGTCGCCCGATTCTGGATGTCGTACACCCTGTCAGCCGCCTCGAGGGGGAGCGATTTGATGTACTTGACCTGTTCGGCGATGATGGATTGCATCACCTGGCCCACAGGAGCGCTTTCCACAAGATTGCGGAGCTCGCGACTGATGTTCTTGCTGTGTTGCCGCCAAACTTTCTCGTTCTGCCGGGTTAGGTCCGCAGTAAAGTTTTCCGCGACCTTTGTCGCCCAGGGGGTGATGATTTCACTGTAGCGTTCCAGCGCCTCAATAATTTCCGTGATACTGTCATTTGAACCATCGTAGCGACCATTTACGATGTCTCCGACCGCCCGCGCTATCCTGCGTAGGCTGGTTCGATAGCGGATTTCCGCCTGACGGTTCCTGCGGTTCGTCATCAGATTCGCCGATGCCGGGCGGCGCTTCATCTTCGGCATTCTCGATGTCCTCGTCGGTAATGGATGCCCCGATGCCGGTTACGTCAGAATTTTCGCGCAAATCAGTCATAGCGGCTTTCAGTGTCATCAGACCATCACCCAGCGCCGTACTGATTGCGTTGGTAGTGTTTAACGCCACCGTTGAGCGATCGACATCAGACATTTGCCAGAGCGGGTTAAACTCAAACGTGAAATCGTCCGGCAGCGGCTTGCCAAGCTCCGAACGATGCATGATGTCCAGTATCCGCCGCACCGGAAGACGTAAACGCCTCTCCTGTAACGAGCTTACCCGGTCGTAATAGTTGGCAAGGTCTGCATCGCCGGTAGAAAATCCTTTCGGGGACTGTCCGAACAACCGCACCAGTGGGATACCAACAGCGCCACTAATCTGTTCTGCAAACTGCGAAAGGATGTCATCCAGACCACTGAAGCTGTACTGATGCGTTTCAAACTTATCCCGCGAGTCCATGAGTGTCATACCTTCATTGCTCTGGAACTGTCGAATCAGGTCGATATTCTTCAGCAACGCTTCATACGCAGGACCACCAAGTGCGATAAGCTCGCGTAGCTTCTCCACGCTGTAGGTGCGCAGATGCGCCTTGTAGACCAGCTGCGCCGCGCCGACAGTAGCGCTGTCGAACGCGGTAAGACGATCCCAGATACGCTCTACAACCGACATTCCCCATTCGTTCTCGGTCATCTTCTGCTGAAATGGCAGCGTGACGCCATCAAAGCGAATCAGGCGACTGTGATGAATGCGCCAGGCTGGAATGCCCGTTGCTGTGGTCACCACATCGTAAAACTCAGGTTTACCCAGGTCCGGCCCCATATCTTTAATGCGGCGGGTCAGTACCGGGTCGATCATCCAGCGGTCGAGCGGGAGAATCCCCTTAAACTTGCCCTTACCGATGGTTTCGGGTCGCAGCGGGGTCATTGGTGCCTGCCCCTCAATCATGATGAAACCCACCGCGCCGCCGTAGAGGCGCGACCATTTCAGCACGTCATTCAGCGCATCCCAGATTTGCAACTCATCCAGTTGTGATTCGAGAATGCCACGATCTTTTGCATCAATTTCCGACGTGATGCGAATGCCTTTGCGGGTCATATCATCCGGGATAGCATCGACTGCTTCGCCGATGATCCAGGATGAACGATAGGACCATTCCACCAGCATGCGGTTACGACTGGTGAAATTAGCCCGGTAGGTGGATGCTGAGTGCTGGTTAGGTGTCTGCATCCCTACGCGGGCAATAAAATTCTCATAACCATCAGCTGTGGCCTGCGCAGTTCGCCGCAGGGCTTGTTTGTTTCGTGCCATCAGGCCTGTCTCCCTAGCAGCTCCCAGATGTTCAGGGCTGAATTCATTGGGGCATAGTTGATCATCACCGAGTCGGCAAGGTTTGGCGATCGGGTTCCATCAGGCTGTTTATCAATAACGATTTTTCCCACACCATTAATGGAATAGGTCGGCTGCGAAAGCTCGATGATGAGTTTATCTTTGAGTGCCATGCTACTGCTGATTGAGATGATTTCGTCCGGGTTGTAAGCCATACCTTCAACCACGGCGCGCCAGGTATTCTGAAAAAGTTTACGTAACCGCCACCAGCTCTGGGCTTTGGCGTTAGCGAAGAAGTCCTTGTTCAGACGTGCGGCTTGCCCGTTGTCCCCGCGAACAGCTTCATCATCCGGATCAAATACCGCGCCACTACCTCGAAACGGTGTGGCAAGTATTGACGGTCGACGCGCAGCGTTACGCAGTTCGTTGATAGCGCGTGCATCGCCGCGAACGCCAGCGCCCAGCCCGTCCTCGTCAAAGCGAAACTCTTCGAGGTTGTCCTGTTCGCAAAAGCCGAAAACCTTCTCGACGGACTGATAAATGTCGCTGCCCACACCGGACCATTCCCGCACATTTTCCAGGAGGAAGCCATGACGGGTGGAAAAGGCATTTTTGTCCCTGCCTTCGTCGGCGACATCCATCGCGCCAAGTCGTTTGCCTGTTGGCTGGATACCCAGTTTGATATGCGCATCAACGGCAGCCTGTACCCATTCGGATGGAATCAGAACGCCTTCCGCTGATGCGCTGTAGTTCAGATCAAGTTCCTGTGCCACCACCACCGGATTATCGATTTTCTCGCATTCCCTGCGATACCACTCTTCATCCTTGCGAGGATCATCCCGCCAGTGGAATGTGAATACCGGTATCTTCCCGCCATGACGCTTCTGAGCGAACGGGTTAGCCATGCCGTTAACTGAACTCAGGTCGATACGGCAACGCGTTGTTTGTGACAACGCCGCATCAATCAGCAGAGGACGCTGAAGGAATGCAGCCTCATCAACCAGATAAAGCGTGGTACGGTCACCACGACCAATATTATCGCCAGCCTCGCCTTTGATAACGGCACCAGTTTCAGGAAACTCAACACGCATATATGGCGCGTGCTTCTTCTCGCTCCACGAACCGCGAAACTCTACAGGTAGCGTTTCCACGAACTTGCGTGCCTTCCAGAACAATGCTTTCGGGTCACCGGTGCTGTCGACGTATTCCTCTTTACGGGAGCCGAAACCGATAACCATTTCTTTGTTGAAGAGACAAAGCGAGCAGGCCAGTCCGATCGCGGTCCAACTGAGCCCCATTTCACGGGATTTTTCGGTAATACCATTCTCCCGATTGCCCCAGCGTTCCATAATCCAGTGGATCCACTCCTCCTGCTTAGGGAAGAGTAAAAACGGAATGGTCACCGGCAGGCCATAATCAATATTACGCGGGTCCGTTGTCATGCCCCAGTCGATGATGAACTGAGCCGGATTGGTTCGGTAAAACTGCTTCAATACGGGCAATATTTCAGGATTCTGGCGAATGCGCTGTAGGCGTTCCATCCGCCATTCAAAAACCATCTGGTAATCAGGATGTTTAAAATCGAAGGGGAATGGTAACGGCATACTTAGCCCATCATTTTTCTATACGCCTCTGCGGCCTGCTCCGGCGTTAAGTTGGTAATTTCTGTTCTGACGGGTCCTCCATCAGCGCCAGTCACTTCATTTTTGACGTTGTCTTTAAACGCCTGAACAGAAACATGACGCCCAAGCAACTCAAGGTTTTTAACCTTATCAGGCCACTTAATCTTTTTAAGGATCCCGACCATTTCTCTGTCATCTCCTCGCCCCTCAAACATTTCAGCGAGGTTAAATCCACTCAGGTACCGACGCCACGATTCCGGCCACGCAGACAGAGGCTTAATACTTAAATCGTCCTCCAGGATGTCAGCCACATCGAGCCTGTCGATCTCAACCAGTCGCATCAGCACATAATTAGCATCAATGCCCAGTTGATCAATACGCTCCTGCTTTAGCTCGTTAATACGGGCGCGTATCTCAGGTTTACCGTATAGTTCAGCCCCCGTAACATGTGCTCGCCTGGAGACGTAGCCTGCGCGAATAGCTGCTTGTGTAGCATTCAGATCGACAAGAAACTCGCGACAAAACACCTCGTGTTTTGCTTTCAGCTTCTTAGTCATTTTATTTTCCAGTTATCAGGTCATTATCGAAGCCCCTCCTGGAAGAGCTTCTGTAATGCTATTACCGGGACTGTTCTATTTGTCGGACACCAGCCAACTGGTTATTCGCCTTCTCGATGGCTGCCAACAGTGGGTTAATCCACAGAACAGCCTGGCAATATGTCAACGTTCTGGTGGTAGTGGCACGATCACCGGCTGAGTCAATGTCCCCGGAATCGGCGTGCAATGCGCTGGCGCGTAAACGGTTCGCGTAGTTGAGCAACCCGACAGCAATATCAACAGGAACAGGGAAATCACAGTTCTTTTCACGGAGCAGAACCTCACGGTATTTGATGACTGTCTTCTCGTGACCGATGTCGACCAGAGAATTTAATCGGCTTGCGTTTTCTGCTATCTGGTTAAAACGATTGAAGTTTAATGCCTGATTAGCTATCACTTTCCCTTGATATTCAGCTTCACCTTCCGCTTTATCAGCCCGCAACTTTTCTGCCTGATACTTGCTGTGGTAATGGTTTGCAGACCAGACGAGCGCCCCAAAGGCAGAGAAGAAAAATGCCGCGATGACAATCTTATAAGTCAGCTTCATTTACCATCCCACCAGCATCTTTAAACCTGGAAATCAGGTCACCGATTTTATGTTCATACTGACCGTAACCTGCACCAGGTAACGACGCCCAGATATTGCTGCAACGGTCGATTGCCTGACGAATATCGCCACGGTCAATCATCGGTAAAGCGCCACGCTCTTTAATCTGCTGCAGCGCCACAGCGTCCTGACTTTCTGGCGAAAAATCTTTCAGGCCAAGCTGCTTGCGGTAGGCATCCCACCAGCGTGAAAGAAGCTGATACCGGCCTGCGGCTGTTGATTTAAGCTTCGGGTTTAGCGTGACAAGTTTGCGAGGGTGATCGGAGTAATCAGTGAACAACTCACCTCCGACGATAACGTCATAACCGTGATTACGTGTCGGTTGTCGCCCGTTATCCGTTCCTTCTGACCATGCCACCATATCCAGGAAAGCTTTGCGTTGGGAATTTAGTGTCTGCATGAATTACTCCTTAGAGCCACCAAACTTGTTACCGATTACTCGCATTGCAGCCCCACGAATAGCATCGACACCGATCAGCCCAACACCACCACCAATGGCAACAGAAAGAGATTTAGGCCATCCAACATACTCAAGAGCGGATGCAAAGGTCAGCGTCAGAGCACCACAGAGCAAAATCTCAAGCGTTTTTCGTTTCCAGCCGCCGCCACCGCCAAAATAGGCAATGCGCAAGCCAGCCATAACAATTGACATAACCACTGCGCCCAACGGCGTATCTCCACGCCACCAACTTTGTAAGAGTTCCAGTAAGTCAGGCCAGGAATGAGGAGCATTGTGCATTTTCATACTTCCCACCTCCGCCATTACGGGGTGTTGTTGAAAGGCGGGCCCTGCGTATACGCCCGTAGGATTGGGTTATGAGCCGTCCTTCGGTGGGCCCTGAATACAAAAAAAGTTCGCCATAGCGAACCTTGTTAAATTTGTTAAAAAAGGAAGTTATTTAACATAATGTACGTTATAGGAACCACACGATCCCCGCTCGCAATAGATTTGCGATGAAAGGCCTATTTAATCAACTTAAGTGGTCCAGAATGACGAAATTCGAGTGAATAAAAGGTGCATAAAAAAGGGCAAAAACTGCATAGCGTTTTTTCGCAGCGAAAGCCCTGTTTTATTAACTTTTCCCCAGAATGGGGCAATAAAAAAGGCCCCCTTGCGGAAGCCTCTTCGTGATGAACTGTTTTCAACAGATATCAGGCTAATCGGCTTTTTGGAATTCCACAACTATTTTTTATCTTACCTTGATGCCTGATGCCGTCAGATGTTTACGACAGTCCTGAATACCTTCGTTATAACCCGCATCGTAGAAGCTATCCGGCTTTGCCTTCAGCGCAGGAAGCGTAACGCTGGTAGCTCTTCGTTCGGCCAGAACACCTGCCTGAAAGAGTGTCCACATCAACTGAACTGCTGAATCACAGTAAGTAACATCTTCACTGTACAATTCTCGTTCAATCCTGATGCCAAGTTGAGCCTTCATTGATGCGCCAATATTACCTTTGACCTGCAACGACAGGTCTGGGTACCTCTGTTCCATGAAGCTTTCAAATCTGTTGCGAACGCTGATCAGAGCCATCTGGTTCCCTTACGTGATTGATTGCTGGATATTATGCCGCCGAGCAGCTCCTACGCAAAGTCCTGATAGCCTGAGGCTTTGACTGAACCGACTGATCCATTTCGAGCACCACATCCAGCATGGCTAAGCAACCGTCAATAAATCCCTCTGCCGCCTGAAGCCTCTTCAGAACGTGGGTGTGAGATACGCCGAGCTTCTCACCCATCGCCCGCACGGGCATGGCCTGGACGTAATGCCACTCAAGGAGCGTGCACAGATACGGATCTTTTTTCTTCAGGCAGCTCATAGCGGAGTTGATGATAAGACCGTCATTGTCACTGCATTTCAGCCTTCCAGACTGCGTCGCGGGTAGCAGATTCTTAAACCCGGCTGCAACAGGAGGAAAGTAGACGCTACCACCTTCACTCGCTGCCCAGCCACCCCAGCGCTCTAAAACCTGTTGAATATTACGCATGGCTCTGACCTCTACGTTTTGCTACGAAAAAATTTTCTGAGAACTACGTCTGTTTATCCGTGGGTGTGGATAACGCAGTTCCGATTCGCATATTGCATGTATCAACATGCAAAAAGTTGCTAATGCGGAGTGGAACCACCTGCCCCCACCTGGAACCACCTTTTCCTAACCTTTCCCTCAATCGACTTATATATATATATGGGGTTTCTAGTAGAAAGGCGGTTCCAGTGGTTCCAGTGGTTCCGCCCCGCTTGCCACAAGGTCTGCAAGGTGGAACCACCTTCTCTTTTAGGTGGTTCCGCGTGGTTCCAGCGGTTCCCAAACCTTGCATTTTTTCCCCCCAATTCGCCTTTGGGCACGCTTATACCCGCAATTTTGCAAAACATTACTAATTCGCATTTCTTCGCGTTTTCCGATGCGGTCAGGATTTAGCCCAATCGCATCACGCAAAACATCACTTGCGCGTAAAAATTCGCAATTTCGCGGAAGTTCATTAGTCATCAGGTCTGGCGTGTCGAGCCATTTCTCTACCGTTTCAAGCCAAGCATCCTTGATGGTGTACTGTTCATGGACACTCGCTGCCAGTTGTTCAGCCTCACGGAACTGGATACCCCCCAGACGCTGAAACACCTCACGAGCCTCAGCCCAAAGTAAAAGGAGATCTCTTTTTATCACTTTCACGTCGACTTTCGACACTTCCACGGGGAGCCAGCGACGGTTACCAGTCTTGTCCGCAAGGAATTCGTCCTCATTGGTGGTACCAACGAACACCAAGCGACGAGGAAACTGGGTGGCGAACTCCCGGTATTTCGGGATCCAGTTTTCGTGAGTACGCGTCACAAACGCTTTGATTGACTCCAGCTCTTTGGTATTAAGTCCGCGCAGTTCACCAATCTCTGCCACCAGCCGACCACGCATTTTTCGAGCGAGATCATCGTCTTTTTCGGCAAAAGAGATTTCAGTAAAAAACGCAGGATCAGGGCTCAGTGCCTCCACTCCGGAAGACTTACCGCAGCCCTGCGGACCAACGAGGATCGGCACCATATCCGCTTTGATGCCTGGCTCCAGTACTCGCCCCGCCAACGCGGTCCACATGTACATAGACACCGCACGGGTATAAGGCGTGTCGGCTGTACCGAAGTGCGTATGGTAGAAACATTCGATGCGCGGCACGCCATCCCACTCCAGCCCGTTCAGCCAGGTGATCGCTGAATCGAATGGTTGTTCATCGGCTGCAAGTAACACCACATCGCGAATAAGTTCACGACCAACAGGTTTAAATCCCCGCTTTTCCATCGTGATGCGCAGGCGCGCATAATCCGCATCGGTGAATGCCCGCCATTGTCCGGATCCTGCAGGGGCAAACATGATTTCGTCGCGGAACTGGTCAAAGCGAATATCGATGTCCACAAAATCAGGGCGTACTACTGCTTTGGCTGCGTTGCTGATGGTTGCCTCGATACGCCCCCATTTATCACGCTCGAAAGCAGGCAGCGGTAAAGGTTCCGCCACTTCGGTGCTGGTCAGATCTTCGAAATCGTCGTTGCGGATCCCGATGGCATTAAGGAAATCTCCGTCATCACGATGCGCACAACTGGCATGCAGGCATTTAAAATGCCCCTGCTCAAAGCCCGCGGTTCCCGCAGGAAAATAAGCTGTGCTTGTTGGATCGCCCCCGCTACTGTGGCCGTCTTCAAACGGACAGCGGATATATCGTTCACCATTTGCGCCATCCAGCAGCGTCCAGCCATTGGCATCAAGATATTCAGCTGTATCATCCGTCGCGCCGGGCGTGAATGCTGATCGGTCGCGCATCTTCGTGTTGCCCGCTTCGGTGGTTACCGACACAGGGAGTTGTTCAGCCAGGCGCTGCCACAGCGTTTCAAGCTGCTCACCAGTAATAGCCGGAGGTTCATCCGGCAAACCACCGTCCCATTCAATACGCGCGCCGCTGCTGTGCGTACCACAGGCAACGAACTGCTGCCCGTTCGCCAGCAACTCGATAATGCCCATATCCCCCGCCAGGCGATGGATACGCTTACGGAAATCACCATCAACGGCCAGCAGATACAGACACTTATTACTGTTTGCTCGCCAGCGTCGCGGCGGCAACTCCCCCAGAAGTTGCACAAGCGTTTTGCGAATATCTGCCTGAATGTCTTCATCTTCGCTATCGCAGTCCAGCGCCAGCCAGCCATGGCCTGTACGCACGCAGATGCCATAATCCGGTTCATTCGACCAGCGGGCAAAATCATGCTCAGTAGCAACATACCCGGTCCATTGAGCAATACCGGTGACCTGGCGGTCCCGGTTATAGCGACTTGGCGTCTTACCCAGCGCTTTCAGTTTACTATCAGGGGATATAGTCGCACCGGGGTTACATACAACTGGGAGAAGATGATCAGTTCTCCCCAATACCAGGTCGAAATGAAACCACTCATCAGGCGTAGCTCCCCATGGTTTGCTATCGGACATGGGTTAAGCCTTTTTATCGTTTTGTGAGCCATACAACAGCCAATTAGGGTCGCAATCCAATGCTATAGACATTTCAAGAAGATAACGTGGCCGAGCAATAACACCACTTTCAATTCTGTTTATTGCCTGCTGGCTCACTCCTGTGAGCTCAGCCAACGTAACTTGCGTCATTTTGAGTTCTTTACGTCGTTCTTTTACTCGGGTCGCTAAGGTCATTGCTTTCACCTCATACAATTTTAGTGGTATTTAGCAACAACAAACGGGGTTTGTCAAATACAACAAAAATTGTTTTTAATGTGGGTATACACATTAATACAACCCAGAAGGACTAATCCCATGTCTCTCGCAGCCCGTTTTAAAGCACGTCGTTTGGAATTAGGAATGACTCAAGTGGAAGTAGCGAATTCTGCAGGGGTTAGCCAACAATCCATAGAATCCATCGAAAGTGGACGAACCAAAAAGCCACGCAATCTTCTGGATCTGGCTAAGGCCTTGAAATGTAGCCCAGACTGGCTACTGAACGGTAAAAATATTATGCCTCTCGCGGAGATAAGTACCAGACGCATACCTATATTAAGTTACATTCAGGCAGGAGAGCTTACAGAAGCAAGAGACATAACAGATCTGACAGGGGAATTTGAATATATTTTGGCAGACTCTGACATTCCAGAAACATGCTTCGCATTACGTATTGATGGCGACAGCATGCAACCAGAGTTTAAAGAAGGAGACATTGTTATCATCGATCCTGATCTATGTCCTGCACCAGGGGAGTTTGTTGTCGCCAAAAACGACGGTCACGAAGCTACATTTAAAAAATACCGTCCATTAGGAATCGGCATCGACGACTTTGAATTAATCCCCCTAAATCCTGATTACCCTATTTTTCGTAGTGCAGATATGAACTTACAGATCATAGGTGTAATGATCGAACACCGTATTTACCGCCGTAAACGTTAGTATTCCCACCGTAAATATCGGGAGGCGTAACAGCCTCCCTTACCCCATTTGTAAAGTCTTACAAATTAAATTCACTTAAATATCAATAAAGTAGTATTCACATCCCACAAAATACCACGTTTGTGGTTTACACAATACAACTCAAATTGTATCTTTAGCCACAAGTCGAACGGCGCGACTCTAAACCATGCGTCGGGACCGTGGCGGGACAGGATGTCGGCAATACGGGTCAGTAAGTTCCCTTTGGGGTGCGGCGAAGCACTGTCTACTGATACAAGTCGAAGCCGCCGAACCACCAAAGTGAACTGAATGAGGAAACGGCGTGAAAACGTATAAACCGCTCAAAGGTGAATGCCCTGCTTGCCAAACACAGCTTCAGACACCAAAGCCAAAACGATACCAAATCAACGAATGTTATGAGCACTGCCCTGGATGTGGTGCTTTCCTGCATACCATTGCAACGCACTGGCGTGTCCGCTTCAACCTTGTGGTACCACGTACGCACAATACCAACTGAATCATCCATGTAATTGCTGTGTGTAGTCTTTGCCCGCCGCAAGTGACGGGCTTTTTTATGTCTGAAAGCGCACTCGCAACAGCGCGCTCCCCGATATGAAAAAAGGAATACAACCGATGAAACCTGAACACCTCTATCGACTGACGGGGCGCGATGTTCTCCGTTATCGCCGTAAAAACTTCGATTTGATGACCGGTCTGGCCGTTGCCACTGCGCTCGGTCTGATCATCACTTTCATTCTCCTTGTAGCGAGGACCATAGTATGAGTTTAGAAACCAGTCTCGAACTTAATAATCAACTTCTGGCACAACATAATGCGCTGCTTGAACGTCTTATCCGCACAATGGCATCAGGTATTGTTATGCATCCTGACACGATTTCACGAGTGCAGGAATGTCGGGATACAGCAACTGAAACTGAAAATATGTCAGCGGCAATGACACTGGATGATCTGGAGTTCAGCGACGTTATCGCACTGGCTGGTTTCTACCCGGTAGCCACCCCTATCACAGAAGACATGCTGCAACGTGCTGTTGCCTACCGTGATGCTGAAGGCGATAAACGAGTAGTTCAGATTGATGCTCTCGACAGCGCGTTGCAGGGCGTCAAACGAGCCAGGGCGCTGCTTAAACCTGCTCTCCTGGACCTGTCCCGTAACATTCTTAAGTTCTGGGACGACCTGCCAACCATCGGCGAGCGACGTGCTTTTGCCGAGCAGCTACTTGATGCACCTGCAGATGGGCGTGATGAAGTTAAGCCGAAAAAGGCCAGTAACAAAGATGGAGAACGCACGGGGCCGTTTTACGTCAAAAATGTATCCGGCACAGCAACCAGTGAACTCCACACCTTACGCAAGTTGAACGAGATGCTGAAAAAAGGCCATATCGAGATCAACCGTGTTGAGTATCTTCAGCTGCAGGAAGAATTTGCACGCAGAGACGCAGCAAATTCCAGCCAGAATAATGACGCCAAAGATGACCATACAATTGATTTCGCGGCACTACGCAAACAAGCTGAAGGGTTGATCCTCCAGTTAGCAAAAGGGGGTTACCGGGCAGAAGCTATTGCAATTCTGGAAAAACAGGGAGCCAGGAAACTTGGTGAAGTAACGGATGAAAATCTCGCTGAAGTAATCACCCTGGCTGAAAAAGCACTGGAGGGTTAATCATGCCAGACGTTCATGCACAACTTTCTCCATCATCAGCGCATCGATGGATGCGCTGCCCAGGAAGTCTGGCGCTGGAGGCCACACAACCGGATAAAGAAACAACTTTTGCAATCGAGGGCACTGCAGCGCACGCGCTTGCTGAAAAAGTTCTACGAAACAGGCAAAGCCACCCGGAACACTACGCCGGATGCAATGTTTCTATGTTTCTCGGCTCATACCCCCTTCGCGAAAATCCTGATAATACATCTGGCCCACAGGTGGATGATGAAATGGTCGAAGCCGTTGGCCGGTATGTTGATACGGTCTGGACTCTTGCACAGAATAATGAACTATTGGTTGAACAACGTGTTGATTTCTCACATATAACGGGGGTGGAAGAATCTTTCGGAACTGCCGACGGCATAATCATCGCTGGTAACGAATTACAAATCCACGACCTGAAATATGGCAAAGGCGTCCGCATTGATGCAGAACAAAATGAGCAACTACAACTGTATGCTCTGGGTGCGCTCGAACAATTCAGCATGCTGTATGACTTTGAGACTGTAAGATTATTTATTCACCAGCCAAGGCTCAACCACGTTTCAGAATGGTCGTTAACCGTACAGGAACTTCAGTCTTTCGGTGAACGGGCACAGGAGGCCGCAACCAGTGCGATCCTTGTTCTCAATATTGCTGAATGCGAAGGCATTGAGACACTACCGCTGGAAAACTTCATACCTGGAGAAAAACAGTGCCGCTTCTGTAAAGCAAAAGCTATTTGCACTGCCCAGAAAATGCAGCATTTACAAACAGCGGCCAGCGATTTTGAAGATCTGACAAAGCCTGTCAGCGAAATAATCACCAATGCCAGCGCACGTGTACCTCTGTTAACCATTGAGCAGCTTGCGGAGATCTATAGCCAGGCCGACTTTATTGAATCCTGGCTAAAGGCAGTACGAGACCGGGTTCACAATGAACTCAATGCCGGACATCCGGTACCGGGGTTTAAACTGGTAACAGGAAAACAAGGTAACCGGGCCTGGAGTGATGAAGAGGCAGCACGCGCACTTCTGAAGGACCAGTTCAGGTACAAAACTGAAGAAGTATTCGACTTTAAACTTATTAGCCCCACAAAAGCCGAAAAACTTATCAAAAAGGCCAGTCCGCGCCGTTGGTCAAAAGTCGAGGCACTGATAACACGAGCTGATGGTAAACCCACCGTCGTTCCCGAGTCAGACCCACGCCCCGCACTCAATATCAACCCTATAAATGATTTCGACGACGTATCCGACGATACGCTAACCGCAGACCTCATCTGATTTAAGGAAATCCCCATGAAACTGAAGCTGAACAATGTTCGTCTGGCCTTCCCGTCTCTGTTTGAAGCTAAAACTGTAAACGGCGAAGGCGATCCACGTTTCTCCGCAGTATTTTTAATGTCACCCAAACACCCACAACTGGAAGAAATCCGTAAAGCTATGAAGCAGGTAGCGAAGGAAAAATGGGGAGAGAAGTGGGAGCCCATTTATAACCAGCTGGAGAAAAAACTCAATCTGTGCCTGCATGATGGTGATGAAAAAGCAGAGTATGAAGGCTTTCCCAGTAATTTCTTCCTGAATGCTGCTAACAAAGCGCGCCCAGCTGTTCTTGATCGCGATCGTTCGCCACTTATTCAGGCTGACGGACGTCCCTATGCAGGGTGCTATGTAAACGCCGTTATCGATATCTGGGCACAGGACAATAATTTCGGTAAACGCATTAATGCCTCACTCGGCGGAGTCCAGTTCCTGCGAGACGGCGATGCATTCGCTGGCGGCGGAGTGGCAAGCGCTGACGATTTCGACGATATCAGCGAAGGTGCTGATGCTGAAGCACTAATTTAACCCTACTTCATAGACGCCCGGTTAAACACCGGGCTACTGATTAGGCGTATAATCACTCAGGAATCTTAATCTTTCTCAATTCTTTATTTAGTTCACAGATCTTTTTCTTAGACGGGAAAGTATCATACATCCAAAAACCAACAGTCTCTAAAACTATTATCATAACCATATACACAAGATAATTTAAAAGGCCTTCATTTTGCCCTATGGAAATAATGCAGATAATAGAAAAAAGGGTAAACAGCACAAAACACAGAAAGGAAAACAGACGACTAATAATAAATAAAAAACCTGAAAAATCAACATTAATAAAAAACACTCCGTTATCTTTCTCTATATAATTCTGAAGCTTAATCAACTGATTTATATACTGTCTTTTTTCTAATCTATTGCAAATGTAAATAACATCTCTTCGGTTATAAGAGGATTGCAATTTCAGCGCATCACGAATAATTTTATCATTTATTCTTTTTTCTATGGCTTTCTTATCCTCCTAATCCAGATAACGTTCATACTTAATTAAATATAAAATTAACTTCTTGACATATTTAGGCTCTTTATACTTATAATTAAAAATGATCTTTCTTATCCAGACTCCCATAACAATCAAACATGAAAAAATATATCCAGCTATTTTCTCCAGATGCTCTGTATGGTCAATCAAGTATTGGATCATATGCATAATTAATCTTTTAATCAGTTAATAGAATAAAAACCAAGGTAAACACATGTCCAATATACTATGGGGCGACCTGGAAACCTATTGCGAAATCCCTATTACGAACGGTACCCATGCGTATGCCGAAGGCGTTGAAGTGATGCTTTTCGCATGGGCTATCAACGACGGGCCAGTAAACGTGTGGGATATCACTGCCGGTGGTGGTATTCCACACGGCTTATACGAAGCAATCGCAGCCCCTGAAACCCTGCTTTATTTCCATAACTCTCACTTCGACCGCACCGTTCTGCGTTATGCAATGCCGCGACTGGCACCGCCAGTCGAACGTTGGCGCGACACGATGGTGCAGGCGCTGGCGCACGGTCTCCCGGGGTCTCTGGGGGAACTCTGCGAAATACTAGGCGTCCCGCAAGACAAAGCGAAGAACAAAGAAGGTAAAGCGCTGATCCAGCTGTTCTGTAAGCCACGCCCGAAAAACAGCAAACTGCGCCGTGCCACCAGCAAAACCCACCCGGAAGAATGGCGGCGCTTTGTTGCTTACGCCGGACTGGATATCGAGGCAATGCGCGAAGTCTATAAACGTCTGCCGAAGTGGAATTATCAGGGGACAGAGCTGGCGCTCTGGCATCGTGATCAGCAGATCAACGACCGGGGCGTCTGCATGGACATGCAACTCGCGCGCGCTGCGATCGAAGCGGTAGACCAGGAGCAAAAGCGCCTAGCAAAGCGTACACAGGAAATGACTGATGGCGAAGTGCAGGCAGCCACACAACGAGACGCGTTGATTAAGCACATTGTTGAATCCTACGGTGTGGAGCTACCAGACATGCAACGCAGTACTCTGGAACGTCGTATTGCCGACCCCCATTTACCATCTGCCGTGAAAGAACTGCTGGCTATCCGCCTGCAAGCCAGTACTACCAGCACCAGTAAATACAAGGCACTGATGAAAGGCGTAAGCCACGACGGGCGCTTACGCGGTACGCTACAGTTCTGCGGGGCGTCACGTACCGGTCGTTGGGCCGGACGGCTATTCCAGCCCCAGAACCTTCCCCGCCCTTCACTAAAACAGGAACAAATAGACGAAGGCATCGAAGCACTGAAAGCCGGATGTGCAGACCTGCTGTTTGACAATATCATGGAACTAACCAGTTCAGCGTTACGTGGCTGCATTATCGCGCCAACAGGCAAAAAACTGGTGGTAAGTGACTTGTCGAATATTGAAGGCCGTATGCTGGCATGGCTGGCGGGAGAAGAATGGAAACTGAATGCATTCAGAGAGTACGACGCCGGAACGGGTCCAGACTTATATAAACTGGCGTATGCAAAAGCTTTCGATATTGCACCAGATGATGTTGATAAACACATGCGTCAGATCGGTAAAGTCATGGAACTCGGTCTGGGTTATGGAGGTGGTGTATCGGCTTTCATCACTTTTGCTCTGGTTTACGGTCTAGATCTCGACGAGCTGGCGAACGCCGCACTGCCAAACATTCCCCGCGATGTTATCCGCGAGGCGAAAAGCTGGTACAACGAATCGGTTAAACATAAGTCGACCTTTGGCCTGTCCGAGCGTGTATTCATCGCATGTGACTCGCTCAAGCGCCTGTGGCGCAGGGCGCACCCGGCGACCTGCGATTTCTGGTACGAGCTGGAGCGCACTGTCCGCACAGCAATCGCCACACCGCAAAAAACATTGTATTGCGGCTATCTTAAAATCCGACGTGATGGCGCGTGGCTGCGCATACAGCTGCCATCTGGACGCGCTGTATGCTACCCGTCTCCGATTATCGAAAAAGGGAATATCACCTATATGGGTGTTAACTCTTATTCGCGTAAATGGCAACGACTCAAAACCTACGGCGGAAAGCTGGTAGAGAACGTCACCCAGGCGGCCGCCCGCGACGTTCTGGCCGGAAACATGCCGCTTATCGAAGATGCCGGTTACAGCATTGTGCTGACGGTACACGACGAGGTGATCACCGAAGCACCTAACACAGAAGATTTCAACGATAAAGCGCTTTCCGCGCTTCTCTCCACTAACCCCGAATGGGCGCCCGATATCCCACTGAACGCTGGCGGTTTTGAAGCGTACCACTACCGTAAGGACTGATCCCAGCTCACAAATCAGATACATGACATCATTGAAGATATATGTATCATATAGCTATCCTTAACAGATTGTTTTTGGTGCTTTAATGGAAAATACAGATGTCTGGCTATCAAGGATAGGTACTTTTGTTACCATAATTGGTGCTATGTGTTCACTATGGGGGTGGAAAAAGTCGCGGGATGCCGCCACAGAAGCTCAAAAGGCTTTAGCTACGGTCAATTATCAACGTAGTATAAGGGACGCAGGCAACCTTCATGGAAAGTTATCAACCGCCATAAAATCTCTAAGAGCAATTGGTCCTGGTTCGAATGAGGAAAATGTTCGAGGCATAAGTTTAGAACCAATAATTTCGGAAATAGAGGATTTCATCGATTTATTTGCAGCCCAAGCAATAAAACCTAACAATAAAGTAAAATTGAGCATAGACTCAGAAAATTTTTGTGCTGAAATAAGGGAAAATATTTCTGAACTTTCAGATGCAAAAACTCCTGCGGAAAAGTTAAGAACAGGTAGAGTTTTGCATGCAAAAATATTGGCTATTCAACCTCACATAGATCTACTCGTTGATGATTTAACGTTTAACACTCAAGGATAAAAAACATGCAACTTTCAGATGGCGAAAAACTAATTCTAATGATGCTGTGTGACCTGTACGATAAAAACGAGATTGAAGGCGAAATCGATCACACATTTGTCCGTGATGCTATATTCGAAAACCAAACATGGGCACTCCCTTGGAAATTTAGTGGTATTCCATTTAAAAACACCGAAACTCCACGTGTTGTAAAAAAAGTTCTAGACATCCTAGATATGTGGAGAGTTATTGAATATAGCTACAGTGAACTTACAGAAGAAGAAAAAAAGAAGTTAAAAGAAAATGTTGAGTTATTTGGAAAAAAACCAATATTCAAAGGATTCGATGGAAATAACGAAACTGAGTATCTTGCAGCCGCTGATTTCGTCATCAATAAACTGGATAGATTTGAAGAATTCAAATTAAGAGATCTTAATTCTCACATGCCTTCGCTGGCATCATACGAACGCATGATGCATGTATTCAATCCATTATTTCATGAGAATTTTGGCGAGCCATTGACACTAGAACAACTAACCTTAGTTCTCCGTGAAAAAATTCATCCCAGCCGTCGCTAAAGATTCCCAGCCCTCAAACTAGAGGGCTAAAGGAAACCTCATATGATATATGAACGTGAAAACCTAATCGAGAAGCATCTCGTCGCCGAAGTGAAAAAGGCTGGTGGGGTCGCCTTTAAGTTCATATCACCTAGTCGCCGCTCGGTACCAGATCGCATTGTTCTGCTACCCGGCGGCCGTCTCGTTTTCGTTGAATGTAAATCTCCCGGCAAGCCACCACGGCCTGACCAGTTGCGCGAGCATGAACGTCTGCGAAAGCTGGGCTTTACCGTGGTAGTACTGGATAGCAAAAATTTAGAGGGGATATTGTGAGACAATCATTCTGAGCGACTTTTCTTGAGCTTAGAAGCTTTTAAAAAACATACTTTTAGTTGTTGTGTTTCTTTTATGCTTACAGGAATTAATTTCCCCTCAATTCCTTCGACACTCATAAATTCAGAGCTATTTTTTTTACAGTTCCCCAAGACAAATTTTCCGTTATAGCTTTCGATAATATAAGCATTATATTTTTTAGAATAAAAAAGGGGCTCATCTGATAAGTATGCCCATGCCCACCCAAGGACTGAAGGAAGCATTGCTATGGATATAAAAAGCATAACCCCATGAGTTTTGTTTTTTATTCTAAATTCATTCCTAATAAAAACAGATACTGCCCTGACACTGATAGGGCTAATAAATCCCAATAGTATTGCTTGGGTAGCCACATCCCTTATGGATTTTTCATAAAGGTATGAGCTACCGCCATATAAATACATTGTCCAGTATGAAAGCAAAGAGGCCAAAATGAAGAAAAATAAATACACCCACCATGGAATATTCTTCTCTTCAGTATCAATATGCAGCAAAGCGACTAAGGTGCACAAAAGTCCTAATGCAATAACAGAAAATTTAACTATTTCCTCAATCCCAATAGAAATAAAACTTACAGGGAATCCATAAAATGAGCTGTACCCTTTGTAAAAAGAAAAAGCCATAAAATAAAGGGCGGCCAAGAGAACCGTTGTAATTGATAAATCTTTTACATTCATGATGTTCAAGAGCACCTTTCTAATCAGGGATTTTCTTCATGATAACTTTTAAACCACGTCCCTACCAAGATCTCATCATCAATCATCAAATCGAGACCCTGCGCGGCAACATCTGGGCAGGGATGGGGATGGGTAAAACCGTAGCGACACTCACCACGCTGGAAGATCTTTTCATGGCTGGAGCAGAAACACGCCCCGCGCTGGTCCTCGCGCCGCTACGCGTTGCAGCAAGCACTTGGCCTGATGAAGCTGTTAAATGGGGGCATCTGCGTAATATTGAGGTACAGCCGATCATCGGTAACGCCAAAGCGCGCTCTACAGCGCTGGCGAACAGCAACGCGAGCGTGTTCACAATCAACTACGATAACCTTGTCTGGCTGGTTGAAGAATTGGGAGAACGATGGCCGTTCGGTACTGTCATTCCAGATGAAAGCACCCGGCTAAAATCCTTCCGGCTGCGAGGTGGTGGTAAGCGCGCGGCGGCGCTGGGCAAAGTGGCGCACAAGTATGTCCGGCGCTGGATAAATCTCACCGGTACGCCAGCACCGAACGGCCTGGTAGATTTGTGGGGACAATCGTGGTTTGTGGACCAGGGGCAACGTCTCGGGCGCACTTACGGTGCGTTTACCTCACGCTGGTTCAAATCGATACAGTTTCCGGGGCAGAGCTGGACCAAACTGGAGCCTTTTGCTCACTCACAGGGTGAAATACAGCGAGCGTTAGCCGATGTGACCCTCTCGCTGGATGCAGCCGACTGGTTCGATATCAAAGACCCCATCCATAACGTAATCCGCGTGGATATGCCGCCGAAGGCCCGTCAGCAGTATCGTGAAATGGAAAAGGAAATGTTCCTCGAGCTGAATGGCGAAGGCATCGAAGCACCGAACGCCGCGGCAAAGACACTGAAGTGTCTGCAAATCGCCAGCGGCGCAGTATACACAGATGACACCGGAAGTTGGTCAGAACTGCATGACACCAAACTACAGGCGCTGGACAGCATACTGACCGAAGCAGCTGGCGCACCTGTGCTGGTTGCTTATCACTGGAAACACGATCTTGAACGCTTGCTTAAAGCATTTCCTCGCGGTCGTCACCTCGACCAGGATCCACAGACACTACGTGACTGGAATTCCGGAAAGATTCCTGTTCTCTTTGCACACCCAGCCAGCGCGGGCCACGGTCTGAACATGCAGGACGGCGGAAACATACTGGTATTTTTCTCACATTGGTGGGACCTGGAGCAGTATCAGCAAATTATTGAACGTATCGGCCCAACCAGACAGATACAGGCCGGACACAATCGTCCGGTATTTATTCACCACATTATTGCTGCCGACACTATGGACGAAATGGTGATGGAGCGGCGCAACTCAAAACGAACAGTGCAGGACATCCTGCTCGATGCCATGAAAAAGAGAGGTATAGCATGAGCGAGAAACCCGACGATTTACTCACCCCGGATGAAGTATGCCAAAAGTTAGGTATTACACAGAAAACGCTATGTGAGTGGAATATTAAGCATCGTCATCGGGCTATCCTGGCACCAATTCGTTTCAGTGCAAAAGTAGTTCGTTATGAGCGCCG
>PPYF01219278.1_pt1 | contig 35895 bp, 40 predicted proteins | sample 1559871 | NCBI WGS metagenome assembly PPYF01 (sample SAMN08240021, study PRJNA423297) | Human gut metagenome, whole genome shotgun sequencing project.
GTGCGCGGTCTTCATCGGCGTCGGGGAAGCTATCACCGCCAATGAAGATTTCGTGTCCACGCTGGTGCGCGAGTTCTACAACAAGACCAGCGACTGGGAATCGACCCTGAAGCGGTACGCGCTGATCGTGTTCCGCTGGCTGGTCACTCTGGAAGTGTGCTTTCTGGGCAGCAAGGCGGCGCTCAACCGCGATCAGATCCCGGACATCTTCAAACAGTTCGTCATGCTCCTGCTCATGGCCGGATTCTTCCTAGCCGTCATCAACTATTACCAGGAATGGGCCTGGAGCCTGATCAACGGCCTGGGCGCGATTGGCAGGGAGCTGACTCCGGGCGGCTATTCCTCGGAATCGCCGTTCCTTACCGGCATGCAGCTTGTCAAACTGGTTCAGGACAAGCTCTCCGTCTGGTCGCCGGGCAACTCCATCGCGCTGCTCATCGCGGCGCTGGTCATCATCGTCTGTTTCGCGCTCATTTCCGCTCAGGTGGTCTTCATCAAGTGCGAAGCGATGGTTGCCATGGCGGCGGCGCTGATCCTAGTCGCCTTCGGCGGCAGTTCCTTTCTCAAGGATTACGCGGTCAACGCCATCCGCTATGTGCTGGCCGTGGCTTTCAAACTCTTTGTCATGCAACTCGTCCTAGGCATCGGCATCGCCTTTATCGAAGGCTTTTCCACGTCCACGGCGGAGCTTCAGGACATCTTCGTGGTCATCGGCGCGTCGGTCGTTCTGGCTGGCCTTGGTCAAATCCCTGCCGGACGTATGCGCGGGCATCATCAACGGTTCGCACGTTTCCAGCGGCGCGGCGCTCACCGCTTCCGCCGCCGCTGTTGGCGGCGCTGCCCTCGGCGCGGCTGTCGCCGGGAGCAACACCATCCAGAATGTGAAGGACGCTTCCAAGGTGGCGGGCATGGAAGGCGCTACAGGCCTGGGCAAAGCGGCCAGCATGGCGAAGTCCCTGTGGGGAGCCAGACAGGACGCCAAAACCTTGGGGGAAAAGTCTCTCAGCACCCGGACGCGCTCTGAAATGCAGGAACGCTTGGAACGCGCCCGCATGAACCAAAACGACAAATCATAGGTGGTAGCCCTGTCCTTTTTCAAAACAAAACCCGAAAACACCGCGACGGCCCAGGCTACGGCAAGTCCGGGCGGCGGCAATCCCTATCTGAACGGGCGGGAAGAATGGCTGGAGCGGTACGGTTCCTACATCAGCCGGGCTGCGCAATGGCGCATGGTGGCGTTCTTCTGCCTCATCCAGGCGGAGATCGCGGCTTGCATTTCCAACTGGCGCACAGTTACGGCGGACGTGGAATTGCAGCAAAAGATGATCGAGCGATTGAGCTTCTTCATGGCCGGGAGCGCCAAAGGCGTTCTGCGCGAATGGTACGAAGCCAACAATCCCTATGAAATCGCCAAATCCGGCAAGCTGGTGCATGTGGAAATCAAAGGTCTGCCCCTGCCGGTGAGTTCCGACTCCTACCGGGTGGAATGGGTGGAAACCGTGCGCAGTCACGCGGGCGTTCTGCTTGATTCCCATGCCTATGAAGCCACGGTGACGATTCAGATCAACCCGCCGACCGTGGATGCGGTGCTTTTACGCAACCCCGGCGGCGTCTACATCACGTCCCTGTCGGCGGGCAAGGTCGTCGGCGTTCAGACGCCCGCCGCGCCTGTGAAACCCAACCAAAACGAGCAATGAGGTTCTCCATGAAAAAGATATTGGCATTTGTGCTGTTCTCAATGTTTTCGGCTGTCCCGACTCTGGCCGCGCCGGTTCTTGGCCAGGTACCGGACGGCTGGCCCCCGGCGCTGCAAGGAGAAACGGGGAGCCCGGCCCCGGCTGCCATGCCTGAAATCGACTATCTAAGCCCCAAGACCGTGCCTCTGACCGAAGCGGAAAAAAAGGCGCTCCGCCTTTCCGGCGCATGGTCTCGCCAGAGCGTTGAGCCGGTGCTCACGGGCGGCGGCAAGGTGGTCTTTGTACATGGCGCGAGTCTGCCCACCATTGTGGCCGCGCCCATGCAGGTCTGCGATGTGGAACTGCAAGCCGGGGAAACCGTGCATGAAATTGTTGTGGGCGATTCCTCCCGCTGGATGGTGGATTCCGGCGCTGGCGCGACCGCGCCTCTGTTCATCAAGCCGGTGGACTCCGGTCTGGAGAGTTCCGCCGTGGTCACGACCGACCGCCGCGTGTACCACCTGCGCCTTGTTTCCCAGCGTTCCGGCCATACGCCGTATGTCGGTTTTCTCTATTCGGAAAACCTGAAGCCGCAGGCTGCCTGGAAACAGGCCAGGGAAGCCAAGGAAAAGGAATGGCAGTCCACCACTATGGACGGCAAAACCGCCGATCTTTCGGCCCTGAATTTCAACTATGAGGTCAAGGGCAAGGCCAGGTGGAAGCCGGAGTGCGTTTATGATGACGGTCGGCAGACATTCATCCGGCTGCCGGAGAACTCCGCTTCCGGGGAAATGCCGGTGCTGCTGGTGCGCAAGGGCAAACAGGATGTGCTGGTAAACTACCGGGTCAAAGATTCGGCCATGATCGTGGACGGCCTGTTTGAGCGCATCGCGCTGATCATCGGTGTGGGCGACGATCAGGAAAAGGTGGAAGTCATAAGGGGGGCGAAGTGATGCGCAACATACTTCTTTCCCTCTGCCTGATAATGCTGTTTGCCTCCGGCTGCGCCAAGCCCGGCCTGGTCGGCTCGTTTTGCGGGCCGCTGCCGGAGCGCGGCACGGTGTCGGCCATTGCCGCCGATGTGGTTGCCTGCCTTTCGGCCTTGTATCCGCCCGGCCATACCTCCCTGCATCTGCTTCAGGCCAAGGATGCGGGCAACGATTTCGCCGCCGCCTTTGAAAACGGTCTGCGGGCAAAGGGTTTCACCCTGGCCGCCGCCGAATCCGCTGATGTGGTTATCGTCGCCTACACTTTGGATGCGCTGGATGAAAAATCCGCCTGGTATCTGCAACTGCGGCTGTCCGATCCGAACGGGGGCGGCAAGGCCATTGCGCGGTCATACACGGCCAGCGGCCAGCCGGAAGCGGGCCAGAGCCAAACCGAACAGGAATTCCGGCGCTCCTTTACCGACAAGGCCGCTGCAAGAGCCCGCCATGCCTGGGATACCGGCCCCAGCATGCGGATAGACACCCTGCGGTAGGAGGAGCTATGAGCGACAAAACCCCCAACAGCCTGGAGCCGGTAAAAAAAGTCAGCGTGGCCCGTATGAGCCGCTGGCCGCTGTATGCCGTGCTGCTGGCCGGGCTCTTTCTATTCGGCATCCTGGTTTACAGCGTGAATTTCGCGCACAACCAGGGGGAAGAGCAGGCGGGAACGCCCAAGGTGGATATCAAGGAAGAGGAGCGGCCCTTGCTCATGGGCGAAGGACGCGGCCTCGCCCTGATGCCGCCTGCGGGCTCTCCGGCCATTGCCCAGCCAGAGCCGAAAGCGGGTGATGCGCGGAAGCGCGAACCGCTGATTGTGGTGCAGGGCAAACAGGAACAGCCCGACCAGTACCGCCAGGAACTGGAAAAACTGCGCCGCATGAAAACGCAGGCCCGGCTCACGGCGCTTTACGCGCCGCTGGGCGTGAAGAAAAACGCAGACACTTCTGCGCAATACGGGCGACAGGCGACGATGGCTCAGGGTGAACAGCGGCGGGACAGCACCCTGGATGTAAGCCGCGCTCTCTCCGCCATGCGGGAAAACGGCTACGATCCCGCCGCCGATAAGGACAAGGAAGCCTTTTTCAACCGGGCGGAAAAGGATGCAAGCTGGATACTGCCGCACTCTCGCACGGCGGGTCAGCCTCTGGAACTGAAAACCGGCACGATCATTCCCGGTCTTATGGTGACAGGCATCAATTCTGATCTGCCCGGCAACATCATCGCGCAGGTTTCTCAAAACGTCTTTGATACGGCAACCGGGCGGCAACTGCTCATTCCGCAGGGTGCGAAGCTCTTAGGGGTCTATGATTCCCGCGTCATCTACGGCTAGGAACGGGTGCTGGTGGCCTGGAACCGCCTTGTGTTCCCGGACGGTTCCGCCGTCACGCTGGGAGCCATGCCCGGTTCGGATATGGCGGGCAACGCCGGTTATACCGATGAAGTGAACAACCACTATCTGCGCATCTTCGGCTCGGCTATCCTGATGAGCATGATCACGGGCGGCATGTCCTATTCCATGGACTCTCTAGATAGCAGTGGCGGCGGCGATGACGATTCGCCCACACTCCTTTAGGGAAACCTGATCTCTCTTTTTATTTTTTTAAAAATTAAATAAATTAAACAAAATATAAGAACACCACCCTGTACAATCCCATACTATCCGCAAAAGTGGACGCATTTTCTCTGTGCGCCAAAAATGTTGGACTGCGTTGTTTTCCTTAAAAAATACAATATATTGTTTTTACTCTATTAGTAATAAAAATTAAACTTCAAGTCTTCTTTTCTTTTCCGCATAGACCTGCACAGCGTGGCATTCCCCGCCAACTGCGCTGCCCATGAATATTGGTGTGTAACAAGAGTACAGTTTACCGCTGCATTCTTCCGAGATGGCACAAAACCGACCTCGGAAAAGCCCGGGGGCGGGGTGGATGAGTGCTTTTTGTTTAGAGCAACTTTTGTGCTCATTTTTCTATTTCGGCAATGGTTCAATGTAATTTATAGTACTTACAGAAATAAATTCTCTTCCTGTTGGGGTGATCACTTCTAATATTTCTCCGAATCGAGTAGCGCTAACAGCATGGATAGACTCTTTTGATATTATATTCGTATGAATCATATATTCGATAGGTGGTATTTTTTTATATATAGTTGAACTCAGAACGCAGGCAAAAAACCATGCCAGACATGAAGATATGAGTGCTATTTTAAATGAAAAACTTAAATAATTACAAATTATAAAATGAGATATTAATATCATTAATAAAATAAAAACAAACAAAATACTAATATTATATAAATAGCTTAACCCACAAAGAATCATCAAAATAGACATACAAAACAGAGTAAATTTGATACTCTTTTTCAAATTATATATAAAACTATATATAAAACGACCTAGCATATATCGTCTAGATATTATTATATAACTACACATTATTGTTGATAAAATAATAATAAAAAATTCCATACCCATATATAAAGAAACATCTGCTTGTTCACAAAGTACCGATAAATAAGTTGGTAATCCCTGAAAGGCTCCGTATGCTAAAGTATTTTTACACCCTATCAGTACAACTGCCCAGATAGCTAACATTGCCGCCCCTTCTCCGGCATTAATTTTCTCTTGTACTTTTTTGGGATAATATTTTGTTCCATTGCCTAATACATAGTTATAAAATTTCATAATCGCTCCCTCCTATTGTGTTAGAATTTTTAACCTTTTAATATTTATCATAATTCTAACCAATTTTCTATAATAAACCGCTCTGTCGTAATACGTAAATATTCCGCAGAAAGCTCATACCGATACACGTTTGGCCCGTATCCCGTACCGCTTCAGCCGTGCTCCCGCCGCCGATGAAGGGGTCCAACACCATCCCGCCTTCCGGGACCACTTCCATAAGTTCCCGCAGGAGCTCAACGGGCTTGCTCGTCAGGTGGTTCTTTTTCTTGTGGTCCACCGTATGCGCGTACAGCCCGGGCAGGCCCCGGGGGCCGCGGTAGCCCAGCCGTCCCTTGCTGGCGAAGATCACAAACTCGGCCTCCCTGCGGTGCCGCCAGTCCGAAAACATGAGCAGGGGCGCTCCATCTCTGGCCACGCGCCAGCACTCGGCAAGCCACAGCGTAGCCCACATGATGAACGAGCGCTGATCCCGGTTGTCCTCGAACATCGGCGGGTATGTCTTCACTGTCCCGTTGTTCTGATACTTGACCGCAGGATCGGCCTGGCGGGCGGAAAGCATGAGCCCGCCGCTTGAATAGGGCGGATCGGTAATCACGGCATCCACGCAATGAGGGGGAAAGGACTGCAAAACGGCCAGCGCATCCCCTTGGTACAGGGTCAGCGCGGGGTCTTCAAAAAAGGGCTTCATGAATCCTCTTTATGCGGGGCTTGCGGCCCTCTCGTCTGGCGCCCGGGGCGCTCAACCAGTCATATCTGTCCGGGCGTCCCGGAACCGGAAGCCCCTCCGCCCGCATGATGCAGGCGGCTACGGCATACGCCTGTTGAGGGGTGATCGCGTTTCCAAGGGCTTTTAGCCTGCGCACCCACACCGGGACAAGCTCACGGGGAAGGGGCCTTACTCCCGCGGGGCCGTCCAGCCTTGCGGGACTCCCATCATCCACTCGGCGAAGGACACATCCACCATATGCTTCCCGGATGGGTGCGCGGCGCGCCCGGTCAATCCGTACTCCCAACCAAGGAGCCACGCACCAAGATTGGTCGCCTTCTCCCACGTCTCGACCGAGCGAAGATGAAACCCCATGCTCTGGGCCTCGCCCATCACAGTGGGGGTAGGCAACAAGGAAGACCCTTTCCCGACGATGCGGGGCGCCGACTGCGGCCGCGGGAAGCACTTCCCACTCCGTATCATACCCGACTGCGGCCAGATCCTGCAGGCCTGCCTCAACCCCTGCGGCGAGCAGCCCCGGCACGTTTTCAACGATGACATACCCCGGCCTGATTTCTTCAATGAGTCTCACGTATTCATGCCACAATCCGCTCCGTTTTCCCGTTATGCCCTTTCTTTTCCCCGCAGCCGCCAGGCTCACGTCCTGGCACGGGAAGCCCCCGCACAGCACGTCCACTGGGGGCAGGTCCACGCCCGGCAAATCCCGGACGTCCTCATATATGGGAACGCCAGGCCAATGCCTCCGCAAGACCGAGCGGCAAAACGGATCGGCTTCACAGAAAAAACGGTGCTTCATCCCGGCCCATTCCAGCCCGAGGTCGCACAGCCCCGCCCCTGAAAAAAGGCTCCCTACAGTGAGTTTTCGCAAGCGTGCCCCTGTTTGCGGCACTCTCGGCGCTCACGGTCGGGGCTCGCGGCCCTCACGTGGTTGTCCGCCCCGCAACGGGGGCATCGGATTTCAAGGTCAACGGCAAGGCCGCAGGCAAGCAGATTTCCGCAATGCCCGCAGCGGATTTCCGGCAAGTCGTTCCTCATGTCGTAATCTGCCCCAGCTTCTCCCTGTGTTGCCCGGCCGCGGCCCGGTGCCCGGACACGCTGCCGCCCTGGTTGATGGTTCCCGCGTCGGGGTGGTCATGGGCGGCGAGGACATCCAGCGCCGCCAGCACCTCGTCACAGAAACCGAGAAATTCCCTGAATACGGACGTCCCGCCGCCGTCCCCGCCTCCCGCGTTGAAGCCGATGGTCGACTCGGAATTGAAGGTCATTTGCGCCGCCGTGACCGTTTTCGCGCCGCCTACCTTCTCCGTGCTCGCGCCGGAGACGGTTGTGGTTTCGTCGCCGCCGATCTTCCGGTTCCTTGCGCCGGCTACTTCATCCCCGGCGTTGCCCGCAACCTTCGCCGTGCGGTTCCCGCCCACGTCCTCGGCGAAGTCACCGCCCGTGGTGTCCGTGCGCGCCTTGCCCGTGGTGATGGTCGAATGCGCGCCCGCGGTCATGTTGACGTTGCCGAGCGAGCCGAGATCCGCCCGCAGCCCGCCCACAAGCGACAAGGTTGTGCCCTCGATCTGTTTGATGCCGCCCACGCTTTCCTTGGAGTGCGCGCACACAGGCGGAGGTGTTCCGCTCATACATCGTCGCGCTGGCGAAAGAGAAGTTCAACATAGATCTGAAGGGCAACCCGCTGGTGCTCAATACGGCGAAGGGGCAGGCTACCCTGTACTTCCTGAGCAACAACAGCAAGAGCGCCCAGAGCTACCACGGGCATGTCTACATTGACGAGTGCTTCTGGATTCAGGGTTTCAACGAGCTGTACAAAGTCGCGTCCGGCATGGCCTCCCACAAGAAATGGCGGCGGACCCTCTTCTCCACCCCGTCCGCCGTGGCGCACCAAGCCTATGACCTCTGGACGGGCGAACGCTTCCAGAAACGCTTCAAGGCGAAACGGGCCGCGTTCCCTTCATCCAAGGAACTGCGGAAAGGCGCACTCTGCCCGGACACATTCTACCGGAAGGTCATCACGCTTGAGGACGCGATCGCGGGCGGGTGCGACCTCTTCGATCTGGAAAGCCTCAAGCTCGAATACAGCGCCGACGAGTTCCGGAACCTGTTCCTGTGCGAGTTCGTGGACGACACGCAGTCCGTGTTCAGGCTGGCGGATCTGGAAACCTGCTACGCGGATACGGATACATGGCCGGACTTCAACCCCACGGCGGACCGCCCGCTCGGGAACCTCCCCGTGTGGGGCGGCTATGACCCCTCGCGCAGCCGGGACGACGCCTCTTTCGTCATCGTGGCCCCGCCGCTCAAAGAGGGCGGCGAGCACCGCGTGGTCGCCCGCTACAAGTGGCTGGACAAGTCCTACATCTGGCAAGCCGAGCGCATCCGGGAATTGGTCGGGCGCTACAACTTCCGGCACATCGGGGTCGACGTCACCGGGCCGGGCATCGGCGTGTTCGAGCAGATCCGCGCCTTCTTCCCGCTGGCGACGCCGATCAACTACTCCGTGCAGCTCAAGACCCAACTCGTGCTGAAGGCAAAGGAACTCATCGAGGCGCACCGCCTCAAGTGGGACGCGGGGCAGAACGACATTGCCCACGCCTTCCTCACCATCCGGCAGGGCGTCACGGACAGCGGGCAGATCTCCTACTCGGCCTCCCGCACCAGCGCCACGGGGCACGCCGACGTCGTCTGGGCAATTATGCACGCGCTGGCGGCGGAGCCCATCGGCAAGCCGAAAGGCGGCTGCGTCGTCTTCATCCAATAAGGGGAAAACATGGGAAAAAAGAAACCTGCGCCGCTGGCGTTCTGCTTCGGCGATCCGGAGCCCGTCCTGAGCGGGGCCGTGTATGAGTATCTGGGCGTCTGGCTCCTTAACAACGGGCGGTACTACGCAACGCCCGTCCCGTGGTCGGGGCTGGCGCGGCTTTTGCGGGCCAACGCCTACCACGGGCCGATCCTTGAGTTCAAAACGAACATGGCCATGCGCGGGTTCCGGGCGTCCGCCGCCCTCACGCGCCGGGACATGCACGCCGTGGCCACGGACTATATGGTCTTCGCCAACGCCTATCTGCTCCTTTCGCGGAACTGGCTCGGGGAAGTGGCAGGGATGCGGCACCTGCCCGCGATCAACATGCGCCGGATGAAGGAGCCGGACAGGTACGGGCTCCTGCTCCCTTCCGGGCAGTTCCACGAGTTCGGGCCGGGGGAGGTGCTGCACCTGAAAAACTATGACGTGAGCCAGACAATCTACGGGCTGCCCGGCTACCTCGGCGCGATCCAGTCCATGCTGCTCAACGAGGACGCTACCCTTTTCCGGCGGCGTTACTACAAGAACGGCGCGCATGTCGGGTACATCTTCTATTCTTCGAGCGCGCAACTTGAGCAGGCGCAGCAGGACGCGATCAAGAACGCCATACAGAACGCCCGTGGCGTCGGCAACTTCCGGAATATGTTCCTGCACATCCCGAACGGACGGGAAAAGGACGTGCAGATCGTCCCCGTGGGGACGCCACTAGAAAACAAAGGCTATCGTTTTTCTACTACTAGGTAGGAAAGGCGACATGCCAAGGGTACCCTTCCTTTTTAAGGCGACAGAGAATATCCCGTACACACCGGGGTTTTCTCTGTCGCCTTTCTTTGTACCGAAAAGGATCGGATATAAAGTCCGCATGTGCGTCACCCTCCAGCTCAGGAGGTTCCGTAATGCGTAGGACAAAGCCCTACCCGAACCTCCATCCCCTCGTCGCCAGACACCTCGGCATCCGCCTGATGTACGCGCCTCCCTATCGGCACGTGCCTCATGCCCCAATCCGGCCTCTGGTGGTCTGCGGCACTCCCCCTTTCGCCGGAGCCTCGCTCTACTTTCTGGAAAGGAGACGCCGGAACCTAAGGCGGCACTTCATCATGGACATTGCCCAGATGCTGTCTGGCCTTGCCCCCATCACCCTGCTCTCGCTGTCCGTAAGCCAACTCATAGATGATCCGCACTGGTATCTGATCTCGATCATTCCCCAAGCCTGCCTCTACGTAAGACTCGCCAACTGGTGGATGAGGAGGTTCCCTCATGCGTGAGCGCAAACCTAATGAAGAGGTGGCCTTCATCCGGGAAGCGTATGGCCTGCGTGCCGCGCTGTTTTTTCCTGTCCACAGGATGTACGTTCCTCCTCTGGCCGCGCCTAAAGGCCGGGCCTTCAGGCCCATCCGCCCGCTTCGGGTGCGCCACCTAGGCTCAGGACTCATTAATTGAGATAAAAGATAACGGTACAGGCGAGGCATAGTGCCGAAAAGAAAGTGTGGGCGCACCGGTCGTAAGCATGGCAATCCTGTGCCAGTCCTTGAGTCGACCGAACATAATTTCAGTTTTGTGCTTCTGCTTGTAAAGGTTTTTATCATAAGATACTGGCTGGTTCCGGTTCTTTTTTGACGGAATACATAGCGTGATACCTCTGTTGAGCAAAGCAATACGAAACCAGGTTGCGTCGTAACCGCGATCTGCCAAGAGTTCTTTGGCTTCAGGCAATGATCCCAAAAGAATGGCCGCACCTTTATAATCGCTCACTTGGCCCTCCGTGAGTGTCAGAGCTAGGGGCGTTCCGTCACCGTTGCAGACTGCATGGAGTTTTGAATTCAATCCTCCTTTTGTGCGTCCGATACAGCGGGAAAGAGCCTTTTTTTGAGCAGACTTGCAGCGGTTCGATGCGCTTTAAGATGTGTGGCGTCAATCATTAATCGGCCATCATTGCCTGCTGTTTTTGCAAGCTCTGCAAAGATGTTGTTGAATATGCCCATGCGACTCCAGCGTACAAAGCGGTTGTACAGAGTTTTATAAGGGCCGTACTCACGTGGAGCACCCTTCCATTGCAGGCCATGCTTGATGACATAAATGATTCCGCTGAGCACTCTCAGATCATCGACGCGTGAAACGCCATGCGAAAGAGGAAAGAATGGCTTGATACGTTCAAGCTGTTCGGAGGAAAGATAGAAAAGTTGGCTCATGGCGCCCTCCCTGAGCACAACTAATCATTTTTTACTTTTGCAATTAATGAGTCCTGAATCTAGTTTTGTGAATGATAATGCCAAGAAAAATCGCTTGAGGTTATTTGTCGTTATGGCTTGGCTCGGATACCGAGCGCATATAAATGTGATCTGGGTTTGTTCGCACTCTCCGGCATAATCTGCCAGGGTTCCAGAGCAACGTTCTCGGCGTAATCCACAAATGTTCTCTACATGTCCGTTTAATCGTAACTCCTATTTTGACAGCCCTTCATCGTTGTTATAAAAACTGTTATAGATTTATAGATAGAGGAATAGCTTCGATGATCGGTTCAAGCGCTGACTGGAAACTGACGACGACTGCCTATGCCCATCAACGGGCGGCGATAGAAAAGCTCTCGCAGCTCAAGGTCGGAGCCCTGTTTATGGATATGGGAACAGGAAAAACTCGTACGGCCCTTGAGCTCATCTGGCTTCGCAGGAAGCGTATTGTAAAATGTGTCTGGTGCTGTCCCGTATCCCTCATGGAGGAAACCAGAAGGGAAATCCTCCGGCACACGTCCTGCATCGATACAGATATTCACATGGTGGGTCCCCGGACACGAGAAGAGAACATACCGCAGGCCATATGGTATCTTGTCGGCTTGGAAAGCCTCGGGAGGTCTCCCCGTGTGGCCTATGTCCTTGACAGGCTGATCGACGGTGGAACTTTTCTTGTGGTTGACGAGTCAACCTACATCAAAGGCCATCGGGCGAAACGGACACGGCGTCTTATAGGGTTCGGTACCCGGGCACCGTATCGGCTGATTCTTACCGGAACGCCGATCCAGCAGGGAATCGAAGACCTGTATACGCAGATGGAATTCCTTTCTCCATTGATTCTAGGGTATCCCTCAAGGCATGCCTTCCAGAGTGCTCTTGCTGTTTTTCAAGACCGAAAGCAGGCTTTTCCAGTTGAAGGCGTCAGCCTTGATGAAGTCTGCCGCGCCATAGCCCCCTATGTCTATCAGGTCAGCAAGGAAGATTGCCTGAAGTTGCCGCCGAAACTGTATCGTCGTATTTTGTGCAGTTTTTCTGAAGAGCAGACAAGCCTTTACCAGGCAGTAAAGACCCGTTTCCTGGACGAGATCAATCGCTATGGGCTATCCGATCTCAATATGGCGATTTTCCGTTTGTTCAGCGGACTGCACGCCGTTTCCTGTGGCGTTTTGCCATCCGGCTTTCTAGGCGTAAGGCGTCTGAGGAATCGGAGAATAGATACTTTGTTCAATGAACTCAGGCAATTCAGAACCAGCCATGTGATCATCTGGGCCAACTATCTCGAATCAATCGCTGCGCTGAATGAGGCGCTTCCCACGGCGTTTCCGCAGATACCGGTATATACTCTTCACGGCAGGGTTCCGGCGACGGAGCGAGCGGCGAAGATTGATCTCTGGAAAAAAAGAGGCGGCGTACTTGTGGCGACGCAGGGGACCGGAGGGTACGGGCTGACGCTGACGGAATCGCATCAAGTCTTTTTCTATTCCGAAAATTGGCGATATGCGCTCAGACTTCAGGCTGAAGACAGATGCCACCGAATAGGCCAGAAGGACAGCGTATGCTACGTGACCCTTCAGGGTGAAAGCCGGTTTGACGAACGCATTCGTTCGGCGCTTGCCCGAAAAGCCGATGCGCTTGAGGAACTCAAGAGGGAAGTCAGGAGGCTGAACGGGAACCGGAACGCCATAAGGAAACTGATGGAGCATGCGGTATGAAGCGTTGGCTCGGCATGGATGTGTTCACTGCGGCACGCTCTCGGCTGGCGGAAGTCTTTGACGCTTTCGAGCGAGTATTTGTTTCTTTTTCTGGCGGAAAGGATTCCGGGGTCGTCGTCCAGCTCGCACTGGACATTGCCCGTGAAAAAGGCCGTCTTCCGCTTGACGTGCTGCACATTGATCTGGAGGCGTGGTACGCACATACCGATGCCTTCGTCACCCGCATCATGACCAGACCCGATGTCCGTCCGCACTGGATATGCCTGCCTATTCATCTGAGGAATTCCGTATCACAAATTCAACCGCACTGGCTATGCTGGGACCCTGATGCAAGGGATTTGTGGGTTCGCAAACTTCCCACTCATCCCGGTGTCATCGCAGACGAAACATACTTTTCATGGTTCAGGCGGGGAATGGAATTCGAAGAGTTCGTCCCCCTATTTGCAGAGCATTTCGCGGAGGGGCGTTCCTGTGCCTCAGTAGTGGCCATCCGGTGCGACGAATCCCTGAATCGCTTTCGGACCATTGCCTCTACGACCAAACGCCGGTGGAACGGAAGAAGCTGGAGCACTGTAACTCCTTCCGGGGTCGTCAATGTTTATCCGATTTATGACTGGAAAACAGAAGACGTATGGACGGCCACAGGCCGGCAGGGATGGGACTACAACAAGATTTACGATCTTATGCACCTGGCCGGCGTGGGCATCCACCAAATGCGCCTCTGCCAGCCGTACGGTGACGATCAGCGCAAAGGGCTCTGGCTGTTCAAAATGCTGGAACCGGAAACATGGTCCAGAGTGGTCGGGCGTGTGCAGGGGGCCAATTTCGGCAATCGTTATGTGGAACTTTCCGGAAACGTGCTCGGCAACATCCGTATCCGTCTTCCGGAGGGGCACACATGGAGGAGTTATGCCGAGTTTCTGCTCGACACCATGCCTCCACCCACGGCGGAGCACTACAGAGAGAAAATCAACACCTTTTTGAAATGGTGGGCGAAGCACGGTTTCGAAGAAATTCCGCAGGAGGCCGATCCGAAACTGGAGTCCCGCCGCAAGGCCCCAAGTTGGCGGCGTATCTGCAAGACATTGCTGAAAAATGATTACTGGTGCAAAGGGTTGAGTTTTGGCCAGACGAAGCGCGATATGGAGCGGCAGGCGCAGACCATTATGAAATACATGGAGCTATGATGGAATTGCTGGAATTCAAGCATGAAAATGATCCGGCAAGGAACCGGGAACTCTTCGGGCTGCTGGGAGAATACGCGACAAATTCTGTTATTTGGGAAAAGTTGGGAGGGACCATCAGTTCCGAGCCGGGACGCCTCTGGTTCATCGCAACGGATGGGGAAACAAGGCATGTTGTGGCGTTCGGATCAATGCGCTTCGGACGGACACGGACCCGCATCCTCCATTTATACGCGCTTGAGGAGGGAGCAGACATTCCCGTGCTGGAACATTGCCTTGAGTGTGCCCGGAAAAACGGTACGGCACATCTGACAACCACGGATTATTGGACGAGAAAGGAACTGTATCTGCGATATGGTTTCGCCCCTGCCCGAAAAATCGGACGCTTCGTGCGCTTTGAGAAGGACCTTACGTGTGAACGTTGATGAACTGTTGACCGAACTGGAGTGTGCCCTTAAGGCAGAAGAAAGCGATCTGGATAGACGCGTTGACGTGTACAATCGTATCGTTTCTCTGGCTGCGTCTTATCTTCATATTCCACATCCGGTGGTATGTCCGCAGCTCGTTCCGGTGGATGACGTCCGAGGAAATGACTACAATCCCAATAAAGTGGCACCTCCCGAAATGCGGCTGCTCAAGTTGTCAATCCACAAGGACGGTTTCACGATGCCCGTTGTGGTGGCCCGCGACGGCAAGGGGCATGTCGTGGTGGATGGTTTTCATCGGCGGCAGGTAGCGAAGACGGATGTACAGATACGGGAAAGCCTTGGCGGATATTTACCCGTGGTCAGGCTCGACAAGAGTATTGAGGATCGTATCACTTCCACTGTGAGGCACAATATGGCGCGGGGTACGCATCAAGTAGAGCTGACGGCGAGGCTCGTGACGCTACTCCGTAATCACAGTTGGACAAACGAAAGGATAGGCACAGAACTCGGTATGGAACCAGATGAAGTACTGCGGCTGAAGCAGATGCAAGGCCTTGCCGAAGCCTTTGCCGACCGGGAATTCTCGCGGGCATGGGATATGTGTTTTCAGGATACGGCAAAAGAGCAGGAATGAACTGTACGGTTCAGCCGTGTGCCGATAAAGGCCGCTGTGGGATTGCCGTTGCCGAGCGCTCAACTGATTGAAGGACGAATTTCTGGGTTAGAAAACAGCCTGCTGGACAGCCATTAACACTCTTCACGGCTGTTTTCAACTTTAACAGTAGAAAAAAACACGCAATGCAAACGTACATTCTGGTTTTTCCCCGTATCGGGCGAAACCGCGAACTCAAGAAAGTCCTTGAGGGGTATTGGAAAGGAGAACTTTCCGAAGGACAGCTCCGCAACACGGTGGACGAGCTGAAAAACGGCATTGGAAGATTCAGCATGGCACAGGGCTTTCCTTCGTCACTGTGGGCGACTTTTCTTTCTGCGATTATGTTTTTGTTGAAGACAAGCAGTCTATCATTGAAAGGATCCGGGAAGCTACGGACTATCTGCCCGTCAACCAACTGTGCCTCAGCCCTCAATGAGGTTTTGCATCCACGGAAGAAGGAAACCTGCTGACAGAAGAGGAGCAATGGACTAAGATCGCTTTCATAAAGGAAATTGCCGAATCCATCTGGAAATAAAAACAGAGTCCGGTACACGCTCATTCCGTGTACCGGACTTGTCTCATCATACGGAAAAAAACAAACAATGAGTCCAATAAAGGCAAACCTGTGCGGCTTTTGCGCCATTTTGATATGGAGTATGCTAATTGCGCTTAGCGCAGCGTAACCGAAGCCTTAGGCGCAACACTAGGCGCCGCTTCGGTCTATAGCCTCGGCGCGCTTTTGCTGTTTCGGAAACAGGGCATTCCTGACCTCAAGACACTTTCCAAGCCATATCTGTTCATCGGCGGGTTCTTCTTCGTCGCCTATGAACTCCTATTCTCCCAATCCTTCAACGGATGTCTTTTTCGTGACGCCTGTATGCCTAAAAGTATCCTACGATCAGCATAAATCAAAAAGATGAAATAAAAACAGACAAGTTACAACAAAAAATCAGACTGGCCTTGCCGAGTCTGGCTGCTAGTGGAATCAGATTTAATCCTACACAAGTTCGTCAAAAACGTGGGCGCTTCGATCCTCGTTGGAACAGTGATTACCTGGCCTTCCAACTCATGGCCTTCTGGTAGAGATAACGGGATGGAATGTAATGGGAAAACCATATCACGAGCAATATACCCAGAACTGGTGATAGTGATTCCAGTGGGATACTTGTTCCGCGAGTCAACTATTGTGAATTGGAGAACGTAATCGCTTTTTTCGTAACATTATATTGACAAAAGTAACACGAGGGCGTAGGCTTTAAAATAGTATTTTATATTCATTATATCCAAATAGTTGTGAGATGGACAAGGTCCGGCATCAAACAGGCATTATGGGAATACCGTTCCATCAAACACCATGACAAGGACATAAGCCATGTATAATCCGTCGTCATTGAATGCCGAAGAGTTCATATGCCACGACGAAGCCCTCGCCTCGATAGCATACGCGTCAGAGAACAGGAACAACCTCGGGCTGGTCGATTCCATCATCGAAAAGGCGGAACGAAAGAAGGGGCTCTCTCATCGCGAAGCATCCGTTCTTCTGGCCTGCGATGTGCCGGAAAAGATTCAGAAAATCTATGCGCTGGCTGAGCGGATCAAACAGGATATCTACGGCAACCGCATCGTGATGTTCGCACCACTGTATCTGTCGAATTACTGCATAAACAGCTGCTCCTACTGTCCATATCATGCGAAAAACAAGCATATTGCGCGGAAAAAACTAACGCAGGAAGACATCGTCCGAGAAGTGACGGCTCTTCAGGACATGGGGCATAAACGACTCGCCATAGAATCCGGCGAGGATCCCCTCAATAATCCCATTGAATACATTCTGGAAAGCATCAGGACCATATATAGCGTCAAACACAGGAACGGGGCGATCCGCAGGGTCAACGTCAATATAGCCGCAACCACCGTCGAGAACTACAGAAAACTCAAGGACGCCGGAATCGGGACCTACATTCTGTTCCAAGAAACGTATCACAAGCAGAGTTATGAGAAGCTCCATCCGGCGGGGCCGAAGCACAATTATGCCTATCATACCGAAGCGATGGACAGAGCCATGCAGGGTGGAATCGACGATGTGGGCATCGGTGTCCTGTTCGGCCTCGAAAGGTATCGCTACGAGTTCGCCGCACTGCTGATGCACGCGGAGCATCTTGAAGCCGTACACGGCGTCGGCCCACACACCATAAGCGTACCCCGGGTGAAGCGGGCTGACGACATCGATCCCGACGAGTTCGGCAACGGCATCGACGACGAAACATTTGCCAAGATCTGCGCCTGCCTGCGGCTTGCCGTCCCCTATACGGGCATGATCATTTCGACCCGCGAAAGCAAGGCCACCCGGGAAAAGGTCATCCGGCTCGGCGTATCCCAGATCAGCGGGGCGTCGAAAACCAGCGTCGGCGGGTACGGTTCTCCGGACTCCGAAGAGGAAAATTCGGCCCAGTTCGACGTCAGCGACAACAGGACACTGGACGAGGTCGTCTGTTGGCTGATGGAGCTCGGCTTCATCCCGAGCTTCTGTACGGCCTGTTACCGGGAGGGCAGGACGGGCGACCGATTCATGGCGCTGTGCAAAAGCGGCAGAATTGCCGACTGCTGCCATCCCAACGCGCTGGTGACTTTGAAGGAGTATCTGGAGGACTACGCCTCCGAACAGGCGCGACGTACCGGTTCGGCGCTGATCCGGAGGGAACTGGGCAACATTCCGAACGAGAGGATTAGGCACATCGCGGCCGAACGTCTGGAGAAAATCGCGGCCGGACAGCGAGATTTCAGGTTTTAGCCGCCAGTTCTGGGGGGAGGCAGCCATGTTCCAGGAAGATCTTCTAAACAGCTGTTCAAAACGCCCTACACGGAGCTCTGCGCCCGTGCAAGTGAGGAGCGCCAACGCGAGAAGGGGACGCATACCTTTGTCTGCGGGCGGATCGAGTTCTCGGACCACTATGAACGGAACTGCCGCTATTGCGGGCTGCACTCGGCCAACCCCACGCCACACCGCCACCACCTTGCCGAAGGGGCTATCTTTGAAAGCGGAACGTACCGTAACACTATCGTTCTCCAGTCGGGTGGGATCCATGAAGACCAGCAACACCTTGCCCATATCGTGGATGCTCTCCGCATTCGTCTGCCCGCAACGGCGGTGCCCCTTAACGTCGGCGAGCATCCGGCGGATTCCTATATCCTATGGAAAGCCAACACTCCGTTCCCCTAACTCCATGCGGCACGGGGAGGATGTCATCATGGCGCGCCGGGGATGGAGCAGGTTTTTGTAACCTTATGAGCGACAGGAGGGTAGAATGACACGTGTCGTTATGGAACATGTCGAATACGAACTCAATGTGCCCGAAACAGGGGTACAACCTGACAGCCTGACCTTTGTTGAGATCGATCAGGAAAAGTGCATCGGGTGCGATACGTGCCAACAATACTGCCCTACTGGAGCCATCTACGGGGAAACTTTCGAGCCGCATACCATCAAATACCGGGAGCTCTGTATCAATTGCGGGCAGTGCCTGACCCATTGTCCTTCGATGGCGATATACGAGGTTCGATCATGGGTCCCCAAACTGGAAAAAAAACTCAAGGACAGCCACGTGAAATGCGTGGCCATGCCGGCTCCGTCCGTACGCTATGCGCTCGGCGAAGCCTTTGGCCTGCCTGTCGGAACTGTGACTACTGGGAAGATGCTGTCCGCCCTCAAGGCATTGGGCTTCTCTCACTGTTGGGACACGGAATTCGCGGCAGACGTCACCATATGGGAAGAAGCGTCTGAGTTTGTGGAACGCTTGGGCGGCCAAAAAGATCTTCCCCAGTTCACATCTTGCTGCCCCGGCTGGCAGAAATACGCCGAAACGTTCTACCCGGAACTGCTGCCGCATTTTTCGTCCTGCAAGTCTCCCATCGGCATGAACGGTGCGCTGGCGAAGACCTACGGCGCGCAGCGGATGCAATACGCTCCCAAGGACATCTATACAGTGTCCATCATGCCATGTATCGCAAAAAAATACGAAGGATTGCGTCCGGAACTCAATTCCAGCGGACAGCAAGACATCGACGCCACTCTGACGACCCGTGAACTGGCCTACCTGATCCGTAAGGCAGGCATTGATTTCGCCAGCCTCCCGGACGGAGAACGCGACAGCCTGATGGGAGAATCCACAGGCGGAGCCACCATCTTCGGCGTGACCGGAGGCGTCATGGAGGCGGCACTGCGCTTCGCATATCAGGCCGTTACCGGAATCCGTCCGGATTCATGGGATTTCAAACAGGTCCGTGGGCTGAGCGGTCTCAAGGAATATACCGTGACCCTGAACGGCACGGAACTCCGCCTTGCCGTCGTGCATGGAGCCAAACGGTTCGCCGAGATCTGCGATCAGGTGAAGGCGGGGAACTCGCCGTACCATTTCATCGAATTCATGGCTTGCCCCGGGGGATGCGTCTGCGGCGGAGGACAGCCGCTTATGCCGTCCCTGTTCGCCTCGCTTGAGCGCAAAGCCCTCGGTTTCTTCGCTGGATTCAGGAAACGTCTCGCCCAATCTGCCAACGTTTAAAGGAGAAAGGCCATGTCATTCGCCACTGTGACCCGGCGCGGTTTTCTAAAGGGAGCCTGTATGCTTTCAGGGGGAATCCTTCTCGGTATCCGCATGACCGGCAAGGCCGCAGCTGCGGTAAAAGCATTCAAGGAGTACATGGGAGATCGTATCAATGGCGTCTACGGTGCCGACAAACAATTCTCCAAAAGAGCTTCCCAAGACAACGCGCAAGTGCGGACACTGTACGAATCCTATCTCGGCAAGCCGCTCGGCCATAAATCGGAAGAACTGTTGCATACCAAATGGTTTGACAAATCCGGCGCGCTCAAGGAGCTGACCGCGAAAGGAGTATACCCCAATCCACGTCACGTTAAGGAGTTCGTCGCATCCGGCTATCCATACGATGAATAGGCTCGGGACATTGCGCCGGAACGGCGGTACGTAACCGCAGGGGGCGGGCATAGATATCCAATGCCCGATTCGGCTATGCCGCCTAACATGGAAACGGTGTCAACACCGTCAGCCGTCCCCTTTTCCGGGTACCCTGCCCCGGTACTCCGCGGCCTTATCGATCCCTCGTATTTTAAGATAAGGAATGTTTGTCATGCCAAGACGTCATGTCTTTGTCACCGTTTTTTGCTGTTTGATGGCCGTGGTGGCGGTCGTAGGCTATACTCATGACACGGTTGGGAAAACGCCTGTCCGCCTCCTGCTCGAAAACGCCGGGGGACGGGTCGTGTTCGACCACCGGAGGCACGCTGAAGACTACAAGGTAGCCTGTGAAACCTGCCATCACGAATCGGCGGAGGCGCGCGAAAATGTCCAGCCCTGCGGCGCGTGCCACGGCGTCGACTTCGACGGCTCCTTCCGGGAGGATCACGTCGCTGCCTTTGCGGACGACGAGACGACCTGCGCGACCTGCCACCATATGGGCAGCGCGCCCGCGAAGTGGGACCACGCGGCCCATGCCGAGGAGTACGACCTTTCCTGTACGGACTGCCATCATGCCAACGCCGACATCGAGCCGGAACCCGCCCGCTGCACGGCCTGCCACCTCGACAAGCCGATGGGGGACATCCCCGACATGAAGACTGCGGCACATGCCAAGTGCGCGGACTGCCATCAGGAATGGTTCGACGCGGGCATGAAGGGCTGCACAAGTTGCCATCCCTTTACGGACAACCGCAAGCTGTCCGCCTCCGGGCAGCCCGTGGACGTGAACCCCGGCGATGCCGACTGCACGGTCTGCCACGGAGACGTCAAGGCCTCGGAGCTCATCCCCGACCGCATGGCGGCCCTCCACGGCAACTGCATGAAATGCCACGAAAAGCACGGCAAGGGGCCGTTCCGCAAGGACCAGTGCAACCAGTGCCACACGAAATAGGCGGACTGTCATGAAGCAACGTTTCCAGATCCTCAACGATCCCCGTTTCCATCTCGTCTACGGGGTGACGCAGCGTTTCAGCTACGGGCCGTCGCCCAAGCTGGTCAGGCTCAACCGGGAAGGTTTCACGCTGGTTCCCGGTCTGAAAAGGAAAACCCCCGTCTATCCGGGTATGCTCCTCGGGGAGCATCCTGCACCGGACAAGGGCGACCTCTTCGCCTCCATCCACGGCGAAATCAGCGAAATCACGGAACGCAGCGTGTTCCTGGCCGCCACCGACCCTTCCAAGGACGCCCCAGAAGTGGAGCCCGTGGACCTGCTCGGGCAGGGGCTGGAAGGCGATGAGCTGGCCCTCGCTGTGAAAAAGATGGGCGTGAACACCCGCTCTCTTGGGCGGCGGTGCAAGACGCTGATCATCAACGCCCTGAACCCCGATCCCGGCGTAACGTGGGCGGAACCGATGCTTGTGTCGCACGTGGAGAACCTGCGGACGGGCATGGAGCTGCACCGCCGCATGGCCCGCGCGGACAACGTGATCCTCGCCGTGCCCAAAGGCTCCAAGGTGGCCTATGAGGGCATCCCGCTGGCCTATGTCGAGCCGGAATATCCCAACAGCGTAGACCAGCTGGTGATCAAGGCCGTGACCGGCGAGGAGAACCCCGGGGGTGTGGGCATCGTGGGCTTGCACAACATCTGGAGCCTCGGGCGCGTGGGCCGCCTCGGACGTCCGCTCATCGAAACGGTCGTCACCATCGGCAGTTACGAACACTCGGGCAACTACATCGTGCGCGACGGCTCCACCATCGGGGAGCTGCTGCAATTCGCCAACATCCGGCTCAAGAACGGCGACACGGTGGTGCGCGGCGGCCCGTTGCGCGGCGAGAGCCTCGACCGGCTCGACCGCAGCGTCACCAAAGGGACCTACGGCATTTTCGTAGTCGAGTCCGGAACCATCCCACCGATGGAAGGGCACAGCCCCTGCGTAAGCTGCGGGGCGTGCGTGCTGGTCTGTCCGGCGCGGCTCAAGCCGAGCAACCTCAGCCGATACGCGGAGTTCGCTCTGCACGAACGTTGCCGTGCCGAGCACATCGAATCCTGTCTGGAGTGCGGCCTCTGCGGGTATGTCTGCATCGCCCGGCGCCCCGTCCTCCAGTACATCCGCCTCGCCAAGCGCAAGCTTGCGGAGATGGAGCGGGACAAGGGACTGGTCGAACTGAAGACGAAGCAACTCTAGGGAGAAAATCCCAGAAGGACGGCTCTGCCTTTTAGGTTTCTTGAAAACAGATATTTTTAGCAATGAACTGATGTTACGGCATTTTTATGATGCCACTTGGGGGAGGAAACCCCTCCGCCGGGGAAGAGCGTCCGGAAAACAAACCTATTCCGGCCCGCTTGGAAAAGCAGACCGGAACGGAGCCTTTTCTCCGTACGGCACAGGAAACGAACGGGAACGGGGAATCGTCTCCGCACCGCTGAGAAAGACGAACAGGGAGCGTGTCCAAGGCGAACGGTTTTACGTAACTATCTATTACGTTTTGATAAAGCGTAAGAAAACCATTCGCGGCCCGATGCGCTCCAAACAGGAACGGACTTCCAAACCGCCCCCGCCCCCCTTACAACCGTCTTTGAAAGGAGAGGGGTGGAGCCTGGGGATGCGAGAGAGAAGCTTTCAGGAGGATATGGCCGATGTCGCAAACGAATCAACAGCCGGTACTGCTGGCGGTGAGCGCGCCGCCGTTCTGGCACTGCGGGCGGACGGTGAAGAAAGCGAGCTACGCGATGCTGCTGGCACTGGCTCCGGCGGCGTTCATGGCGGTGTGGCACTGGGGCATCCCGGCGGCGCGGGTTATGGCACTGGCGATGGTGACCGGGATCGCCACCGAGGCGCTCTGTCAGAAGATCATGGGCCAAGATATCAGTGTGGACGATTTTTCCGGAGCGGTTTCCTGCCTGCTGTTCGCGTTCCTGCTGCCCGCCAACGCCCCGTGGTGGCTGGTTATGCTCGGGGCAGCACTGGCGATTGGCCTCGGCAAGATGGCCTTCGGCGGGTTGGGAGCCAACGCTGTCAACACCGCGCTCGTCGGCTGGGCCATGTTGTACGTCTCGTGGCCCGCGCTCATGGACCCGAACTCCATGCAGCTCGACACCAGCTTCATCGATCCGCTGGTGCGGCTCAAATATTTCGGAGCCGGAGCGGTCAGCCACATCGACCTGACCGACCTTCTCCTCGGCAACCAGATCGGCGGGCTGGGCGCGTCGCAGGCGGGCGCACTGTTCATCGGCGGATCATATCTCGCCACACGAGGCACCATCCGCTGGGAAATCGCCCTCAGTTTCTTTGTGGGCGTGTTCCTCACCGCCGCGCTGTACAACGTGATCGATGCCGAGCGGTTCGCCACCCCCTTCTTCCACCTGTGCACCGGCTCCACCTTCCTCGGCGGTTTTTTCCTCGCCACGGAGTGGGCCAGCTCGCCGGGACGGCAAATCCCCATGATGCTCTACGGACTCATCGGCGGGGCGATGGTGATCATCATCCGCGTCTACGGAATCTATCCGGACGGCGTGCCCTTCGCCATCCTGCTGATCAACCTGCTGGCCCCGCTGCTCGATTCCATCCACCCCAAACCGTTCGGAGCGAGGTAGGTCATGCTTGCCATCATCAGAATGATTGTGGTGCTCTCCTCGATTTGCGGCCTGTCCGGGTTCGCGCTCTCCTACCTCAAGATCTCCACGGCCCCGCGTATTGAGGAGCAGGTGCTCACCTATGTGCAGGGGCCTGCGATCCTGAAGGTTTTTGCCGACATCGACAACTCGCCCATCGCGGAGCGCAAGACGTTCACGCTCGACGGCGCGAAAGTGACCGTGTTCCCCGGCAAGAAGGACGGCAAGCTCGTCGCCGTCGCGCTGGAGCACTTCGGGAAGGGCTTCGGTGGCGACGTGGGCGTCATGGTCGGCTACGACGTGAACCGCGACACCCTCACCGGCATCGGGATCACCACCATGAAAGAAACCCCCGGACTCGGCACGCGTGTGGCGGACCCGGCCTTCACCGGACAGTTTACCGGCAAACCCGCCGACGCGCGGCTCAAGTCGCAGGGCGGGGACATCGACGCCGTTTCCGGCGCGACCATTTCTTCCACCGGCGTGGTGACCGCGCTCGGCAACGCCGCGAAGGTCTATGCGGCGCTCAAGCCTGAAATCGTCAAGGCCTGGCAGTAAGGGGAAAGCTATGCAGCAACTCGTCAAGGAATTCACCAAGGGCCTGTGGACCGAGCTTCCCCCGTTCCGGCTGGTGCTCGGGCTGTGCCCGACCCTCGCCGTGACCAAAACCGCCGACAACGGCCTTGGCATGGGGCTGGCGGTCATCTTCGTGCTCGTGCTCTCCAACATGCTCATCTCGCTGGTGCGCGACATCATCCCCAAAAAAGTCCGCATCGTCTGCTTCATCGCCATTTCCGCGTCGCTTGTGGTTGCCGTGGAACTGCTCATGCAGGCCTACGCCTACCCGCTGTACCAGCAGCTCGGCATTTTCGTGCCGCTCATCGTGGTGAACTGCATCATCCTGGGCCGGGCCGAAGCCTTCGCCGCCAAAAACACGGTCCCGCTCGCCATCGCGGACGGGCTGGGCATGGGGCTGGGCTTCACCATGTCCCTGACTTTCCTCGGTTCCATCCGCGAAGTGTTCGGGGCTGGAACGCTGTTCGGGACGCCGGTGATGTGGGAGGGGTTCAGGCCCTTCTCTGTTATGGTCGAGGCTCCGGGCGCGTTTCTTTGCCTCGGGTTGATCCTTGCTGCCATGAATCTGATCAACCGCTGGCAGGCCAAGCGCAAAGGCCGGGAAGAACCCGAAAACATCTCCAGCGGCTGCGCGTCCTGTGGTGGCTGCTCGGGAGGCAAATCATGAGTGTCTTCGAACTCTTCATCTCCGCCATTTTTGTCAACAACATCGTGCTGGCCCAGTACCTCGGCAACTGCCCGTACCTCGGCTGTTCCCGCGACAAGGGGGTCGCCGTCGGCATGGGCAGCGCGGTGATCTTCGTCATCTTCATGGCGACGCTGTGCACGTGGCTCATGCAGCGGTATGTGCTGGTTCCCTTCGAGCTTGGCTACTTGCAGACCATCGTGTTCATCCTCGTGATCGCGGGTTTGGTGCAGTTTGTGGAAATGTTCCTCAAGAAGGCTATCCCGCCGCTGTATTCCGCGCTCGGCATTTTCCTGCCGCTCATCACCACCAACTGTGCGGTGATGGGCGTGACCATCCTCGTGCAGCGCGAGGAGTACGACCTGACCACCTCGCTGCTCTACGCGGTGGCGTCGAGCCTCGGCTTCATGCTCGCGCTCATCCTCATGGCGGGCATCCGCGAACGGCTGGACACCTGCCGTGTGCCCAAGGCACTCATGGGAACCCCCATCGCGCTGATCATGGCGGGGCTGATGTCGCTGGCCTTCATGGCCTTCAAGGGTATGACCTCATAGAAAAGGAAAACCGTTATGGTTATGATATCGGTACTGGTGCTCCTCGGGCTCGGGCTGGTGACGGCGACGGTGCTCGCCGTGGCGTCCCGCGTCTTCCATGTTGAGGAAGACCCGCGCGTGCAGGCCGTGCTGGAGGCCCTGCCCGGCGCGAATTGCGGCGGCTGCGGCTATGCGGGCTGCGAAGGCTACGCAACCGCCGTAGCGACGGACCCCGCCGTGCCCGCGAACCGCTGCTGCGCCGGAGGTGCGGAAACAAGCATTGCGGTGGGCGAACTGACCGGCAAGACGGTGGCGGCCTCGGATCCGCTGGTGTCGTTCCGCCGCTGTGACAAGGTGGCGGGCAACGTGGCCCTGCGCTACGATTATCAGGGTATGCCTTCGTGTGCGGCGGCCGCCGGTCTGGTGGGCGGTTCGGATTCGTGCTCCTATTCGTGCCTCGGCTTCGGGGACTGCGTGCAGGTGTGCCCCTTCGACGCCATCGAAGTGCGGGGTGGCCTTGCGCGGGTGAACGCCTCCAAGTGTACGGGCTGCGGAAAGTGCGCGGAAACCTGCCCCCGCAACGTGCTGGAACTCGTTCCGGCTCGCGCCCGGGTGATGGTCTTCTGTTCCACCAAGGACAGGCTCAAGGCCGTGACGGAAGTCTGCAAGGTCGGCTGCATCAAGTGCGGGCGTTGCGTCAAGAGCTGTCCCGCCGATGCGGTCACGCTGGAGAACGACCGCATCCACATCAATCATAAGGTCTGTCTGACCTACGGCCCGGAATGCGGGGAAGCCTGCGCCGCCGCGTGCGTGCGCGAGGCCCTGCGGGTGCTCTGTCCGAGCGCGCCTCTGAAGTCCGAAGCCCCCGCCGGCGCGACGTCGGCTCCGGGCAAGCCGCTGGACGCGAAGTCCGCGGCGCAGGCCGCCCCGGCATCCCAGGGAAAGGCCGCGCCCGCTCCGGTTCAGTCCGCCCCGGCGGCCCCGGAAGCGTCCCCCGCTCCCGCAGCGAAGGAGAATGTATCATGATGACGAGACGGGTATTCCTCGGCATGGCGGGCGTCGCCGGAGCCGGGTTGTGGCTAGGGGTTCCGGGACTTGCGCAGGCCGCCGTGTCCCGCGAGACGAAAGTGATGCTCGGGACGTTCGTGGACGTTTCGGTGGCGGGCGTTTCCTCTATGCAGGCGTCGGACGCGCTGGGTCTGGCCTTTGCGGAGGCGTCGCGTCTGGAGCGGGTGTTCAGCCGGCACGACGGCGGCACGCCGGTGAGCGAGCTGAACCGTGCGGGCCGTCTGCGGGCCGCGCCCGCCGAATTGGTACGGGTGGTGAACCGGTCGCTGTTTTACGGCGCACTGACGGGCGGAAGTTTCGATGTGACGGTGCAGCCGGTGATCGATCTCTTCCGGGCACACCGCAATCCCTCCGGCGAGCTGACGCTGGACGATTCGGAGCTTCGGGCGGCCCGCGCGCTGGTAGGCCGCCGGGGACTTCAGGTTTCGGGAGCGGATCTGTCCTTTGCGCGTTCGGGTATGGGCATCACGCTGGACGGCATCGCCAAGGGGTATATTGCGGACCGGGTTTCCGCCGTGCTGACGTCCGCCGGGGTGAAGAACCATCTCGTGAATGCGGGCGGGGACATCATGGCCTCGGGGCATAAGTCGCCGGGTGTGCCGTGGCGGGTTGCGGTGCAGTCACCCACGGGGCCAACCTATGCGGGCGAGCTTTCGCTTTCCGGCAAGGCTATTGCGACGTCCGGCAGTTACGAAATCTATTATGATGCCTCGCGCAGGCATCACCATCTGATCAACCCGGCCTCCGGCTTCAGCCCCGCCGTGGGAAGCGTCTCGGTCGTCGCAGGCACGGCGATGGAGGCGGACACCCTCGCGACCGCGCTGTCCATCCTCCCTCCCACCGACGCCCTGAAGCTCGTGCAGGGCCTCCCCGGTCGTGAGTGTTACATTCTCTCGCCAGGCGGTTACATATATACCTCGCCAGGATGGGCCTCCTTCGCCTAGGCACTACCGCCGAACCTTTATTGGCAGGCCATATGCGATGAGGGCTTTTCCTGTGCATGTTTTTTGCAATTTACCCATCAGGTTACTTGTTGGGAAAAGGTAGCCATACACCCCCCAATTAAGCGGGCGTGTTCCTCCGGGGACACGGTGGCCAGACATCACAATCCGGAAACTGTTCGATCACCACTTCAGCCTGTGTTCAAAACGCCCGGTAACAATCAAGCAAGATGTATATCATGCCAGACCGCTACTCGAATTTATGGAAAATAGACCGGTATCGTCCATAACCCAAAAAGAAATCCTGGCCTTCTGCAAATCCCAGAAAATGTCTGGCATGGCCCAATCCACCATCCACAGGCGCATTTCTTTGCTACGCTCTGTAGCGAATTTTGGAAAAAAGGAAGGATACCTGTCTTCAGCCATTGAGATCTGTTCCGTTTCAAAAGGAAGAGCCAGAAGAACTCCCCCGCCGACCGTCTCAGAACTCAATGCACTCCTGCGCGTCGCTGCCCCGCATATCCACGCGTCATCCTACTTGGCATTTATACGGGTGCCCGCATCGGCCCGAGCGAACTCTTTTCCCTGAAATGGGATGATGTTGACCTTACCCGCGGCGTTATCGGTATACGGCTTGTAGGACAAATTCTGAATGCTCGACATGGACGGGAGAGCCAGCTCAAAACGAAGCCGCTCCCCGGCAGTATATGATAAAGGCCAGCGAAAATAATGCATTGGCTGTCATCGGAAAAAAACGATACATTCGCGGCCACGCAGCAATGCGCTCCATGTCACTGATTCGTTTTTATACCATCGGCCAACAGGCCTATCAGGCCTTTTCTTCAAGCTTATCCAGCGATAACCGTATAACTGAACGTCGACGGCACGGTTTGCCGCCGAAGGAAGGAATGGAACATGCGGCGGATACGAAGGCGGTTTGGCTCCACAAGTCTGCGCTTGAAGGGCTTTTGGAAAAACATCAGGCCGAAGATCGGCAGCATGTCCGGGACGTACTGGATAAAGCCCGTTCATTGTCGGGGCTCTCGCTTGAGGATGTGGCCGATCTCATGGCTGTTCACTCACAGGATTTACTGGACGAACTGTTTCATACGGCCAAATCCGTGAAGGAAGAGATCTACGGAAACCGGATTGTCCTTTTTGCTCCTCTGTACATCTCCAACCTCTGTTCCAATGAGTGCCTGTACTGCGCATTCCGACGATCCAAATAAAGAGGCGATCCGCCGGGCATTGAATCCGGACGAGATCAGGCAGGAAACAAAGATCCTGCTGCGGCAGGGGCATAAGCGCGTACTCATGGTGGCTGGCGAGGCGTATCCCGGAAGCGACATGATTATGTATGGAATTCATTAACGCGATTTACGGTGCGGAAGAGAATGGCAGCCGCATTCGCCGGGTGAACGTGAACCTTGCCCCCCTGTCCGTAGAGGGTTTCCGCCGCCTGAAGGAACGGAACATCGGTACGTTCCAGCTTTTTCAGGAAACCTACCATCGGCCGACCTACGGCAGGGTTCACCTTGCCGGGCCCAAGAAGGACCTTGACTGGCGGGCATCGTCATTCGACCGTGCCATGCAGGCGGGCATCGACGACGTGGGCAGGGGGCTGCTCTACGGGCTATATGGCTGGCGGTTCGAGACGTTGGAGCTCATGGCCCACATCGCGCATCTTGAGGAGCGGTTTGGGGTCGCGGCTGTCGTACCATCAGCGTGTCGCGCATCGAACCGGCCATCGGGTCGGATTTGGCCTCCCGGCCGCCGTACACCTTGAACGATCAAGATTTTCTCAAGCTTGTCGCCATATTGCGCCTTGCCGTGCCGTACACGGGCATTATCATGTCCACTCGGGAAAAACCGGCTATCCGGCAGCGGACGCTGGAACTCGGCGTTTCCCAGATTTCGGCGGGCAGCCGTACCAATCCGGGTGGCTATCAGGAATCCAGCCAGTTCGAGGCGGCACAATTTCAGCTTGGCGATCACCGCTCCCTCGCGGAAGTGATTGCCGATCTCGGACAGCACAAATTCATTCCCTCTTTCTGCACCGGCTGTTATCGTCTCGGCCGTACCGGCAAGATTTCATAGGTCTGGCGAAACCGGGCCTCATCAAGGAAAAATGCGCGCCCAACGCCCTGTCCACCTTTGAGGAGTATCTTCTCGACTACGGCACACCCGAAGCGCGGGAGGCCGGGGAGCGCGCCATTGCGGCGGCGTTGGACGGTATGGACGGCAGGATCCGCAAGGTTTCCGAAAACCTGCTCGCCAAGGTGCGGGACGGCCGCAGGGACGGCTACTGTTAGGAACCTTCTTACAATGAACAGCGCGGACGGCTTCCGGATCGGGCAATCCCTGAGCCGGGAGCCGTCCCGTCAGGGAATGAAATACATGGTGGAACGGAACCATATCAACGTATTGCGTCGTGAAGTGCTCAGACGAGTCGCCGAGTCCTTTCTCCACGATGTGAATTTCGGCAAAAGCGTGGAACACATCCCCTTTGTCATGCGTCCCCAAAATACGAGACCAAGCCGATGCTGTATCTATAAGGATCGCGCCATATTGTGCTTTCGGGGTCATGGCCGCGCTCGGATTCCGGCTTGAAGACGAGGAAGACGACTCCACGCCTCTGTCCGTGTATGCTGAAAAGGCCTTGGAACGGGAACAGCCTTCGGCCCCAATCCTGACCGTATGCGATACGGCCTGTCAGGGATGCATTCCCGCACGATACTATGTGACCGACGCGTGCCAGAACTGTATTGCCCATCCTTGCATCGGGCCCTGTCATTTCTGAGACAAGATAAATATCACCAAGGCTTTGAAATCATTAGTCAAAAACGGTATGCAACCCATGCGCCGGATGCTTTGCCGATTGCCTTTCCCGCAGGAACGGGTGTTGAACGATGGATTGAAGGCAGGAGAAAGGGTATGCAACGGAACGATATTCTGAAACTGCTTTTCGAAACGCCGTACGAGGCTCTGCGTGAGCGCGCCGACGAGGTGCGGGCCCGGGAAAAGGGAGAGCATGTCTTTGTCCGAGGCCTGATCGAATTCTCGAACCGTTGCGAACGGAACTGCCGATACTGCGGCCTGCGTTCGGCGAATCCGTCCCTGAAACGTTACCGTCTTGACGAGGCTCAAATTGTCGAGGCGGCGGAGCGGGCCGTGGCTTTCGGCGTGGACACTCTCGTCCTGCAATCCGGCGAGGTCCATGATGAGCCGCAACGTATCGCCCATGTGGTGGATGCTCTCCGCACACGGTTCCCCGTGGCCGTTACCCTGAGTGTCGGAGAGCAGCCCACTGCTTCTTACGCGCTGTGGAAGGAGGCGGGCGCATCCCGCTTCCTTCTGAAGCATGAAACGGCGGATGCATCCCTGTACGCTGCCCTGCATCCCGGATACACGCTCGCGCAACGGGTGGATGCGCTGCAACGCCTGCGGCGGGCCGGCTATGAAATCGGTTCGGGGTTCATTGTGGGCGTTCCCGGCCAACGTCCCGAGACACTGGCGGACGATATCCTGCTGGCGCGGGAACTTCACGTGGACATGTGCGGGGCCGGGCCGTTCATCCCTCAGGCCGATACGCCTTTGGGCAACGAACCGCAGGGATCGGTTGAGCTGGCTTTGCGGGTCATGGCCGTACTGCGCATCGCTCTGCCGTGGTCCAATCTCCCCGCGACAACGGCTTTGGCGTCGCTTGATCCCGTTTCAGGGCAACGGGAGGGCCTGCTCGCCGGCGGCAATGTGCTCATGCCCGGTTTCACGCCGGCGGCCCACCGGGAAGACTACTGTATTTATGACAACAAACATCGAGTCAGTATGGATGAGGCCCGTCAGGTCATCGAAGCGGCGGGGCGCGCCCATTCGCTACACAGGGAGGGGTGACATGCTGGATGCGCCTAAGGGCCTCAGGTTGCACATCGGCCTTTTCGGTCGGCGGAATGTGGGTAAATCATCGCTGCTCAACGCGTTGGCCGCACAATCCGTGTCCATCGTATCCGATACGCCGGGAACGACCACGGATCCGGTGGAAAAGACGTTGGAATTCGCCCCGCTGGGGCCAGTCGTTTTTCTGGATACGGCGGGATTGGACGATGAGGGCGAACTCGGGACACAGCGCACGGAACGCACGCTTGCCGTATTGCCTCGAACGGACATGGCTTTGGTGGTGACGGCGGAAAACGTCTGGGGTCACTACGAAGAAACCATCGTGAGCAGGCTCAGGAAGCAGGCAATTCCGTTCCTTGTGGTCATGAACAAAACGGAGTCGTCCGTTGCTTCCAAGGATCGCCTACCCGATGCCATGAGGGGCCTCCCCATGGTGCGCGCTTCCGCGAAAACGGGCGAAGGCCTCGAAACGATCCGCCGCGAACTGGTTCGGCTGTCGCCTGGCGAATCGCTTCACGAAGCACAGCTAGTGGCGGATCTGCTTCCCGAGAAGGGAGTCGTCATCCTCGTCGTCCCCATCGATTCCGGCGCGCCGAAGGGCCGGCTCATTTTGCCGCAAGTGCAAACCATCCGGGATGCCCTTGATGGGCGCAAGTTATGCCTTGTGGTGACGGAAGGAGAACTCGGGGCGGCCTTCGCCTGCCTGAAGGAACCGCCGGCTCTGGTGGTCTGCGATTCGCAGGTGGTGCGCCGCGTGGCGCTGGAGACGCCGCAGTCCGTCCCTTTGACGACCTTCTCGATCCTGATGGCCCGACTCAAGGGAGATCTGCCGCTCCTCGCCGCCGGGGCCGCCGCCATTGGGAACCTCAAGCCCGGCGACAGCGTGCTCATGATGGAGGCCTGTTCCCACCACCCGCAACAGGACGACATAGGGCGGATCAAGATTCCCCGCCTGCTCCAGCAGTATGCGGGCGGAGAGCTGCGCTTTGACATGTGTGCGGGCAAATCCCTTACGGACTGTCCCGGATCATACGATCTCATCGTCCATTGCGGCGGGTGTACACTCACGCGGCGGCAAATGCTCGGCCGCCTGCGCTCCGCTCAAAGCAGAGGCATCCCCATGACGAACTACGGCGTCGCCATTTCCTTCACGCAGGGCGTACTCAAACGGGTACTAGCACCATTCTCCGATGCCCTCGCCGCCTGCGAGCCGGCCCATGAAACGTGTCATGACGCTCAATCAAAAACAAATAAGGAATCCGGCTGGAGAGGATACATTTTCATTGGCCCCCGATGAGGCCGGGACTGTTGCGGGTGGACGGACATGCCGTCTGGATTCTTCTGAAAAAAACAAAGATACCATATGATTCCACCCGGTGGGCACGGAAGCCCCTTCGCCCCTTTTCAGCGTACACGCTGGAGCCCCTGTTTTTACACATACTCAAGGCCGCCGTTTCCCCAGTAATTGCGAAACCTGTTCAGGGAAGCCAATTAAAGTTTTCTTATGCACGAAATGTCTCTTGTTACAAGCTTGTTATCCATCATTCGCGAGGAGACGGAACGGCACGCCCTGCACCGTCTGTTGCAAGTACGCGCACGGTACGGCGCTCTGGCGAACATCGTTCCGGAAGCACTGTCCGTCGCGTTCGAGGCTCTTACGGCAGGAACGGATTGGGAAGGGGCTGTGTTGCAAGCCGAAGAAATACCCCTCTCGCTCAAGTGTTCTCGATGCGGACAAATCTTTTCTCCCGCTCGGCAGAAACGTTTTTCGGCACCGTGCCCTTTCTGTGGAGAAGAACAAGGGCACTCCATAGGAGCGGGACGGGAACTCTATATCCAGAGCATGGAAGCGGGATAAAAGAGTTATCTCATGGAAATACCAGTTATTCGCAACGTTCTTGAAGCCAACGAAAAACTGTCGGCACGTCTGAAGGAACATTTCGCCAGGCACGGCATTCTTACCTTGAACCTCATCAGTTCCCCCGGCGCGGGAAAGACTTCCCTACTCGAACGGACGCTTGCGGATCTTTCCCCCGAGTTCCGCATGGCCGTTATCGAGGGCGATCTCCAAACGGACAACGACGCCCAACGTGTAGCCGCCACCGGAGCTCAGGCTGTGCAGATCAACACGGAAGGCGGCTGTCATCTCCACAGCAATCTTGTCATGGAAGCGTTGGGGGCGCTCGACCTGAGCGAAATCGATATCTTGTTCATTGAAAACGTGGGAAATCTTGTCTGCCCTGTGGAGTTCGATTGTGGCGAGGATGCCAAGCTCGCCCTCCTCAGCCTCCCCGAAGGCGACGATAAGCCCGAAAAGTACCCGTTCCTCTTCAACCGTGCCAGTGCCATGATCCTGAATAAAATCGATCTGCTTCCCTATCTGGATTTTGACATGGAAACCGCCGCGCGACATGCCCGCCATCTTAATGCCGCTCTCCCCGTCTTTAAAATATCCTGCCGTACGGGTGACGGGCTTGAAGAATGGTATGATTGGCTCCGTCAGGCTGTCCGCGCCAAACGCAGCGCACCAAACGAATAAGACGCATGTTCTTCGTCTGAACATTTCTTGTCTGAAAAGGTATGCAGGTACCCAGTATCCATGCATACCTTTTCATTTCAGGAAGGTTGGAGCTAGAACTTGTAGTTTACGCTAAAAGCTGCCTGGAAATTGTTTTCCTTGTATAAATCATTCCAGAGCTCTTTATCGGCATCGAGATAGATATACCCAAGCTCAAAGGCGAGGGTAAGCCCCTCGTACAGCTTGTATTGGGAATCAAAATTGACTTCCCACAGTTTGTCTTTGGTGGTGAGGTACATATTATTGCCGACAGTGGCCATTGCGTCACGAGCGACCACCCCGCCGCGTACCATTTCCGTATTGTTCGTGCCTTTGACCATCGCGACGCGGAACGCGTGACTCAAAGCTTCAATAAAGGAAATATCCTTCAACTCCGCCATGATCCCCCAGCTGCCGCTGATATCCGTTCCGTTAAACGTGCTGGAACGGTTATACATCCCGCCGTCATATCCGAAAGAGGTCAACGCCACGTCAGTATCGATGACGGGCATACGTTCGGAACCGTCAAGCGCGTTCGCGTCATCACCGGAAGCGTACCAGAACGTAAGGCCGGGTGTGACAAAATCCGTTTTGCATTCAGCTGCCAGGGCGGCATACCAGCCCGCGCGCTTCAGATCTTGATTGCCCGTTTTCCCCATGTCCACCTTTCCGTAAACACCATCTACGGCGACCCTGAGCGGGCTGAACAACGTCATTTCAGCGGAAAGGCCGCCCCACCATGCGTTGCCGTGATTGTCTTTGGAGTCGGCGACAACCTTCCCGGTGCCAACGGGAAGCAATCCGCTGGCGACTCCGGTCTTGTTGTTCGCACCGGCACCGAAACGGGTGTCTTTACCGATCGCGCTGTACATTCCGAAGGGGTTCATCCTGATGCCATCGAACTGCACCGGAACCGCCAGCCCGATGACGTCCATCGCATCGTGGCTGTTGTATGTATACAGCAACGTGTTGTCCTTGTCATATACGGAAACAGTACGTTCATTGTTATTGTACGCACGAACCCAAAAAAGCGTGGCCCCCACGTTTTCAGTGAAATTTCCGGAAAGCGAGATCCCGGCACCGTCGGTCATGAATGCCGCGTACGGTACCGCAAATGTCGCAATGTCGAAGGGCTGAAGGCCCATGCGGACTTTTGCGTCCGTCTCCGGGATATTCCAGTCGACATAACTATAGCGCACCTTGACGACCTTACCGTCCGTTCCGAGGGCGGCATCATTTGTTCCCCAGTTTTGATGGCCCACTTCAAAAAAGACGACGCCCTTGAGCGAATCGGAAGCCACGATATCGATCTGCGTGCGCAACCGCGTGGAAGCCTTGAATCTATCGACAGAAGCATTCGCTGATTTGAGGGGGTTGCGATCAGCCCAGGAAAAACCGTTTTGCCATTGTCCCTTAATATTCACGTCAGCCGCCCGCGCCCCGCTCGTCATACTTAAAAGAAGGCCCGCCGCAAGGAACAACATCATTGCACGTTTCATCATCACCTCTCTAGCGTCAAAGGTTATACGATGGGCTCTCCCCCCAAGCACAGTGCTGAGGAATTCATGGCGGAGCCTTATACTGTTGCGACGCAAGCGTCAGGGTTAAAGGGGATAACGGATTGAAGGAGCCGTTGTGCATATCCGCTGGATGCCCTTGCCAAGTGCTCCTTCTCCAAGGATTCCGCGATGGTCCCCTCATGAAGAAACATAATATGATCACATAAGTAGGTGACGGCCTGAACATCATGGGCAATGAACAGGTAGGTCATGTCCCCCTTCAGCTCCAACAGCAGTTCCAGCACTTGCGCCTGTACGGACACGTCAAGCGAGCTCACGGCCTCGTCGAATACGATGAAACGGGGCTTGGTCGCTATGGCTCGCGCGATGCACACCCGCTGGAGCTGCCCCCCGCTCAACTCGTGGGGATAACGGTTCCGCAGCGCCTCCGGGAGCCCGACCCGCTCAAGC